>OIEX01000020.1_pt1 | contig 165784 bp, 162 predicted proteins | sample 1581911 | NCBI WGS metagenome assembly OIEX01 (sample SAMN07977761, study PRJEB24534) | human gut metagenome | reverse complement strand
TTTACTTAACTTATTTTCTGTTCAATTTTCAAAGACCATTTTCTTCATCGCCCTCAAGCGACTTTCTTATCTTATCATTTGTTTTATTTCTTGTCAACAACTTTTTTCAAAGTTTTTTTGACTTGTTTCATCGCGTCTCTCAGCGACGAGATTTATCTTAACATTTAACTTTAAATAAGTTTTTTATAATACATTATATTTTAATAAATTATTTTTGTTTTTCTTAAATTTTCTATTAATATCTAACTTTTTCTATTAATGATACGCCAGGATATGATTACGTTAAATTGATTAATTATAACTATATTTGTATATATTCTTTATAGCTTATAAAAAAAATAAATTGCAATTATTATTATCAAATATAGATATAATTGCAATTTATTTTTATTTATGTTTATATAGTTTATTATTCTTCTTCAGATCTATCTAATAATTCATTTAGGCTATTATCAGAATCATTTACAACTGCTATTTCACTTTTAACTTCATCATTTATATCTTCACTATCTAAAGTTAATTGCTCTTCTTTATCATCAATACTTCCTGATATTTTAGCAATTGCAGCTATCTTTTCTTCTTCTGTAGTCCTCATAAGAGTTACTCCCATTGCAGATCTACTTGTTACTGATATATCAGATATATTTATTCTTATAGCTACACCACTTGTATTTATTAACATAAGCTCGTCATCTATCTTACATATAGTTGCACCTATAACTTTACCTGTCTTCTCAGATAACTTATATGTTATTAATCCTGTTCCGCCTCTTTTTTGCCTCTTATATTCTGTTATAGGAGTTCTTTTCCCAAATCCATTCTCACTAATAACAAGTAAGTCTTCTCCTTCTACAGCTATATCCATACATACAGCAATATCATCTTTTCTTAGATTTATTGACCTTACTCCTGATGCTGTTCTTCCCATAGGTCTTACATCAGTCTCGTTGAATCTTATTGCATTTCCGTCTTGTGTTACTATAACAATATCTGCATCACCACGAGTTATCTTAACCTTTAGAAGCTCATCACCATCTCTTAGATTTATAGCTATTAATCCATTCTTTCTAAGGTTCTTAAATTCAGATAAAGGTGTCTTCTTTACTAATCCTTGCTTAGTTCCCATAAATAAGAATCCTTCATTAACATCATCCTTAACAGAAAGTACAGTCTCAATTCTTTCATCTTGTTCTATAGCTATAAGATTTATAATATTTGTTCCCTTTGCTGTTCTTCCTGCATCAGGTATTTCATATGCCCTTAGCTTATAAACTCTTCCTTTGTTTGTAAAGAATAATACATCTGAGTGGGTTGAAACTATATTTACATGTTCTACAAAGTCATCTTCTTTTGTAGACATTGCCTGTATCCCTCTTCCCCCTCTTCTCTGAGCAGAGTATGTGTCTGCAGAGATTCTCTTAATATATCCTGAATGTGTTAAAGTAATTACAACTTCTTCTTCTTGAATAAGATCCTCAATATCTATATCATTAACTACTTTTTCTATTGCTGTTCTTCTTTCATCATTATATCTATTCTTTATTTCTAAAAGCTCATCCTTTATTACAGATAGAAGTTTTTCTTCACTTGCTAATATTGAATTTAAATAATCTATTAATTTCATAAGCTCTGCAAACTCTTCTTCTATCTTATCTCTTTCTAAACCTGTTAGTCTTCTCAATCTCATTTCTAAAATTGCTTGTGCTTGCTTTTCACTTAATTGGAATCTTTCTATAAGTGTATTTTTAGCAATTTCAGAAGTCTTTGATGACCTTATTATATTTATAACCTCATCGATATTATCAAGTGCAATTCTTAATCCTTCAAGTATATGTGCTCTAGCTTCAGCCTTGTTTAATTCGAATACAGTTCTTCTAGTAACTACTTCCTTTTGGAATTCTATATAATTAGCTAATACTTGTTTAAGATTTAATATTTGAGGTTCATTATTAACTAATGCTAACATTATTACCCCAAAAGTATCTTGCATTTTTGTATGTTTATATAATAGGTTTAATATTACATTTGGATTTGCGTCTTTCTTAAGCTCTATTACAATTCTCATACCTTCTCTATCAGATTCATCTCTTAGATCTGATATTCCAACTATCTTTTTATCTTTAACTAAATCGGCTATATTTTCTATAAGTTTAGCCTTATTTACTTGATATGGTATTTCAGTAACTATTATTCTATGCCTATTATTCTCTTCTTCTATTTCAGCTTTTGCTCTAACTATTATTCTTCCCTTACCAGTCTCATAAGCAGCTCTTATTCCTGATTTACCCATTATTGTTGCTCCAGTTGGGAAGTCAGGTCCCTTAATAGCAGTCATTAATTCTAATACAGTTGTTTCAGGATTATCTATAAGCATAATAGTTCCATCTATTACTTCCCCCAGATTATGAGGAGGAATATTAGTTGCCATACCAACAGCTATACCTGATGAACCATTAACTAAAAGATTAGGATATCTCGATGGTAATACAATCGGTTCTTTTTCTTCACCATCAAAGTTAGGAATAAAATCAACTGTATTTTTTGTTATATCTCTTAACATTTCTGCAGCAATTTTATTCATCTTAGCTTCTGTATATCTCATAGCAGCAGCACTATCACCATCTACTGATCCAAAGTTTCCGTGACCGTCTACAAGCATATATCTCATAGAAAAATCCTGTGCCATTCTTACAAGTGCATCATAAACTGATGAATCGCCATGTGGATGATACTTACCTAAAACTTCTCCGACTATTCTCGCACATTTTCTATATCCCTTTTCAGGTGCTAATCCTAATTCACTCATAGAAAATAATATTCTTCTATGTACAGGCTTTAGACCATCTCTAACATCTGGAAGAGCACGACCAACTATAACACTCATTGCATAATCGATGTAACATCTTTTCATTTCTTTATTTATATCAATAGATATAACTTTTCCCTCGTTTAAATTCATGTACCTCACCTCGTTTTAGTACTAAACATCTAAATTACTTACTTTTTTAGCATTCTTTTGGATAAAATCTCTTCTTGGTTCAACCTTGTCTCCCATTAATATAGTGAATATTTCATCTGCAGCTATAGCATCCTCTATAGTAGCTTTTAATAATATTCTCTTTTCAGGATCCATAGTTGTATCCCATAATTGATTTGCATTCATTTCTCCAAGACCTTTGTATCTTTGTATGTTAGTTGAATTATCTTTTCCACCAATTTCACCTAGTACTTTTTCAAGCTCTGCATCTGAATAAGCATAATACTCCTTCTTATTCTTTTTTACTTGATAAAGTGGTGGTTGAGCTATATATACATGCCCTCCATCTAATAATCCTCTCATATATCTAAAGAAGAATGTTAATAATAAAGTTCTTATATGAGCTCCGTCAACATCAGCATCTGTCATTATTATTATTCTGTTATATCTTAACTTTTCTTCATCAAAATCATCTCCAATTCCAGCACCAAAAGCTGTAACCATTGATTTTATTGAATCAGCTGTTAATATTCTATCTAGTCTTTGTTTTTCAACATTTAATATTTTACCTCTTAGAGGAAGTATTGCTTGGAATCTTCTATTTCTTCCCTGTTTAGCTGACCCCCCCGCTGAATCTCCCTCAACTATATAAATTTCACATTCTAAAGGATCTTTTGATGAACAATCTGCTAATTTTCCTGGTAATGATGAACGTTCTAATACTGATTTTCTTGTTAATTCTCTAGCTTTTCTTGCAGCATCCCTAGCTCTAGCAGCCATTAATGCTTTATCTATTATAATTTTACCTATACCTGGGTTTTCCTCTAAGAATATAGAAACTCCTTCCCCAACTATAGAATCTACTACGCCTCTAACTTCTGAATTCCCAAGTTTAGTTTTTGTTTGTCCTTCAAATTGAGGTTCAGATATCTTTACAGAAACTACTGCCGTTAATCCTTCTCTAATATCATCCCCCGATAAGTTTTTATCATTTTCTTTCAAATGATTAAACTTCTTACCATAATCATTTATTACTCTTGTCAATGCTGTTTTAAATCCAGATAAGTGAGTACCACCCTCTATAGTATCTATATTGTTAGCAAATGAATATAAATTTTCTGTATAGCTATCATTATATTGAAGTGATATTTCAACTATTATTCCATCTTTTTCTCCCTCAATATAAATTGGCTCCTGATGTAAAACCTCTTTGTTCCTACTTAAATAAGATACAAACTCTTTTATACCACCTTCATAGTGATATACTTCAGTTTTACCTTCTTCTCTAGCATCAGATAATACGATTCTAATTCCCTTGTTTAAGAATGCTAATTCCCTAAGCCTATTAGCTAATATATCAAAATCATATTCTGTTTCCTCAAATATCTCTGTATCTGGCTTAAATGAAACTTTTGTACCATGCTCTTCAGTTTTACCTATTTTACTTAAATCAGTTACAGCATTTCCTCTAGAATATTTTTGTTGCCATATATCCCCTTCTCTTGATACTGTTACTTCACACCATTCTGATAATGCATTAACAACAGATGCACCAACACCATGTAATCCTCCAGAGACCTTGTAACCTCCGCCTCCAAACTTTCCTCCAGCATGTAGAACCGTCATTATAACTTCTACTGTTGATTTTCCCATTTTAGGATGTATTCCAGTTGGCATACCCCTTCCATTATCAATTACAGTAATTGAATTATCCTCGTTTATTGCAACTGATATCTCTGTACAGAATCCTGCCAAGGCCTCATCTATACTGTTATCAACTATTTCATATACAAGATGATGTAATCCTCTTGAACTAGTACTTCCTATATACATTCCTGGTCTTTTTCTAACAGCCTCTAATCCTTCTAAGACCTGAATTTGACTTTCATCATAGCTTTGATTGCTTTTTTCCAACATAATCTCCTCCTTAATGAAGTTTTATTATAATCACATGAAGATTTAACATTGGAGTTATGGATTATAATCTATATTTGTTCTCTTTGTTAAAGTTGAAGATGATATTGGAGATAAATAAACTTTACTCATTTTATTAACTTCAGCTATAACAAATGATTTTGGTTTTTCTTTAGAAATTCTCTCTACAAACCCATCTTCTTCTGCCATTCTTATGAAGGCACTAGTATCCGAACTATACATTGTAGTTTGCAAATCAAAAATTCCAATTATATCTTTAATTGGAACAACAACATTTTCTCCTAAATGTAAAAACATAAGAATTCCTCCTTTTAATTTAGGATTTCTCCTTCTTTGACCTTAAAGACCCTGGAGCTATTATCTAAATAATTTGTAAGATCTTCTATTCCTGTGCACGTTATTATAGTTTGGATTTCTCCAATCGTACTTAGAATATATCTCTTTCTATTAAAATCTAATTCTGATAAAACATCATCTAATAATAATACTGGATACTCTGATGTCATTTCCTTTATTATTTTTAAAGATGAAAACTTTATTGTAAGGACAGCACTTCTTTGCTGTCCTTGTGACCCAAAGCTTTTAGTATCTACATCATTAATTAGCACAATAAAATCATCTCTATGAGGTCCTATACTAGTAGTTCCCTTTTCAATATCCTTTTTTCTATTTCTTCTTAGTAATTCATAAAAACTATTTTCTATATCTTCTAGATCCTTTATTGTACTTATGTATTTAAACTCTACATTTTCTTTTCCTGAAGATATATCTTTATGAATATCCTTTCCATAGAAATTCAACTTATTGATATATTTAAGTCTTTCTATTATTATATGATACCCAAAATTTGCTAATTGTATATCATATATATCTAAAATTTCTGAATCTAGCTTTCTATTTTTTAATACAACATTACGTTCATTCAAAACCTTATTATATTGTACTAGATTATAATAGTATTTAGAATTTAATTGACATAGCTCCATATCAATAAACTTTCTTCTTACTCCAGGAGAATCTTTTATAATCTTTAAATCTTCTGGGGAAAACATAACAACATTAAAATTTCCAAACAACTCCCCTATTTTAGATACCTTAATTTTGTTAATCTTGATGGCTTTTTTTCCATCCTTTAATATATTTATATCGATATTTTTATCAAGTCTATCTTTACCTACCAATAAACTTACATATGCACTATCTGAGTTCCAATTTATTAATTCTCTATCTTTTGAAGTTCTATGTGATTTTGCAAAAGCACAATAATAAATTGCTTCAAGAATATTTGTTTTCCCTTGAGCATTATCCCCCATAAATACATTTACATTTTTACCAAGTGTTATATTTAAAGATTTATAATTTCTATAATTTAACATCTGTAGTCTTTTAATATACATTTTTACACCTATTTTAATTATAACATATTAGAGGAATAAAAGTAATTATTAGGTTAATGGTAATAAATATTTATTATTATTAAATAATTTTATACTTTTCTCCATTGAACTCTACTATATCACCTTGTTTTAATTTTTTTCCTCTTTGAGTACAAACTTCACCATTCACTTTAACCATCTCATCTAAAATATACATTTTAGCTTCTGATCCTAAAGATGCAGCTCCACACCACTTTAAAAATGAATCTAATTTTATAAACTCAGTATTTATTTTAATTTCATCCATTTCCAGTTTTATGCATATTAATTCATCCTTTATGCATAATCTCCTTTCTATCTTATTAATCTAACCGGTAGAACAAGATACTTTGAATTATCTGTATTTTTACATTTTATCACACAAGGACTAACACTTGATGTCATCTCTAATTTAACTTCGTCATCATCCACATTCTTTAATACATCTAATAAATATCTAGAGTTAAATGCAATTTGTATTGGTTCTCCTTGCAGATTTATAGTAAGTTCTTCCCTAACCTTTCCCAATTGAGAATTAGATGTTATTATCATATTCTCTTCTTGAACTTCTAATTTTATTAAATTACTATTGCTGTCCTTAGCCATTAAGGAAGCTCTCTCTATACAACTTTGTAATTGTTGCTTATTCACATCTACTAATATTTTGTGCTCTTGAGGCAATAAAGATGAATAATTTACAAATTTACCATCTAATAGCCTAGAGATAACTTTTGTATTATTTAAATTAAATAATATATGATTGTTGGTAAATGTTATTTTTACTATATCAGAAACATCTTCTAATATTTTTGAAACTTCATTTAATGTTTTTCCTGGGATAACTACTTCTATTTCATTATCATTATCTAGGAACTCACTTCTTACTGCCAATCTATATCCATCTAATGCTACTAAATTTAAATTTTTATTTTTAACCTCAAATAAAATTCCTTGTAATATTGGTCTAGTTTCATCTTGAGCTATTGCAAATGATGTTCCTTTAATCATATTTTTTAATATATTTTGAGAAACTTCAACTGAAAGATTTTCATTTATGCTAGGTAAAGCTGGATAATCTTCTCCATTCATATAAACCAAGTTAAATACTGATTTTTCACATGTTATTTGTATTATATCATTTTCTAAAGTTTCTATTTTTATATCTGAATTAGGTAATTTTCTTATTATCTCTCCAAATATTCTTGCATCTATTACGATCATACCTTCTTCTAATATATCAGCATCAACTTTTGTTTCAATAGATACATCCATATCGGATCCTATTAATGTTAATCCTTCGTTTTTAGCATTTATATAGATTCCTTCTAAAATAGGCATTGTTGTTTTACCAGTTATAGCTTTATTGGCAATTGATATACCTTCTTGTAGTTTTTGTTTTTCACAGATAAATATCATATAAAAACCTCCTTAAGTTATATACATTAGATATCTATAGATATAGATAAATATATAGATATAAATTAATAATAGTAGTAGTAGGGGCTGTTGATATGTTAATAAGTACTTATACCCCTTGAAAATACTAAATTACTTATAAAAAAATATTGTGGATAAGTTGAACAAAAATCATATACCTTATCCACAGTATTAACAATCAATATTGATTTTAGTAGTTATCCACAAATAATTCAATATATTTATGTACAGTTGTTAATTAATTTTGAGTTAGCTTCTTTGTTATATCATTTACTGTGTGTTGTAGGCTTTCATCTGTATTTAAACTATCAGATATTTTTTCATAAGCATGTATAACAGTAGTATGATCCCTGCCCCCAAACTCTTCACCTATTTTAGGTAAAGACATATCAGTTAGCTTTCTGCTTAAATACATTGCAATTTGTCTAGGATAGGCTACATTCCTAGTCCTTCTTTGAGATTTTAAGTCTTCTATTCTAAGGTTAAAATATCCAGCAACAACATCTTGTATAACGTCTATAGTTACATTCCTGTTTTGCTTATTTGATATTATATCCTTAAGGGCTTCACTTGCTAACTCAACAGTAATCGGCCTATTAGTAAGTGACGAGTAAGCAACAATTCTAATTAAAGCTCCTTCTAACTCCCTAATATTAGACTTAATTTTAGTTGCAATATAAACCATAACTTCATTTGCAACATTTAGCTTTTCTACATCAGCTTTCTTTTTTAATATTGCCATTCTAGTTTCAAAATCTGGCGCTTGAATATCAGCAATTAAGCCCCATTCAAATCTAGAACGTAATCTATCCTCTAAAGTAGGAATTTCTTTAGGTGGTCTATCAGATGATAGAATTATTTGTTTATTAGCATCATGTAATGCATTGAATGTATGGAAAAACTCCTCTTGAGTTCTTTCTTTTCCAGCTATAAATTGAATATCATCTATAAGTAAAATGTCTACATTTCTATACTTATTTCTAAATTCTTCATTTTTATCATCTCTTATTGCATTAATAAGCTCATTAGTAAATTTTTCTGAAGATACATATACAACTTTAGCATTAGAATTATTTTGTAAAACATAATGACCAATTGCGTGCATTAAGTGTGTTTTACCGAGACCAACGCCTCCATATATAAATAGAGGATTATAAGCTTTTGCAGGTGATTCGGCTACTGCTAATGAAGCTGCATGAGCAAATCTATTACTATTACCAATAACGAAAGAAGCAAATGTATACTTTGGATTTAATAAACTAGACATTTCATCATTTACAGTAATAGATCCTCTATCATCAATTTTTGATTTTTTTTCTTCCTTTTCTTCGGCTTCCTGAATATCAGATGCTACCATGAATTCTACAGTGTAAACTTTTGAGCAAGCAGCTTCTATAGAATTTACAACTAAGTCCTTATATCTCTTTTCCAATATATCTTGAGTAAAGGAATTTGGAACACTGATTCTTATTATATTGGAAGATATAGAAATAGGTTCGCAACTTTTAATCCATGTATTAAAGCTAACTTCACTCATTTCACCCTTGATTATATTTAATGTTTTTTCCCATAATGATTTTAGATCATTATTCATTTTATATCCTCCATAAAATAAATTTTAAATTTAAATATTAAATAGTTAATAACAACATATCAACACACTTATTAACATATGAAAGTGCATGTTAATAAATATAATAAAAATATTCACATGTTAATAATTATGTTGATGTTTTTTATAAATAAAAGTTATCCACAATATAAGTATGTACCTTTTTTCACATTATTAACATGGTATAAAAGCAATATTTTAGCTAAAAATAGATATAAACAGATAAGTAATAGAGAAAAAGCGAACAAGTTATTCACAATTTAATCCACAGGTGTGGATAACTTGTTATCAAAGTAAAATTATTCACATTCAATATTTATAATAACATAAGTCAAATAGAGTATTCAAGGAGTTATCCACAAAAAACTGTGGTAAATTCTTATATTTATCAACAGAATTTGAAAATTATAGTGTATTGACATAAAAACATGATATATATATAATGATAAGGTAAATTTAAAATAGGAATTATAGTTTTTACTATAGAAATTACAATTTAAAGGGGGTGTAGTGAAATGTTCATGACATACCAACCAAAAAAGAGACAAAGAAAAAAAGAACATGGATTCAGAAAGAGAATGAAAACTTCATCAGGAAGAACTGTTCTTAAGAAAAGAAGACAAAAAGGTAGAAAAAGATTAACAGCATAAGGGCCGCAAATAGTGGCCTTTTTTCTGCAATAGCAGGAAAAAAGGAGTATAGAGTTTCCAATGGTATACAGATTAAGAAAAAATAATGAGTTTAAATTAGTATATAGAAGGGGAAAGTCTTTAGCTAATAACCTTTTAGTTTTATACACTTTTAATAATAGAAAAAATAAAACAGAAGATAATCTTACTTATAATAAGGTAGGAATTTCAGTAAGTAAGAAAGTTGGAAATAGCGTAGTTCGAAGTAGAAGTAAACGATTGATAACCGAAAGCTATAGACTTAATGAAAAGGACCTTAAGAGTGGCTACGATTTTGTGTTTGTAGCAAGAAGCGCGATAAAAGGAAAAAGTTTCTCAGAAGTTGAAAATGCAATGAAAAAACTTTTTTTAAAGGCAGGCTTATATAAATAATGAAGAAGATAATGTTAAAATCTATATATTTATATAGAAAATATATTTCGCCAATGAGACCACCAACATGTATTTATGTTCCTACATGTTCACAATATGCAATAGATGCTATTAATAAATATGGAGCAATAAAGGGTGGTTTTTTAGCTATAAAGAGAATTTTAAGGTGTCATCCATTTGCTAAGGGTGGATACGACCCTGTAAAATAAGGAGGTTACGCATAAAAGATGATGAGTTTCTTATCACCAATAACAAATTTCTTGACAGGTATATTTAATGTTCTACATGATTTTATTCTTTCAGTATTTAATCTGGAACCAAGTGGGGTTTCATATGTATTAGCAATCGCAATATTTACAATAATAATTAGATTATTAATACTTCCATTAAATATAAAGGCTAATAGATCAAATGCTAGAATGCAAGAAATTCAACCAGAATTAAATGCAATACAAAAGAAATATGCAAATGATCCTCAAAAGATGCAAGCTGAGTATTCAAAATGCATGAAAGAAAATAATGTAAGTATGTTTGGTGGATGTCTTCCAACATTATTACCATTACCAATACTATTTGCATTATATTATGTATTTATGAATATAGATAAGGGATCAATGGTACATCCATCATTTTTATGGATACCAAATGTATTTGAAAAAGATCCTTACTTTATAATGCCGGTATTAGCTTTCTTAAGTACTTATTTACCAAGTTTACTTTTAACTAAGTCAATGCCAAAGAATGAAAATGGTCCCAATATGGGAAGTATGAATATAATGATGGCAGGTATGATGGGGGTAATGGCTATTAATTTTAGTTCCCTTTTAGTAATTTATTGGGTAATAGGTGGAGCTATACAATTAGCACAAACTTATTTCTTAAATTACTTACCAGCTAAAAAGAAAAAGTCAGCAAAAGAAGAAGAAGAAAAGTTAAAAACTATTCAAAACGCAAAAAAAGCAACACCAAAGACTAAGAAAAAAAATTAAGATTATTATATTTAGTATTTACTAGGTGGTGAATAGGGTATGAAAACATTAGAAATGACAGGGAAAAGTGTAAGTGAAGCATTGCAAAGCGCTTTAAAAGAATTAAAGCTTACAGAAGATAAGGTTGAATATGAGGTTTTAGATGAAGGATCAAAAGGATTTCTAAATATTATAGGAACAAAGCCAGCAAAAATATTAGTTAAAGTTAAAAGAGATTATAAGGAAGATGTAAGAGTATTTTTAAGAAGTATTCTTGATAATATGAAAGTACAAGCTGAAATAAGGATTAGAGAAGTTAATGATGTTGTTCATATAGATTTAAATGGTCCTAAAATGGGATTAATTATTGGATATAGAGGAGAAACCTTAGATTCTCTACAATATTTAGCTTCGCTAGTTGTTAATAAGGGGCATGATATTCCTTATAAAAAAGTAGTTTTGGATACTGAGAACTATAGAAGCAAAAGGGAAGATACTTTAAAAAGAGTTGCTGAAAAAACTGCATATAAAGTTAGAAAGACTAGAAGACCTTATAAGTTAGAACCAATGAATCCTTATGAAAGAAGAGTAATACATTCTGCTTTACAAGATAATGAATATGTCTACACATTTAGCGAAGGTGATGAGCCTTACAGAAGAGTTGTAGTGGATATAAAGAAATAAAAGGTAAGAAGGCCAATTGGCTTTCTTACCTTTTATTTATTTTGACTTAATTCAAATAGTTTTGTAAAATGAATATTAGTTAAAATGGGGTATAATATAAATATACCTGATATATTGAACGAAAGAATTTATCTAAAATACTTTAAGGAGGATAGATGATGAAAGAATTTGATACAATTTGCGCTATATCCACAGCAATTGGAGAAGGTGGAATTGCAATTATAAGAGTATCTGGTGATAAGGCATTAGAGATAGTCTCTAAAATTTTTAGGGCTAAAAGTGGAAAAGATATAAAAGATATGAAGACTTATACTATGAGATATGGTCATATAGTTGATATAGATAAAGAAGATCTAATAGATGAAGTAATTATAAGTTATATGAAGGGGCCGAAAAGTTTTACAGCAGAAGATACTGTAGAAATAAATTGTCATGGCGGAGTAACATCAACAAATAAGGTTCTAGAAATGGTTATAAAGGCTGGAGCAAGGATAGCAGAGCCAGGTGAATTTACTAAAAGAGCATTTTTGAACGGAAGAATAGATTTATCTCAAGCAGAGGCAGTTATGGATTTGATCACAGCTAAAACTGAATTAGCAATGAAATCAGCCTTAATGCAAAGTACAGGTTCATTATCTGAGAAAATCAATAAGCTTAGAGAATATCTATTAAATGTATTAGCTCTAATAGAATATGCTGTAGATTTTACAGAAGATGATGAGGAAGTTGACCCGACTATTCCATTGAGAGTAAAAGATAGTCTTGAAAAAGCATGTGATGATATGGGTAAACTACTTAAAAGTGCAGATGAAGGTAAGATAATAAGAGATGGATTAAGTTTAGCTATAGTAGGTAAACCAAACGTAGGAAAGTCATCTTTATTAAATGTTCTTTTGAAAGAAAAAAGAGCAATTGTTACAGATATTGCTGGAACTACTAGAGATGTAATAGAAGAATATATAAATCTTGATGGAATACCAGTAAAGATAATAGATACAGCGGGAATAAGGGAAACTGAAGATATAGTTGAAAAAATTGGAGTTGAAAAATCAAAAGAAAAAATAAATGAGGCAGATTTAGTTTTATTAGTATTAGATTCTTCTAGGGAATTAGATAAAGAAGATATTGAAATAATAGAAGCTATAAAAAATAAAAGTTCTATAGTTTTATTAAATAAAATAGATTTAGAAAATAAATTAGATAAATCTTTATTAAATAATTTTGAAAATATAATAAAAATTTCCGCAAAAGAAGATGTTGGAATAGATGGATTAAAAAATGAGATTAAGAATATGTTCTTTAATGGTAAAATAGATAGCGAAAGTTTAATAATATCTAACTCAAGACATAAGCAAGCTTTAATTAGAGCAAAGGAAAATTGTGATGATGCTCTAATAAGAGTTAAAAATAATGAGTTTCTTGATTTAATTTCAATATATGTAACTGCAGCTTTAAAAGCTTTAGGAGAAATTACTGGTTCAGAGTTAGAAGAGGACTTAGTTAATAAAATATTTAAAGAATTTTGTTGTGGAAAGTAGGAGAAATATAAATATGAAATATAATGCGGGAGAATACGATGTAGTAGTTGTTGGTGCTGGTCATGCTGGTTGTGAAGCAGCACTTGCAGCAGCTAGAATGGGATTAAAAACATTAATTTGTACTACTAATCTTGATTCTGTAGCTATGATGCCTTGTAATCCTAATATAGGAGGTACTGCAAAAGGTCACTTGGTAAGAGAAATAGATGCATTAGGTGGAGAAATGGGGGTTAATATAGACAACACATTTATTCAATCAAGAATGCTAAATACGTCAAAGGGTCCTGCTGTACATTCTTTAAGAGCGCAAGCAGATAAAAAGAAATACCAAAATAGAATGAAGAATGTACTTGAAAATCAAGAAAACCTTAGTTTGAGGCAATTAGAAGTTATAGAAGTAGATGTAGAAGATGGAAAAGTTAAAGGTGTACTTACAAAGAATGGTGGATACTTCAGTTGTAAGGCTATTATATTAACTACAGGTACATATCTTAGAGCAAGAATAATAATAGGCGATGTTACTTATAATAGTGGACCAAATGGATTAGCAGCTGCTAATGAATTATCACAATCATTAATCGATTTAGGAATATCATTAAGAAGATTTAAAACTGGTACTCCAGCGAGAATAAATAAAAGATCTGTTGATTTTTCAAAAATGGTAGAGCAACCAGGAGATGAAAAGATAGTTCCATTTTCATTTATGAGTGACGATATATCTAGAGAACAAGTTTCTTGTTGGTTAACTTATACAAGTGGAGAAACACACAAAATAATACAAGAAAACATAGAAAGATCTCCAATGTATAATGGATTAATTAAGGGGGTAGGACCTAGATATTGTCCATCAATAGAGGATAAAGTTATGAGATTCCCAGATAGGGAAAGACATCAATTATTTATAGAACCAGAAGGTGAAGATACTCAAGAGATGTATATTGGAGGAATGTCTTCATCACTTCCAGAAGATGTACAGTTACAAATGCTAAGAACTGTTCCTGGACTAGAAAATGTAGAGATAATGAGGACTGCATATGCAATAGAATATGATTCAATTGATCCAACTCAGTTAAAGCCAACATTAGAATTTAAAAATTTCGATGGATTATATGGAGCTGGGCAATTAAATGGTAGTTCAGGTTATGAAGAAGCAGCTGCACAAGGGATAGTTGCTGGAATAAACGCGTCTTTAAAGATTAAGGATAAAGAACCTATGATATTAACTAGATCTGATGGGTATATGGGCGTACTTATCGATGATTTAGTTACTAAAGGCACTAATGAACCATATAGAATGATGACATCAAGAGCTGAGTATAGATTATTATTAAGACAAGATAATGCCGATTTTAGATTAACTGAAATTGGGTACAAAGTTGGCCTTGCAACAGAAGAAAGATATCAAAGGTTCCTAACAAGAAAGAATAATATAGAAAATGAAGCAAAGAGATTGAAGGAACTTCAAATAACAAATAAGAAAGAAACAAATGAATTCTTAGTTTCAATGGGATCAACAGAGCTTAAGAAGCCTATAAGCTTCTATGAATTAATTAAAAGACCAGAATTAGATTATTTTAGCTTAGCAAGCTTAGATATTGATAGACCTGACTATGAAGATGATATCGGGGAACAAATAAATACAATTGCTAAATATGAAGGTTATATAGATAGTCAATTGGATCAAGTAAGACAATTTAAAAAGTTTGAGAAGAAATTAATTCCTGAAGATCTAGAATATGCGGAAGTAAAGGGATTAAGAACAGAAGCAATTCAAAAGCTATCTAATATTAGACCTGTAAGTATAGGGCAAGCATCAAGAATATCAGGGGTATCACCAGCTGATATATCAGTATTATTAATTTATTTAGAACATCAATATAAGAAATAAATTTCTTTGGAGGAACTATGGAATATTTTCAATTAATGAAAGATGCTTCTTTAGAAGTAGGGATGGAATTATCAGAGCATCAATATGAGCAATTTATAAAATATATGAGATTACTTCAAGAGTGGAATGAAAAGATTAATCTTACTGCAATAACAGAAGATGAGGAAGTAATAAAAAAACATTTTATAGATTGTATTAAGGCTTTTAAATCAGAGGCTATTAAGAATGCAAAAACTATAATAGATGTAGGAACAGGAGCAGGCTTTCCAGGTTTACCTATAGCTATAATGAATCCAAATGTGCAAGTAACATTATTAGATTCATTGAATAAGAGAATTAATTTTTTAAATACAGTTATTAATAATATAGGGTTAAAAAATGTAATTACAATTCATTCAAGAGCAGAAGATGGTGCAAGAAAACCAGAATTAAGAGAAAAGTTTGATGTAGCTACATCAAGGGCAGTAGCAAATATGGCGGTATTATCGGAGTTTTGTATGCCTTATATAAAAGTAGGTGGACACTTTGTAGCATTAAAGGGACCTGCTATAGAAGAAGAACTTAAAGATGGGCAAAAGGCAATAGCAGTTTTAGGTGGAGAATTAAAAGAGATAATTGAGGTAAATATAGAAGAATCTGACCTGAAGCATAATATTGTAGAAATTAAAAAAATTAATAAATGCTCAAAGGTATATCCTAGAAAGGCAGGAACAATAAACAAAAAACCTATAAAATAGAATTAAATTCTACAATATATCTAAACAAAAATAGTCGATTAATAAAAATTTATTGATATATATGAGTCCATTTGTAATTTATTAAATTATAATAAACTAATTTGTCTTATAATATTAGATAATAAAAAGAAGGAAATTAGAGAAGAAAATAGAATTTTTACTTTATTGAATAAAATGGTAACTTAGAATAATAGGGGATGGTTGGGTGCATATGAATAGAGAAATTACAAGTATAAGTGTAAATAAGATATTTCCAAATACTTATCAGCCTAGAAGATTTTTTAACGAAGAAGCATTAGAAGAATTATCTCAATCTATAAAGGAACATGGAATAATTCAACCTATTACTGTTAGAAGAAGAGGAGAAAACTTTGAATTAGTAGCAGGTGAAAGAAGATGGAGAGCTGCAAGAATGGCAGAATTAGAAAATGTACCATGTAATATTATTGAAATAACTGATACACAATCTGCCGAAATAGCTTTGTTAGAGAATTTACAAAGAGAGGATTTAAATTTTATAGAAGAAGCTGAGGCTTATTATAATCTTATAAATGATCATAAATTTACCCAAGATGAATTAGCTAAAAGAATGGGTAAAAAACAATCAACTATAGCTAATAAGCTAAGATTATTAAAACTTACTCCAAGTGTTAGATCGGTTTGTATAGAAAATAAATTAACTGAGAGACATGCAAGAGCGTTACTATCATTACCTAATGAAGAACTACAATTAAAGGTTGTAGAAAAGGTAATAAAGAATTCTCTTAATGTTAAAGCTACAGAAGAAGCAGTTAATAAAGAACTGTTAAAATTAGCTGGAGAAGAATTAAATAACAAAGAAAAGAAAAGGGTTAAGAGTGTATTTCCGGCAAAACTGTATGTAAACACTATAAAGCAAGTATTTGATAAGTTTAATATACCAGCTGAATATAAGTTTAAGGATGATGAGGAGTTTATACAAATAACAGTTTCTATACCTAAAAAATAACTTTAATAAGTATGTTCTTATTTAGTAAGAATATACTTATTTTTTTATGAATTTAAATTTGATTATTAATTTAATCAATTTTTATTATGTTAATCTTTTAATATTAGTAAAAAGTATATATAATATTAATATGAGAAGGGGGGTGAAGCTCTAAAATAGAGCTTTTATATGAAAAAGGTTTGTATATTTAATCAAAAGGGCGGAGTTGGAAAAACGACTACAAACATAAACTTATGCGCATATCTAGCTATGGAGGGTTATAAGGTATTAACAATAGATATAGATCCCCAAGGAAATACAACAAGTGGGTTAGGCTTAGATAAGAGAAATTTAGAATTATCAATGTATGATGTATTAACATCAGATGCCTCATTAAGAGAGGTTATATTAAAAAGTGAATTAGTACAAAATTTATTTATAGCTCCATCAACAATGGAGTTAGCAGGTGCGGAAGTTGAGATCATAGGTAAAGAAGATAGAGAAACTATTTTAACAAATAAAATTAAAGAAGTAGAGGATGAATATGATTTTATTTTCATAGATTGTCCACCATCATTAGGAGTATTAACAATTAATGCATTAACATCAGTTGAATCAGTATTAATACCAATTCAATGTGAGTTTTATGCACTTGAAGGAGTAGGACAACTTATAAATACTATTCAATTAGTTAAAAAATCATTAAATAAAAACCTTGAAATAGAAGGTGTTGTAATGACTATGTATGATTATAGAACTAATTTAAGTAATGAAGTTCTTGAAGAAGTGAAGAACTTCTTTAATGAGAAGGTTTATGAAACTAAAATATCAAGAAATATAAGATTAGCAGAGGCTCCTAGTTTTGGATTGCCAATAATGCTATACGATGAAAAGTGCAAGGGCGCTGAATCTTATAAGTCATTAACAAAAGAGTTTTTAAGTAGGCAGTAAGTAGGTGAATAATTATGAATAAAAAATCAGCATTGGGAAAAGGGTTAGGTGCATTAATTCCTAATGATAACGGAAGTAAAGAAAATAATAAACCATCAGTTATATCTATAAATTTAATTAGAAGCAATGAAGATCAGCCAAGAAAGGCTTTTGATGATGAAAAGATAGCAGAATTAGCTCAATCAATTAAAGAACATGGAATAATACAACCTATAATTTTAAATAAAAAAGATAACAGTTATATAATAGTTGCTGGTGAAAGAAGATGGAGAGCTGCAAAATTATTAGGATTAAAAGAAATACCAGCTATAATAATGGAGTTAACTGAAAAAAATATATTAGAGGTATCTTTAATAGAAAATATTCAAAGACAAGACTTAAATCCTATTGAAGAAGCTATAGCATATAAAAAATTATTAAGTGATTTTAATTTAACTCAAGAAGAACTTAGTAAAAGAGTAGGAAAGTCTAGAGTAGCAATAAGTAATGTAATAAGACTTACGAATCTTTGTGAAACTGTAAAACAATATTTAATTGATGAAGTTATTACAGAAGGACATGGAAGGGTATTGTTATCAATTGAAGACCCTGAAATTCAATGCGAAGTAGCTCAAAAGGTTATAGACGAAAAACTATCTGTCAGAGAATTAGAAAGATTGGTAAGGTATTTAGGATCTGAGAAAAAGGAAAAAGATAAAGAAAAAGTAAGAGAGATAAATCCATATTATAAGGATGTAACGGAAAGATTGCAAAATTATTTTGGAACTAAAGTAAGTATTAGCAATAAAAATAATAAAGGGAAAATAGAAATAGAATATTATTCAAATGAAGATTTACAAAGGATACTAGAAATAATTAATTTATAAATGTTTCACGTGAAACATTATGAAATATATAAATTATGTTTCACGTGAAACATTTTATATTATTTCTTTATAAGATTTAGAGAGGAGCATTAAAAGTGGAAGATGTACTTAAAATAATAAATGAAAATTCACCTTTTATTATTGTTGGATTACTTATTATAATGTTACTACTTTTTATAATTGTAATTTATTTAATAAGATCTATAAGTAAACTTGAAAAGAAATATAGAAGAATGATGAGAGGCGTAAATAATAAGAATTTAGAAGAACTTATATCTTCTAAGTTAGATGAAATAGATAAGGCTATGGAGTTTTCAAATGAGGCCCTTAATAAGTGTGACGTAATAAGGGAAGAAATGAAAGGTTGCGTAAATAAAATAGCAATAATGAGATATAAGGCTTTTCCTGATGTAGGAAGCGATTTAAGCTTTTCAATAGCAATATTAGATTCATATAATGATGGTGTTCTAATTACTGGAATTTATTCAAGACAAGATAGTACTACATATGCAAAACCAGTTGATAAGGGAATTTCAAGATATGAGTTATCTGAAGAAGAATCATATGTCTTAAATGAAGCAATTAATAAAAAATAAAAAAATGAGAGTCTTATAGGCTCTCATTTTCTTGTAAATAATTTAATTTAGAAGGTTTATTAATATATTCAAATTCTTTAGATACTTTCAATATGAAATGATAAATACCTTTATATATGCAATCAGCTAGGCTCATTACTGTATACAATCGTGTATTTTGTAAAACTATAAATTCAAAGTTTCCTCCAATGTTTACAATTCCTGTAATACTTAAATCTCCTATAGGAGGGAGATTTTTATTTAAGGCTAATCCAGGTTGAAGAGGCTTTTTATCAATAAAAACTTTCCCTATATTACTTATCTTCCCCAAACATGAATCTATAGCAATAATATAAGGGTTGTCAAAATTCAAATTAATTTTATTTATTATTTCAATAAGGTTCTTAGAGTGAACAGGAGTTTCTAATGACCCATAAATGTGAATTTTATTTTTTGAAATGTTCTTTAATTTATATCCAATTAGTGGACCTAGGGAGTCACCTGTACATCTATCGGTTCCTATGCAAATGAAGATTATATCTCTATTTGAGTGAAGTATATCCTTTAGGTTGTTATATAAATAATCTCTAATTTCCATATAAGAATTAGGCGATAATGAATCGATTGAAAATGGTTCATTCATAGAAAAACCTCCTTTATTGAAATTATTGACAATAAGGGAGGTTTATATTCAAGGTTATTTTGACTTTATTATTTTATTTATGCAGTCTATTGTGTAATTAATATCTGATTTTTCGTTAAAGTAACTAAGGCTTAATCTTACAGTACCTGATGGAAAACTTCCTATAGTCTTATGTGCAAGTGGAGCACAATGAAGACCAGATCTATTTTTTATTCCAAAATCATTATCAAGAGCAAATGATAATTCAGCAGTATCAATATTATTAATATTGAATGAAACGCATGAGGTATAATTGCTATTATTAATATCTTCGTAAAGAATTATATCTTTGATGTTAGACATTTCGTTGATAAGATGATTCCTTAAAAATTTATTTTTATTATAAATAGTATTTATTCCTTCATTCTTAATAAATTTGATCCCTTCAACTAAGCCTACTATTCCAGGCATATTAAGAGTACCAGACTCAAATTTATCAGGTAAAAAATCAGGTTGTTCTAATGAATGAGACAAACTTCCAGTCCCTCCTAAAATAAATGGCTTACATATATTATTAAGACTATCATCTATTATAAAACCACCAATTCCTTGAGGACCAAATAAACTTTTATGTCCAGTAAAAGCTAGTGCACTTAAGTTAAGATCTGTAAAGTCTATATCTAATACTCCTGCTCCCTGAGCAGTATCTAATAAAAAAAATATATTTTTGCTTTTACATAAAGCTCCAATTTCCTTAATTGGTTGAATACTTCCTATTACATTAGAAGCTTGGCTAAGAACTACCATTTTAGTATTTATTTTTATGTTACTTCTAATTTCTTCAATAGAAACAAAACCAAATTTATCAGCATTTACAATATCTAATTCTATTATTCCTTTATTTTTTAAATTAACTAATGGTCTCAAAACAGAGTTATGTTCCATAGAAGATGTTATTACATGGTCTCCAGCTACAAGTGATCCATTTATTAATATATTTAATGAGGTGGTTATGTTATTAGTAAATATTACATTTTCAATAGAATTAAATTTGAAAAAATCAGATATAATTTCTCTTGCCTCAAATAAAAGTCTATTAGTTTGTAGAGCATTATTATGGTTAGAGCGGCCAGGGTTTCCTCCAATGTTAGTTAGAAAGTTGCATATAGAATCAACAACATTTTTAGGCTTAGGAAATGTTGTACTTGCATTATCTAAATATATATTCATAATTTACTCCTTTTAATTTATATAAGCTTAATCTTATAATAAAATTATAAGATACTTTAATAGTATTTACAAAATAATAAATTTATAAAATAAGGGGATTTTAAATGTAATAGAAGAGTAAGTCTTAAAGTAAATTGGCTTTTGATAAAAAATACATATATTTAAATATAGTGAGTATTTTTATAAATGAATAAGATTATATAAAGTTATTAATATAGATTCTTAATTAAAACATATATATAATATAATTAAACATAAATAAACTTGAAAAGGGAGGACATTATGAAGTACTATATTATAGTTTTTAAAAATACGCTAGATGCTATGAATGGAGAAAAAGTGTTAAAGGAAAAAAATATGATCTTTAAGATGATGCCAACTCCTACAGCAATTACACAAAGCTGTGGAATTTGCATTAGAATAGAAGAAAAAAAATACATAGATGAAATTATATCAAGGGATAGTATAAGATATAAACATATATATGAGAAAGAGCAAAATGAGTTTAAAGAAATAATTTAATAGTATTAGAGGTGAGGTATGCAAAACTTATTAACATGGGTTAGTCCTGGTATAAATGATAATGGAAAGATTATTTTAAATGTGAATTGGGAAGAGGTCATGGGAAATGCAGTAAGTACTATGGAATTTATACTTAATAAAGGAATAAGATTAATATTACTTATAGTTGCTATGTATCTTGCTATAAAAATAGGAGATAAGTTAATTGATAAGTTTGTAAAAAATCAGATTGAAAGTAAATTAAGCTTTTCAATGAATAGACAAAAGGCAATTACTGTAGGAGCTATACTAAAAAGTTCACTTAAATATGCTGTGTACATATCAGGAGCAGCCATAATAATAGGAAGTACATTTAAGGTATCAGCAGCTGTGTTGAGTGCGGTTGGTTTTGTAGTTGGTATAGGAGCACAAAGTTTAGTTAAGGATTTAATAAATGGTTTTTTTATACTTTTTGAAGATCAGTATGGAGTTGGAGATTACGTAACTATAGGTGTTTATAGTGGTATAGTGGAAAATATTGGAATAAGATCTACTGTTTTAAAGGATTTTAGTGGAGATATTCATGTTTTACCTAATGGAGCTGTGTTAGAAGTAACTAATCATTCAAGAGGAAATATGAGATTTATGGTTGATGTAGAAATTGCATATGAAGAAGATGTAGATAATGCAATTAGCTTAATCGAAGATACATGTAAAAATTTTGAAGAGAAAAATAAAGATGAGGTTAAGGAAGAGATAGAAGTATTAGGTGTTATATCATTAAATGCATCAGGAGTTACAATAAGAGTAGTTGGAAAATCAAAGCCTTTATCTCAATGGAAGATGGAAAGAGAATTAAGAAAAGAAATAAAGAAGACATTAGATGAGGCTGGGGTAGAGATACCATATCCAAAGACTCAAATAGTAAATAATAAATTTGTTTAATTTAAATGGTTGGAGGTTTAATTATGATAGAGACTTTTGATTTAGGTGATATAGTAGAAATGAAAAAGCAACATCCGTGTGGAAGTAAGGAATTTGAGGTTATACGACTTGGAGCAGATATCAAAATTAAGTGTACTGGTTGTGGAAGAATAATAATGTTACCAAGAAGCAAATTTCAAAAAGATGCTAAAAAAATCGTTAATTTATAGTAATTAAATTTAAAACTTGCAAAAGAAAATAAATAATGTTACAATATTTAATTGTAATCCCTGCTGTGCAAAGCACAGCCAATGTCCGAGGGGAGGAGGTGAAAATGATGAGAAAGTACGAAACTATATTCATACTACACCCATCATTAGATGAAGAAGCTTGCAAAGCTAACATCGAAAAGTTTAAGGGTGTAATAGAAAACGGTGGAGGAACTATAGAAAATGTTGACGTTTGGGGTAGAAGAAAGCTTGCTTACGAAATCGCAAAAGTTAACGAAGGTTTCTATACATTAATCAACTTTAATGCTGATTCAGAACTACCTAAAGAGTTAGACAGAATATTCAGAATTACTGATGGTGTTTTAAGACACATCATAGTTAAACAAGAAGCGTAAGAGGTGATATTGTCATGAATAAGGTAATACTTATTGGAAGACTAACAAAAGATCCAGAGCTTAATTTTGCTGCTGGAAGTGGTACTGCTGTAACAAGATTTTCTTTAGCAGTAACAAGACCTTTTAAAAAGGATGAAACTGATTTTATCAATTGTATAGCTTTTGGTAAAACTGGTGAAACAATAGCACAATATCTTACAAAGGGCAGACAACTAGCTGTTACTGGAAGCATCAGAACTGGAAGTTATGATGCTAAAGATGGAACTAAAAGATATACAACTGATATAGTTGTAGATTCATTTGAGTTTATCGGATCAGGTAACAATGGGGGTGCTGGAAGAGACCAAGGTTCATATAACAATGGATATGGTTCTTCAAATACTGGTTCTGATTATTCAAATTCATCAAATAATTTTGGTGGAATGAATTTTGAGGAAGACATGACTCCTGTAGATGATGGAGATATGCCTTTCTAATTAGTCTAATAAGAAGGAGGGAATTAGCATGAAAGACATGAAGAGATCTGGAAAAATGAGAAGATCTAAGAGAAAAGTATGTGCTTTTTGTGTAGAAAAGGCTGAAGCAATAGATTACAAAGATATTACTAAGCTAAGAAAGTTCGTAACAGAAAGAGGTAAGATATTACCAAGAAGAATTTCTGGAACTTGCGCTAAGCACCAAAGAGAATTAACAACTGCTATAAAGAGATCAAGAAATATAGCATTATTACCATTCACAACTGAGTAGTATAATCAACCCCTGACATATCAGGGGTTTTTTATTATATTAATACAATTAATATTTTACAAAAATTGTAAAAGACTTCATAATTTGTTGCAATAAAAGTAATTTATAATTAAAATATAAATACAAGGGTATTAGTATAGGGGTGAGCAGGGTGAAGAGAGATGATTTAAATATAATGGCTAATATAAAAATGATAGAAAAATTAAAAGCAAATTTATTATGTATAATAGGTGAATTCTATCATTTACTTACTAAGGGAAGCAATGTAGCTCAAGATGCAATTTTAAATTGCATATCAGGTGCTATACTCGTATTATATGTATTGGCTCAAAAATTAGGATATTCATGTCAAGATGTAGATGATGATATGAAAAAGAAATTACAAGTTGGTATAGCAGAAGGACATGAGTATGAAAAGGATGGGAGAAGCTTAAGTAAACTTCAATTACATTTAAAGGAGCACCATTAATCTTATGATATGGAATGATTTAATAAAAACAAGGCTTAAAAGTATTAAGCCTATAATTACACCACTTATTTTTGTAGGCGCATGTATAGGGTTTTATTATATAAAAAGCACTCTTTTAGGATCTATATTGTTAATTTTATTTATTATATTTAGCTTAAGTGAATATATGGTAAAAGGTAAATCTGATGATAATATAGAAAGAATCAAAGAAAACATAAATAGAGATATAAATAGTAATATATTAAATTTAATATTTCCATTAGCCCTAATAAAAGAATCGGGAGAGATTTTTTGGAGTAATAAAGAATTCCAAAAATTTATACCAAATGAAAATCCTATAGGATTAAATGTAGTTAGTATTGCTAGAGGGCTAAATTTATCTAGACTATTAACTTGTGATAGAGACTTGCATCAAAAAATAAAAATATTAGATTCTTTATATAAGGTATATGCAACTAAAATAGAAAAATATGATTTAAATGAAGAATTATATATAGTTTATTTTAATGATATAAGTAATTTGAAAAATATAGATAATACTAAAGAGAGTATAATGCTTATAGAAGTAGATAACCTAGCAGAAGCTTTAGAAACTACATTAGATAGCGATAGACCAATGTTAGTTGCTGAGATTGAAAAAACAATAAATTTATATGCTCAAAAACTTAAGGCAATGATAACAAAATATGACTCTAATAAATATGTCCTTTCAGTACAAGATAAATATATAGACGAAGAGATAAATAATAAGTTTTCTATATTAGAAGATATATCAAAAATAGATAGGGGAAATAAATTTGAAGTTACTTTAAGTATTGGTATCGGAAGGGGTGGAACTTGTCCTCTAGAAAATAATACATTTGCTGTTACTGCAAAAGAGTTAGCACTAGGTAGAGGCGGGGATCAGGTAGTTATAAAAAATAATGAAAAAATAAAATTTTTTGGTGGAAATACTAGAGAAATAGAAAAGAGAACTAGAGTAAGGGCAAGAGTTATATCTCATGCATTAAAGGAATTAATATATGAGAGTAGTAATGTTTTTATTATAGGTCATAAAAATCCTGATATGGATTGTTTCGGCTCATCTGTAGGAATATCATCTGTAGTAAAACAGTTAGGAAAGCCATGTAAAATCATATTAGGAGCGGATACTACAGCTATTGATTATTTCTTATCTAAACTAAAAAGTGATCCTAAATATGATAACTTATTTATTTCTAAAGAAGAAGCTTATGAACAAATTAATGAAAAAACTTTATTAATTATAGTAGATGTTCATAATAAAGGATATATATTAGATACAAGTATTGTTGAGAAGGCACAAAGAAAAATAATTATAGATCATCATAGAAGAAGCCCAGATATAGTTGAAGGTGCAATTTTAAATTATATAGAAGTATATGCCTCATCTACATCTGAAATGGTTACAGAAATTATTCAGTATATGGTTCAAAAGCCTAACTTATATAGATTGGAAGCAGAAGGTTTACTTGCAGGAATATTTATGGATACAAAGGGCTTTTCCTTTAAAGCTGGTGTTAGAACTTTTGATGCTGCATCATTTTTAAGAGGACTTGGAGCTGATACAATTGAAGTTAAGAAGATGTTTATGGATGATCTTGAGGATTATTTAGTTATTGCAGACACAATAAGGTCTGCAGAAGTTAAGAATGGTTTAGCTATTGCAGTTGCTCCTAAAAGAATAAAAAAGGGATTTATGGCAGCTAGAGCTGCCGATGAGCTACTAAATATATCTGGAATAAATGTATGCTTTGTATTAGCAGAGATAAATGGAGATATAACTATTAGTGGTAGATCTATAGGAGAAACTAATGTTCAAGTAATACTTGAAGCAATAGGTGGTGGTGGTCATATGAATATGGCTGGAGCTCAATTAAATAATACATCAATAGAAAGTGCTATAAAAATACTAAAACGATCAATAGAAGAACATTTAAAGGTGGGTGAATAACATGAAAGTAATATTATTACAAGATGTTAAAAAAGTAGGGAAAAAAGGAGACGTTGTTGATATATCAGACGGATATGCAAGAAACTTTTTATTTCCAAGAAAGTTAGCAGAAGAAGCAAATAACAATAACATGCACATACTAAACACTAAGAAGGAAAATGAAAGAAAGAAGAAATTAGCAGAAATTGAAGCCGCACAAAAGTTAGCATCTGAATTAAAGGGCAAGGAAATTAAGATTGAAGCTAAAAGTGGAAATGGTGGAAGATTATTTGGAGCTATAACAAGTAAAGATGTAGCTGAATTAATAAATAAACAATTTAAATTATCAGTGGATAAGAAAAAAATAGTTATGGATACAATAAAGGTTGCTGGTAGTTACGATATAGAAATAAAGCTATATCCAGAAGTTTCAACTAAGATGAAAGTAATAATCACGCCGCAATCATAAGGAGGACTAAGTTTGAAGACTTATGACGAAACAAATATAGAAAGTATATTAGATAGTGAGTTATCTTTAGATGCACAAGTAAATGTTATAAATCAAATATTAAATAATGTATTAGATGAGGGAGCGGTAAGAGCAAGAATTGTAAGATTCAAACTTCAAAAGTATGCGAATTCTCCTAATATATGTGAAAGAGTATATGCATTAAATGTAATTGCCTCAGATGGAAAAGGTATAAAATCTGTACCAAGCGATGAGGAATTAAGAGGTGTACTAGAAGATACAATTTATTATATATCAGAAAACATAGCTAGAAAGTATGTTCAAAACAAAGTGGAAACACAAGTTGAAAAGGCACTTCAAGAAAGACAAGATAAATTTATGGATGATATTAAATTATCTATATTAAAAAAGCAAAAAGGTCCTGAAAGTGCAAAAACTACTAAGAAGCTAGAAAGATTAGAAGAACTAGATTCAAAAAAGATTAATAAAAACGTAATGAGTCTTTTAAGGCCTGAAGCCTTTGATGAAGTAGTAGGGCAGGAGAGAGCAATAAAATCACTTATATCTAAAATGGCATCTCCATATCCTCAGCATATAATTTTATATGGACCACCTGGAGTTGGTAAAACTTCAGCAGCAAGATTAGCGTTAGAAGAAGCTAAGAAGTTACAGTCTACTCCATTTGATGGAGATTCTAAGTTTGTTGAGGTTGATGGAACTACGTTAAGATGGGATCCAAGAGAAATAACAAATCCATTACTAGGATCAGTTCATGATCCTATATATCAAGGTAGTAAGAAGGATTTAGCTGAGATAGGTGTTCCAGAACCTAAGACTGGATTAGTAACTGAAGCTCATGGAGGAGTTTTATTTATAGATGAAATTGGTGAGTTAGATGAAATTCTTCAAAATAAGTTGCTAAAAGTATTAGAAGATAAAAGAGTTGAGTACTCATCATCTTATTATGACCCAGATGATGAAAACACACCTGAATATATAAAATATCTTTTTGAAAAGGGTGCCCCAGCAGACTTTGTTTTAATTGGTGCAACTACAAGAGAACCAGGGAAAATAAATCCAGCATTAAGATCTAGATGCACAGAGGTTTATTTTGAGCCATTATCACCTAGTGATATTAAAGGAATAATAGACAATGCATCTAAAAAATTAAATGTTCAATTGGAAGATGGAATTGCTGATCTTATAAGCAGATATACAATAGAAGGAAGAAAAGCTGTTAATATATTAGCAGATGCTTATGGCTATTCATTGTATCAATCAAAGGATAAAGGCAGCAATATAATTACACTTAAGGATGTAGAAGAAGTTATTTCTATAGGGAGATATGTACCTTATGAAATATTTGAGGATATAGATAAATCTGAAATAGGCCATACATATGGATTAGGAGTAAGTGGATTCTTAGGCTCAACACTAGAAATAGAAACTGTTGTATTTGAATCTAAAAAACCAGGAATGGGAACTGTAAAGTTTAATGATACAGCAGGTTCAATGGCGAAGGATTCTGTATTTAACGCAGCATCAGTAATAAGAAGAATTACTGACAAAGATATAAAGGATTATGATATACATGTAAATGTAGTTGGTGGAGGAAAAATTGATGGACCATCAGCAGGAGCAGCAATTACTATTTCAATAATAAGTGCTTTACTAGAAAAACCTATAAGACAAGATATAGCTATAACAGGTGAAATATCATTAAGAGGAAATATTAAACCTGTTGGTGGAATATTTGAGAAGATATATGGTGCTAGAAGAAAAGGAATAAAGCTTGTTGTTATTCCTAAGGCAAATGAAAAAGAAGTACCATTAGAGTTAAAAGATATAGAAGTTAAAGCTATAAGTCATATAGAAGAATTAATGGAAATAGTATTTGAAAAGTAAATTATTAATTAAGCTTCCTTTTGGAAGCTTAATTTTATTTTATATAATATAAAAGTTTGATATAATATATTATTATGAAAAGGAAGGAGGTTACATATGGAAGCACCAATAATGAGGAGTTTACCTCAAAGTTTAGAAGCAGAACAGTCTGTAATTGGGTCCATGATAATAGATAAAAGTGCTATTGCTAAGTCTTTAGAAAAATTAAATGATGAAGACTTTTATAGAGATGGGCACAAGGTTATATTTAAGGCTATTAGAGAAATGTTCTCACAAGATATGGCTGTTGACCTTGTAACCTTATTAGAATATTTAAAATCAACAGATAACCTAGATAAGGCTGGTGGAGTTACTTATATATCAGAAATAAGTTCATCAGTAATTACGACTGCTAATTTAGAAGCCTATATAAAAATAGTAGAAGATAAATCACTATTAAGAAAGTTAATAAAATCATCTACAGCTATTATAGAAGAAAGTTACAATAAACAAGATAAAGTTGATGATGTATTAGATTTAGCTCAAAAAAAGATTTTTGATTTAGCAGAAAAACAAGGATCAAATGATTATGAACCACTTTCTACAGTTTTGGAAAGAGGATTTATAGAAATTGAAAGATTATTTAATAATAAGGGGTCAATAACTGGTGTTGGTTCAGGAATAAGAGATTTAGATGCTAAGACATCAGGATTCCAAAAAGGAGATATGGTTCTTATTGCAGCTAGACCATCTATGGGAAAAACTACATTTTCATTAAATATAGCAGAAAATGCAGCATTAAGGGAAGGAAAAAGTGTAGTTATATTTTCTTTAGAAATGCCTAAGGAGCAATTAGCATATAAATTGCTTTGCTCTGAAGCTAATGTTGATATGTTAAAGCTTAGAACTGGTAATTTAGATGATGATGATTGGGAAAGAATAGCTAGAGCTACGGGTCCTTTATCTAAAGCTAAAATCTATATAGATGATACGGCTGGTTTAAGTGTAATGGAAATGAGATCTAAATGTAGAAAGATAAAAATGGAACATGGAATAGATATGATTCTTATAGACTATTTACAACTAATGAGTGGTAGCGCTGGAAGTGAAAGTAGACAACAAGAAGTTTCAGAAATATCTAGATCTATAAAGGCTCTTGCAAAAGAAATGGAATGCCCTATAATTGCATTATCTCAGTTATCACGTGCCCCAGAGCAAAGAGCTGATCATAGACCAATGCTTTCGGATTTAAGAGAATCAGGGTCAATAGAGCAGGATGCTGACGTTGTTATGTTCTTATATAGAGATGAGTATTATAATAAGGAAACAGAAGAAAAGAACATAGGTGAATGTATTATAGCAAAACAAAGAAATGGCCCAGTAGGAACTGTCAAAATGGCTTGGATAGGATCACAAAGTAAATTTGCCAATTTAGAGCTAGTTTATAAAGAATAAAATAAGGCTATGCTTATGCATAGCTTTATTTTTAAATTTAATTTTGAGTTTTAGGAATTTTAAAGTAAATTAAATTAGCACAGGCAATATTTTCAGTCTTGTTTATATCTACATTTTTTAAATAAAATGATCTTTTAAAATTTACTTTATTATTGTATTTATTTTTTAAGGAGAGATTTAAAATAAGAAAGTTATTTATATACTTTATTAAAATTTCTTCCTTAGTTAAACCTCTAAGTAAAATATAAATGTCGTAGAACTTGTCTCTATTTACTACTTTAATAATAGGTTTTATATTTTCTTTTGAAGGACTAAACTCTAATAAATTATTTATTTTATTTTCTCTATCTGTGAGCAATAAATTATTTGTCATAACTATCCCTCCTTTATAGCTAGTTTATGTTTAAAATATAAAGATATCCTATGAGTATAATGGTGAAACTTATAAATAATAATTAATTAAGAAAATTATTTACAATGAATTAAAGAGAAGGTGAAAGTAATGAATAAAAAGATAGGATTTATAGGTTGTGGAAATATGGGAAAAGCAATGCTTAATGGTCTTATAAATTCAAATTATACAAATGTTGATAATATTATGGTATCAACAAAAAGTGAAGAATCAAAGAATAATATAATAGATGAGTTTAAGGTAAAATGTATATTAGATAATATAGAGGTAGCAAAGTTTTCTGATATATTATTTTTGGCTATAAAGCCTAATATGTATAAAAAGGTTATTAATGAAATAAAAGAAAATTTAAAAAAGGATATTATAATAGTATCTATAGCTGCGGGGATAAATCTATCTGACTTAGAAGAATGGTTAGATAAAGATTATAAAATAGTAAAAACTATGCCAAATACACCAGCTTTAGTTGGTGAAGGAATGTCAGCTATTTGTCCTAATTTAAATGTAAATAAAGAAGAATTAAGACTTATATGCAATATTTTTAAAAATTTTGGTAAGTATGAAATATTAGAAGAAAAGTATTTTGATGGATTTATTGCCTTATGTGGATCATCTCCAGCTTATGTATTTATGTTTATAGAAGCTATGGCAGACGCTGCTGTAAAACTTGGAATACCAAGAAATAAGGCATATAAAATGGCGGAGCAAAGCATATTGGGATCGGCAAAATTGGCTTTAGATACAGGTAAGCATCCAGCTGAATTAAAGGATATGGTTTGTTCTCCAGGAGGAACAACTATAGAAGCTGTAACAGAGTTAGAAAGTAATGGATTTAGAAATGCAGTAATAAAGGCAATGGAAAAGTGCGCTGAAAAATCTAAAAATATTCAATAATAAGAGGAGATTTATTAAATCTCCTCTTGTTATTTTTAATTATAAAAATACTAAATTTATATAGTAAATAATAAAATATTATATTCTAGCAATCCCACTTTTAATTGCAGCTTTTCTAACTGCTTCAGCAACTGCTTTTTGAACATTTAAATCAAATGCCTTAGGTAATATAAAATCAAAATTTAGATCATTCGTATCTACAGAATTAGCAATAGCATATGCAGCTGAAATTTTCATTTCATCATTAATATCGGAGGCTCTTACATCCAAAGCACCTCTAAAAATCCCAGGAAAGGCTAATACATTATTAACTTGATTTGGAAAGTCTGATCTTCCTGTACCTATTATTTTTACCCCAGCTTCCTTTGCATCATCTGGGAATATTTCTGGAATAGGATTTGCCATAGCGAAAATTATTGAGTCTGAATTCATGCTATTAGCCATTTCTTGTGTGATTAAGTTAGGAGCAGAAACACCTATAAATACATCAGCACCAATTAAGGCATCTTTTAAATTGCCACTTATGTTATCTTTGTTAGTAATTAGGGCTAATTCTTTCATTGAATCATTTAAATTTGGATTATAAGAGTTAATAATTCCTGATTTATCGCATACTATTATATTTTTTGCACCAAAGGAAATTAATAACTTGCATATAGCAGTTCCAGCAGAGCCAGCACCATTTATAACAATTTTTATATTTTTAATATCTTTATTAACTAATTTTAATGAATTTATTAAGCCTGCTAATACAACTATAGCTGTACCATGTTGATCATCATGAAAAACAGGTATATCTAATTTTTCTTTAAGTCTTTTTTCTATTTCAAAACATCTAGGAGCAGATATATCTTCTAAATTTATTCCTCCTAGTCCTTTAGATATCCTTATAATTGTTTCAACTATTTCATCAACATCTTTAGTATCTAAAACTAATGGAAAGGCATCTACATTTCCGAATTCTTTAAACAATATAGATTTACCCTCCATGACTGGAAGAGATGCTAAAGGACCAATGTCACCTAATCCAAGCACAGCTGTTCCATCAGATATTACGGCAACAGTATTCCATTTTCTTGTATAGATATAGGCATCATTAGGATCTTTATGTATTTTTCTACATGGTTCAGCTACTCCAGGAGTATATGCTAAACTTAAATCATTTTCATTAGATATTTTACATCTTGATGTTATTTCGATTTTACCTCTCAAGTTTTCATGATATTTTAGGGATTTCTCATAAATATTCATATTAATACTCCTTTATATAGAATAAATTATTTATTTTAATCAAAAATATAAGTAATTACTATCTCCATTATACGAATTATATTAAATTAATGCAAAAAAATATTCGCAAATTAGTTGAAAGTTCATTTATGCTTTGCTAATATGTTATGTGGAGATTAATATTAATTAATTTTATTAATGAAGGACTCATAGGTCCTTTAACAAGGAGGCAATGTAAATGTCAGCATTTGTTGTTCTAGGAGCTCAATGGGGAGATGAAGGAAAAGGAAAGATGACGGATTACCTTGCAGAAGAAGCAGAGGTAATAGTTAGATTCCAAGGAGGAAATAATGCGGGTCATACAGTTGAAGTTGGGGATAAGCAATATAAACTTCATTTAATCCCATCAGGAATATTATATGATAATAAATTAAATATTATAGGAAATGGTGTTGTTGTAGATCCTAAGGCTTTATTTACAGAGATAGATTACCTAGAAGGTGAGGGTGTTAAAGTTACACCAGAAAAACTTATAGTAAGTGATAGGGCGCATGTTATAATGCCATATCATAAGACTTTAGATAAACTAAAGGAAAAAGCTAGAGGGAAAAATGACATAGGTACAACAGGAAAAGGAATAGGACCTTGTTATACAGATAAGTTTGAAAGATCTGGAATAAGGGTATGTGATCTTATAAAGGAAAATATATTTAAAGAAAAATTAAAGGAAAATATAGATTCTAAAAATAAATATATAGTAAATGTATTAGGTGGAGAAGAATTAAATTATAATGAGATACTTTCAGAATACCTAGAGCTTGCAGAAAGATTAAAACCATATGTACAAGATACTTCAGTAAAGTTATATGATGAAATAAAACAAGATAAAACAGTTTTATTTGAAGGTGCTCAGGGAATGCTTTTAGATATAGATTATGGAACATATCCATATGTTACATCGTCAAACACTACAGCTTGCGGTGTAGCTAGTGGCTCTGGAATTGGACCAACCATGGTTACTAATGCAGTAGGAATTGCAAAGGCATATACAACAAGAGTTGGTAAGGGGCCGTTTCCAACTGAATTAGATAATGAAATCGGTGAATGGATAAGAGAAAAGGGTCATGAATATGGAGTAACTACAGGAAGATCTAGAAGATGTGGATGGTTAGATGCTGTCATATTAAAGACAACAGTAAGAGTATCAGGATTAACATCATTATGTGTGACTAAGATAGATACTTTAGCTGGATTAGAAAAACTTAAAATTTGTGTAGGATATAAGTTTAATGATAAAGTTATAGATTACTTCCCTGCAAGTTTAGATGATTTAGCAAAGTGCGAACCTATATATGAAGAATTCGATGGTTGGGGTGAGGAAGTAGCAAAGGCTAGAAGTTATAATGAATTGCCTGAAAATGCTAAAAAATATCTAACAAGAATTGAAGAACTTACAGGTACAAAGATATCAATAGTTGGTGTAGGTCCAAGAAGAGATCAAACAATAAGAGTAACAAAAGAATTATAAAATATAGAGGAGAGTATTAAATTTTATAATACTCTCCTTAATTATTTATGATATTGTATAAAAAAGCATATATTTAATAAATATTGTAAATAAATTGTGGTAAAATTAATATATATATTAATATGATTTAAATATAGGAGGTGAATTTATGGAAGAGAGGAAAATTCATTTATCAGTTTCAGAAATGTTATCGAGAGCATTTAATTTATGTAAAAATAATGTGTTAGAAATTTTAAAGGTTATTGGAATATTTATCGTTCCTACAATTGTAGTTTTATTTGGAGTAATCATAGGGATAGTTTTTTCAAGCTTAATAAATATTTCATACTCATACTCGTATTCATATTCTTATTTTGATGAAGCAATACCATTCATAGGAATAGGAACAATATTTCTTATAATTTTAATATCATTAATATCATCAGTATTGATGTTATATGCAAATGGAATTATAACTAAAATACTAGATGATGCTAATAAAGGAAATGAAGTAAGTTGGAGATCTGCCAATAAATATGTTTGGAAAAGAAAATGGAGTATTTTAGGATTAAATATATTAGTTTGGTTAATGACTTTTGCATTTGTGGTAGTAATAGCCTTATTAACAATGCTATTAGCTTTATTAACCGTTGGAATTGGATTAATAATATTAATTCCTTTAATAATTGCAATAATTGTTATTTTGACACCATTAACATCTTTATTTACTTCAATGCTAATAGTAAGGGATTTAACTATTACTGAAGCAATAGGAGAAACATTTATGCTATTTAAAAAGGGATATTTCTGGTCGACTATAGGGAAGTTGGCAGCCATATCTGGAATAACAATTGGTATTGGATTAGTTTTAGCCATCATGCAAGTAATACCTTTTGTTGGGATAGTAATAGCTATAATAGGACAATATGCAATTCAAGCATATACAATATCTTATTTAAATATACTATCATTAGATAGAAGTAATATTGTAGAAAATTTTATAGATCCTATAATGTAAATTGAAAAAGGTTTATTTAACTAGGTTATATTTAGTTAAATAGGCCTTTTATTTTATATGTATAAGTGACCTTATACATAATAATACAAATAAAACTAATACTATAAAAAGAAAATATAGTAGAGGTGAGTATATGATAAATAAAGATATGACCGTATTAGAGGCTATACAAGAAAATCATCAAGTTGAACAAATATTATTAAGCTTTGGGATAGGATGTGGAATTTTTAGTAGTAATAGTAGAATTACAATAGAAGATATGTGCATAAAAAAGGGAATAGATTTAGAGAGATTAATCAATGAATTGAATTATAATAGATTTTATTAAAATGAAGTTATAAGAATCTTTAAATATAGTTTTTTTCCAAATTATATAAAAAGTGTTATAATTATAATAGTACTTCAACTCTGTAGAAATACAAGGTTTTGATGTTTGGATTAGGAGGATATTATGGGGAAAAGTTATAGTAAGGAATATGAATTACATTATTATGATGTAGATAGTAATTTAAGATGTACAATGTCAACTATAATAAATATTTTATCTGATATAGGTACAAAACAATCAGAAGAGCTTGGTTCAGGTATGGAAAGTTTACTAGAAAATAATATGACATGGGTATTTTATAACTATCATGTAAAAGTATTTAGACATCCAATGTATGGAGAAAAGTTATCAGTGAAAACTGAAGCAGTAGGGTTTAAGAAATTTTATGCTTTGAGAAATTATGAAATTAAAGATAGTAGTGGAAATATAGTTGTATCTGCTAATGCTATATTTTTATTAGTTAACTTAGAAAAAAGAAGAATGATGAGAATACCACAGGAACAATATAATGTTTATGGTGTGGATGGCGATATGAAAGAGGAATTTAAGCTTCCTAGATTAGAAAAGATTGATGAACATAAGTATGAAAGAAACTTCAAGATAAGATATACAGATATAGATTTTAATAAGCATGTAAATAATACTAAATACATTGATTGGGCTGTTGAGACCTTACCAGAAGATATTGTAAATAATTATGTATTAAGTGAAGTTAAGGTAACATTTGAAAAGGAATGTAAATATGGCGAAGAAGTTAAGGTATTTACAGATGTTAGAGTAGAAGAGGGAGAGGAAATAGTTACTATTCACAAAATAGAAACTGTTGATGGAAAAGAATTAACTAGATTAATTGGCCGTTGGAATAAGTGCTAGATTATAAAAGGAGTAATAAGCTGATTGTTTATTACTCCTTTTTTATATTAAGAATTAGCTATATTTTTTGAAACAAAATTGCCTGAGCTCCAAGCCCAATGAAGATTAAAACCACCACAGTCGCCATCTACATCTAGTATTTCTCCACAAAAATATAAATTTTTAACTAGCTTAGATTCAAGTGTTTTTGGATCAACCTCTTTAGTGTTTATTCCTCCAATAGTAACTTGTGCTTGATTGAATCCATTAGTATCAATACATTTAAATTTCCAATTCTTTAATAAGTTAATAAGTCTTTTCTTCTCATCCCACTGTAAGTCATAGCAAGGCTTATGTAAATTTTCTATCTTAGCTTCCTTTAATAACGTTGGAATTAATTTTTTATTTACTATTCCAATTAAAGAATTTATAACAGGTCTATGAGAAAACATTGCAAAATGACTTTCCATAAAATCCTCTATTTCAGATAATGATTGATTAGGCATCATATCTACAATAATTTCAATGTTTTTTTTCTTTAATAAAGCTTTAGATGCATGACCTGAAATTTGAAGAATTGGAGGGCCTGATATTCCGTAATCAGTAAAGAGAATTTCTCCAAATTCTTTTCTTATGGGTTCACCATCAACTAATAATGTTGCATACCCATCAAATTTTACTCCTGTTATGGATTTTAAATAAGGGTAACTCAACTTTAATTGAACTATTCCGGGAATGGTTTCAATTATTGAATGCCCAAATGATTTTGCTAAGTTATAAGCAGAACCATCAGATCCTGTTTTCACTGCTGATTTTCCTCCACAAGCTAAAATTAATTTGTTACATGTGAATAACTTATTTTCTTCGTTACTTGTGGATAACTTAAAAACATTTTTCTTGTGGATATCTTTTACTTTACAATCTGTGTATAAAGGAATACCTCGATCTTCTAAAGCTAATTTTAATATATCTACAACTGAAGATGCTTGAAGTGATTTAGGATACATTTTACCATTTTTTAATTCCACAATTGGAAGTCCTAATGATAGAAAGAAATTTTCAGTGTCATTTACACTAAAACTTGATAAAACATTTGTGAAAAAGCCAGGATTTTCGCTATGGTAGGAAAGGTAAGGAAATGAAATTGTTCTATTAGAGATGTTACAACGACCATTTCCTGTAGTTAATATTTTTTTTCCTATCCTATCAGTACCTTCGACTATGGCAACATCCAATCCAAAATCTTTAGCAGTAATAGCTGCTGATAAGCCAGAAGCACCACCACCAACTATAATTAAATCATGATGAATCATAATAAATCTCCTTAATAAATTAATAATTTTAATTTTATCATATTATAAATTTTTTGGTTAATATAATAATATTCTATATATGTAAAATTTTTTAGTAGCTCTTAAGTTTAGATATAAATTCTATCATATAAACCAGTAAATATGAGTTAATACACATTATAATATAAGTTCTTTAAAACTGTAATCTTAAAAAAATATATATAATATAAATTTATAAATATGGAATAATAAAATAAGTAAAGGGATAAATAAATAAGGAATAAATGAAATACGGTTAGCTTAAATTACATGAGATATAGTAATGAGGTGAAATTATGATAGTTAAAGTAATTAATGAAGATAATGAAGATTATAATAAAGAATTTAAGTTAAGAAGAATGAACTATGATCAATGTGTAGTAAATTATCCTAACGCTAAGGGAATTAATATATTTTTAAATAAGGATTTGAGATTCATTCCAGAATCAGACGTAGATGAATTTTTAATAAATAATAAGGACTTTCTAAAAATAAAATTAAATAGGGGAATATCTGTACAATTTTATAAAATATTATTTGATAGTTTTAAGAATCAATTTAAAGAATGTGTGGAGGAAATAAACTTATTAAAGGATAAGTACTCAGTAAATAAGAGAGGAATATGGGAAAAGGAGATAATCTGTGTAATAAATAATAAGATCCCTATAAGGATAATTGCTAGTGGACAAAACTTTAGGAAAAACAACTATAATATAAATATAGAAGAAATAAAGAAAGAAGAATTTTTAGAAGTTTGTAATTTTGAAATGAATAAAATAAAAAAAGAAATAAAAGAAAATCAATCACATTTATTAAGATATGAAAAGGGTATAAATGTAGTAAAATTCGATAATGAAGGTACTAAATTATTGACTTAAATGCGCGTATAAATAAAGTAATTTAAAAATAAAAAAAAAAGTTGTTAAAAAGTGTTGACACTATATTAAAATTTATGTATTATAGTTAATGTGCTCGCCGACAGAACAGCTCGGTTGAGAAAAACAAAAAGAAACATGGCTCCTTGGTCAAGCGGTCAAGACACCACCCTTTCACGGTGGTAACAGGGGTTCGATTCCCCTAGGAGTCACCATTATGGAAGCATAGCTCAGCTGGGAGAGCATCTGCCTTACAAGCAGAGGGTCACAGGTTCGATCCCTGTTGTTTCCACCATAAATTTGGCTCAGTAGCTCAGTTGGTTAGAGTGCCGGCCTGTCACGCCGGAGGTCGAGGGTTCGAGCCCCTTCTGAGTCGCCACTTTAAAGTGCGATAAAAATTAACATGCGCTGGCATGGCTCAACGGTAGAGCAGCTGACTTGTAATCAGCAGGTTGTAGGTTCGATTCCTATTGCCAGCTCCAGAAGACTTTAGAATTATCTAGAGTCTTTTTTGTTTTTTGTAAGGGTATAACGTTTCATGAGCCCCTTTTAGACCATTGACTTTACTTGCTTAAGGACGTTTTTAAGATTAAATAGAAGTTTTATTTATTATTTATATATGCTCAAAAAGGGAAGTTCGAATTCGAACTTCCCTTTTTATAGGCTAATATCAAAATTTATTTTGATACATCTCTCTTTTTATTTTTTCTTTAAATTTAATTGAATCCTTATATCTTCAGAATAAAACTTATATAACTTAAAATTCCCTAGGAGTCTAGAAGAAATTCTTTCAGAATAATTCTTACTTATATCAGGTAAAGATAAGTTTGTAGAAATTAGCATCTTTTTCTTTCTTAATAGTTTCTTATTGAGAAAATTAAAGAATTCTGTTGCAGAGAATTCAGTAAGTTGTTCTGCGCCTAAATCATCTATTATTAATAGATCACAGTTTATTAAAAGATCTTCTAAATTATAATTATTTTCAAATCTTATTTCTCTTAAATTTTTAATAAGTTCATCTATACTTCTATAAACAACTAAATAACCTTTATCAAGGAGCTCTTTTGCCACACAGCAACTTAGGAAAGTCTTTCCGGTTCCTGAATCACCATAAAATAATATGTTGTCGTCACTTTTAGAGAAGTTTGGTATAAAATCTCTATTTACATACTCAAGAATATTTTCAATATTTTTTCTAGGTGTGTATTTATCATCGCTTATTTTATAATTAGCAAATAAAGATAAATCAAAGTTATTAAAATTATTTAGTCTTAGTGAATCTTGTAAATCAGAGTCCTTATAGTAAAGGTTAACTAATTTATTTTTATAGCAAATACACTTTGTACTGCCGATATATCCTTGATCTTTACATTTAGGGCATCTATGATGAAGTGTTAAATATTCTTGATCATATCCATTACCAACTAAAGCTTCATACTTTTTAAATCTAAGATCAACTATTTCTTCTTTTAGATTTTTGAGCTCTAATTCATTTAAACCCTTTAAAATTGACATAGCTAAATTAAGGGATTTTTTCTGAATTAAATTATCTAATTCTAATATATCTGGATGTTTTTGCTTTATTTCATTACGTCTTTTTTCTAAGTTTTTTTCCTCTTCAAGTCGTATATTTTCATATATTAATGTTAGTTCTTTTTCATATCCTTTAATCATCATTATCCCATCCTAATAATTTCTTTTCTAAATCGTCATAATCATAGTCACGGCCTTTAAAGTTATTGAATCTTAATTTAGGCTTTTCATATGAATTTGACTTTTGATTGTTAAAATTCTTTTTAGAAGATGAATTTTTATAAGAAACTTCTTTTTCTTCAATTTCTTTTAATGTTCTTAAGTTATCTTTATTCCAACTGGATAATATTCCATCTATATACTTAAAATCAGCCCTGTTTAACCTTTGGAAGCAAATATCGCATGCTTTCTTTATTATTTCTAATGAAAAGTTATAATTTGTAGTCCATTTTTCTAACATATCTTCTTGAGGTTTCATTATATCAGTATTTCTAATTCCTAAGAATTTTAAGATTTCTCTATAGGTACCCCATTTATCCTCTGTTTTTCTTATATAATTTTGAGCATCATCAATTGTTTTTATGCTCATCTCATGCCAAGCCAAGGCAACCTTTTCTATATATCTATGATTTGTTTTTCCCTTAGAAGCACAGTACTCTATAAGTAGTAGTATAAGCTCTGAAGAAAAATTAAAGTCCCTTTTCCAGCTTATATAAGTTGTGAACTCGCTAGGGGATAGTGGTCTGCCTAATAATTTTTCTATATCCTTTAGCATACCATTGTTAGATTCATCTGAAAGCTCAGCTAATATATTAATTTCGTTCTTATTAACAGTGTTTTCAGATGAAAGATCTATAAATTCTATATCAAAGTTTCCCATTTTGTCTATTGGAACTAGTTTAATTACTCCTTCTTCATTCCAGTAGTTAAGGGCATTTATTATATCAGACTCTAATAAATTCAATGATGTAGCTAAAATTGATGCATTAACACCAATTTCGCCTGTAAAATTATATTTAAGCATAAGAAGATATACTTTAATAAATTCCCCTCTAGCTTTAGGCATATATTTTTCAATAAATGCATTGCTGACAGGAGTAAATTTTAAAGGCTTTGATTTAAGCATAAAAGTGCTCATATTTACATCCACCTTTCTAAGATTAATTGTATAATAAGTTAATTATAGCAAAGTGCTGAAGTAGGCTCAACTAAACTACGGAATATATAAAAAGAATATTATTTCTAAATATGGGAAAACTAATAGATGTGTTGCTTAACATTATTAATCTGAAAGGAGATTTTATGGATATCAAAGGAGACACGAGAATAATAACTAGATATGTTGTATTACTGGTATTTAGTATTATTCTAGTTATAAATATTAATTCTATTAAAGTTAGTGCAAATACAAATGAGGCATTAAATAATATTGACTTAAATAGTTCAAGATATTCTCTATCTGAGAACGTATTTGAAAATTTATTTGTTGCATTAACAGGTAAGATAGATGGGTATGAAGTTAAATTAGACAATAAAGTAATAGGATATACTTCAATGGAAGATAATATAGCTAGCATAAAAGATTTAGTTCTGAAGAAAGTTATAGATGAAATGAATATCAATGAGGATTCAATATTATCATTTGAAATAGGTGGTAATATAGACTTACAAGAAAGTAGATTTGATGTAGGTTTATTACAGACAAATGATGAGCTAGCTAATTATATATATAAATTATCACACGAAGCGTCGAGTAAGATTAAGCTAAATGTGAAATATACTAGCGAGGAAAATATAAAGATTCAGCCTAATACAATAATAATACCAAGTGATTCAATGTACTTAGGAGAAAGTAAGGTTGAATATGGAGAGATTGGATTAAAGAAACAAGTTAAAGAAGTCACTTATGAAAATAACAAACTAATAAAAACTAAAGTTGTTAGTGAAGAAGTAATAAAGGAACAAGTTAGTAAAAAGATATATAGAGGAACAAAAAATCCCTATGACTATGGAGTTGCTTTTTTAAGTAGTCCAACTAGGGGGGGATACATGACCTCTGGATATGGAGAGAGATGGAACTCTTTTCATAAGGGAATAGATATTGCAGGTAATACAGGGGATGATGCATTAGTTGCAATGGATGGAGAGGTTATTTATGCACAATACAATGATGGCGGGTATGGAAATTTAATAATAGTTAAGCATGAAGATAATATGGTTACATATTATGGTCATTTAAGTGACTTTTATGTTAAGGTAGGAGATAAGGTTAAAAAGGGAGATATAATAGGGGCGATTGGAAGTACTGGATTTAGTACTGGACCTCATTTACATTTTGAACTTAGAGTAGATAATGAACCGGTAGATCCTACTAATTATATTGTACAATAGTTTAATATAAAAAATTATAAAATGAAAGGTGCTTAAATTAGTACCTTTCATTTTAATATAGAGTTTATATTTATTTTTCCGTCACCTTGGCAATTCTTTGGCATATCAAGTGGTTCACATGAGACTTTTAAAAGTGAAGTTACATCTTTTGGAGTTAAATTTTCATTGTTTTCATAAATTAAAGCACAAACACCAGTTACATAAGCGGCAGCTAAGGAAGTACCACTAAATGTTTTATATGAGCTATCAAGTTTTGATGGATAAAGCTTAGTACCATCTTTTTCAGAAATGTAATTAGTGTTAGAGTTTAAAGAAACTATATCAACACATGCTGCACATAAATTAGGTTTTAAATCTTTCTTTAATGATCCTATAGATGAATAAGCATAAGGCTTTACCTTGGACGTAGAGTCATATCCTGAAACTGTTATACAGTTAGGACATAAAGCAATTCCTGTAATCGACCCATCTAAATTTTTATTGCTACCACTTGGAACTATACAAGTTATGTTTTTACTATTTATTAATGAAACCATTATATCAAAACATTTTTGCAGAAATACATTATAATGTAGAAGCTCAAATGGCAAACATAACAGTTTAATATTATGTTTTTCAGACCCTTCGAAAATCATTTCCATAGAGTGAAGTATATCAGATATATACCCCTTACCACTCTTATCAAATGCTTTATAGCAATATATATTACATCCAGGAGCGACCCCGCGATACATACCATTTGATTTTTCACCATTTCCTGCAATTATTCCAGCGGTACAAGTACCGTGGCCATTATCATCGTATGGATATTTTAGTCCATTTATCAAGTCAACAAACATAGATATCCTATTATATGGAGTAACTAAATCAGGATGAGGATAAACTCCAGTATCTATGATTGCAACACCTATACCATGACCAGTACTTTTAGTTTTGCTAGATAGTCTTACTTTATTTGCAGTACTAACGCTCATGCCACATAAAAATAAATATTCATCAAAGCAAATATATTCAACTTCAGGATATTCTAATAATCTTTGAATACCTCTAGTATTTAGTCTAGCGGATATTATATTGCAATGCTTTATATTGCTAATAACTTCCCCTTTATAAGATATAATCTTCTTTATAAGGTTATCCTGAAATCTTTTATATTTAATAAGTATCCTATAATTATTATAGGGCTTTGCTAACATACAACTCTTTAAATTTTTATCTAACTTTTTATTAGAAGAAAACATACTATGCTCCTAAAATTGATTACAATATATAGTATATTAAAAGTATCAATTTTGTTAATGTTATAATTTATTATATAAAAAAAGGAGAAGTATTAACCTCTCCATTTAAATATAACTATTCCTAATATCATTATAGCTATTCCAATAAACTCTTTAAGATGGAATGATATTTTTTCGGCTCCAAATAAGCCAAATGCATCTACAACTCCAGCAGAAGCTAACTGTGCAACTAGTATTACAGCAATTCCTAATGTTGCTCCCATTGCACCAATACTTCTCATAACAGTAAAAATAATTATTACACCAAGGACACCACCGAGTAAATAGAGTTTATTTACTTCCTTCACTGCTTTAAAGCTTCCTTTTCCAAAGAACATTACAATAATTAATGTTAAAGCTAATGCAGTGGCTTGAACTATGACGTTTGTTTCCCAGGTTCCAACCTTCTCTTCTAATTTAGTATTGAATACGCCTTGCAGTGTCATAGATATTCCTGATATTATTGCATATATAATTGCTAGCATATTAAATCACCTCAGGAGTAGTATTCCACTTAAAGAAGAGAAATATGAAAAAAACTCCCTATTAATTATAGAAAGTTTTTAATTATATATTAAATAAATGATTCTTTAATTTTAGATTCTGAATAACCTAAAGTAATTCCTAAGCTAATAAAATCTTCAACAAGTGTTATATAATGATCTTCAGAAGGTGATATTATTAAATCATTTAAATCTATAAATAGATTTAAGAATTGATCGCTTAAACAATAATCATTTGGTTTAATAAGGATTTCTTCGATATGATCGTAATGTCTGTCTAAACCAAGATTAATTATATGAGAAAAGCAATCTAAATATCTTTCAAATAATATTGACTTATCCATTGGTTCATCTTCTGATATCCAATATTTATAACATTTAGTTTCATCAGCTAGATAGCTTAATTTTGTATGTAATTCTAGATGTTTTCTAGCCCAGATTTTATAGTCGCTTAAGTTATTATCAATAATGATTTTTTTATTTTTTTCTTTTTGCAATTTAAAAAAAGATATAATATTCATAAATATCCTCCTGCTTTTAAGGATTTACTATAATATATTTTACAAAAATATTTTATAAATGAAAAGTGCGGTAAACGAATACAAAAAAATAAATTTTTTATATATTAAGAAAATAAAAAAAGTGCTTAGAATAATTAAGCACTTTTTGATATTTAATATTTATAAATAAAGATTCTTTTTCAAAGGATAACTCTTTATTAATGTTTCTCTTTTGTTAGTAGAGAATTTCCATAACTCTATTCTATCAACTTTAAGAGTTTCACAATTAGATTTAAAGTTAACTTCACCATCAAATTTTTTCATATCCTTTGGAAGGTAATTAAGATTAGCTAAAGATATATGCATTGATGGTTCGCTATTACAATTCTGTGTATTAAATCCATGTAGTTTTAATGTATCACTCATTAATCTTGTAAGTCTCTTTATATACCCTACATCTTCTATCTTCATATTTAAAGTTTTGTTTGTTTCTGAAACTGAAACTTCAGTAGATAGCTGAACCTTAAAATTTTTATAAGGTTTAACTATTTTATCTACAACAACATCCAATTTATCTATATTAGGATTTTCTATTATCTCTAATGGAATATAAGGAGTTGGAGAATTCCTATTAGCTCTAAATTTTTTAGATAGATTTCTTTGTATAGGATTTAAGTTTTTATAAGATTCTTCATCAAATAATGCCACTAAATAATATTTCATAGCTTTAGCCTCTCATATCAAATTAGTCTATATTTTCATTTTATTTTATGTATTTTAAATGAATACAAACTTTGTTATAAATTATAACATATTAAAATAAATTAAAAAAGATAATATAAAGAAAAGTTGAAATATTATAAAGGTTAGGGAAAATGCTAATTGGAATAAAAAACTCTATTTCCTAAAATTATTTTTATGTTATAATGAGTATTGTAAGTTTTTTAAGAATGTAAATTAATAATGTAATTTAAGTAAATAAGTTTAATAATGGATAATAATTGAAATAATAGGAAAGATTAATATATATAAATTATGATAAGGGTGAAATGGATGGAAAAATTAGTTATAAATGGAGGCAAAGTCTTAAAAGGATCAGTTGATATAAATGGTGCTAAAAATTCAGCTGTAGCCATACTGCCAGCAGCTATAATGGCTAGTGAAGGAAAGTGCATAATTGATAATGTACCTGATATAGAAGATGTACATTGTTTGGAAAGAATATTAACTAGTCTTGGTTGCTCAGTAAATAAGTTAGATAATAATACTTTAGAAATAGATGCTACTGATGTTAGAAGTGTAGAAGCATGCACTGATGATGTAAGAAGAATGAGAGCATCATATTACTTTATTGGAGCATTACTATCAAGGTTTAAGAAGGCTAGAGTAGAACTTCCTGGGGGATGCCCTATAGGAGTTAGACCAATAGACCAACATATAAAAGGATTTGAGGCATTAGGAGCAAAGGTTACTATAGAGCATGGTGCAGTAATTGTTGAGGCTGAGAACCTTCATGGAGCAAACATATTTTTTGATGTTGTTACAGTTGGAGCAACTATAAACGTTATGATAGCAGCGACTTTAGCAGAAGGAACAACTGTGCTTGAAAATGTTGCAAAGGAACCACATGTAGTAGATGTTGCAAATTTCTTAAACTCTATGGGAGCAGATATAAAGGGTGCTGGAACGGATGTAATTAGAGTAAAAGGTGTTGAAAAATTATCAGGATGTAATTATAGCGTTATACCAGATCAAATTGAAGCTGGTACATTTATGATAGCAGCAGCAGCAACTAAGGGTGATGTAACTATAAAGAATGTTATACCAAAGCACTTAGAATCAATTGCAGCAAAGCTTATAGAAATGGGAGCTATAGTTGAAGAAGGCGATGATAGCGTTAGAGTATACGTTGAAGGAGACCTAAAAGGAGTTAATGTAAAGACTGCTCCATATCCAGGATTTCCAACAGATGTTCAGCAGCCAATGTCAGCTTTATTAAGCATAGTGCCTGGTAAAAGTTTAATATCTGAAAGCATTTGGGAAAGCAGACATAAGCATATAGATGAATTAAAGAAAATGGGTGCAACTATAAAAGTAGAAGAAAGAACAGCAATAATAGAAGGATGTAAAAATCTAGTGGGAGCTAAGGTTATAGCTACTGATTTAAGAGCTGGAGCAGCCATGGTAATAGCAGGATTAGTTGCAGAGGGCGTAACTGAAATATTAGAAATAGAACATATAGATAGAGGATATCCGCATATTGAAAATAAGTTTACTGCATTAGGTGCAGATATAATGAGAGTAGAGGAATAATATCTGCATGGGGGATGGTAAAATGAAGTTTTGCTCATTATATAGTGGGAGCAGTGGCAATAGTATATTTGTTGCTTCAGAACATGCAAAGATATTAATAGATGCGGGTTTACCAGGGAAAAAAATAGATGATGCGTTAAAAAGTATTGGAGAAAATCCAAGTGATATAGATGGGATATTTGTTACTCATGAACACTCAGATCACATAAAAGGAATAGGTGTATTATCCCGTAAATATGACATTCCTATATATAGCAATGCAGAGACATGGATGGCTATGGAGGGAAGTATAGGTAAAATAAAAGAGCATAATATAAGAATAATGGATAGAAGATCAACACTATCTATAAAGGATTTAGATATAATATCATTTAACATACCTCATGATGCTGTTGCTCCAGTTGGATATACTATGCATCATAATGGCAAAAAAGTTAGTGTTATAACAGACTTTGGAATATATACAGAAGAAATACGAGATAATATAAGAGATTCAGAAGTTATGTTATTAGAAAGTAACCATGATGTAAATATGCTAAAGTTTGGGCCATATCCTTATACTTTAAAAAGAAGAATACTAAGTGAAGTTGGACATTTATCTAATGAAGATTGTGGCAAAGCAATAGTAGACTTAATTAGATATAAGCCAAATAAAAAAATAATACTAGGGCACTTAAGTGGAACTAATAATCATCCAGATTTAGCTCTAGAAACAGTTAGTTCTGTATTGAAGGAGCATGGTATAGTACCTAAAGAGGATATTGACTTAACTATGGCTAATAGACATAGTCCAAGTAACATAATAGAAGTTTAGTTATAAGGAAGAGGATGAGTTATTATGAATAGTAAGGAAATATATGCATGTAAAGTTCATATTGATGATGCAATGGATGATTTAATCAACTATGAAGAAACCTTTCCTATTATGGAAAAGGCTAAAGATATGAAATGTAGTTATTGTAGTGAAAATGCAGAGTACATAATTAAAGTGAATGAGTAAAAAATAATAAATTTAATATAAAACCATTAAAAAGGAGAAGGAACATATGAGTTTATATAAACAATGGACAGATATGGTAGTTGAATATGTTAAAACAAAGGGAGAACAAGCCTTTTGGAATGAGTATATGGAAATTGAAAAGGCTATATACAGAGATATATTATCAAAGCATAAGGAAAATTATACTTTTACAATTAATGATTTAGCTAATAAACATAATACAACTCCAGAATTTATTATGGGATTCGTTGACGGAATAAACGATAGTTTAAAGAATGATCTTGATTTAGAAGCTTTAACAGCTACTGATGAAATAGCATTAGATGTAGATTTAGAGAAATTATATTACAATATGTTAGATGCTAAAGCAGAATATCTATATACTTTACCACAATGGGAAGGAATCTTCTCGCCTGAAAAGAGAAAAGAAATTCAAAAGAAATATAGAGAATCTATAATAGTAAGAAATGAAAATAAGATAGGAAGAAACGATCCTTGTACATGTGGAAGTGGAAAGAAATATAAAAAGTGCTGTGGAAAATAATTAAAAATAAAAGAGGCCTATATTTAAATAGGTCTTTTTTTGCTACAAATAAGTATATTTGGATATTTATTTAATAAGTTTATATTAGTTATAGAAAACACTTAATCTATTATAAATATTGGGGGGAATATATGGATAGTAATTTGAAATGGGTTAATGAGCAAAAGATAAATAGAACCATAGAAGCATTAAATAATAATAATATGAACGGATATTTAGTAAATACAAAGGAAGAATTAATAGAAAAAATAAATGAAATTGTTAAAGAAGGATCAGTAGTGTCTTGTGGTGGATCTATGTCTCTTTTTGAATATGGAGTTATTGATTATTTAAGAAGTGGAAGATATGAATTCTTAGATAGGTATAAAGAGGGATTAACTTCAGAAGAGATTACTAGAATATTCAAAGAAAGCTTTCTAGCAGATGCATACTTTGCAAGTAGTAATGCAGTAACTGAAGATGGTAAGTTATATAATGTTGATGGTAATGGAAATAGAGTTGCAGCAATGTTATATGGACCTGATAAGGTTATTCTTTTAGTTGGAGTAAATAAGATAGTTAAGGATATTGATGAAGCTATTAAAAGAAACAGAGAAATATGTGCACCAGCTAATGCAAAGAGATTAAATAAGAAGACACCATGTGCTAAGGTAGGATATTGCATGGATTGTAAAAGTAACGAAAAAATATGTAGAGAGTTTACTGTTATAGCAAGCCAAGGTAAAAAAGATAGAATGCATGTGATATTTATTAATGAAAATATAGGATATTAGAATAATTAAAAATTAGGAATTTACAATGAGATTTAAAAATAAATATATTTATTTAAAAAGCTTATAAAATATTGATTAACTAAGAATAAATAAATTGAAAAATTAAGAAGTGAAGGTGTATGTTGAAAAAAGTAAATTTAAATGCCGTCATTTCTTAATTTTTGTGTCAAAAATTCTTGTATTAAATAATTATATTATATAAGAATTTATAAGGCAGGAGATATATATGTTTGAGATGTTCCCTTTTTTAATTAATAATATGATGGGTGGCATGTTCAATGGAGCTGTGAATAATAGAAATAATAATATGAATAATGGCTTCAATAATAGTTATCAATATAGTAGCTTTAATAGTGGAAGTGATATGGTTGGAATTTTTGGAGGAACATTTAGTAGTGTATTCAATCAAGTTTTTACAACTCTAATAACAAATGAAGATTTAATAAATAATATAGTTGATACAGTTTTAAATAATGATGTTGTAAATTCTGTTTTAGAAAGCATAGATGATGAATTAGATTTAGATTTTATTGACTATGGTGATAGATACTTAATAGAAGGTAAGTTAGTTGGATTTGATAAGAAAGATATAGATATAGATTATGAAGAGGATCATATAAGAATTAAAGTTAAGAGAAATCAAGTTTTTAATAATGAAAATTCAATGATTGCAGTTTTTCAAGAAGGATCTAATCTAGAAAAGAGCTTTTATGTACCCAATATTGAAGCTAATAAAATTCAAGCTGTTTATAATGCAGATGTTCTAAGAGTTTATTTAAAGAAAAGACCAGCTGTAGATAAGGATACGACAATAATAGACGTAGAAAGTTTTTCTGATGCAGATGATATTAGAGAGATAGATACCTATATAGATTTGAAATAATAAAATATATAACATATGAGGAGAAAATGGAATGAATATAACGATAATTTCAGTAGGTAAATTAAAAGAGAAATATCTAAAGCAAGCTATTGATGAATATTCAAAAAGACTAAGTAGATACTGTAAATTAGATATAATAGAACTTCAAGATGAAAAAACTCCAGATAATGCATCTGAAAAAGAAGAGTTACAAATAAAAGATAAAGAAGGAGAACTTATATTATCTAAAATAAAAGATAATGTGTTTGTAATTGCAATGGATTTAAAAGGAGAAAATTTAACTTCAGAGCAATTTGCAAACTACATAGAAAATTGTGGAGTTATGGGCAACTCTAATATTGCTTTTATAATAGGAGGAAGCTTAGGACTATCACAAAGCGTTATAAAAAGAGCAAATTATAAGCTTTGCTTCTCTAAGATGACTTTTCCACATCAATTATTTAGAGTTATGTTACTAGAGCAAGTTTATAGAGCATTTAGGATAATGAAGAATGAACCGTACCATAAGTAAGTGAGGTTTTTACTGAAATTAGGTTAATAAATAAGGGAATTTGAGAAGGAGAGGGTTGAGAATATTATCATTTAAGTAAGCCTTTATATATAGAACTTTAGTGATAAATTATATGTGGAATTGATATATAAATAATATTATTAATTTAATGTTAAGAGTGTTAATTTATGAAATTAGCACTTTTATATTTATAATATAATTGAAACTTTATGTTATTATGTATTTATAAAATAAATTCATTTTGATATATATTATATAAAATGGAGGAAAATATAAATGAAAATTAATATATTAATTGTTGAAGATGAAAAAGAAATAAGGGAAGGCGTAAGTGAATATCTAGCAGAGGTTGGATATAGCGTTATAAGTGCAGAAGATGGAATGCAAGCAATAGAATTATTTAAGAATAATAAAATTGATTTAGTAATTTTAGATATAATGCTTCCAAAGGCTAACGGATTTGTTGTTTTAAATAAAATTAGACAAGAAAGCAATGTTCCAGTAATTATGTTAACAGCAATGAGTGATGATTATACCCAAATTATGAGTTTTGATGAAGAGGCAGATGATTATATTACAAAGCCATTTTCAATAATAGTTTTACATAAAAGAATAGAAGCACTTCTTAGAAGAGGAGTAAAAGTTAGTGAAAATAAAAAGTGGTGTTATGGAGATATAGAAATTGATTTTGAAGGATATTCAGCAAGAAAGAATGGCGAAAATATTGATTTAAAACCTAAGGAAATAAAATTAATAGAGTTATTATTAAAGTATGAGGGAAAGGTTTTAACAAGAGCACAAATCTTAGATAATTTATGGAGGATTGAAGAAGCACCAAATGATAGGGTTATTGATGTATATATTAAAAATATAAGAAAAAAGTTGTTATTAGATTGTATAGTAACAGTTAAGGGAATTGGATATAAATTTGAGGAGCAATGATGAATAAGTTAAAGCTATTTTCAAAAACATATATATTTACCATGGGGATAATAAGTGTAATAATTTTAATTTCAAATGTTTTAATTTATTTAGCATTACCCAAGGTATATGTGAATAATAAACAAAAGGAAGCTGATAAAATTATTGAAGATTTAATTGAACAAGTAAATAAATCTGATAATAAGGAATCATTTAAGATAGCAAAGAATTTTGCTGAAAAATATAATATTCAAGTTTTACTTACTATAGGAGATGAAAAAAGGGTATTTCAAGGTTTGCACAAAGTAGATATATATGTTAATGAAGAGGAAATTACAGAAAACTCTTTAATAATTCCTAATTTAAGTGGTGAAAATATTATAGAAAGTTTTGATGATGAAAATGGAGAAATATTCGGTCAATATATTAATATAAATAATTTATCAATAATAAAAAGTAGGGACTTTAAAAAAAGTAATGATGTAAATGGAAGTGCTAAAATAGTAATGGATTTAGAATCATTCACAGAAACAAGAGATATTATATTAAAAATACTTCCATATTCTATTTTTATAAGCTTGCTTATAGCACTTATTGCATCATATATATATGCAAGAAAAATTACAACTCCAATAAAAGAAATTTGTGATGTTACAAAAAAAATGGAGAATTTAAATAAAGAAGCCTTTTGTGAGGTAAAAACTGAAGATGAAATAGGAATATTAGCAGCTAATGTAAATAGTTTATATGAAAATTTATTAAATACAATTGTATCATTGGAAGAGGAAATAAAAAATGTAAGTGAATCTGAAAAAATTAAGGTGGATTTTTTAAGAAGCGCATCACATGAGCTTAAGACACCACTAATGAGTATGTATATAATGATTGAAAATATGCTATATGATATAGGAAAATATAAAAATCATTATATATATTTAGAAAAATGTAAGGATATAGTTAGTGAATTAAGTAAAATGGTTCAGGAAATTTTAGATACTTCAAAACTTAATATAATAAATAATAAAAATGAAAGTGTATTAGATTTAGGTAGTTTAGTTCAAAAGAACATAGAACCATATAAATTAATAGCTAAGTCAAAGAAAATTAATATTAAAATGAATTTAAAAGAGTCTTTTAATATTAAAGTAGATGAAAAATTATTTACTAAAGCAATTTCTAATATTATTTCTAATGCAGTAAATTATACTGATGAAGGAAAGGAAATAAGAATATATATAAAAGATAAAAAACTTATTATAGAAAATGATTGTAAGCCAATTTCAGAAGAACATTTAGCACATATTTTTGAGGCATTTTATAGAGTTGATTTTGATAGAAATAAGAGTAGTGGGGGGAATGGGTTAGGATTATACATAGTTCAACAAATTTTAAAAATGTATAATTTAGATTATTCTTTTAAATCAATATTAACTGGAATGAGTTTTGAAGTTGATTTTAATTAATTATTTGAAATTTGTTCATGTTTAATAAAAAATAAAATAGTTGAAAAATAACGGGTATTAGATTAATAATATCCTTATTTTTTTATAAAAAATAATTTAATTAATACGATTCTTAATGAATTTTATAAACTTAATTTTTAAATTTCATAAATATTTCATATTAGGTTGATAGAATGTACTCAAGTTAATAAACAAGGAGGACATAAATATGAATGTATTTAAGAGATCAATATTATATATAACAAGAAAAAAAATAAAAAGTATTATTATGTTATTTATATTATTTGGAATAGCAACGGCAGTTTTAAGTGGAATTTCAATTAAAAAGGCAGCAAATATAGCAAGACAAGATTCAAACAAGGATATGGCAAATACTTTTGAATTACAAGCTAATTTTGCGGGTAATTTTGAAGGAACAATTCCAGAAAATTTAATTGATAAGGTTTCAAAGGTAGAAGGTGTTAAGAATTATGATGCAGCAATTCAAGGAGCTGGTTTAGATTTAGAAAATGTAAATTATATAAAACCTGAAAAAAATGTAGTTCAATATAATGATGATTATAAATATGAAAAACTTTTTTCTGTAGAAGCACATAAAAGTTCAGAATATGATATTAAGTTTATAAGTAAATCATTAAAGCTGATTGATGGTAGACATATTGTTGCTACTGATAAAAACAAGGTATTAATTCATAAGGCTTTAGCAGAAGCAAATAATTTAAAAGTTGGAGATACTATAAAAGCAACAAAGAGTGCTGGAGATTTTAATGCATCAACTTTATCTAAAAGTGATTATGACCTTGAAATTGTAGGTATTTTTGAAAGTGAAAATACTGAAAGAGCTGGACATAAATTAGAAATGCCAGAAAATCTTTTAATTACTGATGTAGATACTATTAAAACTTTATATGGATATTCAGATGGAAATGTAAAATATACAAATGCTACTTTCAATACAGATACTGATGTAGATAAAGTAACATCAAAATTTAAAGATATTTCTACTGATTGGAATAAGTATACAATAGTAAAAAGTGAAGATACATTTTTAGCTTTATCTAAGTCTTTTGATTCTTTAGATAAGATTATAAATATGGTTTTAATTGGAGCAATAATAGCTGGAGTAATAATACTTTCATTAGTGTTAGCATTTTGGATTCAAGGAAGAGTTCATGAAACCGGTATATTACTTTCAATAGGAATTTCAAAGTTTAATATTATTTATCAATATATAATTGAATTATTACTTATAAGTATATTAGCTTTTGGAGGATCATATTTCTCAAGTAAGGTAATTTCACAAAATATAGGAAATACAATAGTTGCACAAGCAGGTAAGCAAGCGGTTCAAGACGTTCAAAGTGGATTTGGAGGATTTTCATTAGGAAATGATGTTAATAGTTCTTTAGCAACTCGTACAGTAGATGAAATAGATGTAAAAGTAGAGTTTGAAGAATTAATTTATGTATATGTTATAGGAACAGTTATTATCATACTTTCAGTAATGGCATCATCAGCATCAATAATTAGATTAAAACCAAAAGAAATATTATCCAAAATGAGCTAGGAGGAAAATAAATGTCAATTTTAGCATTAAATAAAGTTAATTATTCATATAAAAATGGAAAAAAAGTTTTAAATGATATAAGCATGGAATTTGAAGAAGGAAAACTTTACGCTATTTTAGGGGCTTCGGGTTCAGGAAAGTCAACGTTATTATCACTATTGGCTGGATTAGATGAACCTAGAAATGGCGAAATATTATATAATAATCAAAATATAAAAGTAAAGGGATATGAGAATCATAGAAAAAGCAATATTTCATTAATATTTCAAAATTATAATTTAATTGATTATATGACACCTTTAGAAAATTTAAAAATAGTTAATCCCAAGGTGAATAAGAAAATATTAAACAATTTAGGGTTAGCTGATGATGAAATTAATAGAAACGTATTACAACTATCAGGGGGACAGCAACAGCGTGTTGCCATTGCAAGAACACTTGTTACAGATTCACCAGTAATATTAGCAGATGAGCCAACGGGGAATTTAGATAGTGATACAGCTGATGAAATTATAGAAATATTAAAAACAAGTGCACATAAACATGGAAAGTGTGTAATAGTGGTTACTCATAGTAAGGAATTAGCTAAAAAAGTAGATGTTGTACTTGTTCTAAAAAATAAAAAACTAACACAGATTAATTAATAAAAATTATATTATTAACAATAAGTTTTTAGAAGGAATAATTAAGTATGAAAGTAAAACATTTTAAAGATGTAAATTTAATAAGTAAAGTACTATATGTTATTTCAATAATTATATTAGCATATACATTATTAACTATATATAATTCACATGTATATATATTATCACTTGTAGCATCAGGTAAGATTGTGGTAAGTAAAAGTATATTAGTGGTAATAACATATTACATTAATTCATCATTACCGTATGCATTTTATTCAATAGCAACATTTTCTATGGGATATATTATCAATGAATTAAATGTTAAAAGGGAAGTAGAAAAAGATATAAAAACTGATTTAGAAGACTTTAATAAATTAAATGAAGATGATAATGAATTAGAAGAATTAATAGAATATTTAAAAGATTAACTAGCTGTTAAGGATTAATTTAGAAAACTCTTGATATTCACTTGAGAAAGTTATTATGATGTTAGGGTAATGGGGCAAGATGGTAAGGGATAACTAAAGTAAGTTTTGAGAAGGAGTATCAGTTAAGGGTGCTCCTTCTTCTTTTAGGTTAAGAAGTTTTGGAGCAACTATGTTGAATTTGAACATTACTATATAGAATAATATGGGGATGTAGATCATAATTAAATTATAATTTTAAAAGTATATTAGAAAAGGAGAAAAGTAATGAGCAAGTTTACAACCTCACTTAACACCGATACGGAGAACCGTATCATAAATAAGTGAGGTTTTTACTAAAATTGTAAATAGAAATAGGGTTATAAGGGATTAAGACTTTTACTTATATTTAATATATAGGTAAGGGTTTTTATTTACAATAAAAGAATAAATATTATCGATATAATTAATATACGATTTAGTTATGTATTAAACTATTTTAATAGAGGATTAGTATTTAAAATTAGAGGTGGATTAGTGAATTAAAAATTTTACTTTTATTTGATTTAATTTTAAGTGTATTGTTAGGATTTGTTATAAATTCTTTTATAACAAGTAACATAGTTACTATGTTCTTTCAAGAGATGGATAGCCTATATGTTTTATTATCTATAATAGTGTTAATAATGAAAATTTTATTTATTTTTATTACAATGAGGTTATGTAGAACAAAAAAAGTAAATATTTATGTATTTAAATTTCTCTTTTCACTTTACATAGGTATTATGCTTATATTGTTATTCGGAACAGAAATAAGAGATACTGCCATAAGCATTACTATTTATCTGTTATTTAACTTTTTAGACTTTGAAGTATTATTTCAAAACATTTTTAATGCAATATTATTTTTTCTATAGAGTATTTATTAAAAAATAAATCAACTAAATACGTTGCAGTATATTTATTTACAGGTGTTATTACAATTGAAGCCATTCAATTATTCACTAATAGAGGTATTTTTTATATATGTGATATTATCCTTAATATGTTAGGAAGAATTATAGGGTATTATTTTACTAAAAACATTATGTGTAAGTTTCAATTTAGTGAATAGAATTAGGTGAATAATTTGAAGTTATTGCGAATTAATTAATAAAATTTGTTCTTTGAAAATTGAATAGTACGGTATTTATATAGTATAATATGTAAATAAATATCTAAATAATTTTAAATATTAATATGATTAGGGGGGAAATACTATGATTAATAATACTTTTACGAACAGGAGTAAATTGGTTAAAATAATGCACACTATTCTATTTATTATTACAGGTTTATATCTATTAGAAACTATACTTTTTACTGGATTATTTACTAATATTATTTTAGCTTGTACTAATATTATAGTAAGTATTATTACTCTTGTAATAGCAATCATAAAGAAAGAGAGTAAATTAGCTTTGATTGATTTGGCTATTTTATTAGGAACTTCAGTAATATTTACATACGTAATCAATTTATAGAAGAGAATTTTTAGTAACTTAAAATTTATGAAAATAAAATTAAATAGAACGGTATTTTCAAAATATAATATAATTGACTAATAATTATATTATTAAGCGATTTATTTGATTATTAAATTGATCAATAAATATGAATTTGCAGTGAGGGTGAACTTTGTGGAATATGGTATATTAACTTTAATGTTTATTAGTTTAATCTTACTTTATATAAAAATAACTGAATTAAAGAAACAAGTTAAATCTCAACAGATACAGATTGATAACTTGTGTAAAGAAACTGGAAATCAGCAATTAGCTACATATTTTATTTCTGATGAAGAAAAAGAATATATAGTTCATCTGAAAAACAGTGGTAAAGAAGTTGAAGCTGTTAAAAAGTTGAGAGAAGTTACTTCTATGGATTTAGTACAGGCAAAGAATTATATTGATGCACTATAAATTTCAATTTATTGCTGAGTTAATTCGGAATCTTAAGTTATTACAAAGATAAAATTAAATATATATTATTATATAGGAAATCTAAAACTCTTACTTGTATTGAATATACAGGTGAGAGTTTTTTATATTTATAGGGGGAAATATATAATGAGGAAGATTTATTTAAAGAATCAATTAAAAGAATTAAAGGAATATCCAATAGAAGTTATTGATAGTATATCTGAAACTATAGAAATACTAGATGATAATTATGGAGCAAATACAGATATATATAACGATTTGGGTGGATATGTATTAATAGAAGAAAATATCGCAGATATCGAAATACTGAAACAATATAAGTTACAAGGTTTAATACCAGAATATACTGATATCATTGAATGTAGTGAAGGAGTTAATTGGACTTCTTCACTATTTTTACTTTCTAGTGATTTTTCAATCGTAGTAGTAATAACAGAAGAACTTTCTAAATTCCTACTAGAATAAGATAAGGAGGTTGAAATAATGTGAGTAAGAAAAGTGAAGAAAAGATAATCAAGGAAACTAAATACTGTAAGATAAAAAGCCAAGGAAAAGTTGGAGAAGGAGAGTACACATACTCAATAGAGAAAATCTACATAAAAGAACTAAAGAGAGATGAAGTAAGGTTCTGTGTCTACAAGGCAACTAGAAGAGGTGATGAAACATACATTCCAAGAAGTATTGATGTAACAGAACTAGAACTAATAGAGTTAATAAAAGAGGCAATAAGAGAGAAAGTATTTTCAGAAGGCTTCATTGAAATATTAAAACAAGAAATAAATAAAATCTAAAAGTCTTAATTGCTATAAAGATAGTGATTAAGACTTTTTTACATTTAAATAAAAGTATAGAAAGAGGGAGTATAAATGTTTAATAAAGATAATGTATTCATTGCAGTTAATGAAGAGGTTTCTTCAATAATTCAGCAATATATAATAAGAGAAATTAAGAAGGTATTAGATAAATATAAGAGTATAGCAACAGAAGAAATAAGTAGTGTAGAAAAATTAATAAACAGTATAAGCAATGAAGAGTTAAAGGAGCAATTCCTAAATGATTTGAGTATGTCAGTAAAGATAGCAAAAGAAATTGGAGAAAATGAAGTTGATGATAGGATAATTTCTATGTACCAAAATCTAAAAGGTAATGGATTAGAAGAATTATCAATAGGGCATGTTATTAATTGGTGTAATGAGTTAGATGAACAAGGTTATGTAATGATTGATGATTATAGCATAATTTATAAAAGTTCAGCTAATCTAAAAGATATTTCAAGAGAATTATTAGATGAGATTCTTGATGATGCAATTCATGTTGATTCCTTAATAGATAAGGACTCATTAGTTGAATATTGGATAGAACAAACAAGCAAAGAAGAAGTAATAGATGATTTAATTAGAGGAAATAATATTGAAGAGCTATTATGACTTGTTCCAGAAGCAATTGAAGAAGTAAAAAAAGAAATTGAAGATACATTTAGTATCAAAAAAAGAAATTAATGCTTCACTTTCAGCATTAAATATGTCACTAATGGCAGAGTCTTTTGGACTAGGTGTATTATATAGTGGATTTTTCTCAGAGGTAGTAAAGTACTCACCAAAATTACGAAAGCTTTAAAATTTAATATCTAATGGCCATGTAGTTACAAAATTAGTAATTGTATATCCGGATATAAAATATAGACGTACTACATAAAAATAAGCTGAAATTGTTAATGTAAGTAGAGAAGGAAGAAAAAATTATTATTATCTTGATTCAAAGGAGTCTCAGTAAGAAACACTAACTGAGCTTATAAATTTTATATTTACTGGAGTACAGCATATTAGCAAAGATGATTCAAGAAAAAAGTAATAAACCAGTGGAATTCTAACAATAAATTAAATGCAATAATATTAGCTTAATATTTCTGTTTAAGCAATTAATATCATAGTAAAAGGCTAGTTTTAATTTTAATACGCAATTCAACTAGCCCTTATTTTAATAGGTAACTTAATATTTAAAAATCACATTTAAATATATTCTAAAAAAGCAATTTTTAAATGAGCTTGAAAGATATATTTATTTTGGGCAAATATATCTTACCCTGCCATTAGTATTTTTACCATATTCAATAGCCTCTTTTTGACATCGACAAATGCGTGCCATGCAATGGTTAAAATTGTTTCCCCAATTTGGCTTTCTATTTTCAAGATGAATGTTTCCTAGTGGATAAACATTTTCACATTTTCTGCAAGAAATACAAGCGTTTGTTGAATAAAAATTTTTTAAAATTAATAAGTATTGGGTAAAAAATAACATTTTATTGTTATGATCTTTATTTTTATCTAATGGAAATCTGCATATAATGTTTATATAGCATCGCAAATCGATTATTTTGAGAGTGCTTCCAAGGTTTACTCTTACCGCAGAAATGAAGTACTACTGTATTTCTAGTAATCCAATCCATATCATAATTACCGCCACTTCTTAGAAGATAATTAGAATACTTTCGAGCATCATAATTCCAGATAGCATCATCTAAAGGAAGAGTTTGTTTTCAATACAAATAATTAAAGATATCCTGGTCTGGAAGTAAAAGTTCTTCCTTATGCTCTCTTACGCATTGAAAAATTTCTTCTACATTAACAATGGAACGTGCCTTTGTTAAATCCATAAGCATAACACCGGAATTGTAGTAATCATGATCTACTCTTAATCGGGCACGATTAATATCATTTATAACTCCGGTAACCCCTACATGAGATGCAGCGGCAAATATGTAGTTTCCAAGTTCAGTTTCCCATAAAGGGCGAATTGAATTAATAATAAGGATATCCGGATCAAGATAAAGAATTTTCTTTATTGATTTCGGAAGAATAAGCAGAGCTAGTAGGTGATAATACATTTCTTGTGGATATCTCTTTGAAACAGGAGCATTTTTAAACACGGAGCGTTCTACATTTATAGATGTCATAGCCGCACCTTGCTTTGCACAATATTCTTCAACTTCCTGTAGCATCTCTAGTGGAATCTCGCTGTGCAGTAACCAAATATGAAATGTTTCTCTTGGATTATTTAACACTAGCGATTTCAGCATCGTCTGAAACGGTGGAATATAATTTTTATCAAAGGTAACAAGTAAATCTATTCTATTAGATGACATATCTTCAATTCTCTCCTTTATTAATTATAATAATAAAAACACATACTGCTGCATAAAGAGCACAGAATATGTCCCTTCTCTTTAGCAGATGAATTTGATATTTAATAAAGTTTATTCTATATTATGTTAGACTAATTATTTTTAGAGCTTTATTATTTTCTATTTGAGCAGCTTTAATTGAATAGAAACCACTTTTACAAAGACCTAAGGCTCCCATTTTATCTGTATCAACATATTATATATACCTCTCTATGATATAAATTATAGTGACTAATATTTTACTTTTCACTATAAAAGGATTAACACTTAAACTTAACTTTAAATCAAGGGAGTAAAGGAGTTTTATTAAATAATTTTAAATGATAAAATTTAATATAGAAAAGCAGTATTTTATATTTCAAGATAATGAACAAAGGAAAGTTTGAGTATGATGAATACGCATATGAAAATAAATTTAATAATCTGAGTAGCGATGTTTTTAGTTGTAGTTACTTGATTAGAAATTGTAGTAACTACACTATATATAGCAGAGTAATAATAATATTAATTATAACTGATAGATAAATCTAGGATTAATAATAATTATTGTGTGGTTAGATTGTATATTGTAAGTATAGCTGTAAATAATTATAAGAAATAGTTGATATAAATAGTGAATCAAGATAAACATATATAATAAGTATGTATTTTAGAAAAGCTCAAGAATTGAGTAAATATATATTTATCAAAGAATTTTGATTAGGAGAAAATATATGAAAAAGAACTTATATGAATATAAAGAAAAAATAATGAAGTTACCATTAAAAGATAAATACACTAAAGAAGAGTTATTAATTAAAGACTTTTTAGTAGATAGTGAAAATAGCATAGAGATATATTATGCGCCACATAATGAGTATTTAAATCCAAAGGCAAAGATATTTATTATTGGAATAACTCCAGGATTTCAACAAATGAGTACAGCAATTGCAACAGCTAGAAAGGAATTTGAGTTAGGGAGTGATATTAAAGAAATTCAATATAAGTGTAAGGTGGCAGGAAGGTTTAGTGGAGTAATAAGAAAAAATATAATAAGTATGTTAGATGAGATAAATTTAAATAAATCCTTAAGAATTAATAGCTGTAGTGAGCTATTTAATGAAAAAGATTATTTACTACATACAGTTTCTTTAATCCCTTATCCTGTTTTTGCTAAAAAACAAAATTACTCTGGGCATACTCCTAAATTAATAAAGAGTGAATTTTTAATGAAGTATATTTATGAAAATTTTATTGATGAGTTTAATAGTTTGGATAACTCTAAAGATATTTTATTAATACCACTAGGTAGGGCGGTAGAAGAAGTCTTACTTTACCTAGAAAATAAGGGACTTATAAAAGAGGAACAAATACTAAAGGATTTTCCACATCCTTCAGGGGCTAACGTAAATAGAGTAAAACAGTTAAAAGAAAATAAAGATAATATGGTCAATTTTATTAATAAATTTAATTTTAAATAATTAAAAAGTAAAATAATAAATATAGTGGTATAAAAGGGAGGATTTTTATGACAACACCTGCTAATAATGCATAGCAAGGCTATTGCATTAAGTAATAAGATAAAATTAATAGCCTTTGCTTAAACCTAAATAACATATAAATTTAGGAGGGCATTATGTGTTATATAAAGGCAAAAGAGGTATTACCTTTAGAAATAATTGAGTTAATTCAAAAATATATAGATGGAGAATATATTTATATTCCAAAGAAGGAATGTAATAGACAGCAATTGGGGAGCAATACAACTACTAGAGACAAAATTAATTTAAGAAACTATAATATTTTTAAGGAATATATGGATGGGGTAAGCAGGAAGGATCTTGCTGAAAAATATTTCTTATCAAAAAAGAGTATAGATAGAATAATCTTAAAAGAAAAGTCTAAATGATATTAAGCCATAAACTATTTTATAGTTTATGGCTTAATCTTATTGTATTTAGAATACCACAGGTTCGACCTGTGGTTCCGGAAAGCTTCTAGCGGTGAGTAGAAATAAAAAAACCTCCGTTGTAAAATTATAGTAGGTTTGCCGACCACAACTATAATACAAGGAGGTATCCAATATGGATAATAGTAGTTTAGCACATAGTAAATGGAATTGTAAATATCATATAGTTTTTGCACCAAAGTATAGAAGACAAATAATTTATGGAAAAATAAAGATTGATATAGGAGTAATATTGAGAAAGTTATGTGAGCAAAAAGGAGTAGAAATAATAGAAGCAAATGCATGCAAAGATCATATACATATGCTTGTTAGTATACCACCCAAATTGAGTGTTTCACAATTTATGGGATATTTAAAGGGGAAAAGCTCGTTAATGATATTTGACCGACATGCAAATTTGAAATATAAATATGGAAATAGGCAGTTTTGGTGTAAGGGGTATTATGTTGATACAGTAGGAAGAAATAAAAAAGTAATTGAAGAATATATAAAAAATCAAATTCAAGAAGATTTAGTTTATGAACAAATGAGTCTAAAAGAATACATAGACCCGTTTACGGGTGAGCCGGTAAAGAAAGGCAAGTAATAAAGCCCCTTTAGGGGTAGCCAGTGAAAATATGCGGTTGGCAAACCGTTCGATGTGCGAGTAGCACAGCCAGTAACAGAGCCTTATAGGCGTAGAGCAAACCACCCGTTTTACGGGTGGTCCTGATTTAATAGAAATTAATCAAATGATTTATTTATTTAAGTCTTTTCCAGTAAAGCCTAAAGGTAAAAGTTCTTCTAATGTATATTCTTTAAATTCCTCTTTATTTTTAGCAAGATAGATTTTAAAAGTTTTTGGATCACAAAATTCTGCAATTACTTGTCTACATACTCCACAAGGAGCACAGTATTCAGTTTCTTCAGCATCTGCCATATTACCTACTATAGCAATTGCTTGAAATTCATGTTGTCCTTCAGATACAGCTTTAAAAAAAGCAGTTCTTTCAGCACAGTTTGTTGGAGTAAAAGCCGCATTTTCTATATTACAACCTAAATATATTTTACCGTTTGTACCAAGTAATGCAGCACCAACATGAAAGTTAGAGTAAGGAGTATAAGCGAATTTTTGAGCTTCATAAGCCTTTTCAACTAATAATTTTGCATCAATCATAAATTTCACCTGACACTTTCCATAATAATTCATTTATTAGCACCTACAAATAATAGTATGTATCAATAAATGGATTATTATTATAGCATTTAAAATTTAGGATGTATATAACACTTTATAAATTGAACATTTTTGTTATATAAAAAGTCATATTTATACTGTGTTTTATAGGCATAAAATTCTCGGAATAGGAAGTTATTTGAATATTATATGGAATTTTTAATAGTTTATATGTTTAATTTTAAGACGATAAAGAATAGAGGGAATGATAATATAGTGAATTTTGCAAGTGATAGCTTAAGTGAATAACTATAGCATTAATATTAAGTTTTACATAGAAATGAAAATATATATTAAAAATAAGTATAATATAATAGATAATGATTTAATAAGGAGTAAATAGAATGAAGAAGAAAGTACTAATTATTACTATAATAGCAACTTTTATGATTTCACTTACAGTATGTGGATATAATAAGTCATCTAATGATAATAAAAGTAATAGCAGTGAGTCTATAGAGATTGACAAAGATACAAGCAAAGACTCATCTAAAGAGGCTCAACCTAATAGTACAGATAACTTAGGTGAAACTAATACTGAAAATGTAGATAACTATAAGGGTGACCTATTGAATAATATAAAAGACAAGTCTAAAAGTGGAATGGTTATAAATAGTGAATTTAAAGCAAAAGATGGTATTATTGATGAAGTTAATAATGCTTATGGCAAGGAAGATACTTCAAACTATATAGCTGAAGCTAAAGGACTTTATTATACTTTTGAAAGTAAAAATTTAGCATTTGGATGTAATAAAGGAGATCAAATATTTGAAGTAAGATCTTTTGATAAATCATTAAAAGATTTAAATTTACAAGATATAATATCATATTTTGGAGAACCACAATATGAAGTTAAAACAGAGTTGAATGAAAGAATAATTGGATATGAGATAAATTATGATTTCAAATTATTATTTGTTTTTTCATATAGTAAAAATGAAAAGGAAGTTTTAGATCACTATTCAGTTTTATATCCTCATGGAACTGTTAATAGTATGGATGATGATCCAGGTAGAGAGTGGTAGTATATTAATCTTGGATTATATAGTAAATTAGATAAAAGGATTATGGACTACCATAATCCTTTTATCATAATATAAATATATAATAAATAAGTAAATGAGTAAGTTATTGTCTTGAAAGATAAATTTTCTTTTCTACATCTATAAAGATACCTGCTAGAACTCCATAAGTTTTTTCCCAAGCATCCATAATTTCATCTGTTGCAGCATCTCCTAAAACTTGTTTAATTGCAAATAATAAGTTGCTTCCTATTATTGGATAATGTTCTTCTTTAACGCCTGCATTACAGTGAATTTCTGCAATTCTATTTACTACAGGCATAATTGCTGGTAAGTTGTCTATATTTTGCGCTGATGATAAGATAGCCATAGCTAATGCCTTAGGCTGTTCACCTGACTCTTGTCTATCCATATTGAATAATGGTTTGATTTCAGGATTTTTTTCAAACATATTTTTATAAAAAGTTGTTGTTATTTCAACTCCATGAGTTTTTAATACTGGTACTGTACTTTTAATTATATCAATTGTTTTTTGATCTAACATATTAATTCACCTTCCTAAAAATATTAATAGTAAATATTAATAAATAATACTTATCGGTTAAATAAATTCTAGCATTATAAAAAGTTATATTCAAATACTATAAAAGCTTAATAAACTTAATATTTTTGTGAAAATTAAAACTATATAGTTTAAGCTTTTTTATGCTTAAGATTACAAAATAAAAAATATAATATTTTTATTGACATTAACGCAACGTAATCCTTTATCATTAAGTTGTCAGGAGGTAATGAGATGAAATATACAATTAAAAAGCTAGCTGAATTGGCAGGCGTAAGTACTAGAACTCTTAGATATTATGATGAAATAGGTTTACTAAAACCTTGTAGAGTTAATTCTTCAGGATATCGTATTTATGGTCAAAAAGAAGTAGATTTATTACAACAGATATTACTGTATAGATCGTTAGATATGAAGCTGGAAGATATACATGATATAATATCTAATCCTAATTTTGATATTTGCCAATCTTTAATTGAACATCGCCAAAGACTTATTTCTAGACGGAATCAACTTGATCAATTGATTTTAATTGTAGAAAAGACATTAGAATATAATAAAGGAGAGATAGATATGTCAAATAAGGAGAAGTTTGAAGGCTTTAAAAAGCAAAAATTACAAGAAAATGAAGCTAAATATGGAAAAGAAATTAGAGAAAAGTATGGTTCAGAGACTGTAGAAGAATCTAACAAAAAGTTTATGAATATGACTGAACAAGATTTAAAAAAAATGCAAAGTATAGAAAATGATATGTTTGAAGATTTAATTGAGGTTTTCAATTCAGGAGATTTAGATTCGGAAAAAGCTAAGAGTGTTTACGAAAAACACAAAGCTTGGCTAAGTTTTTCATGGCCTAGTTATTCAAAAGAAGCTCATATTGGATTAGCAGAAATGTATGTAGCAGATGAAAGATTTGCAAAGTACTATAATGATAGAGCTGGTAAGGAAGTGGTTGCTACACTAAGGGATATTATTGTGAAGTATGCAAGATAATTAGTATTAATATTGTAAAGTTAATTCAATATATAAATAAAAGTTTAAAGCCGTAGCTATGTTAATAGATACGGCTTTTGCCGTGTAAGCTAGTAGAATCAATGGCTTAAAAGGGGGGCGCGTTTCGTTATGTCCTTTAAAATTCTAGAAGATTATATAAAAAATATAATTTTGAATTTAAGTGAGATAATAGTGAAATAGTATGATGCTTTATAGATTTAATTAAATTATCTTTAAAAAATAAATTTATCAATAAGTAGCAAGTATATTATTTTTAATCAATTTCATAAAAATATCAGGATTAACAATTCTAACTTGAGGATTGTTATTTAATTTATCAACTACATGTTGAACATCATCCATAGTTTTACTCCATACATGAACATAAACAAAGGTATAGGATTCTGGGGTTTTAATATTTGTATAACCCAATTCAACTCTAGAATTAATATTTTTAATTAGTTCTTTTTCATCTTCTAGGTTGTTCCAAAGTAAATCACGACAAGATACTATAGGTTTGTCGTTGGACCAAACTATTTTACCTTCGTAATTATTATTTTTTTTATAATCAAGATAAAATAGACCTTCTATGTTTGGACAGGAAGTATATTTGTCCCATAAAGAATTATCGTATAAAGCATTATCATCGATTATTAATACATATTTTTGATCAACTTGCTTCATATAGTTATTTAATCTCTGTGTATAGCTATCCAATTTAGTTTTTGGAAATTTACTAGGATATATATAGCCATTTCCAGAAGGAGAAACAATGTAGTAATCAGAATACTTCGATGAACTTGCACTTTCATAGTATTTGTTAAATACTGTAGGTGCTAAATAATAAAGAGATGGGCTTAATGTCCAACCTAAATTAAAGTTTCCTCTATTTTTAGATCCATACCATTTTTCTGAACTATAATTGCTTCCTAGTAGCCATTGCTGATTATCCCCATCAGACATAATAAAGGTCACATAATGGATATTATCTTCAGCTGGAACGTCATTGTGGTGCTTTTGAGTTTGTACATTAATAGGAAATGAACTCAATACGGATAAATTATAGGACCAATCTGCAGCGATAGTATCTACGCCATATTTTGAAGCTATACTTACATTATTAAACTCATCAGGGCCCCATCCTAGGCAACGAGCAATATCATCCATAGAGCTGAATATATCCTTTCTTAATGAAAAATCATTTATATCATATTCATAGAATATAAGTGATTTTGACATTATTGCATAGTCTCTTAAAGCCATTGATTTTTCGGGAGATAGCTCTATAACTGTAGTATGATTTAATCCTGAATTCCATAAACTTTTATAGGCCCAGTGTTTACCTGTATTTCTACAATCTTCAATTAGATTAGTTATTTCGTAATTTTGAACTTTAGATTCTAGGGATTCATCAATAGGTAGGGAATTTTTTAGTGATGCAAGAGAGCAGGCATTGTTGATAGAGTAAGGATTTGAATTGCTATATAATATGTAACCATTGATATTATGTTTAAAGATATTTAATAGCTTCCAAGGGTCTGATATATTTTCATAGCTAATATTATAATTTTTATTTAAGTCATCTAGCCACAGTTTGTAATCAGATTGATTAGAAGGAAGGATATAAATTTGAAAGTCAGATTTACTCGATATAATGCCTTGAAGAGCAGAAATCATAGTCTGCTCTTCTTTGTTCATATCAGTATCAGAAATTACATATAAATATTTAGGTAAAATGCAATTTTTAATGTAATAATCATTTAAGCTATTGATAGAATTTTGATAATTCATAGAATAAGTATTTTTAGCTGTATAACTATTATAAAAATCACTTAAAAACTTGAAATGATTTCCAGTATAAAAATCTTGAGCACTTTTATCACTTATTGTTGATAATACTACTTGGCGTTTAATAATATCATCCAAGCTTACGTCTTTATAATTTTTCATAATATCGTACATTATCATAAATGTAGTAGTTCTGCCTATTCCTTCTTTGCAATGAAAGTGAAGCCAAGTATCATTAGGTAACTTACTAACAAAATCAATGAAATATTTTACCATGTCATCTGTTGGTAAATTGCCATCTGTTACAGGAATACGAATATATTGCATTCCTTTTGATTTAGCAAGTTCTTCTTCGTTTTGAACAGATTCAGGAATTACAGTATCTTTAGTATTATAAAAAGTTATAGGAGTACCGATCTTAATAGATTCTAAAAGTTTATTTTCAACGGATAAGACTTCGGGTAAACTTAAACCTTTATTAGCACTATTATTTGAGTTTTCCCAACTTACAGCTATTCCATTTATAAATCCATGAGATTCTTGCCTTAAATCAACATCTATTATAGAAAATTTATTTGGTATAGAATTTTTTATTAAAGAAAGGCCAGATTCAGAAAATTGACCACTTCCAGAAATATTCAACTTATCTAGCCCTTTTAAGTTAATATCTTGATTTTTTGCTAGATTAGTTTCAGCAGAAATCATTCGAAAGTGATGAGGTAAAGTATTATTATTTGCAGAGTTTTCTTTTAGATTCAATTCTGAAAATGCCTTAGGATAGTAGCTAATGTGTGCAAGTGAGTAGAGTATAGTTAAAATAATTATGGAACAAAGTTTAAGAGACTTTTTCATTAGTAAACACCTCACATATACAATTATTATTTGATATATATTAGGATTAGTAACAGTAGTTTAGTTTATTCATAATAGCAATCAGGTAGCATAGAAAGATAAATACAATATTGGAAGTATTTATACAATGATGCTATAATTTATAATGCATAATATATAGTTATTTTTAAATATTAAATAAATTAAGGAAAGACGTAAATTAAATATAATTTTAATTTGCAAAACTTAGTTGCAGTTAGAATGCTTTTATTTAAGTTAATATGTGTTAAATGGAGATTAAAGTATTTACTTATTTTTATGATTTATAAAGAATATAATAGTTATAAATTTATTTAGGTGTTTAGGTATTTAGGTTAACTTTTAATTTGTTAAGATTATTTTATATAGAAAGGGAAAGGAGAAATAGTATGAGATTAATTATAAATGCCGATGACTTTGGGCTTAGCAGAGGCGCCAATTATGGAATAATTGATGCATATAGAAATGGGGTTGTAAGGAGTACTTCAATAATGGCTGGAATGCCAGGATTTGATCATGCAGTTGAATTATTAAAGGAATACCCAGATCTAGGATGTGGGGTGCATCTAACTTTGTCGGCATATAAACCTGTATTAAATTCACATAAAACAATTATAGATGAAAATGGATTTTTTTATAAAAGGATAAATCCAGATAAGGATATGGAGAGGTTTAGTTTAGAAGAAATATACAACGAGTTTTGCGCTCAAATTGAAAAAGTTAAAAGTATAGGAATTGAAATAACTCATTTAGATTCACATCATCATGTTCATACATTTGAATTTCTAAAACCGGTAATTGAAAGGTTAGTAGAAAAATATAATCTTCCTATAAGAGGGGGACTACAATATGAATTAGATTATGATAAAGTAATTCCTTATGAAGGGATTTTTTATGATAAAACAGTTAGTCTAGAGGCTTTTAAAAGCTTAGAAAATAAATTAGATAAATATGAAATTGTGGAAACTATGAGTCATCCTGCATATATTGATAGCTTTATTATGGAGACAAGTTCTTATAACATAAAAAGAGCAGAGGAGCTAAAGATACTTACATCTAAAGAGCTTAAGGAGTTTATTGATTCTATAGGCATAGAACTCTGTAGTTATAGGAATATTTTAAAATAGAACTTAGAACCGTATCATTAAATGTGATGCGGTTTTATTTTTTTGAATAATAAACAGTGTAATATCAAAATATAATTATAAAGAGAAAATATGCACAATAAGGTGTGAAAAAATTTTTTAAAAAAATACTTGAATAAAAATAATTTTCATGTTAATATGTAAATGTATTCAAAAGAAAAAGGTTTTCAATAATAAAAAAATATAAAAATAATTTTCAATAATAGAGGAGGCATATAAATGTTTAAACAGTTACAAAAAATTGGAAAAGCCTTTATGTTACCAATTGCTATATTACCAGCAGCTGGTTTATTACTTGGTATAGGGGGAGCTTTATCAAACCCTAATACCGTACAAGCTTATCCATTCTTAAATATTTCTTGGTTACAAGGAATTTTCTCAATTATGTCATCTGCAGGAGATGTAGTATTTTCTAATTTAGCACTTATTATGTGTATAGGTCTTTCTGTGGGTCTTGCTAAGAAAGATAAAGGTACTGCTGGTCTAGCAGGTGCAGTTTCATTCTTAGTTATGAATGCTTCAATAAAAGGAATGATTACAGCTTTTAACCCAGCAGTTGAATCAATAGATACTGGTGTTGTTGGAGCTATAGTAATTGGATTAACGGTATCATATCTTCATAATAAATATGGAAACATTCAATTACCAGCAGTTTTAGGATTCTTTGGAGGGTCAAGATTTGTACCAATAGTTTCTTCATTCTCAGCAATTTTTATTGGGGCAATATTCTTCTTAATATGGCCAACATTCCAAGGCTGGTTAGTTTCAGCAGGTAATGCAATAGCTGGATTAGGACCAATAGGAACTTTCTTATATGGATTCTTGCTAAGATTAACAGGAGCCGTTGGATTGCATCATATGATTTACCCATTATTCTGGTACACAGAATTAGGTGGAATTGCAACAGTTGCAGGTCAAACTGTTACAGGAGCTCAGAATATATTCTTTGCACAATTAGCTGATCCAAACCATACTGGATTATTTACAGAAGGAACAAGATTCTTTGCAGGACGTTTTGCTACAATGATGTTTGGATTACCAGCAGCATGCTTAGCTATGTATCATTGTGTACCTAAAGCAAAGAGAAAATTAGTTGGTGGATTATTCTTAGGAGCAGCAATAACATCATTTGTTACAGGTATAACTGAGCCAATCGAGTTCATGTTCTTATTCGTTGCACCATGGTTATATGTAGTTCACGCATTCTTTGATGGATTATCATTCTTTATAGCAGATATACTAAATATATCAATTGGTAATACATTCTCAGGTGGATTAATAGACTTCACATTATTCGGAGTTCTTCAAGGTAATGATAAAACAAATTGGATATATGTATTAATAGTAGGAGTAATTTGGTTTGCATTATACTACTTCACATTTAGATTCTTAATAACTAAGTTTAATGTTATGACTCCAGGTAGAGAAGCAGATAGTGAAGAAGTTAAGGTTGTAACAAAAGATAGTATGAATGAAACAGCAACTCAAATTTTAGAAGCATTAGGCGGAGAAGAAAATTTAGATGATGTTGATGCATGTATAACAAGATTAAGAGTAGCTGTAAAAGATGTAAGTAAAGTAGATAAGGATAGAATTAAAGCTTTAGGAGCAACTGCTGTTTTAGAAGTTAAAGGTGGAATTCAAGCAATATTTGGAGCAAAAGCAGATCCATTAAAGCAAAAAATAAATGAAATTATAGGGAGAGAGTAATAAGAGTGAAAGTAATAGATAGAGGATTAATCGTATCATGTCAAGCACTAGCAAATGAACCACTACATAGCTCTTATATAATGAGTAGAATGGCTGTAGCAGCTAAGGAAGGTGGAGCTATAGGTATAAGAGCCAATAGTGTTCAAGATATTGTTGCTATAAAGAAAGAAGTTGATTTACCTGTAATAGGTATAATAAAAATAGATTATGAAAATATGAAGCCATATATAACTCCAACAATGAAGGAAGTTGATGAGCTTGTTGAAGCCGGAGTTGATGTTATAGCTTTAGATGCTACAATAAATCAAGATGAAGAATTTTTAAAGGAAATCTTTAAAAAATATCCTTCTCAAACATTTATGGCAGATATATCAACTATAGAAGAAGGCTTAAGAGCTGGAGAGTTAGGATTCCATTATGTTGGAACTACTTTAGTTGGATATACAGAACATTCTAAGGGAATGAATAATTTTGAAGTGTTAGAAGCTTTAATAAAAGATTGTAAATCAGAAGTAATAGCAGAAGGAAACTTCGATACTCCTGAAAAGGCAAGACTTGCTTTAGAAAAAGGAGCTTGTGCTGTTGTAGTTGGTAGTGCAATAACAAGACCACAATTAATTACAAAGAAATTCAATGATGAAATTTTAAAAGCATTATAATACTTGCGAGGTAGAGACATAAATCTCTACCTCTTTTATTTAGCTTATTTTAATGTTATTCTAATATATATACTTCAATTAATGTTTTAATATTATTAGTGCAAAAATAAATTGATTACTTCATACCTTTAGATGCAGTTATGTAATTGAAGTCATATATTTTATAGTTTGGGGTAATTACCTTAATTATGTTTAATTAAAATATAATATAAGTTATAGCATAAGAAGGCTAATATATATTAGATTATGGAGGATATTAAGTGGATATTTTATGTGAGGTACAAAGAAAATATAATGAGTTTTCCGATAAGGAAAAGGATATAGCAGATTATATTATGCAGCATGGTGATAAAATTAAAAATATAAATATTACTGATTTAGCTAAAGAAATAGGAACATCAGGAGCAACAATAACAAGGTTTGCTAAAAAAATTGGATGTGATAGCTTTGTAGATATGAAAATAAAGCTTGGATCAAATAAAGTAGAATTACCGATAAATGATGAAGATGGCATTTTCTCATATACATATCAATATTATAACGAAGTTATAGAAAGAACTAAAATGTTAATAGATAAAGAGGAAATATTCAAAGTGGTAAATGAAATAAAGAAAGCGAAGAATATTTATATTTATGGGGTTGGTAGTTCTGGACTAACATGTAAAGAAATGATGCAAAGGCTTTTAAGAATGGGATTTAATGTACACTGTATTTCAGATTCCCATATGATGATTATAAATAGTTCAATTGTGTCAGAAAATGATTTGGTGATAGGAATTTCTATATCTGGAGAAACACAGGAAGTAATACACTCTTTAAGAAAGTCTAAGGAAAATGGAGCAAAGACAGTATCTATTACAGGCTTTGAGGGAAGTACAGTAAGCAAGTATTCAGATATAAAGTTTATAGTGTATAATCCTAATTTTGTAGATAGGAGTAGATTCATTAATACACAGTTTTCTGCTATGTATCTCCTGGATTTAATATCTATGGTGTTGTTAAAGGATATTAATTTAAGTAACAAGATGCAAACTACTATTAATGCGATTATTAATAATTAATAAAAATCTGCTATAAAATCCTTATAGCAGATTTTTATTTTTTATAATTTAATATAGGCACTAATATAAAATTACTTTACAAACTGTCCAGTCCGTCCCATATTATATGCAGTTTTTATCATAGACTTTTCTTCAGCTGTTATTTCTTTATCATACATCTTACTAAATTGCTTAAATAAAGCATCAGTATCAATTTTAACTTTGGTTTTATGTGTTCTATTATTATCATTATATATCTTAGGTATTATGGATGGATTATAAATTTTTTTAAAGACTTTATATGTATAAAGCGCATCATAAAAAGCATCATGGAATGTATCTTCAAAATCTATGTTTAACATTTCAACAGCAGTCTTTAATCCAATTTGTTTTCCTTTCTGAATATTAAATAGTTTTGATGTGTGTTTTTGAACATCAATATATTTACTGGGAAATAGTGAAGTAGATAAGTTATTGAACTTTATATTTCTTAGAAATTCTTTTATATCTGACTTTCCCCATACACATAAAACTGCCTCATCATCACCTAGAAAATTTAAAAATCTTTTATAAACATTAGAAAAGGTTTCACAGCTTGATAACATATCTTTATTTATTTTAGTTATATTTTCTACATAAGGATTAATATCAGTATAGACGATAGGTCTTATTAGTTCATTAAAATTTGATGTTATTTCTAGATTTTCATTAATTTTTACAGCTCCAATTTGAATTATTTCAAAAGGGAGTTGTTTCATAGTATTATCAATTAATTCGTTATTATTTTTATCAGTAGTATTACTTGGTATATATTTTTGATTAAATTCTAAATCACAAACTATATAATTCATTAAAAATCCTTTCTAAATCTATAAGTATTCATATCTATATTGTAGCCATTTTATTATGTAAATTATATTAATTTCTATAAAGAGTATATCAAAAACTAATATATTTAGATATTATGAAGTACAAGCAATTAAAAGGTATTAAGAAAATGTACAGAAAGGGAGATTTTCATATTCATTCAACAGAATCAGATGGAGAACTAAAACCAGGAGAAATAGTATTGTTAGCAAAAGAAAGAAGAGTAGATATTATAGCATTAACAGATCATAATACTGTAAGTGGAAATAAGCAAGCAGTTAATGTTGGTCAAATACATGGTATAAAAGTAATACCTGGGATAGAATTATCAACTAGATTTAAAGGTAATAAAGTTCATATATTAGGGTATTTTACTGATGATAAATATCAAAGTGATGAATTTAAAATGATTTTAAATAATTTATGTACAAGAAAATTCAAAGCGTGTCAAATTTACTTTAAGGGAAAACTAAGTTTTAAATCAGAGGGAGGTAAGATAGCAACTTCAGCTGGAATAGATTTTTTACATCATTATAATGCAAAGGTAGTTTTAGCGCATCCTACATTACTTGACAGAGGGGTTTTTGAACAAATAATAAATTTAAATTTTGATGGAATAGAAGCAAAGTATTATAGAAATAAGGATAATGAGACAGAGTATTTTATAAATGTAGCTAAAAAGAAAAATATAATATACACAGCAGGATCTGACTTTCATTCATTAAAGAAAGTTGATTTAAAGCATGGAACATTAGGACAAATATATTTAGAAAATGAAGAGATAGATAACTTTTTAAATATGCTAAACTTAAGTTAATCATAAATGGAATAGTGAGTTGTGATCTTTATAACTAGCCTTCTCTATATCACATTTAAAATTTAATAGAGTAAAATATAGTAAGAATAATTTTAGAGGGTATTAGATTGGCAGAAGGAAATATATTAGTAAGATTGTTTAGAATAAAAGATTTGTTACCAATTACGAACGGAAGCATTAGAATTACTAGTTCAAAAATAGGGAATATTGTTTATGAAAAAGAAAATGCATTTGATATAAGTGGAAGAAGTGAAGTAATATCAGTAGTTACCTTAGATAGGGAGTTATCTCAGGAGCCTTATGAAGAAGGTGAAAATCCTTATTTATTATATAATATAGAGGTTAGATCTGACGGATATAAAGATGTTATTGTTGAAGGGGTAAGTGTATTTGATGGAATTACTTCAATACAAGATATAGAAATGGAAGAGGCAAGTATTGAATCAGGGGAAAAAAATCTCCCTGAGGAAATAATTATTCAAGATCAACATGGCATTGAGAATTCAACTGAAAATAAGGAAATGGGTTTATCAATGACTCCTTTTGTTCTTCGTAATGTATATGTACCTGAATTTATAACTGTACATTTAGGAAGTCCTACTTCATATGCAGAAAATGTTACAGTAAGGTTTATAGATTATATTAAGAATGTTGCTTCTAGTGAGATATATCCTACTTGGCCAGAGGAAGCAATAAGAGCTAATGTGTATTGTCAAATTTCCTTTGCATTAAATAGAGTTTATACAGAATGGTATAGGAATATGGGATATCCATTTCAAGTAACAAACTCAACAGCATATGATCAATATTTTGTAAAAGGTAGAAATATATTTGAGAATATAAGCAAGATAGTCGATGAAATTTTTAACGAGTACATTATAACAATTGGAAATCAAACACCATTTTTTGCTCAATATTGTAATGGAACAACTGTAAAGTGTGATGGGTTATCACAATGGGGTACTGTTGATTTAGCTAAGGCTGGGATGTCTGCTTTGGATATAATAAAATATTATTTTGGTTATGATAAAGTACTAGTTAGAGCAGAATATGTTGAAGGAGTACCTGAGTCATATCCTGGTTATTCATTAAGAATAGGTGATGTAAATGAAAATGTTAAAGTAATACAAGAACAATTAAATAGAGTATCTAAAAATTTTCCAGCTATTCCAAGGATTTATCCTGAAGATGGAAGATTTGGAAAGGAAACAGAAGACTCTGTTAAAGTGTTTCAAAGAGTATTCAATTTGACTCCAGATGGGGTTGTAGGTAGAGCTACTTGGTATAAGATATCTAATATTTATGTTGGGGTAAAGAGATTAGCAGAATTAAATCAAGAGCCAGAAATAGGTGAATCAGGTGGGAATGGAGGAGGAATTGGAAAACCAGAGGGTGATGGTAAGTATCCAGGATACTTATTGAAATATGGGGCAAGAGGAGAAAAGGTAAGAGAGCTTCAAGGTTATTTAAGTGAAATTTCTAAGTCTTATAATATACCTAATGTATCAGTAGATGGGATATTTGGTAATGGGACAAAGGACGCCATTATAAAATTTCAAAGATTATTTGGGTTATCTACAGATGGAATAGTAGGATTAGCTACTTGGAATAAAGTATTTGAAGTTTATAAAAATATAGACAATAGTAATCCAGGAGTACCTGATAATGAATTTGATGGAAAGTATCCAGGTTATTTATTAAAGTATGGCTCAAGAGGAGAAAAAGTAAAGGAAGTACAATATTATTTAGCAAGTATATCTAATCAAATTGGGATACCTACTGTTGCAGCAGATGGAATTTTTGGTAATGCAACTAGAGAAGCTGTTGTAGCATTTCAAAAATTATTTGCTTTATCACTAGATGGAATTATAGGACAATATACATGGAATAAAATATTAGAAGTATATAATGGTATGAAATACTAGAGTATTTAAATTATATATCGAAGTTTTATAACTGAATTCTAGCTATTAGGATGGTTAAATTTAAAAGATTATAAAGGAGATTAGGTAGATGTTTATAATTCTCATAAATATTTAAGTGACGTATCAATTACATTTATGAGAATGATTGCATATTATATTATATCTTAAAATATTTAAATTTTAACATTAGAGGAGAGGATGGTATGCAATCAATAAGTGCTGGAAAATACAAAGGAATAGACATATCAAGTTGGCAAGGAGAGGTTAACTTTAATCAAGTTAGTAATAGTGGAGTTCAAGTTGTATATATAAAGGCAACAGAAGGTGACTATTATTTAAATCCTAGAGCAGATGAGTATTATTCAGGGGCTAGAAGTAATAATATGCTAATAGGGTTTTACCATTTCTTTAGGCCAAGAGTAGATGCAAAGACTCAAGCCAATTATTTTTCAAGCTATGTAAAGGGAAAAAGTTTTAATTGTAGATTAGCTTTAGATATTGAATTATCAGATGGATACGGAGCAGCTGATATATCTAATATGTGCGTAACCTTTTTAGAAGAAGTTAAGAGGCTTACAGGGAAAGATGTTGTTGTATACACATATACTAACTTTGCTAGGACAAGTCTTACAAGTATCTTATCAAAATATCCTTTATGGATAGCAAATTATGATGTTACGACACCTGGAGATAATCCTATATGGAATAGTTGGGTGGGATTCCAATATTCAGAATCAGGAACTGTACCAGGAATAAGTGGATACTGTCCTTTAGATGTATTTACAGATGGAATATTAATATCAGGAGGAAATACTAGTATTCCCAATATAAATCAAGGTGGAACAACCACAACTTATACAGTAAAAGAGGGAGACACTTTATCAGAAATAGCACAGAGGTATGGAACAACAACAGAAAGATTAGCACAAATAAATAATATAAGTGACCCTAATTTAATATACCCAGGACAAGTTTTAAGAATTAGTTCAAATAGTTCAACAGGAAGCACCTCGGATGGAACAGCTACAACTTATACAGTAAAAGAGGGGGACACTTTATCAGAAATAGCACAAAGGTATGGAACAACAACAGAAAGATTAGCACAAATAAATAATATAAGTAACCCTAATTTAATATACCCAGGACAAGTTTTGGAAATTAGTTCAAATAGTTCAGCAGCAAACACATCAGGGGGAACAGCTACAACTTATATAGTAAAAGAGGGAGACACTTTATCAGAAATAGCACAGAGGTATGGAACAACAACAGAGAGATTAGCACAAATAAATAATATAAGTGACCCTAATTTAATATACCCAGGAGAAGTAATTAGAATAAATTAATAGTCAATAATAATTAAATAGAATGGACTTACTTTTAATATGAATTATTGGTAAGTCCATTTTTATGAATAGCGTTCATATAATTCGGAAAGTGAATTATAATAAAGATAAATTCATATAACAATAAATAATTACATATAAATGAGGTTCTCTAAAGAGATAATCTTAAAAATAAGCAGTATAATTAATTTAGAAATAGATATATTTAACGTTAAATATTTTGTTTAGAATATATTTCAAAAGAATATATAAAGATATAATGAAATATTAAGTTTTATTATTTAGATGTAGGGAGTGGTAACGTTGAAAAAGTTAGAACAGTTTATAGAAAATTTATGTGGAAGCTTTAATAATAATGGACAAATAGATAGAGAGCTTGCAGCTGGTGAAGTAATACACCCTAAGGCAAAGCATATAAATGGTGTATGTAATAATAAAATAAAGAATTTACCAAGGAATTTTAATGGATATTTTGTTATAGAAGAAAGTTATTATGAACAAGGAAAATTTACAAATATATTACCACATCTATTTTTATTTAATTTAAATGAAGAAAATGAAGTAGTATTAACTTCTTATGAGTTACCAAAAGGAATAGATAAAGAAGAATTCAAAAATAATAATGATAATTTAATAATGGATTATAATGAGTTAGAGATATCAAAGAAATTTACTCCAATGGTTTATAAAGAAAATGATGGGGTTTTTGAGGGAGAAAGTATTAGTAACTTCACACCTGAAACTGAATTTACTTTAAAAGAAAAGATTGAAGATGAAAAGATGTATGTGAGTGAGGTTTTTAGGAAAAATGGGAAAATTACTTTTGGATTCGTAGATCCAATTATATATGAGAAAATAAAATAAGTAATTTTTAAAGTAGTGGATAACATATAGTTATTCATTACTTTTTTTATGAGAATGAACAAATTTGGTAGATTGGAATAATTATAAGTTTTAGTGTATAATTAATGGGTAAAATAAATATTTTTAAGGAGGTAATATGATTGAATTAATGATTATATGCGGATTAATATTATTGATTTGCATAACATCCAGTAAGATTTTATACAAATTTGGGGTTCCAATGCTTTTAATTTTTATAGTATTAGGAATGCTATTTGGCTCTGATGGAATTGTAGGAATATACTTTGATGATTATGAATTAACGAGTAAGCTATGTTCATTAGGGTTGGTATTTATAATGTTTTATGGAGGGTTCGGTACTAATTGGAAGACAGCTAAGGAATCAGCTGTTCCATCTATATTAATGTCGACCTTAGGGGTTATAATTACAGCAGGACTTACAGGATTATTTTGTTATTTTGTATTAGGTACGAGTTTATTAGAAGGGTTTCTTATAGGATCTGTTGTTGGTTCAACTGATGCAGCTTCAGTATTCTCAATACTACGTTCTCAAAAACTTAACTTAAAGGGCTCACTGGCACCTTTGTTAGAAATAGAAAGTGGTAGTAATGACCCTATTGCATATATGTTAACACTTATAGTTTTAACCTTCATGTCTAATACAGGGGTAGGCTCTATGGTTCCAATGATAATAAAGCAAATAGTATTTGGGATATTAATAGGAAGCATATTAGCTAAAGGGGCTGTTTATGTAATTAGACGTGCTAATTTTGAAGTAGAAGGTTTCTATACAATATTTATAACTGCCATTGCAATATTATCCTATGCAGTAAGTGAATGGCTTGGAGGAAATGGATATCTAAGCGTATATATGGCAGGGATTATAATAGGTAATAGTAAGATACCTCACAAGAAGAGTTTATTCCATTTCTTTGATGGAGTATCTTGGATAATGCAAATTGCTTTATTCTTTATTTTAGGTTTATTATCTTTCCCATCTAAATTACCACAAGTAGTTGGTATATCTATAGCAATATCGATATTTATGATAGTAATAGCAAGACCATTAGCGACATTTATAATTTTAAGTAAGTTTAATTATTCTGTTAAAGAAAAGATCTTCATATCATGGGTAGGTCTTAGAGGTGCTGCATCAATAGTTTTTGCAATATTTTCTATAACTTATGGAGTTAATATACAAAATGATCTATTCCATATAGTGTTCTTTATAGCGTTATTATCTGTAGCTATACAAGGAACGTTAATACCAAAAGTAGCACAAAAGTTAGATTTAGTTGATGATAGTACTCCTGTATTAAGAACATTTAATGACTATAAAGAAGACAAGAGTACAAAGCTTTTGGAAGTTAATATATTTGATGATAGTAAGTGGGTTAATAAGACTATTATGGATTCTGATATCCCTGAGGATATATTAATAGTAATGATAAAACGTGGAGATGAAGTTATAGTTCCGAAGGGATCTACAATTATTAATAAGGGAGATATTCTAGTATTAAGTGCTAATAATTTTGATAATTTATTAAATAATTAGTATGAATTATTTAATTTGAAGATTTTATATAAATAGATTCCCTATTTAATAATAATCTTTTTAATTATGGAGATTATTATATGAAAGATATGTGTCTTTGTAATATTTCATAAAATCAAATTTGGAGAAGAAATTTATGGGAAGAAAAGAAAAAGTTTTAAGCGAAAAAATAATAAATGATTTATCTATAGATAAAAGACAAATAGGTTATTATTCAACTCCAAGTTTTATATGTGATTATATTACAATGAAGGTAATGGAAGTAAATAATAATGGGAAGAGTGTTTTAGATCCATGCTGTGGAAGAGAAGAAATGCTTAATCCTTTTAATAAGTTTAATATAGAAACTTATGGCATAGATATCATTAAGTATAAAGAAGAGTATAATTGTAATTTTAAAAATACAGATTTTATAAAATACTATTATGAATTTGTTAGTGCAAATAATCAAATAAAAAGCTTAAATTATGATTATTATGTTTTAAATCCACCTTATAATTGCCATGAAGTTCAATATATAAGGGATAATAAAAAGGAATTAAAAAAGTATTTCAATGATGTAGGTGTTCATAATATGTATGGACTTTTTATTTCAGCTGTAATAGATTTAGCAAAAGATGGTGCTGTTATAGGAATAATAACTCACGACTCATTTTTAACTTCTAAAAGTTATCAAGGTCTAAGAAAGAAAATATTGAACACCTGCTCTATACATGAAATAACTATGTGTCCAACGGATTTGTTTTTGGAGCAAGGTGCTGAAGTAAGGACTAGTATAGTTATATTACAAAAGGGATTAAGCTACCAAGAAAATGTAATTATAAACAATAGATGTAGAAGCATAGAAGAGCTAATTAATATTTTAGATTCATTTAATAATAATTTATACAATTTAAATGATATAGTATTGAATAATAAAATGGATAATAGTGAATTTATAATAGAGTGTCCTGAAAAGGTTAAAAGCTTATTTACACTTAATAGATTAGGAGAACAATTTAAATGTATAACGGGAATATCAACAGGTAATGATAAATTGTATTTATCAAAAGAAATGAATGATCCATATACAGTTCCATTTTATAAGAATCCAGGAAAAGATAAATATTATACAAATAAAATCATGTATATAAATAAGGATTTTATAAATATATCTAAAAGTATTCCTAATTTTATAGTAAGAAATAAAGAACTTTTATATAAGTCAGGAATAATTTGCTCTTCAATGGGGGTACAGTTTACAGCTTGCAAGTTACCAAAAGAAAGCACATTTGGTGTAAATACTTGTATTATATGTGATGATAAAGATACATTTTGGTTACTTGCGTATTTAAATTCTACTTTAGTGACTTATTTAGTTCGAGGTGTTTTAAATAGAAGCAATATGATAACATCAGGATATGTATCAAGAATACCACTTTTAAACTTTGACAATGAAGCAAAGGAGAGGTTATCTTATTTAGGGTGCTCAGTATATGATAAAGTTAAAAATGAAGAAGATATTAATGAAATATTAAATGAAATAGATAAGGTAGTTAATGATACTGCTGATTTATCAAATGATACAATAGCGTATATAAGTAAGTTTAAAATTGATTTAATTAAGAGAACATAAAAAACAGTCGTTAAGACTGTTTTTTATTATAAATTATTCATCTAAAGGCTCAAATTCATCTTTAGAAGCACCACAAACTGGGCAAACCCAATCATCAGGTAAATCTTCAAAAGCTGTATCAGGATCTATTCCGTTATCTGGATCACCGTATTCTGGATCATAAACATAGGTACAAGGTACACAAATATATTTTTGCATTAATATAAACCTCCTAAAATTCCTTTATATTTTAAAATGTATTGGGTATATTATAAAAATATGATATAAATTATTATAAATGATAAAAAAATAATAAAATAAGAACAGATTTAGAGATAGAGGTGATGATATGGGAAGAAAAACTAGTAAAAATAATGATTTACTAAGTAGTGTAAGAAAGGATACATCTCCTAAAATATATTCTTTATTAGTTGATTTAGTAAATGATAATAGAGAAGATTTAGCAGAATTAGTATTAAAAATAGATTATTTATTAGAATATACAAGCACATGTATAAACCATAAGGATTTTGATGAAGCAAAGGAAACTATTAAGAGAGTAGAGGATAGAATAAGTATCCTTGAAAAAGAAGGTAAAAATATTGAGTATTTAAGGTATCTTTATGAAGGAATAAAAAAGAAATGTAAATAACACAAAAGGCTATTTAATGCTTGCCTCAAGCTTAAAATAGCCTTATTTTTATTTAATTATTTTCTTTTTCTATTTTTATTTGCGACTTCGATGTTTACTTTTCTCTTATTAAGCTTAACACCGATACATTTATCAAGAACTTTATCCTTAACGTCTGGAGATATATTAACAAATGAGAAGTTTTCTAATATATCTATATCACCTATTGAAGAAGCTCTTATTCTAGCTGTATCCTTAATAAAGTTAACTAGAGTTTTAGGGTTTATGCCATCTCTTCTTCCTATAGATAAGAATAAACGGATATCTTCTGATTTAGGAGCTTCTAAAACATCAGATGTATAAGTTTCTAATAAATCATCATTGAATTTATTCTTTATTAGTGCAGCAATAATTTCTACAGAATCATATTTTTGAGTTAATTCTGTTGCTACTGGGATAAACTTTGAGTAATCAGAATCATTAATAGTATTAGTTACATCTTCTAATATTGATTTTGATTTACTGTTAAATATATCATTAACTGTTGGGATATTTTTTCTAGATATATCGCTTTTAGTTACTGATTTTATTTGTTTTAACATTGAATACTCTTTTGGAGAAACTAATGAATAAGCTATACCTTCTCTATTTGCTCTTCCAGTTCTACCTATTCTATGAACATAGCTTTCAACGTCTTGAGGTAAATCATAGTTTATAACGTGTGTTATACCCTCTACATCTATACCTCTTGCAGCTACATCAGTTGCAACTAAATAATTTAAAGAACCTTCTTTAAATTTCTTTAATGTTCTTAATCTATGAGCTTGAGACATATCTCCGTGCATACCTTCAACTACATATCCTCTTGATTGCATACCTTCAACTAGTTCATCTACGCCTTTTTTAGTTCTACAGAATATAATTGCAGATGATGGAGTATCAAAATCTAAAACTCTACAAAGTGCTTCAAATCTTGTCTTATGAGATACCTCAAAGAAGTTTTGACTTATCTTAGATACAGTCATAGAAGTTTTCTTTATAGATATATGTTTAGCATCAGGTTTCATATATCTCTTAGCTAATTTTCTTATTTGATCAGGCATAGTTGCTGAGAATAATAAAGTTTGTCTTTCACTTGGTAATTGCTTTATTATATCTTCTAAGTCATCTATGAAGCCCATATTCAACATTTCATCAGCTTCGTCTAAAACTAAAAACTTAATTTGATCTAGTTTTATAGTTCCTCTCTTTATATGATCTAAAACTCTACCAGGAGTACCAACTACTATATTAACATTTCTTTTTAATGCTCTTATTTGGTTTGTTATTGGATCTCCACCGTAAACAGGTAGTATTGTTAAATCATCATATTTTGATAATCTTTTTAGCTCATCATTAACTTGTATTGCTAGTTCTCTTGTTGGAGCTAAAATTATAGCGCTAAGTCCACTTTTTTTAGAAATATGATTAATAATTCCACATCCAAAAGCGGCAGTTTTACCAGTACCAGTTTGAGCTTGACCTATAAGGTCATATCCTTGTATAGCCACAGGTATTGCCTCAGCTTGTATTTGTGATGGTTTTTCAAAACCTAAATCATTAATAGATTTCAAAAGGGTATCCTTAAGCCCTAAGTTACTAAATTTTATTTCGTTCATTCAAAATCCTCTTTCTTTTAGTATTTAAAATAATATATAATTAAATATATATAATATATTTTTTTATTTTATATTAGCTATATAATTTAAATAACATATCTTAAATCATAACTATAGTATGTACTATAACAGGTCATATTATGATTTTAAGTACTATTAAATTTTTGCTATAATGTAATATTATTTTTTCTTAACTAACTTAGTATACACTATAATTCAGAAATATGCTCGTATTATTTATTAGTAAAATAAGTTATTTTGCAATAAATATTAAAAAAACAATAAGTAAACGTTTGAATGGAGGAATAATATGGAGAATTGTAGAGAAAAATTATATTTTTATAAAATAGATAGCATAATAGGTTCTATATATATTGTAAAAAGTTTAAAAGGATTAAGAGGAATTGAATTAATAGAAGAAGAGTGGATCAAATTTAAGGAAAAAAACAATTTAATAGAAGATAAAAAGATATGCTTGGATGTAATCACTCAATTAAATGAATATTTTGCAGGAGAAAGAAGAGACTTTGATTTAAAATTAGATATAGAAGGAACTGAATTTAGAAAACTAGTATGGAATGAATTAATAAGAATTCCATATGGAGAAATAAAAAGTTATAGTTACATAGCAAAAGCAATTGGTAACGAAAAGGCTGTAAGAGCAATAGGGCAAGCAAATAGAGCAAATCCTATTCCTATAGTAATACCTTGTCATAGAGTTGCTGGTAAAAATGGAAAGTTAATAGGATATGCTGGCAATCATACAGATATTCAAGAAAAACTTATTAATTTTGAAAAAAGATTTAATTAAAAGAAAATGAAAAGGAATATAAAGGAAATAGAAATTTTACATATTATGGGATAGGTTAAGCCTCTCCCTTTTTTATTTGTATAAAAATATCATTGAAATATAACTATAAGTATTTTAATATATAATTACAAAGTAAATTAATAGTATATAATTAGTAAAATGATAGTATTTAAATAAAATAATAAATAGTATTTTTATATTAATATATTTAGTAATAAAGGTGAGGAAAAAGTTATGGATGCCCAAATTATTCAAGATTTTAACAATTTATATTTTAGTAAGAAACAAATTTCAAGAAGAATATTTGACAAAGAAGAATTGGAAAATATATGGAAAATTATTGAAGATGATAGAATGAAAATATCTTTTGAAAGTAATTTTAATTTCAAACCATTTGTAAATTATTGGTTTAATAATACAGAGGATATTATTAGTAATACAGAATTTATTAATGAAGCAAATAATTTAGGGGTATTTAATTATATATCCTCAAAGATAAGGGAAAAGATATATAATTCAGCTGAAGAGTCTGAGTTACTAGGATTGGCGAATTTAGAGAATATAGTTATTTCAGATGAAATACTAAAGAATTTAAAATTAGCTATTAGTAATGGCTGCAATATAGATGAAGAATTTATTTGTAATTTGTATAGTATTGTTGATGGAGAAGGTATAAAAGATAATAAGAATACTATAGAAGGAATTGTTAGAAATGAGTCAAATGCAGGTAATATAAAGACTTTAATTTCCTTAATAAATGAAGACGAAGGGAAAAATGCATTAATAGTAGCTGCAACAATATATTTGTATATAATAGTCAACAAGCCTTTTAGAAGATATAACTCTATAATTTCAGAGCTTTTATCATATAAATATCTATTGATTAATGGGTATGAAGTTATAAAATACTGTTCATTATCAACACTTATAAATTCAAAATTAAAAAAATACAAAGCTGCAATTGAAAATAGTATATCTTCAAATGGTGATATAACTTATTTTATAAGATTTTACATAAGTGCATTAAGAGAGGCGGTTGAAGCTTTAAATAATGAATTAAACTATAAATTTGGTAAAAGGATATTAAAGGAACTAATTGAAAGAAATAATGTAAGATTAGAAGAAAGACATATTAAATTTATAAACAGCATTTTATCATCTAAGGATAATGTTGTAACTATTGACAACTATAAAAATAAATTAGATATTTCATATGAAACTGCTAGAAGCGATTTAAATTATTTAGTCACATTAGGGTTTTTTAAGATTGCTAAGTCAGGAAAAAGATATGAATATTACAAGAATGATATATCTACAATTGTGGATAACTTTGAAGAATAATGTTGACAAATTCAAATAATTATTAGAAAATAACTAAGGAAAAAATTAAGTGTTAAAGAGCAGATGGGCGGCCAGACTACCCATATGCTCTTTTTTTATGCATTAAATTAAATAAACAAAAGTTGGAGGAACTAGATGAAAAAGATACTAAAGGATAAAACATTTTTAAAGACCATGCTTACGCTAGCTTTACCAATAACATTTCAAAATTTTATTACTTCATCATTAAACCTTGTGGATAATTTAATGGTTGGTAGGTTAGGAGAAGAAGCTATTGCAGCTGTAGGATTAGCAAATCAGTACTTTTTTATTTTTATGCTATGTATTTCTGGGATAAATGCAGGAGCGAGTGTATTTATGTCTCAATATTGGGGAAGAAAAGATGTAATTAGTATTAAAAAGGTGTTGGGATTAGATATTACTATTGGGTTCATAGCTTCGTTAATATTTGGAGGAGCGGCATTTATTATAGCAGAGCCAATAATGAAAATTTTATCAAGAGATATTCAAGTTATAGAATTAGGTGTTCAATATTTAAGAATTATTGCAATAAGCTTTATATTTACTAATTTTACGCAAGGTTTTTCTTCAGCTCTTAGAAGTTCTGAGCAACCAAAAGCACCGATGTATGCAAGTTTAATAGGTGTATTAAGCAATGCATTTTTAAACTGGGTATTTATTTTTGGAAACTTAGGTGTAAAACCAATGGGGGTAGCAGGAGCTGCTTTAGCTACAACTATAGCACGTACTATAGAGATGATTTATATAATTGTAATAATATATGGTAAAAAGAATATTATATCTTCAAAGATTAAGGAGTTATTTGCTTTTGATATAAACTTTGTGAAAATATACTTTAATACATCAACAGCTGTTATAGCAAACGAATTATTATGGTCATTAGGGATGACCGCATATTCAATTGCTTATGCTCAAATAGGGACAAGCGCTGTTGCCACAATGCAAATTGCAACTACTTTAAATAATATGTTTATGGTACTGTGCATTGGACTAGCCTCTGCAGCAGCTATTATGGTTGGTAATAAGATAGGTGCAAATGAAGAAGATGTTGCAGTTGATTACTCACATAAAATAGGAAAAGTTGCACCGGTTCTTGGATTAATAATAGGAGTTTTAGTTTGGGTTTTAGCTCCTCAAATAGTTAAACCATTTAATGTAGAAGCAGGAACATTTAATGATACTGTAGCAGTTTTAAGAGTAATGGCTTTGATATGTCCTATAAGATCTTATAATGTAGTTATGATTGTAGGTATATTTAGAGGTGGTGGAGATACCCTTTATTCCACATTAGTACAACTAGGAACAGTTTGGTTTTATGCAGTTCCAATGGCATTTTTAGCAGCTATAGTCTTTAAGTTACCAATAACATTTGTATACTTACTAATATGCACAGAGGAATTTATTAAAATTTGTTTTGAGAGAAGAAGATTGAAATCAGGAAAGTGGATTAAAAATGTAATAGCAGAGAACGAGTTAGCTGCTTAGATAAGAATTAAAATTAATGGTGAAAAGGGAAAAAGTGAAAGAGTTAAGGAAAAAATACTTAAAGAATTTTTGAATAGAAGGTACTTTGAACCTTTAATAAAAAATATAGTAGATAGATTTTTTTTACATAATCCATCTACTATCTTTTTTATTAGCTATTTCATTTTCATAATTCAACAAAGTTGAATGATATCTTCAATTTTTCAACTCTTTAATTCTTTAATTTTTCACTTTTCTAATTAGGTAATTTGCTTTTAATTATTTCATAAACTTTTTTAGGTAAAGCATCTTGCTCTTCTTTAGTTAAATTAGCAGTTTCTATAGCTGGGTGGATATATAAATCTACGTGAGCAGGTTGTACAATCCATTTTTTCTTGTTAGATTCCATTATTTTATAAGATCCGCTCATTGTAACAGGTACTATAGGAACTTTAGATTTTGTAGCTAATTTAAAACTACCAGCTTTAAACTCACCCATTTTATCACCCTTACTTCTTGTACCTTCTGGGAATATAACTAATGAATGACCATTTTTCAATACTTTAACGCCTTGAATTATAGCTTCACCAGCTTTTCTTAAATTACTTCTATCCATAAAGATACAATGCATGTATTCCATCCATGTACTAACTCCAGGAATTTTTTTAACCTCTATTTTAGATACAAATCCTTTTAATCCAGGAATTTTAGTTATATATATTGGAATATCAAAATTCCCTTGATGATTTCCTATAAACAATACATTTTGATCCTTAGGCAGATTTTCTAGTCCGTGAACTGTAACCTTAACTCCGGCAACTTTTAAAAGACTATTAGCCCAAGCTGTAGTTGCTTTATGAACAAGCTTTTCTTTTTCATTTTCTAGACCTTTTTTATCAAGTCTTTTAGTTTTTATCATACTAGGCATACTAAGTAGTAACCCTACAAAGAAGACTATATACCAAGCAATGGATCTAAGCATGTAAATCAAATCCTTTCAATAATTTATTAAAAATTCCATAAATAAAGTATATAACAAAGTTAGAGCATATAAAAGTAAATAAATAGATAACTTTAAAAGATGAATTTAATATTTGAAAGTGGATAATGAAACAGTAGGTGCTAAATAACTATAATTATAAGGATAATTAGTTTGATGATATACAATTAAAAGTATCTAAAAGTTTTATGGGGTACTGTAATAATATACATATGTAAATGCAATTAATAATTTAAGTAACTATATAAGTAAAATAAACATATAGTAAGTAATAAAAAGTATTTTAGAGGTGAAAGGTTTTGAATAAACTAGACCCAAATAAACTTATAATTGATTTTAAGAAGGGGATATCTCAAGATGGTCCAATAAGTCCCCGTAACTATACAGTTACTCATTCATATGATACAGGAGATATATTAATAACAGTTGCGAAAGATTATAATAAGGATCATGTGACTGATAAAAGAGATGAGGTATATGGTAGATGGTGTGAAAATGGTAAGAATTATGTTTTATGTCTTTATCTAAATGTAGATGGAAATGAAAGAGACAAAAATAAAGTATTACAAAGAAATAGAATATTTAGAGATGCTTTACCATTGATAATTACAGCTATAAGGCAGGCGGATTTAGGACTAATAAAAAAACACACTAAATTAAATGAATCAGACATATTTGTAAAATTCAATTCAAGATTTGATGAATTTTACAAAGTTGAGAATTGGGGAAAATTAAAAAATTATAAGTATATAGAAGATGATTGTGATGAATATGAACTTAAATCACCAGAAGAAGGTGGATTAATAGAGCAAACAAGATCTGCAATACTTAGAAAAAAGAAATTTAAAATTAGCATGGAAGAAGGCGTTATACTTAATCTTTTAAATCCATATATAGAGAATCAATTGTGCATTGCATATGGAAGTAATATAAGGTATTATATTGAAAAATGTGAAATAATTGATATTGATGAAATAAAATCATTAGATGCATGTGGGAAAATATACGAAGTGTCTTTAGTAGTTAAAGTAAAGATTAAATCCAAGATTAGAGAGGTTGCTATGGATTTTATTATAAAGCCAAATGGTGTAATAATTAAAAGAACAGAAGAATAAATAATTGCTATGGAGGATATTATAGAAGTAGGATAATATTGACATATACCTAATATTATTATACAATTTATTTGGTAATCATGTCTCCATAGTTCAATGGATAGAACAGTCCCCTCCTAAGGGACAGATACAGGTTCGATCCCTGTTGGGGATACCACGTAAAACCCTCAAGCCTTAATTTTATTAGGCTTGAGGGTTTTATGTTTTTTATAATACTAAAAATGAGAGTATTATAGAAAGATAAATTTTATAAAGTTTATTTATATAGTGTGGGTACTAGAAAATAAATTACGGTAACTACTAATTGTGTAGTTACTAAGAAATATATTAAAGTAACTACAAAATGGGTACTTACTAAGAAATATATTAAAATAATTATAAAATATGTAGTTACCAAGAAAGACTTTAAGGTAACTACAAAAAGGGGAATATAAAATTAGTTATAGTCCTTTTTATGTGTACAAGTAAGATAAAAAATTATATAATTTTAAATTTTTAATTATATAAAGCCTATGTGGTAAATATTATATATTATAGAAAGATATTTAAATTTTTTATTAAAATCATTATATTGATTTTAAGATATGATATAATATAAAATAAAAAAATTATTTAATTTAGGAGTGTGAATAAATTTGGAGAGTTATACGTGGCAGATAGTATTATTAGTAATATTATTGTTGATGTCAGGATTTTTCTCTATGTCAGAAACTGCCTTAATGGCACTAAGTAAAATTAGAATAAGACATATGGTAGAAGAAGGAGTTAAAGGGGCAAAGCTAGTTGAAAAGCTTGCTGAAGATCCAAGTAGGTTATTAGGAGCAATATTGATAGGAAATAATATTGTTAATATAGGGGCATCTGCACTTGCAACATCAGTTGCTGTTAAAGCTTTTGGAGAAGGTGCAGTAGGTGTTGTAACCATTGTAATGACTATATTAGTATTGATATTTGGTGAAATAACTCCAAAATCTATAGCAAAGCAAAATTCAGAAAGTGTTGCTTTAAAGGTTAGTAAAATTATAAATATTGTAGTTAAGTTATTTAGACCATTTATAGCTATATTTACAGCTATATCTGGATTATTTATAAGACTTTTAGGTGGAGATCCAAAGGCAACAGAACCATTTATAACAGAAGAAGAGCTAAAGACCATGGTAGGTGTTAGTGAAGAAGAGGGAGTACTTGAGGATGTAGAAAAAGAAATGATCTTCAATGTCTTCGAATTTGCAGATTCTCAAGTCAAGGATGTTATGGTTCAAAGAGTTGATGTAGTGGCGGTAGATATAAATGCTACCTATGATGAAGTTATAAATATTATTAAAACTGAGCAATTCTCAAGAATACCAGTTTATAATCAAAACATAGATGATGTTATAGGAATATTAAATGTCAAAGATTTAATAATAGCTTCTCAAAGTAAGGAGAATTTTAAAATTTCAGATTACATGAGAGAGCCCTATTATACTTTTGAGTTCAAGAAAATTACAGAGTTATTTAATGAAATGAAAAAAACTAGAAATCACATGTCCGTTGTATTAGATGAATATGGTGGAAATGTTGGTATAGTTACTATAGAAGATCTAATTGAAGAAGTAGTTGGAGAAATTGAAGACGAATATGATGATGAAGAAGATAACGATATAATAGTTGTTAAAGAAGATGAATATATCGTTGATGGGAGCGCTAGATTAGATCATATTGGTGATTTAATAGGTGTTACTATGGAATCAGAAGAGTTTGATTCTGTAGGGGGATTAGTAATTGGTGAATTAGGAAGATTTCCTGAGCAATCAGAAGAAGTTAATCTTAATAATATCAGGTTTGTAGTTGAAGAAGTTGATAAAAATAGAATTAAGAAAGTTAGAATATACACTTAATTTAAAGATAAGATGGAGAACTATGTAAAATTAAGTTCTCCATTTTTATTTTATAATGGAAAGATTCTTAATAAGAAGGTGTATTTTATGGATTATATGGATCTGGCAATAAATGAAGCTAAAAATGCATATAACATAGGAGAGGTTCCAGTTGGAGTAGTTGTTGTTAAGGATGGAGAAGTTATAGCAAGTCAACATAACTTAAAAGAAAAATTAAAGTTAACAACAGCTCATGCAGAGATATTAGCAATAGAAGAGGCCTGTAAAAAGTTAAATAATTGGAGGCTATCAGGTTGCGAGATGTATGTAACTTTAGAGCCTTGTCCTATGTGTGCAGCAGCAATAGCACAAAGTAGAATATCAAGATTATTTATAGGAACTTTTAATAAGGATATGGGAGCTTGTGGCTCTACTATAAATTTAATAGACTATAATATATTTAATTGGCATGTAGATGTTAAATGGTGTTACAATCAAGAATGTAGTGATCTGTTAACTTCTTTTTTTATAAAACAAAGAAGTAAGATATAAAACTTATAATTATGTCTTTATAAATAATTCATATTTATTTGGTATAATTATCTAAAAGGTTATATAATTAAAGATAATTACTATAAGAGGAGGAAATAAAATGAATCCAGTAGCTTTTGAATTATTTGGCTTAGAAATAAGATGGTATGGAATAATAATATCACTTGGAGTATTAGCTGCTATGTTGTTAATATATATGTTAGCGAAGAAGAAGAACTTAGATTATGATATAATAATAGATGCGTTTTTAATAACTTTTCCAATATCAATAATTGGAGCAAGGTTATACTATGTAGCTTTTGAATATCAAAATTATCATTCATTCATGGATGTAATTAACATAAGAAATGGTGGAATGGCAATCCATGGAGGAGTTATAGCTGCATTATTATCAGGTTACATATTTGCAAGGTATAGAAAAATAAACTTCTTAAGATATGTAGATGTTATAATGCCAGGAGTTATATTAGCCCAAGCAATTGGTAGATGGGGTAACTTTATGAATCAAGAAGCTCATGGGGGCCCAGTATCTAAAGAGTTTATAAGTAAGTTCCCAGATTTTATACAAACTGGGATGCATATTAATGGAGTTTATTATCATCCAACATTTTTATATGAATCAATATGGAATTTATTAGTTTGTGCAATTTTGGTTTATATTGTTTATAAGAAAAAAGAAGCAAAGGATGGTATAGTTCTTGGTGGATACATGATCTTATATTCAGTAGGAAGATTCTTTATAGAAGGATTAAGAACTGATAGTTTAATGTTTATGGGACTAAGAACAGCTCAAATGGTAAGCTTACTTGGAATATTACTAGGATTAGTTTTAATTGTTTGGATAAATAAGAAAAATAAGGCTGCTTAGGTAATATAGTTACATCAAGTTTTAAATGTTGCAATATGAATTAGTATGTGATAATATATAGCAGTAGTTAAAATTAAATAGCTATATATTATTTTATGGAGAGATGTCCGAGTGGTCGAAGGAGCACGCCTGGAAAGCGTGTATAGGGGAAACTCTATCAGGGGTTCAAATCCCCTTCTCTCCGCCATAGCCGTGCTAGATGGGGAGTCAGCGGTGCCCTGTAACCCGCAATCCGCTATAGCGGGGTTGAATTCCTAGCCTAGGCTTTAATCTGTAGGGTCTGCCTATGCAAGTGGTGTTGATGGCAAGGTCCCATACGACGTAAGTGCGTGAACCTCGTCAGGTCCGGAAGGAAGCAGCGATAAGCGATTACTGCGTGTGATATGGATCAATCTTGTCAGAGCTAACTACATAGTAACGCTTATAGATTACTGTCAAAGCTAGGTGCACGGTTTTAATTTTAGGCCTTTCTAACCAAAAGAAGGGTTTTTTTAATGTAAAAGGTAGAAAATAAATGTTTAAGTATTACATAGAATATTTATTTAATCAAAGGTTACTCTTCAATAGGATTAACATACAATAGGACAAAGAAAGCGAGGGCATTCCTTATGGGATACCCTCGTTTTCTTTATCTTTATTTCATAATGTAGTTATAATTATTTAAGTAAATAACTATTTATTTTAAAAGATGGATTTATAAATGTAAAATATATTTTAATCAAGGTTTTTTGTATAAATCGTAAATATATGAGGATGCTTATGATTTATATTCTCTTTATGACAGAAGCTTTCTGATATTTCCCACTCATCTGTAATTTGTGGAAAGTATGTATCAGCTTCAAATTCATCAAAAATATGAGTTATATAAAGCTTATCTGCATATGGAAGCATTTGATTATATATGCTAGCTCCCCCGCATATAAATGTTTCTTCTTCAGTATTTAATAATTTTAATAATTCCTCTATAGAATTAACTACTACAGCACCTTCTAATTTTATGTCTTTAGTAGTAAGAACAATATTCCTTCTATTAGGTAATGGCCTTTTAGGTAATGACATATAAGTGTTATATCCCATCACTATTGTATTACCATCAGTTACTCTTTTAAAATACCTTAAGTCTTCAGAAATATGAGCAAGTAGCTTATTTTTATTTCCAATGCCATTATTTTTATCCATGGCAACTATTAAACTTATCATAATATTATATCCCCAATTCAAATTTTAGTTGTGGTTTAACTGGCTCGTAATCCACCATTTCAAAATCATCAATAGTAAAGTCATAGAAATTTGTTTTACCTTCTTTAAGTATTAATTTAGGTTGTTTATCACTAGGAGTTCTTGCTATTAATTCTTTTGCTTGTTCTACATGTCTATCATAAATATGTAAATTATCTACAACGTGCATAAACACTCCAGGCTTTAGGCCAACATGTCTTGCTACCATCATCATTAAAGCAACATATTGAGTTTTATTTATATGTCCAGCTGTACAATAGTCTGAGCTTCTTTGATGAAGTGTTACATCAAGATACTTATCTCTAACAGACCAAACAGTAAGAAATGCACAAGGGTTTAAGCCTGGTGTTTCTTCAAAGTCTGCATATTGATATAAGTCTATAATATGTCTTCTAGTATAAGGCTCATTTTTTAATCCATCTAATAGCTTATTCATTAAATCATATTTTTTTACAGTAGCACCATATCTTTGACCAATTGTTCCTGTACCATTAACTTCCCAATCTCCCCACCAAGTAATTCCCATTTCTTCAAGTACTGATAGTTCATTTGAAGCTTTTTGATATATCCATAAAATTTCTTTAATGCCTGATTTCCATGCAACAGGTCTTAGTGTAGTAATAGGAAATTCACCTTTAGAGATATCATACTTTTCCACAACTTGATTTATATATATTGTGTGTGCAGGAGTGCCATCTTTATATTTTGGTCTTACTTTATGACCTTCTGTACTTACTCCACTTGTAAGAATATCATTTAATGTATCTTTAAATAATTTATCTGTTTTTGATATAAAATTTGTTGTCATAGGTTCACCTCTATATCTTAATTTCACCCCAAGGGATGAACAAGTTATATTATACCATAAGGGTAAGTTAATATGATTTACTTTAACCTATTTTTTAATCTGTTAATAGATATTACTGAGCATAATAAATGATTCATTATAAAAGTAATTTATTTAGATTATTTAATTTAAGGTTATGTAAAGAAAAAATAATGTGGAAATTAGAAGAAGATGGGTTTGTTTAATATTTAACGAAAAATAATTACAACATTTGTAAGTTGCGTCATGAGAGTGATTGTAGAAAAACAAAATGAAAGTTTTAATTGTGGGACTTGCATGTTGAAAAAATAAATATGAAGGATTTGAAATTAAAACTTTCAATCCTTCATTAATTTTCATCTTTAGTTTATAATATAAGTAAATAATTAAATTTAAGGAATGATTTTATGGGATATACAGCTTTATATAGAGAATGGAGACCACAAAACTTTTACGATATTGTTGGTCAGGAACATATAACAACAACAGTTAAAAATCAAATATTAAATGACAGAATTGCTCATGCATATCTTTTTTGTGGAACAAGAGGAACAGGGAAAACAACAACAGCTAAAGTATTTGCTAAAGCTTTAAATTGTTTAGATTTAAAAGATGGGGAGCCATGTAATGAATGCGAGATGTGCAGAAAAATAAATGATGGTTTAGCAATTGATGTTACTGAATTAGATGCAGCTTCTAACAATGGTGTTGATAAAATTAGAGATATTATAGATGATGTAAAATATCCTCCTCAAGAAGCTAGATTTAAAGTTTATATAATGGATGAGGTTCATATGTTATCTACTGGTGCTGTTAATGCATTTTTAAAGACCTTAGAAGAGCCTCCAAATAACGTAATATTTATTTTGGCAACAACAGATCCTCAAAAACTTCCTATTACTATTCTTTCTAGGTGTCAAAGATTTGACTTTAAAAGAATAAATAATAATGAAATTACAGAACGTCTTAGAAAAATAGTTAATGAGCAAAATGCTCTTGCAGATGATAAAAGTTTAAATTTAATCGCAAGAGTATCAGATGGGGCTATGAGAGATGCTTTAAGTATATTGGATCAAGCTATATCAATGGGAAATGGAGCAGTAGAATATGATGTTCTTATAAATATGTTGGGGCTTGTTACTAATGATCATTTATTTAATCTTACTAATTCTGTAATACAAAGAAATGTAGAAAAATCAATTAGTATAATAGATGAAGTTGTTTATGCAGGAAAAGATATTTATCTATTTATTAAAGATTTAATAGCTCATTATAGAAATATATTAATGGCTAAAGTTACTAATAATCCTGAAGAAGTATTAGATATGTCAGAGGAAAATATAGCTCTAATAAAAGAGCAAGCTAGCAAAATTAGAGCAGAAGAAGTAATGAGATATATAAGAATTCTTCAAGAAACTGAATCTAATGCGAAGATAAGCAAGCAAGCTAGATTATATTTAGAATTAGCTGTTATTAAAATGTGCAAAATAGAATATGATACTTCAAATGAGGTCATTTTAACTAGAATAAATAAGCTTGAAGAAGGATTAAAAAATGGTAGTCTTAAAGTAGTAAGTGCAGCATCTACTAATAAAGGCGATTCAAAAAAAGAAGTTGTTACTAATAAACCTAATAGAGAACAACCAAAGCTTAGAAGTAATGATATTGTAGCAAATGAAAATTCTAAGGTAACTTTAAATGATATTCAAAAATCATGGAAGGATATTTTAGAAAGATTTAAAGCAAGAAGGGCTATGATAGTATATGCATCAATGCTCACTGGAAAGCCAGTGGAATGTAAAAATGGTGTTTTAACTATTCAATATGAAGATCAATTTAAATTTAATAAAGATAGATTAGAAAAGCCAGAATATAGGGCTATAATTCAAGAAGTATTAGCTGAAATTTTTAGAGAAGATATAAAAATTGCCTTTGAAGTTGAAGAAGTATCAAACAATGAAAAATCTACTGCTGATATGCTTTTAGAAACTTTAGGATCTGACATGGTAGATATTTTAGATGAATAAAAGTAAGTTATAATATATGCACATAAACGAAATAAAAAATAAGAATAATAAGAATGAAAATTAATACAAATAGTAGCTTTAATATAGTAAAATAAAGAAAAATACTATATAATAAAGAATAGATTTTTATAAAAGGAGGATGTTTTTATGGCAAGAGGAGGATTTCCAGGCGGATTTGGTGGAGGAAATATGAACAACCTAATGAAGCAAGCGCAAAAACTTCAAAAAGATATGGAGCAAATGCAAAAGGACCTTGAAACTAAGGAGTTTGAAGCTTCAGTTGGTGGCGGTGCTGTAGTTGTAAAAGCAAATGGTAAAAAAGAAGTAGTTTCAATTAACATAAAACCAGAAGTAGTTGATGCAGATGATGTTGAAATGCTAGAAGATTTAGTTCTTAGTGCAGTAAATGAAGCATTAAGAAAAGCAGAAGAAGAAAGCGCAAATAAGATGGGTAAATTAACTGGTGGAATGAATATACCAGGACTTTTCTAATAAATAATAATTTATACTGTTTTTAGCTTTTTAATTAAAAATCATAAATTAACAATTGATGTTTAATTAGTTATAAACAATTCATAATTATAGTTAAGACATAAAGGGCGAATTTATTTCGCCTTTTTATATATTCAAATTACAGAAAGGATGATTTTATGGATTTTTATCCAGTTGCTATAGAGAAGCTTATTGAGGAATTTGCCAAACTACCTAGTGTTGGGCAAAAGACGGCTCAAAGATTAGCATTGCATGTATTAAATCTTCCAGAAGATGAAGTTAAAGAATTTGCAGATGCTTTAGTTAAGGCAAGAGGAACAATAAAGTATTGTTCAATATGTGGTAATTTTACAGACAAGGATCCTTGTTCAATATGTTCTAATCCAAGTAGAGACAAGGATATAATTTGCGTTGTAGAACAGCCTAAAGATATAATGACTATGGAAAAAGTTAAAGAATATAATGGGGCATATCATGTATTACATGGAAATTTATCACCGATGCAAGGAAGAGGCCCACAAGATATAAGAATAAGAGAATTAGTTGCTAGAATGAGTGCTGATGTTAAAGAAGTAATAATAGCAACAAATCCTAATATCGAAGGGGAAGCAACAGCAATGTACATATCAAGAATTTTGAAGCCTTTAGATATTAAAGTTACTAGAATTGCATCAGGAATACCGGTAGGAGGAGACTTGGAGTATGCTGATGAAGTAACGCTTTCAAAGGCACTAGAAGGTAGAAAAGAGATATAAATATAACTGAAAGGTGGATATATGAGTAAAATATTAAAATTTCTATTTAGTAGAATGGCAATTATTGGACTTCTTATTTGTCTTCAATTAGCAATTCTTATTTTCGCTATATGGAAGCTTACAGAATCTTTTGTATATCTATATGTATTATTTTCTCTAATAAGTATATTTGCAGTTATTTATATTGTTAGTACTAAGGATAATCCATCATACAAGCTTGCATGGACTATACCAGTATTGTTGGTTCCTGTATTTGGTGGATTGTTCTATTTACTATTTGGATTAAGAAAAACCACTAAGAAATTTAGGGCAAAAATGATTAATATACATAATGAAACTGCTAAATTATTAACTCAAGATAGAGATATACTTAATGAGATTGAAAAAGAGGATAAAGGTGTTGCAAACCAAGTAAAATATTTAAATAAGTATGCAGCAAGCCCTATATATAAAAATACTACCACGAAATATTTATCACCTGGAGAGGATTTTTTTGAAAAACTAAAGGAAGAATTAAAAAAAGCAAAACATTATATCTTTATGGAATATTTCATAATTCAAGAAGGAGTAATGTGGGATAGTATATTAGAAATACTAGAAGAAAAAGTAAAAGAAGGCGTAGATGTAAGATTAATATATGATGACATGGGATGCTTAAGAACCCTTCCGTATAAGTATGATGAAAAATTAAGACAAAAGGGAATAAGATGCTTATCATTTAATCCATTTGTACCATTTCTATCAGTTATAATGAACAATAGAGATCATAGAAAAATTACAATAATAGATGGTCATACTGCATTTACAGGTGGTATAAATTTAGCTGATGAATATATAAATGAAATAGTTAGATTTGGTCATTGGAAAGATTCTTCGATTATGATAAGAGGAGAGGCGGTCTGGAATTTAACTATGATGTTCCTTGAATCATGGCAATTTAATTGTGGTCAAAAAGAAGACTATGAAAAATATAAGCCATATGTAAATTACCATAAAGAGTTTGAAGGGGATGGATATGTTCAACCTTATGGTGATAGCCCTCTTGACGATGAAACAGTAGGAGAAAATGTATACTTAAATATTATAAATAAAGCAAAAGAATATGTTTATATAAACACTCCATATTTAATAGTTGACAATGAATTAGTAACTGCTTTAACTTTAGCAGCAAAAAGTGGTGTAGAGGTTATAATAGTTACTCCACATATAGAAGATAAGTGGTATGTTCATATGGTTACAAGAGCGTATTATGCTCAGCTTATTGAAGCGGGAGTAAAGATATATGAGTATACACCTGGATTTATACATTCTAAGACATTTGTATCAGATGATGAAATAGGTGTTGTAGGAACTATAAATATGGATTATAGAAGTCTTTATTTGCATTTTGAATGTGGGGTTCTACTTTATAAAACAAAATCATTGATGGAAATTAAAAATGATTTTATGGAAACATTAGAAGTTTGTAAGTTAATAACAATAGAAGATTGCCATAGAATTAAATGGTCAAATAAATTTATAACTGCTATATTAAGAGTGTTTGCACCATTAATGTAAGAAAAATTAATTATTCCTGAATATTTATGTTAAAAATTGGATAATAATTTAATATATAAATTATTTGGGAGGATAATAATGGATAAGAGGGTAATTTTAGATTTATTAATGCAAAGTGCAGAAAGAAATAGGACAGAGTATAGTGAGGACGACTTAGAATTATTAAGTGCTATAAAAGATGCTATAACAGAAATGGAAGTAGCGAGATCACTATTCAATTCAGTAAGTGATCCTCAATTAATTGAATTAGCTATCCATGCAGAAGATGTGGCCAAGACTAGATACAATTACTTAATAACTATGGCCAAAAGAAGAGAATTAAAAAGAATAAATTAATATATTAATATTATTATTGGATAATACATAATATTAATCGGAGGGAATTTATATGGATTTAAATATTATTTTATATGGGTTAATAGGGCTAGTTTTATTATATTTATTAATAAAATTTTTGAAATGGCCATTAAAGATCTTAATAAATGGTGTTATAGGAATAGTTTTATTATACCTAACAAATATTGTAGGTTCTTATTTTGGATTTTCTATAGGAATAAATGCAATAACATCATTAATAGCAGGATTTTTAGGAGTTCCTGGTGTTATATTTTTAGTAATATTTCAAATGTTTTTATAAAAATGAAAGAGATTCAGTTTTAATTGAATCTCTTTTATTTTAATGAGAGAGGGAACGTATAGTTCCCAAAAGTTTATATAGATGGGAGTTAGAAGTTTTTTTCAATCTATTATGAGTGAAAAGCCTCTTATGAGATCAGTATATGGAGGTTGTAAAAATTCGTTACTATAATTTTTTCATTCCTTCATTTTTTTGATTTGCAAAATATTACTAAGTCTATATATTGACTCATGTGATAAAATAAATATAAATTAATTTTAATGGGGGGATTGTTATGCCAGCAGGTAATGGAATAAATTGCAACTATTGTCCAGAGTATAAAAAGGGTTGTAATGGTGATGATAAAGGATGCCTATGCTATAAGTGTCCTAGGCATTTGGGACAATGTATGTGTGTAAAATATTGTAGAGAAACGGAGTCGATTCTAACATTTGACAATTATTATGAAGGGACTGATTAGATGAAGGAAAAAGGAAAGAAGTTTATAAGTGAATTTAAAGACTTTGCGATGAAAGGAAATGTGTTAGATCTAGCAATTGGGGTAATTATAGGTGGAGCTTTTAATAAAATAGTTTCATCATTAGTTAAGGATATTATAATGCCGCCAATTGGGCTTATTACTGGAGGAGTTAACTTTTCAGAACTTGCATATGTATTAAAGCCAGGAGAAGGTGGAAATGATCCAGTTACATTGAATTATGGATTGTTTATTCAAAATATAGTTGATTTTTTAATCATAGCACTATCAATATTTATATTTATAAAAATAGTTAAAAAATTAAATAGTAAGAGTGAAGAGGAAGCTAAAAAAGAAGAAGAGGAAGAAGAGAAAAAATTAACAGTGGAACAAGAACTGTTAACAGAAATAAGAGATTTATTAAAGAATGAAAAAAGGGCTTCTAAAGAATAGTTGCTACATATTTTACATAATAAATATAATTTAAATTATAGGTTATAGCATTTTTAGAGAATATAAATGATGCTATAACCTATTTTATTAATAAAAATAGTGTTTAAAAATATTATTATTGCATAATATGATAATAAAAATTATTATTTTAATAATTGAAAAGTAATTGTAGTAGCATTATGTCTACAAAGCAATATTATTATAAAAAGATTAATAAAATAGTTGTTAATGATGTAAAAAAGTAGTAAAATTAACAATAATTAAATAAGCAATAAAAATAAAGATTATATGGGGGAGTGGAACGATGCATAAAAAGCTATTTATTCCTGGGCCAGTTGAGGTAAGACCAGATGTTTTAGAACAGATGGCAAAGCCTATGATTGGTCATAGAAGCAAAGAAGCTTCAGAGCTTCAAAGAAGAATTAGTAATAACTTAAAAAAGTTGTTTTTCACAGAAAGTGAAATACTACTTTCAACTACATCAGGTAGTGGACTTATGGAGGGGGCTATAAGATGCTGTACAGCAAAGAGGGCTGCTGTATTTTCCGTTGGGGCATTCGGAAAGAGATGGTATGAAATGGCAACCTCGAATAACGTTCCTGCTGACTTATTTGAAGTAGAAATGGGAAAAGCAATTAAGCCTGAAATGGTTGATGAAGCATTAGCAACAGGTAAATATGATTTAGTGGCAGTAACTCATAATGAAACATCTACAGGAGTAATGAACCCAATTGAAAAGATTGGTGAAGTTATAAAGAAATATCCAGATGTAGTTTTTATAGTAGATACAGTTAGTTCTGCTGCAGGAACAAAAATTGAAGTTGATAAATGGGGAATAGATATTTGCTTAACTTCAACTCAAAAAGCAATTGGATTGCCACCGGGTATGGCAATATGTACTTTTTCAAATAAAGCAAAGGAAAGAGCAGAAAAGGTACCAAATAGAGGATTTTATTTAGATTTATTATCTTTATATAAATATATTCAAAAGAAGGATTACCAATATCCATCAACACCATCTATACCACATATGTATGCACTTGATTATCAATTAGATTATATATTAAATAAAGAAGGTCTAGAAAATAGATTTGAAAGGCATATAGAAATGGCTAAGGTTGTTAGGGAATGGGCAAAAAAATATTTTGAAATTTTCCCTGATGAAAATTATTTATCTAATACTTTAACTACCGTCAAGAACAATAGAGGCATAGATGTTTCTGCATTAAATAAAGAATTAGGTAAAAGAGGATTTCAAATATCAAATGGATATGGAAGTTTAAAAGATAAAACATTTAGAATAGCTCATATGGCAGATTGTCAAATGGAAGATGTAAATGAGCTTTTAAGAAATATAAATGAAATTTTGGGGTTAGAGTAATAATAAATTGTAAAGCAATTTATTAATGAAAGAATGGAAAAATTAAAAAATGAAAGAATTGAGGTTGCTTTGCTATGCAAAGCTTAAAAGATATAGGTGGGAATCATTTTATATTTAAAAATCCTTAAAGGATTTTTACCTTAACTTTTTCATTCTTTGATTTTTTTACTTTTTCACTATTAAATAGGGGGCTTAAAAATGTATAAAGTATTAGTAAGTGATGGTTTGCAGGAAAATGCAATTAATAAATTAGTAGAGTTAGGTTTTGAAGTTATAGATGAACATTATGATAAAGAAGTTTTAGGAGAGAAGCTTAAAGATTTCGATGCTTTAGTAGTAAGGTCTGCAACAAAAGTAACTAAAGATGTATTAGAAAAAGCTTCAGGCGGGAAATTAAAACTTATAATAAGAGCTGGGGTCGGAATAGATAATATAGATATATATACAGCTCATGAAAAAGGAATAACAGTTAAAAATACTCCAAATGCAAGTTCAGACTCTGTTGCAGAGTTAGCACTAGCTCATATGTTTGCTGTAGCAAGATTTGTTGGAACTTCAAATTACACTATGAGAAATGGTGAATGGAATAAGAAGAAGTATGAGGGAATTGAACTTGGTGGTAAAATATTAGGAATAATAGGTATGGGTAGAATAGGTAAGGCACTTGCTAATAAAGCTACAGCATTAGGTATGAATGTAGTTTATAATGATGTATTTGGTAAGCAAGATGATATAAATTATGAATTTTTAGAGTTAAATGATCTACTTAAAAAATCAGATTTTATTTCCTTACATGTCCCTTATGATAAAGAAAATGGATCTTTAATTAGAAAAGAAGAGTTAGAGCTTATGAAAGATGGAGCTTATATAATAAATTGTGCAAGAGGGAAAGTAGTGGATGAAAAAGCTCTATTAGAAGCATTAGATAGCGGTAAAATTGCAGGAGCAGGGATAGACGTGTTTGAAGTAGAACCAAATACAAATGAAGCATTAGTTAATCATCCAAGAGTTAGCTGTACTCCACATATTGGTGCATCAACAATGGAAGCACAAGATAGAATTGGTGAAGAGGTAGTTTCAGTTATACAGGAGTTTTTTAGCTAGGCGATAGATTTAGGAGGAATTTTAATGGCAGTCATAAGACCTTTTAAAGGTATAAGACCTATAAAAGAATTAGCAAATAAAATATCAGCACTTCCTTATGATGTAATGGATAGTGATGAAGCAAGAGAGATGGTAAAAGGTAATCCTTATTCATTTTTACATGTAGATAAAGCTGAGATAGACTTACCAAATGATATTGATGCATATGATGATAGGGTTTATGAAAAAGCAAAAGAAAATTTAGATAAAATGATTGAAAAGGGATATTATATAGAGGATGAAAAACCTAAATTTTATATTTATAGACAAGTTATGAAGGGAAGAAGTCAAGTTGGACTTGTTGGTTGTGCTTCAATAGATGATTATACTAACAATATAATAAAAAAGCATGAGCTAACAAGAGAAGATAAAGAAATTGATAGAATTAATCATGTTTATAAATGTGAGGCTCATACAGGTCCTATATTTTTAACTTATAGGGCAAACAAAAATATTTCAAATATAATAAATGAATGGATGAAAAAAGAGCCAGTCTATGATTTTAAGTCAGAAGATGGAGTATCACATACAATATGGATCATAGATGATGAAGGTACAGTAAATAAAATAAGTGAATTATTTAAATCTGTAGAATATTTATATATTGCTGATGGACATCATAGATCAGCATCAGCAGTAAAGGTTGGACATATAAAGAGGGCAGAAAATGAAGACTATACTGGAGAAGAGGAATTTAATTATTTCTTATCAATTTCATATCCAGATAGCGAGTTAGAGGTATTGGATTATAATAGAACTGTTAAAGATTTAAATGGACTTTCAAAAGACGAGTTTTTAAATGCGGTAAGTGAAAAGTTTATAATTACTAAAAGTAATGAACAAGTTAAACCAAAAGAAAAGCATACTTTTGGAATGTATTTAGAAAAACAATGGTATTTGCTTGAAGCTAGAAATGGAATATTTAATCCAGATGATCCAGTAGATCAACTAGATGTTTCAATACTTCAAAATAATCTTTTAAAACCGATACTAGGAATAGATGATCCAAGAAAATCTAAAAGAATTAAATTTGTTGGAGGAATTAGAGGATTAAAAGAACTAGAAAGAAGAGCAGATACAGATATGAAAGTTAGTTTTTCTATGTATGCTACGACTACTGATGATATTATGGATATAGCAGATAGCGGAAGGATAATGCCTCCAAAATCAACATGGTTTGAGCCAAAGCCTAGAAGTGGACTTTTTATTCATAAATTTTAGGGTTTTGTACCCACCAAAAAAAGATTAACCAAGAAAAACAAAGATTGAACAGATAGAAGAAAATAAGAAGAAAAATATAAGAAAGAAGAGCAGAAAGGTATTGAAATTCAAGGCTTGAAGGCATATTGAACAGTACCAACCTGTTCTTTTTTTATTGAAGAATATTGAAGAGAATTGGATCAAAAACCTTATTTTATTAGCCAATCTTTATTTTATTATTTTAATCAGATTTAATTCCCGAAAGTCGCTCTATCAGAGCGTTTCAGCATATTTTTCTCAAGGTTCAAGGTTGTTTAGTCTTTTTTTGACGTGTACATAGATAGGAATAAGAATTTAGGGTTATGGACTAAGGGGAGTAAGATTAAGATTGAATGCTTTATTTAATGAGAATATTTATAAGGCCTCATAGTGCTTGATATAAGGGGTTTCGAGGAATTAGTCAAAATTATTTATTAAATATGATGATTTTATTGAAAGGTTAGTAGTTAAATAAAGTTTGAATTTTGAATAATATAGTTTTAACAGCAGTAAAATAAAGATTGAATTATTAGAAAAAAAGTGTAACTAAGAAAAATGGTTTGAACAAAAGTATTATAAAGATTGAATAAAAATAAAAAATAGACTGAACAAAATATTTTGAATTTAATATTAGAACTTCAATATAATATGAAAAATTATATTGGAGGTTTTAATATATGGAGTTTGGTAGTTTATTGAAAAGAAAAAGAATTGAGAGGAATTTAACATTAGAGGAATTGGCAAATAAGACAGGGGTGTCAGTAGCCTATTTAAGCCGATTAGAGAATGGAATACGTGTTAATCCGAGTATGAAAATTATGCAAAAAATAGATAAAGCATTAAAAAGTAGTAATAGTAAAAGTGAGATAGTTATACCGATTAACATTATAAATTTAAATGTAATACTAGAAAAGAGAGTGTTAAACAAAGAAGAAAGATTACATTTACAAAAGTGTATAGATGAGATATTATCGCAAAAATAAAGTAACGAATAGAGTAGAGTTATAGATTTATATAAACTACTCTATTTTTCTATATTTGTATACATATGCATACAAATATAGAAATTAAAAAATAATAATATTAAATAACTACAAAACTATTGAAAAATAGAAAGTTTATGCTAATATATAGATATAAATGGAAAAATGAGGTGTAAATATGGCAAAGGAAAGGAAGAGTGTAGCATTTAGTACAAGATTTACTGAAAGTATGGATAATGCGTTAGAGGAATTAAGTGATACGAAAATGCTTACGAAGCATGATTTAGTTAGAGTAGCACTATCGGAATACTTATTACAAAATAAGCATTTAATAGATGCTAATAAGGAATATAAGGCAAATAAAAGTGAAATTAGATATGATGATTTTGATTTAGTGACAGTAACGTCATCTAGCACAGGAGATACTGGAAAGTGGATTCAAGGTATAGATTTTGATGAAAATGGTGATCCAGTTTTATTTGAAGATTTAGTAAAAATAGAAGTTAATATTCCATTAACAGAGGAGAAAGAAAAAATACCAGAGTTACTTTCTATGCTAAAGAATGCATCAGAGAGTGAGAAACAAGAATTACAGGATAGGTTAATGAAGTTAGTTTCATATAAGGTTGTAGAGGAGTATACATTAAGATATACAGAAAAGGGATTAAAGATAAAAAATGACCCTAGATTCCAATTATATGTAAATAGGTGCATAAATGAACTTATAGATAAAGTTAAAGGAGAAAATAGTAAGTAGTATGGGGGAGAGTTGGAGTGGAGATTTGTGAGTATAAGGGTAAGTTAATATGTGCTTATGATGTTACTAATATTAATTATGCATTAAATTATGAGTTAAAAAAAGAATGGAAAATTGCAGGTAAGAATGGAAAGTTAATATGTCCAGAGTGTGGTAAGGAAGTTATCTTAAGAATAAATGATCCACAAAAAAAAGTACCACACTTTTCACATAAAAATAGTAGTGAAAAATGTGAATACAGTAATAATGATATTAAGGAATCGGAGCAACATAAAAGGGGGAAAATGATTTTATATAATTATTTTAGAGAGTTATATCCCGATGAAATGATATCAATTAATTATAGGTTTAATAATAGAAGAAGGACAGACTTATATTGTGAATTCAAGGACGGTAATAAATTAGCCATTGAATATCAAAGAACTGCATTAGATATATTAGAGTGGCAAGAAAGACAAAGTGCATATGAAGATTTGGGCGTAAATATAATTTGGCTTTTAGAAGGGAATAAAGATAAATTAAGGGATAAAGAAAAACAGATTGAAGTTACATTTTTTCAGCAGATAATGTTAAATGAATTGGAGAAGATAGCAATTTATTTTGATGTAGAAAATAATGAATTTATATTTGCTAAAAATATGTATTATAGAGATAAGTATGATAAAGATAATACATATGATGAGTTATTTATTGAAACTTATAAGATAGATAAGGTTATAATAAAATCCAATGGGAAAATAGAATGTGATTTTATTGAAAAGTATAATAAAGAATGTAGCAGATTCGTAGAATATCATGAAAAGATGTGTGAATTAAAAGAGCAAGAAAGATTGTTTAAATTAGAAAAAATGAAACAGGATACAAAACTAAGGCTAGAAAAGCAAAAGTTAGCATTAGAGAATAAAAGGACGGAGAGTAGCGGAAATTTAGAAGATAATTATATTAATAAAAGCGAACCTACAATACAATATTTTAAAGGGAATATTAAATATAAAAGAAAAATTAAAGAAGCAGTAGTTGGTAATAAAGAGTCTATAGATAGTCTTATTTCTTTTATGATACATTATGCAGGATCACAAGATTATAAGGTAATTACACTGATTTTTAAGTATATATACTTAAAAGGTAGTGATAGGGCTCTTAATGTATATATAGATATAATGAAAAAATCAGGATTTGGTGGAGATGTATTTGAAAAAAATATGCCATTAAGAGATTTAAAATGTCCATATTGCAATGGAAATTTAGTTGAAAGATATGGGAGATATGGTTCTTTTGTATCATGTAATAATTATCCAAAATGTAAGTTTACATTTCAAGTTTAACACTAAGGAGTTCTGTATAAATAATATAGAACTCTTTAGTGTTTTTTTACATATATAGTATATTTATAGTTAATTCTAATTGGGTCAATAGTATGCTTGATTTTTATTCCTTTAACATTGAGTATTTCACAAAATTTATCATGATTTTTTTTAAATGCTTTTATTGAAGCAGTTACAGCCTCTTTTTCTTCATTAAGATTTTCCCATTTTTTAAATATGCGTGTAATTGGAGTAGATAGACGTTTTTCTGTGTGTTGAAGTGCATGAGTCATCTCATGGATTAATATATCTAGAATTATGTATTTAATCCACATTTCTTTTGCTTTTAGTAAGTCAGTATCTTTTAGATATTTACCATAAACTTTATAAGACTCAGATAAGTATAGACCATTAATACCTTTATCACAATAAGTCATTGCTTTATCTTCAAAAACATAAATTTCTTTTTTTAGAACATTATAAAATGCACTAGATTCAGATTTTGTTAATTTATCAATTACTGGAGATATAATTTGCTGTAAAAATTGAATTAATCTGAATTTTTTTAATAAAAAACAAATGAATTGTTTGTTAGACTTAAAAATATATATAGTTGTATTAAGTTTTCTATACTTAGAAGATAATAATTTAAAACATTCCATTAGTTCATGACTTTTGATATATGTAGAGTAATTAATAATTGTAAATTTAAGTTTCATAATGTTATACCCCTATGTTAATTTAATAGAAGTATAACATAAATGAATTTTAAAGCCCAGTATATTACATATTGAATAAAGTTACGAATTCATAATTCGCTTGATCATAGTGAATAACATCTTAATTATACTCTCATATTGCTTGTCTAAAGAGTTAAGATCAGCATTTGTTATATATCCAGTATTATATGCTAGAATAAGCCAATTACGGCATTCAGCAGTAGATCCTATTGCTGTATTCAGAAAGTTAATTTCTTTTTTTACATATAATTGTGAATTTCCCTCGGCTATGTTCCCAGAGATAGATTGGGTTGCTCTTAATAATTGGCTAGTTAAAGAGTATTTCTCTTCGACTGGAAATTTAGATGTAACTTTATAAATTTCATTCATTAAACTTATAGACATTTGCCATACCTTTAATTGTCTAAAATCTCTTACGTTATTATGCATCTCCATAATAATCACACTCCTTTTAATTATTAATGTTTAACTAATAACATCAAAATATAAAAAGCAGGCAAAAAGTTTAAAAATAATAGAAAGTTTTATAGTGTACAAAAAATGGCGTGTTAAATTCTATCTAAGTGGTTGATATCACATGGATAGTGTAGAATCAACTAATAAACATATATTAATATATGAATGTTATTTAGTTTAGGAGTATGATTATTAGATCTTAAGGAAGGCTTTCTGTTGGAAGTAATTCTTTTACAAATATTTAGGTGTTGAAAATAACAAACATATAGGACTTACTATAATATTTAAATATAATGATAAAACAATATATTTAGCAACTTGAAAAGTAGTATATGTTAGTTTGTAATTATTATTAAGATTACAAAATTTAATAGTATATATAGCAGATAAATTAATATTAGATGAATGAATATTAAGAGCCATATGAAGGGGAAAATTATATCTAAAAACCAGATAAATCGTTTTTAGAAACAATATCCTTATAGAGGTAACAACCTCTTTCTTAATACTAGAGGGTATCTCTTAAATACTCATTCTAATACCCGAATACATATTTGAATAGATCTAATGTAATATTAATCAATGAGAAACGGTTTAATGGTCTATAATTCATTATAATAAAATTACAGTGTTAAAATTGAGTTAATAGTAAAAGTGGTTTCTAAAATAGTACCTTACTCATTATAATTTGATGGCTAAGAAGATTTATAGAAAAGATTTGAAATATAATAGTAAGAGTATATAAAATGTCTGCATAAATAATTAATATGGAGGCATTTTGTATGGAAAGAAAACAAATAATTATTGGATTGGACAATGGCAATAAGTTTACAAAGACAAGTAGCGGGACTTTTTTAGAGGAATCTTCTGTGAAAAAGGTAGAAGATGATTATTTAGGATTAGGGAAAAAAATTATAAAGTATGAAGATAACTTTTATATTATAGGTGAAGGTAGAGGTTCTGTAAAACTAAATAAATTTGAAGATGAAGATACTTTTATTATATCAAGTGCAGCAATTGCAAATGAGTTGGAGCATATTGGTATAACTGGAGTGGTCGATATTACTTTAGGGGTAGGATTGCCATTAATGAGTTTTGGACGATATAAGCATATAATGAAGGAGTATTTTCTAAGAGATAATATAAAAGTGTATTACAATAAAAGGGAGTATAATTTTAATATTAAAGAGGTATATGTTTTCCCACAAGGGATGGCTGCTTTTACAAGTATTATAAATAATTATAAAGAATTTGATGTTTGTAATGTATTAGATTTAGGAGGATATACGCTAGATACATTCCAGACAGGAGAAAATGGCATTCCTATAATTAGTACGCTTAAATCTTATCCTATTGGAATAATTACTTTAATAGAGGAAATAAAGCAAGAATTATTAAGAAAAGAAATTAAACTAAATGATAGACAAATAGAAAAAATTATTAAGGAAGAAGATTTATTCATATTTGATAGTTTAGCAGTAGAAATAATTAAAGATAAAACTAATATCTATGTTAAGGAATTAATTAATAAGTTAAAAGAGAGTGGGATGGAACTTAAGAATCCTACTATTTTGATAGGGGGAGGATTTAACTTAATAGAGAGGTATATAAGAGAGTATAATGAGTTTAGTTATATAGAGTTTATGGACATATATGCCAATAGTAGAGGCTATAGAAAACTTATCATGGAACAAAAAAGAAAGTATGAGGTTTAAATGTGTCTAAGAAGAGAATTAACCTATACTTTGATTTGTCTAGAAGCGATGATAAGATAGCCTATGAGACTATTATAAGGCAAAGGCATAAGACAGATTATATAATTAAACTTATATTGAGAAATACTACAGTTAGTACAGAAGACATAAGGTCAATATTTAAAGAGGTTATTGAAGAATATAAATTTACATCTATAATCAATAAAGATGATAAAAGTTATGGTGTGCCAAATGAAATATTTGAATTATTTGACCAAATGTAGTGGGTAATATTTTATTAAAGTATTAAAGAACAAAAAGGAACTGTTAGAGATAAACAGTTCCTTTTTGGGGGGAGGATTTTTAAAATGATTCTAGAAGAATTGCATTAAATTATCAAGTGAATAAATATAAAAAATGAAGAAGGCCCTCCTAAAAAGGAAGGCTTAAATTTATAATTCCTCACAATCGCTATACAAAGAATCATATAGGTCCTTAAGTTCTTTAAAACGAGGCTCATCTAAAAGTGACAAATTTTCAGATTCTAGTATTTCATCAAGCGCATCAGTTTTGGAAATAACTTTTGCATAATCTCTATCACCTTGCCAATTACTTCCGTATATTAAAACATACTTACCGTTTTTAAGTTTTGCTAATCCTTTATGGAGACCAACACCACCATTTTGAAAATTACCATTATAAAAGTAATCTAAGTTTTCTGAATAACTAACTCTTCCTATTATTTTATTACAATCATTATATACATTTACCATATATATTCCCCCTTTAAATTAAGATATTTATATATAACATAGAAAAATAAAAAAACATTATAAAATAATAAAATTTTTAAAATTTATTTGAGAATAAAATATATACAAATGGAGAAGGCATCTATTTATAATCTTTATAAGTTCAATTGCCAATGAACTAGATAGGTTATCCAAAAAGGAACTGTAGAAAAGATCAACTCCATTTTGGATTAAATATTTTTAAAGAGGATTATTATCCATATACTGCTTTATAATCCTGATTGTAACAGTAGTAATACTTTCATCATTTTCAAATGCTAGGTCGTTAAGATATTTCTTTAAATTTTTAGGAATATTAATATTCAAAGGTCTAGTAGTTAATGAAGATTTATTTATTTTAGTAGTATTTTTAGATAAAGATGGCGATCCTGTTGAAGAGGCACAAGTTCTACAACTAGGCATAAATCCACTTTTATCGCTATAAAAATGAAAATTTGTGGAATCTACCTTAAAGGAATTTGTATCTATATCTAAGAGTAAAACTTCACTCCAAGAATTACATTTTTTGCAGTATTTCTCTATATTATTAGTTAAAGTGTTTAACCTAAAGTTTTTGTTTGCTTTATTAAAGTATTTAGGTTTATCTATAGTAATATCATTGATTATTATTTTTTTATCTTCTTTATCGTAATAGATATAGTTTTCTTGTGTTTTCATATGTAACACCTCCAATTTAATTAATTTGTTGATATATTATAAATACAGTTGTTGCTAATATCAAATTTTTATTAAATAAATTTATATTACAATATTTCTATAAAAAGGTTTAAATATTAGGTGATATGATATAATAATTAGTATAAAACTGGACCACGGAGGAGTTGTTTAGATGGAATATAAATCTACAATTAAATCCAGACCTTATTTATATAAAGAAACTAAAAAGGCTGCAATGCTGATAAATACAGGTGTTGAATTGGATGAAATAAAGAGTAAATCTTTAGAAGAAAATATTTTTCAATTAGAAAGTGAAGCAAGAAAGAGGGAAGTTGCATCAATTATTACTGCTAGATTAACAGCAGTGGATGAATTTGTTATAGATAAAATAGAAAATAGTAATATAGAGACGTCAAAGATTCTTGTGTTATATGCAATAATTAAAACAGACAGGTTATTTTTTGAATTTATAAATGAAGTATATAAAGAAAAGATCTTATTAAAGGATTTATTTATAAGAGATAAAGATTTTAATATATTTTTTCAAAATAAAATGGAACAAAGTGAGAAAGTTGCATCTTGGACAGAATATACATTTAAAAAGTTAAAACAGGTTTACATAAGAATTTTATTTGAAAGTGGTCTTATAGCAAACCAAAAAGGTGATAGAGAGATTAAAGTTCCTATAATTGATAGTCAAGTCAAGGAACATTTATATAGTATTGGAGATAAGGTATATATTAATGCCATACTTGGAGTAATTGAGTAGCAATGAATGGTGGTGAATAATGTGAAAGATATATATAAGAGATTAGATGGAGTAATACCTAAGATAGTAGATCCTGATTTTAGAAAGAATAAGGGATTGGGCAATGAAATTGGGTTCTATGTATTTGATTACAATCCAGAGGAGGAACTACTAATTAGGGATAGAGTGAAATTTATAAAAGAGAAGGTTAAGTCTGCATATGGATTAAATATTGTAGAGTTTGATTTGTATGAAATCATAATAGAAACATTAAATAACTTTGGATATTTAGATCGTTGTTTTAAGATGGAAGAAGACAAGGGAAGTGAACATGTTCTTTTAAAAGCAATAAAAACATGTTTAAGGATAACAGAGGATGATGACTTATTTTTAGAATATATTAGTTCTAGACTTGAAGGATCAGATATTGTTTTTATTACTGGTGTTGGAAAGGCATGGCCCATAATTAGATCACATACAATTTTGAACAATCTACATAGAATTGTAGAAAAACAACGGTTAGTAATGTTCTTTCCAGGAACATATGATGGTGGATCACTTATGTTATTTAATAAGTTAAAAGATGATAATTATTATAGAGCCTTTCAATTAATTGATAAGTATTAGACTAGGGGGAAGAGAATAAATGGATATTAAATTAAAATCAATGTTTTACAAGGATATTAATAGAGATATTAAAGGGGTAATCAAAGTAGGTCAGGCTGATGAAGAAAATGTGAAACAAGAGTTAGAAGAGTATGTTGTGACTGGAGAGTTAAATAAACACATAGATAGGTTCTTTGAAGCATATAAGACAGGTATAGTAAGCCATACAGATAAAAATGGTGTATGGATATCTGGATTCTTTGGAAGTGGTAAATCTCACTTTTTAAAAATACTTTCATATCTTTTAGAGAATAAAGAGATAGAGGGTAAGAGAGCAATTAATTACTTTGATGATAAAGGATTAGATAGTTTCATATTAGCAAATATGAAAGCAGCAGGTGATATTTCAAGCGATGTAATTCTTTTTAATATAGATTCTAAGTCAGATTCTAAGAGTAAATTAAACAAGGATGCTATAGTTAATGTATTTAATAAAGTTTTTAATGAAATGCAAGGATTTTGTGGTACCATGCCATGGCTTGCAGATTTAGAAAGACAAATGGTTAAAGATGGCGTTTATGATGAATTTAAAAAGAAATTCAAAGAAATTAGAGGAGATGAATGGGAAAAGTTTAGATCTAATTTCTATTTTGAGGAAGATGCAATTGTAGAAGCATTAGCAGAGACTACAAGGATGAGTGTTGATGCTGCAAGAAATTGGTACAATAAGGCTGAAAATAATTATTCTTTAAGTATAGATGACTTTGCCAATAAAGTTAAGGAATATTGTGATTCTAAAGGAAAGAATCATCATGTAGTTTTTTTAGTTGATGAAATTGGACAATATATAGGAGATAATACACAACTTATGTTAAACCTTCAAACAGTTGTTGAAGATTTAGGTACTAAATGTCAAGGTAAGTGTTGGGTTATAGTAACCTCACAAGAAGGGTTAGATGAATTCACAAAGGTTAAAGGAAATGACTTTTCGAAAATCCAAGGTAGGTTTAACACTAGATTATCTTTATCGTCAGCAAATGTAGATGAAGTTATTAAGAAACGTATACTTAGAAAGACTGATGGTGCTACAAGCCATTTAAAGGCGTTATATGAGCAAAAGGAGTCTATAATAAAGAACCTTTTGACTTTTACATCTGATACAGCAGAAATGAAGTTATATAAAGATGGTGAGGAATTTGCAGAGGTATATCCATTTATACCTTATCAATTTAATTTACTTCAATCAGCCTTTAATGGAGTAAGAGAACATGGGGCTTCAGGTAAAAGTTTATCAAAGGGAGAAAGATCATTGCTTGGAGCATATCAACAAGTTGCAGTAGATTATATGGAAAGTGATTCTAATATATTAATACCATTTTCAGCATTCTATAAAACAATAGAAACTTTTCTAGACTCGTCTATAAGATCTGTGGTAATGAATGCGGAAAAAAATGAGAGACTAGATAAGTTTGATGTTGAAGTATTAAAGTTATTATTTTTAGTTAAATATGTTAAGGAAATAAAGGCAAATATAAATAACTTAGCGACATTACTTGTAGATAATATTGATGTATCTCATAGAGATTTAGCATTTAAGGTAAAAGAATCATTAAAGAAGTTAATGAGAGAGACATTAGTACAAGAAAATGGTGAGGAGTATGTGTTCCTTACAAATGATGAGCAAGATGTCAACAAAGAAATAAAAAATATGAATGTAGATAATGGAGAGATAATTCAAAAAGTTGGAGAAATTATTTTCGATGATATATATAAGGATAATAAGTATAACTACTCAAAGAAATATATGTTTGCATTTAATAAAATAGTCGATGATAGAACAAGGGGGCCTCAAAACAATGAAATAGGGGTTAGAGTAACAACTGCTAATTTTGATTTAATTGGAGGAGGGGGAACTTCTCAAGGTGAATTGAAACAATTATCTATAAGAGAAAATAATGTAATAGTTAATATATCAAAAGATGTTAACTATTTAGATGAAATAGAAAATGTATTAAAGATAGATGCCTATTTAAGATTAAAAGGAAGTACAAAATCAACTGCATCTATTGAAGATATTAAAACAAAGAAGAGTAGAGAAAGAGAAGATAGATTAAAAAGAGCAAAATTTTTAATAGAAGAAGCAATAAAATCAGCAGAAATTTATGTTAATGGAAGCCTTTTAGATATTAAAGAAAAGGGTGCCGTAGATAGGATAAATGAAGGATTAAGAGCCTTAATAGATTCTAAATACAATAAGTTAAATTATATAAAGGACTTTAAAGAAAACACTAAAGACTTATATGATTTAATGGATGCAAGATTAAATCAAATGTCTTTAATGGATAGTGATCCTAATAGATTGGCAGTAGATGAAATAAAGACACATATAGAAACTAGTACAGCAAGAAATCTTCAAGTCACAGTAAAGGGAGTTATTAATAAATTTTCAATAGCACCTTATGGCTGGAAGGAAATTGATATTCAAGGGGTTATAGTAACTTTATTTAAGAGACAAGATATAAAGGTTGTTTTCAACAATGAAGTGTTAGTACCAAATAGCAGAGATATAGTAACTTATGTAGATAAAAAAGATTATAAAGAAAGAGTAATTTTAAAGACTAGAGAAAAAGTGCCAACTAAATATATAGATGCTTTAAAGGATTTGAATAAAGATTTATTTGGATTCTCATCTATTCCAAGTGACGAAGATGGAATGATGAGTTTATTTAAAGAACATAGCAGAACAGAATTACACAGAATAGAAGTAATGTTAAATAACTTTAGTATAACAAGCAGATACCCGGGAGAAGAGATATTAAAGAAGGGAAGAGAACTATTTAAAGAGGTTATAGAAGTTAAGGATACATTAGAATTCTTTAAGAAAGTGTACGAACTAGAGGATGATTTTCTAGATTATGTAGATAAAATTGATAATATAAAAGGATTTTTCTTTAAAAAGGAAAATGGAACTATTGATACCTCTTCAAAAGGGGAACAAAGAGCAATATTTGATAATGCAATAGAAAAATTAAAGAATTATGAAGATAACAAAGAGTATATCGTTAATGATGAAATTAAAGAGATAGTGGAAGAGATAAAAACTATTTTAAGAATGAAAGAGCCATACTCTAAAATACCAACTATTCCACTATTAATAGAAAAATATAATAATAAAATTTTATCATTATTAGAAGAAGAAAGTGTACCAGTTTTAGGTTTTATTGAAACTTGTAAGAAGGAAGTTATTGAAACTCTAGAAGGATATGATTTTAAAGATAAGTTCATAAATAGGATAATTGAAGACTTTGAAAAGTTAACTAATAGAACAGAAGAAGCAAATAGTTTTGTAGTGATTTCATCTATGTCAGATCTTGCAGATAAGTTAAAGGTTAGATTTATAAATGAAATAGTTACAGAAGATGAAACTTTAAAGAAAATAAAAGCAAAAGAAATAGAAGAAGCAAATCAAGTTAAGGAAACACCATTAGTAAATGGAAATAATACAACATATGTAGCAGAACCAGTAAAACCAGAGCCAAAGGTTGTAATTAGAACTAAGACTCTAAGCATGAGAGAATTAGTTAGAGGACAAAAGGTTATAAAGAACGAGGCAGATATAGATCAAGTTGTTGAAGCATTAAGAAAAAAATTAAAAGAAGAATTAGAGAAAGATACTATTATTAGTTTAATTTAAGCGAGTGTTGTGGAGTAAGTTGCAAACAAATAAGGGAAGGAAACTTCCCTTATTTTATGAGAGAGGATTGAGAGAATGGATAAAAATAAGATAAAGTCATTTGCGGTATGGGCAAGAAGAAGTCTAATAAAATCTATTAGTGAAAAAGCAAATAGAATTGGACTATATGAAGATAGAATAGTAGAGGCAACTGCTGTTCAAGGTGGATTTAAACTAGAAGGTAAGGAAGAGATAATACCACTATCAAAGAAAGATAGGGATGCATTAGTAAATCAAGTAAGAGAAAAAGGCTTTGAACAAGTAATGGAAGAAGTGGCCTATACGTGGTTCAATAGATTTATGGGACTTAGATATATGGAGGTTAATGATTATCTTCCAATAGGAGTAAGAATACTTTCATCATCAGTTGAAGGTAAAATTGAACCAGATGTATTAACTAAGGTATCGGAAATTATAGATGAATTAGGTTTAAATCCTAATGAAATATATGACCTTTTAGATACAGGAGATACATTAGATAGAGAAAAAGCATATAGAATTATTTTAGTTAAGCAATGTAATGAATTAGGTAAAATAATACCTCAAATGTTTGAAAAGATAAGTGACTATACGGAACTTTTGTTACCTGCCAACTTATTAGAAGAAGGTTCTGTCATAAGAAAAATGGTAGAGGATATAGAAGAATCTGATTGGAAAGACACAGGTAATGGAGAAGATGGGGTAGAAATAATAGGTTGGATGTATCAATACTATATCTCTGAAAAGAAAGATGAAGTATTTGCAGCATTAAAGAAAAATATAAAAATAACAAAAGAAAATATACCAGCAGCAACTCAATTATTTACACCAAAGTGGATAGTTAAATATATGGTAGAAAATTCACTAGGAAGACTGTGGCTTGAAGGACATCCAAATGATGAACTACAAAAAGAATGGAAATACTATTTAGAAGAAGCAGATCAAGAGCCAGAAGTTGAAGAAGAATTAAAGAAAATAAGAGAAGAACATGCTCAATTAAAGCCGGAAGATATAAAAGTATTAGATCCATGTATGGGTTCGGGGCATATTTTAGTGTATGCATTTGATGTTCTTTATGAGATATACAAAATAGCAGGATATTCTGAAAGAGAAATACCTAGATTAATATTACAAAACAATCTTTATGGCTTAGATATAGATGATAGAGCAACACAACTAGCATCATTTGCATTAATAATGAAGGCAAGACATTATAATAGAAGACTTTTTAGAGAAATTGAAAGAGAACATTTAGAATTAAATTTATGTGCTATACAAGAAAGCAACAGTATTCATAAAGAGGCTATAGATTATTTCTGTAGTTTAGAAACAGATTTGGATAATGATGACTTAGACAACGATTTAGAGTATTTATGGAGTACATTTAAGGATGCAAAAGAGTATGGTTCTATACTTGAGGTTGAAAAAGTGAACTTTGATGCTTTAAATCAAAGGTTAAAAGAAATAGAATATGATGATAACTTAATGTTTGGTGATTATAGAAAGATGCTTTTATATAAAGTGCCTATGCTTGTTAAACAAGCAGAAATAATGAGTAGGAAATATGAGGTTTGTATTACCAATCCACCGTATATGGGAGGAAAGGGAATTAATGACACATTAAAAAAGTATATAGAGATTAATTACCATGATACTAAAAGCGATTTGTTTTCTGCTTTTATTGAGAAATGCACAAAATATACAATTAAAAATGGTAACTTAGGGTTTATGACACCGTTCGTATGGTTGTTTATTAGTTCATATGAAGAACTAAGAAAAGGTGTTACAAAAAGTAATTCTATTACTACATTAATTCACTTAGAGTATTCTGCATTTGAGGATGCAACAGTTCCTTTATGTACATTTACTTTAAAAAAATCGCCAATATATAAAAATGGAACGTATATTAGATTGGCGGAATTTACCGGGGGTATGCAAGTTCAAAATGAGAAATATCTTAACGCAATTCAAAATCCTAATTGTGGATATAGATATAAGGGTAATTCTGAAAATTTTTATTTAATACCAGGTAATCCGATTGCATATTGGTTAAGTGAAAAGTTAATAAATTCATTTAAAGAGGCTAAGCAATTTGAAAAGTTTGGAGAAACAAAAAAAGGAGTGCTAACCGGAAACGATGCAAGATTTGTAAGATTGTGGAATGAAGTTGATTTTAACAAAATTGGATTTAAGTCCTCTAATCATAATGAAATGATATTGAGTAAAAAGAAATGGTTCCCTATAACTGGAGGAGGAGTTTATAGAAAATGGTTTGGTAATTTTGAAAGTGTAGTTAATTTAGAGAATGATGCTTATGAGATAAGGTATAATAATAAAAATAACTATAGATTAAGAGATAATAATTATTATTTTAGAGAATGTTTAACGTGGACTGAAGTTTCTAGTAAAGCCTTTTCTGTTAGATTTGTTCCACAAGGCGTATTATTTGGAAATGGTGGGCCAACGTGTTTTATAAATAGCAACATTAAATATTTTTTAGCATTGTTAAATTCAAAATTTTCATCAGAAATATTAAAGGTATTAGCACCAACAATAAACTTTGGACCAGAGCAGGTAAAAAAAATACCATGTAAAATTGAAAGTGTTAGTAAAATTACTGAATTAAGCGATATAAATTTAATAATATCAAAAAATGAATGGGATTCTTTTGAAACATCATGGGATTTTAAGATACATCCATTATTAAAGTTATTAGATAATGATGAGAGTTATAAAATTGAGGATGTATTTAGGATGTGGCAAACTGAATGTGAAGAGCATTTTGAACAGTTGAAATATAATGAAGAAGAATTAAATAGAATCTTTATAGATATTTACGGATTACAAGATGAATTAACTCCAGATGTTGAGGATAAGGATATTACTATTAGAAAGGCTGATAGAGAAAGAGATATTAAGTCATTTATTTCATATGCAGTAGGATGTATGTTAGGTAGATACTCTATAGATGCTGAAGGTTTAATTTATGCAGGTGGAGATTTCAATGATAAGTGGAATATTGATGAGAATAAGGTTAGAAAGATAGAAAAAGATGAAGAGGGCAATTTAGTATCTGATTCATGGGAGGATGCTACTTTATTACCTGATACTGATAATATTATTCCTATTACAGAGGATGAGTATTTTGAAGATGATATGCTTTCTAGATTTATTGATTTTGTGAGAGCCGTTTATGGGAATGATACATTAGAGGAAAACTTAGATTTCATTGCTGATTCTATAGGTAGAAAATCATCGGAAACTGCTAGACAAGCAATAAGAAGATACTTTATTAAAGATTTCTACAAGGATCATTTAAAGGTTTATCAAAAAAGACCTATATATTGGATGTTTGAATCAGGAAAAAATGATGGTTTTAAGTGTTTAGTTTATATGCATAGATACAATGACCAAACAGTTGCTAAGGTTAGAACTGATTATCTTCATACTTTACAAAGAAAATATGAATCAGAAATTAACAGACTGACATTAGTTGTTGATTCAGAAGAGTACACTGCTAAGGATAGAACTGCTGCTAAGAAAAAGATTGATAGAATATCTAAGCGATTAGAAGAGTGCAGAGAGTATGATCAAGTAGTTGCATATTTAGCAAATGAAAAGATATCTATTGATTTAGATGATGGTGTAAAAGTGAATTATGCTAAATTTCAAGATATTAAAGTAATAAATTCTAAAGGGAAAGAAGTAAAAATGAATCTATTGGCAAAAATTTAATTAATTTACTAAAGAGAAATAGGGTAATTAAGTTACTCTTATTTCTCTTTTTTAGAAATATATAATTTAATCAAAAATAATTATTGGGGTGAATGAGATGAGAGAGATAAAATTCGAATTAAGATATTGTCATGGTATTAATGAATTGAAGTATACTTTTAAGTTCAATAAAAAAAAGCCATATGTTATTTATGCACCAAATGGAACGATGAAGACATCATTTACAAAAACTTTACAAGATTTAAGAGAAGATAGAGAGAGCATGGATGAAGTATTCTTAGATAGAGAATCTAAAAGAATAATAAATAATGAATTGAATCAACCGCTGGAGGCAAGTAATGTACTAGTTTTTGAATCCTATAAAGATAATTATGAAGCAGATAATATGACTAATTTATTAGTGAGTGAAAAATTGAAAAAGCAATATGATAGTATAACTAACAAATTGGAGGAGAACAAAATACAATTTCTAAAAGTTATTGAAAAAAAATCTGGGGTAACTTTAAGAAAAGGTTTAGAAACTATATTGATGAATGACTTAAATGGACAAAGAAATGAGTTATTTGATTGTTTGCAGAGTCAGGAAAATAATAAAGAAGAGTTGATAACTCCATTGTTGTGTAAGATAAAATACATTGATATTATTAACGATAATGTAAAAAAATTTTTAGATGATCAAGAAGTAAGAAGATTACTGAAAGAGTATATGGAAAAATATAATCAACTTTTTGAAAATTCTATTTTTAAAAAAGGAATATTTAATCATAGTAATGCAGAAGATATCGGAAAGAATTTACAGGATAATGGTTATTTTAAAGCAAATTACAACTTACTTATTAATAATAAAGGTGAAGAAATAAAAATTTCTGATAAGAAGGGGTTAGAGGAGTTAGTAAAGAAAGCAAAGAATCAGATATTAGAGGATGATGATTTAGCAGAAAAATTTGATAAGATAGACCAAAAAATAAAGAAAAATAAAGAAAACAAAAAACTTAGAGATATACTTGAAGAATATCCTGAATTAATAGTAGAGTTAACTAATTATGATGAATTAAAGAAAAAGTTTTGGGTTAGTTATATATTTAAGGATGATGAAAGTTTGGGAAAGTATAACACTCTTATTTCAAATTATAATGATTCAAAAGAGAAGATTAAGGCTATTATAGAAAAAGCAAAAAATGAAAAAACACAATGGGAAGGAGTAATAAATTTATTTAATAATAGATTTGATGTTCCTTTTAAGGTCGGAATCGGAAATCAAGAAGATGTAATTTTAAAAGAAAGCAGACCATCATTAATTTTTACCTATTTAGATCCTAATGAAGAGAAGAATATTGATAAAAATAAGTTAATTAATGTTCTTAGTAGAGGAGAGCAAAGAGCATTATATATATTAAATATAATATTTGAAATTAAAGGAATCGAAAATGAAGGTGAGGACATATTATTAGTATTTGATGATATAGCAGATTCATTTGATTATAAAAATAAGTATGCAATTATAGAATATTTGAAAGAAATTAGTGAAGAAATGAAATTTAATATGATTATATTAACACATAATTTTGATTTTTATAGAACTATAGGAAATCGATTGAATGCACGATGCCTAATGACTAAGAAATCAGAAGAAAAAATTGAAATAACTGAAGGAAAGTATATTAAAGATATATTTTTAAGATGGAAAACTCAATTTGCAACTAATGATAAAATATTAATTTCTGCAATTCCTTTTATAAGAAATATAAGTGAATATATATTAGGTAGTGAATGTGCTGAATATAAGTTTTTAACTTGTTTACTACATATAAAGCAAAATCCAAAAACAAAAAATATAAGGGTATGTGACATTCAAAATATTTACAAAAAATTATGGCAAATAGATGAGGAAATTGATACAGACGAAAGATATGTTTATTCTATTATAATGGAGCAAGCAGAGGCAATATGTGATGAACCAACTGAAGAACTTGATTTAGAAAATAAAATTACATTATCAATTGCTATTAGATTGTTAGCAGAAGAGTATATGATTAATAGGATTAATGATATGGATTTTGTGAGTTCAATAACAGGGGTTCAAACAGGAAAACTTTTAGGAAAATTTAAAGAAACATTTAAAGGAGAAATTATAACAATTAAATTATTAGAAAAGGTTAATTTAATGACATCAGAAAATATCCATTTAAATTCATTTATGTATGAGCCACTTTTAGATATTTCTGAAAATCATTTAAAAAGTCTTTATCTTAGTATAAAAGCATTAATAAAGACTATTGAAATTACAGAAGCACAAGAAGAAGCAGCACCAACACAAGAATAAAATATAGTTATTATCAAATTTATAAAACTAAGTATCCTTAGTTTAAATACAAACTATATAAATGCTTATATAATTGTTATAATTATTTAAGAGATTCAAAAGATATGCAGTTGAACAGTGAGGTGAGTAAATGAATTTACAAGAAATAAGAAATTTTCTTAAAGAATTATTTTCAAAACCACTAGGTGATGGAAAGAATCGTCATATTGTATTTTGGTATGATGAAAATGAAGATTTTATTGAAGATATAGATACTTTTGATTTAGAAGACATTAAGGTTATTAAGTTAACTGAAAATAATTCCTTTTGGGTAAAGTATCATATTGAAAAAGAAGATACAACAAGTAATATATTAGTTTATTCTAATATGAAAAAGCCAGATCCACAGGAAGATTGGCTTTATGATATTTTTAGTTATAGTCAAGAGTTTTCTACAGATAGAGCAACTGTAATAATGAGAGAATTAAAGGTTCTTGAGCCATCTCTTAAAGAAGTCTTTGAAACTTACAATACATTCTTTAAAAACAAAGAGAGAATTACAGGCTTTAAGAATTTAGATATTCAAAGTTACACTAAAGAAAAGATTCATGTTGGGATTCTTGCTGTCTTAACTAAGGCTAAAATAATGGATATGGAAGAGATAGTAAAATTTTTAATTAAAGATTATTTAAATGGAAGTAATAAAGTATATGAAGATATTAAAAAGTTTGGTAATGAGGATGCTTTATGGACTTTACTAGAAAAATATTATGGATATTCCTTTGAAGAAAGAAGTCTAGAAAGATTTATGGCTATGCTTCTTGTTACTAATATGAATGAAACTGTTAAATTTGAATTACCAAAGTCATATGATCCATTTATATCTTCTAAGACTACAAATTGTATTGTATTTATAAATCATTTTATAAATAATGTAAAAGATAATGAGTATTATGATAGGATGCAGGCATTAGTAGCAGATAAATTAAAGATTGCTCAACTACTAGAAAAGTATGATTCTGAAACTTTTGTAGGCTGTGATTCTTTTGAAGTTGTTGATAAATTAATTTTAACTAGAATAACTAACCTTTTAAAAGATGGTGTAGAGGAGTTCGATAAGTATCTTAATTTAATATCTTCTCGAAGAACATTACATTATTATAAGAAATATAGAAGTGAATATAAGGCTATTAAATGGACTATAAATTTATTAAATAAGAAAAAGACTTTAGGTTCAATGATAAAAACAGAAGATGCCTATAACATGGTTAAGTCATATGTAAAAGAGTATTTTTATATAGATAAAGCCTATAGAAAATTCTACTATCATTATGATAATTGTAATTGGAAAGAGGAATTAAGTGACTTAAAAGAAACCGTTGAAAATATATATAATAATTGGTATTTACAAGAGTTATCTATTAAGTGGAATGATGCTTTAAATGATTTAAAGTCTTGGAGAATAGAAGGATTAAAATATCAAGATAAATTCTACCATGATAATATTAAGTATAAGAGCAAAGAAAGAGTATTTGTAATTATATCAGATGGATTAAGGTATGAGAGTGCAGAAGAACTTAATACCTTACTCACTAATGAAAGAAAGGGTAAGGCAGAATTAGATTATATGCAAGGGGTATTGCCTTCTTACACTAAGTTAGGAATGGCTTCATTATTGCCTAATAGTTCAATAGAAATAAATGATAGGTATGATGTTTTAATTAATGGTGTTAGTAGTAACGGAACAGATAATAGAGATGTAATATTAAAGATGGAAAATGAAAAATCTTTAGCAATTACCTATGATAAATTAATGGATATGAAGAGAGAAAATTTAAGAAAAGCAGTTATAGGTTTAGATGTAGTTTATATTTATCATGATACAATTGATGCAATAGGAGATCATGCAAGTACAGAAAGAGAAGTTTTTGAGGCTACAGAAGATGCATTTAAAGAAGTAATTGATTTAGTAAATAAGTTAGTTAATGAGGTAAGTGCAGCAAGTATTATAATTACAGCAGATCATGGCTATCTTTATAAAAGAAGTGCTATGGAGGAAAGTAATAAGATTTCTGGTATTAAACTTGATGATGGTGAGGATAATAGAAGATTCTTATTAACATCTAAAAATGAAGAGGTTGAGGGAACTGTTACCTTTAGTATGGATTATCTTCTAGGAGAAGGAACTAATAAATATGTAATTACACCAAAGGGAACTACAAGATTTAAGGTTCAAGGTGCAGGTGCAAACTATGTACATGGTGGAGCAATGCTTCAAGAGATTGTAGTACCAGTAATAAGATTTAAAAATGATAGAAGTACATCTTCTGCAAATAACATAAGAAAAGTTAAGATATCTTTAACAAGTATTAATAGAAAGATAACCAATATAATTACTTATTTAGAATTCTTCCAAGATGAAATGATTCAAGATAAGGTATTATCACAAAGGATTAGATGCTATTTTGAAGATGAAGAAGGAAATAGAATATCTAACGAAAATATTATCATTGGAGATTCAAGATCTGAAAATCCTGTAGAAAGAACTTATAGAGAAAAGTTTGTATTAAAGAGTATGCCTTATGATAAGACAAAGCAATATTTCTTAGTAATGCAAGATGATGAAGATTCTAATGGATATTATGAAAGAATAACTTTTAATATTGATATAGCAATAGTAGATGATTTTGGTTTTTAAAAGGGTGGAGAGTAAATGGATGATTTAAGTATAAAACTTAATCAGCATTTCGCTGGAAAAGTTGTTAGAAAAGATTTAACACAAAAATTAAAACAAGGTGCTAATGTGCCTATATATGTATTAGAGTACCTTTTGGGTATGTATTGTGCAACAGATGATGAAGATAGCATCAATGAAGGTGTTGAGAGAGTTAAGAATATTTTAGCAGATAATTTTGTTAGACCTGATGAAGCAGAAATGATTAAATCTAAAATTAGAGAAATGGGAAGATATACTGTTATAGATAAATTAACTGTTAAGTTAAATGAAAAGAAAGATATATATGTAGCAGAGTTTTCTAATTTAGGTCTAAAAAATGTAGAGATAAGTGCAAAATATGTTAAGGAATTTGAGAAACTATTAGGTGGAGGAATTTGGTGTATTGTAAAACTTCAATATTATTATGAAGAAGGTGTAATAGACCAAAATCCATTTATTATTGAAACTGTAACCCCTATACAAATGCCTAATATGGATATGGATGAATTAATTGAAGGTAGAAAGCAATTTACTAAAGATGAATGGATAGATATTCTTATTAGAAGTATTGGTATGGAACCTACCCAATTAGAGGATAAAGTAAAGTGGCATATGTTACTTAGAATGGTTCCGTTGTGTGAAAATAATTATAATATGTGTGAACTTGGACCAAGAGGAACAGGTAAGTCACATTTATATAAAGAAATATCTCCTAATTCTATATTAGTATCTGGGGGGCAAACTACAGTAGCAAACCTATTTTATAACATGTCTCAAAGAAAAATAGGACTTGTTGGAATGTGGGATACAGTAGCATTTGATGAAGTTGCAGGTATAACATTTAAAGATAAAGATGGTATTCAAATAATGAAGGATTATATGGCTTCTGGATCTTTTGCAAGAGGGAAAGAAGAAAAGGCTGCATCTGCATCTATGGTATTTGTAGGTAATATAAATCAAAGTGTAGATGTACTATTAAAGACTTCACATTTGTTTGAACCATTCCCAGAAGCAATGGCATATGACTCTGCTTTTTTTGATAGAATGCATTTTTATTTACCAGGTTGGGAAATTCCTAAGATGAGACCAGAACTTATAACAGATAGTTTTGGATTTATTACAGACTATCTGTCTGAATATTTAAGAGATATGAGAAAAAGAACTTTTGGTGATACTATAGATAAATACTTTAGATTGGGAAATAACTTAAATCAGAGAGATGTTATTGCGGTAAGAAAAACTGTATCTGGATTAGTTAAATTAATATATCCTCATGGAGAGTTTGAAAAAGATGATATAGAAGAAATTTTAAGATATTCTTTAGTTGGACGTAGAAGAGTTAAGGAACAATTAAAGAAAATAGGGGGAATGGAATTCTATGATGTACATTTCTCTTATATAGATAATGAAACTATGGAAGAGGAATTTGTATCAGTTCCAGAACAAGGATCAGGCTCACTGATACCAGAAGGTTTATCAAAGGCTGGTCATGTTTATACAATAGGCTTAGGTGATTCTGGTATGATTGGAGTATATAAATTAGAAGTAGAAGTTGTTGGTGGAACAGGTAAGTTTGAAAAGACTGGACTTGGATATGATAGAGCGGCTAAAGAAAGCATAGAGACTGCTTTTAGATTTTTTAAGGCTAATTCTAGAAATATAAGTGCCTCTATATCTACCACAAATAAAGATTACTTAATGCATATACAAGATGTTAATGGAGTTGGCATGACTTCTGAATTATCTCTAGCAGCAATAATTGCAATGTGTTCAGGTGCATTAGTTAAGCCAGTGCAAAGTCAATTGGCAGTTTTAGGATCTGTGAGTATTGGTGGAACAATCAGTAAAGTTGAAGATTTTGCAAATGTATTACAGGTATGTTTTGATGCAGGAGCAAAGAAATTATTAATACCAATGGCAAATGCAGCAGATATAGCAACAGTACCGCCAGAACTTTTTGCTAAATTTCAAATAATGTTTTATTCAGGGGCAGAGGATGCTGTATTTAAGGCGTTAGGAGTTCAATAAATTAGATAAAAAGGGGGAGAATAGATGAGCGAAAGAAATCCAAAAGCATTTGTAAGTTATAGTTGGGATAATATAGAACATCAGCAATGGGTAGTAGACTTAACTAATGGGTTAAGAAGAAAAGGTATTGATGCTACTATGGATTTGTTTGAGACACAGCAAAAAACAGTTAATTTAAATAAAATGATGATTGAGAATATTAAACAAAGTGATTATGTAGTTATAGTATTAACGGAGGAATATGCTAGAAGGGCAGACAATTTTCAAGGTGGAGTAGGATTTGAAACTTTATTAACCATTCCTGATATAAAAAGTAATCTTAGTAAACTGATATTTATAATGAGGCATAATGGAGATTACACTAAGGTATTTCCATTTCATATAAGAGATATATATGCTATTGATTTTTCTAATGATAGCCAGTTTGAAAGTAAGTTAGAGGAATTAGTATATAAAATTTATAATGTACCATTATATGAAGTTGAGCCTATTGGTAAAGTGCCAGACTTAAAGCCTAAGAGAAATTTAATTCAAGATGATGAAACAAGAAAAGTTACCATTGGAAATATAGATGACTTATTAATACCAAATTTAAGGGAAATAACTGATATAGATAAAAATGAATTTATTAAGAATAGTTATAGGCGTATTCTTTATGTTCTTAAGATATTATTGGACAAGAGTAAAAGCGTTAATTCAAACTTTACCTATGAGTTAGAGGAAATTACAACAAGAAAAGTTATAATTAAGATATATGTTAACGGAAGTATAAGACAAGGAATGAAAATATGGTATGGAGCATCTATGGGGATGAGAGAAAATTCTATATGCATATCATATGGTACATGGATTGATGAAAATAATGATACAAGTATGAATCAAATCATTAACTGTGTAGTTAATGATAACAAAGAACTAGAATTAAATATGATGATGAGTTTTAGTGGTAATAAAGCAAAGGATGCAGATGAGGTTGCAAGGAGTATTTGGACTGAGAATATAAAAAGTTACTTATGAGATTCTATAAATTAGGGCAGGTGTGTTAATGCATCTGCTTTTTTTTGATTGCTTTTGTGGATTCAAGAATTGAATTGAGTTTGTTATAAATTGAAGATTTACTATAAAAGATAAAGATAGATAGGATTGATGGCTATGTAGGTATATCTTTTAATAAAATATTTAAGCATCCGAAATTAATTAAAGTCTTAGTTATCTTACTATATTATTTAGTAGGATGAGTAAGACTTTTTATATTTGATTTATCTTATATAAAATATTTCAAAAATTTTTTATAAACTTTGGTGAAAAATTTACTAAGTGTGTTACCTATAAATATTAATTTTTAATATTTAGGAGTGGTGCATATGAGTAAAAAGATAAACAATAGTTTAAAAGATAAGCAAATAAATTACATTGAGAATTTAATTATAAATGATACTAATAATATAGGTCAAGAAAAATTTATTTTACTAAATAATGAGGCTGGCATGGGTAAAACTACTGGTACAGAGAAAGCATTAGTAAAGGCTGCAATAGAGCATAGTAAGAAGTCTATTTTAGTGAGATATTCATGTAATGATGGAAAAGAGTCTATGGATAGGATGAATTCAATTGCAGGTAAAGAGATTGCATTTGCATATAATACAGAAACAAAGGATTTATTAAAGGAGTTTGAACTTAATAAATATCCAATATTAATAATAACTCATCAAAGGTACAAACTTTTATCTAAGAGATGTGATAGAAGAAGAGACTATACTAAAGGACGTTCTATCTTAGTTATAGATGAAGAGATAGATATAATAGATCCCATAAATATATCTATTAAAGAGTTAGCAGATGTAGAAGAAAAAATACATCAATTAAAAAACTCCTATATAATTGAAAAATTTAATAAAATAAATAAAGATATAAAGGAGATATTTATACCAAATAGAGATATAAATATCTTATATCCTCAAAAAAATATTGTAAATGAACTACAAGATCTAATATCATTTATTAATGCTAATATAAGTTTAGAATTCGACAGTAAGATAAACATGCTAGTTGAAGAACTTAATAATATAAAGTATGCCTTAAATCAGATATCAGTTATGGATAATAAGATAATTAAATCTTTTCATCCTAATGTAGATTATTGGGGCTTAGAAACAAATCTAATATTAGATGCATGTTCACATATGAATGAGTTATATAAGTTTAAGAGAAACTTTATATTACACAATCAACAAAGAGTTTTTAATTATTCTAATTGGACATTCAATATAACTAATATTAACTCTTGTAAATCTTCTATAGATAAGGCTGATAATTACTATAGGGAAATAGATAAACATTTGAAAGAGTTAAGTAAACAAGAGGTATTACTTATAGCAAGTAAAGACATAAAAGAAAATAATATACTTAATTTAAATGATAATGTTAAGGTTGCTTGGTTTGGTAATGTAGTTGGTAAAAATGATTGGAGAGATTTTACTCAATGCTATATCATATTGAACCCGCAAATTCCGTTCTCTCAATATATTTTAAAGTATTTGTTTTATGCAAAAGATAATCTTAATGATAATGTCTTAAAAGATTTAACTAGGAGAGTATTTAATAAAGTTTATAGATTCAATAATCCAATTCTAGACAAAATAAGAGTCAGTCAAATTGCAATGGATATGTACCAAGCCGTTAAGAGAATTAATAGATCTAATGAAAGGATTGCAAAGGTATATATTGTGAATCACGATAAAAAAATAGTAGACATGCTATTAAAAGAGTTTCAAGGTTGTAAGACAGATAAATATAGTCTAGATGTTAAGTATGCGATAAGTAAAGCAAAAGAAGATTATGATAAAAAGAGGGTAGAAAGAGCATATTATACTAAGTTTATAAATTTACTGAAATCATTACCTACAGGTAGATATTCTAAAAATGATTTAAGAGAAAAGATAGGATATGAAAATAAAAAAAACTTCAATAAAGAAGTTTTGAAAAAGGAGGCAGTTATAAATTATTGCTTAGACAAAGGCATTGAAATAACAGCAAGATATATAATTATTAAGTAATTAAAAGGGATGAGGTATTTCCTCATCCTTTTGGTTATATTTTGAATAAATATTTAAATTCTATTATTAGAGAATCAATTTCATCAATATAAATAGGGTCAGTATTAACTATATATAATTGTAAGTCCTCTAATAGTTTTAAGACTAAAGGTTTATCACTTTCTAATTTAATGCTTTTAAAAGATTCTCTTAAACCATTAAGTATGTTTAATTTGCTTTGTTTAGTACATACTTTAGAAAATACATCTATAGTTTCTAAAAGAGTAGCATTTTCATATATTGGAATCTCTTTTGTATATGTGTCATATAAATTTAGTGCCATAGCAATGATTCTATTAAGTTCATCTAAATCAAATTTTTGTAATGCTAATAAATAATTTAGTTTCATCATTTCAGCATTTAATGGATTTTTATCATTATCGTATGAGTAATAATCATAAACCTCTATAAACTTAGTTGTTTTATATTTACAAAATAAATTTCCTAAAAAGTTACTTAGATTATACTTAATTTTAGAGTTTTTGTTGCTAGAAAAATATTTGACATAATCATTAGGATATTTTTCAGCACATTTCAAGAAAATACCATAGTTTGGATTGCTTAATATAAGACCTGATACATCCTTAAAGTTATTAATTAGGATAGTTTCTAAATCTTTATTAGGAATCTCTATATCCAAGTAATTTGTGTTAAATCCCTTTTTAAAGTTTTCTTGTAGTACATAAAGATTAAAGATTTTCATTAATTCTCCTTTATCCATGTATAAATTCCTCCTTAAATTTTGATAGTAAACTATACTTAATGTTAAGTAGGATTTTCAAGAAAACTTTTTGAATTTTCAATATAAGTTGAAAGTTTATTTATTATTAAATGGCTGATTTTATAAAATGTATGCTATATATAAATGTTAGTATAATTAAGAAATAATACAAGTTTTAAAGATTTGAAAAAATATATAATAAATAAAAATAATTTGGCCGATTTTTTAAAACTTATGTTATATAAAAATATAGTAAAAAATTATACCTAGAGGAGGAATTTAATACTAAAAGATTTTAAACCTTAATATATGATATTTTTAAATAGTTACTAAAACTCTTAATTGTAAGACAACTATTAACCTTAACATATGATGTTTTAAAATATTAAAATAAAAGTCTTAATAAAAGGAGTAATAGTAAACTATAACACAGATTATTTTTAAATAATCAAAACTCTCAATATTAGAGAAAATTAATAACCTTAACATGTGATGTTTTAAAATATTAAATAAAAATTAAATCTAATAGAGAGTTAAAATAACTGTAACATATAATGTTTTTACAAAGAGGATGAAAATCTCCATCCTCTTTTGTATTTGTACAAGATAGTGTAGTAATAGGGTATACCCATATGCAATAAACATATTGGTTTAATATCAGCAGTTTATTTGTTGCATATGGGTTTAAAAATATTTATGCATTATTGCATAAATAGACCTGACTTATATGCAACAGCGCGGTACACTAATTATAAGAGAGGTGTATAAAGTAATGAATAAAGTATTCGGATATTGCAGGGTTAGTAATAAGGATCAGCAAATTTTCAGACAGATAAAAATATTAAAAGAAGAAGGAATTGATGAAAGAGATATCTTTATAGATAAGTTATCAGGAAAGGATATGAATAGGGGTCAATATCAATTATTAAAGAAGATAGTTAGGAAGGATGACACTATAGTATTTACGGAGTGTGATAGACTTGGTAGAAATATGGATGATATTAAGCGTGAGTTAGAATGGTTTAAAAATAATGATGTAAATATAAAAATATTAGATTTACCTATTCTTAATTCATCAGGATTAGAGGGGAAATTAATACAATCAATTCTAATAGAACTCTATAGTTACTTGGCAGAAAAGGAAAGGCTAAAAATAAAGTCACGTCAAAGGCAAGGGATAGATATTGCAAAAAAGGATCCATCTAAATATAAAGGAAGAGTACCGAAAAAATTAGATGGATTTGATGAAATAAAAGCACTTATAGATTCAAAGCAAATAAGCGTAAGTGAGGGATGTAGAAGGTTAGGTATAAATAATTCTACATATTACAGAAGAATAAAAAATTATTAATATTTTCAATTTGTGATACCATTAATAAATATTGAGGTTACATAATTAGAATTATTTGAAAGAAAGAAGGAAAATTAAATAATGATAGAAAGAATAATAATACTTATTTTAGAATGTATAGAAAAGGTACCATATATTATTATGAGAATTTTAATTATGCCATTAGTAGTGTTTATGGCATATATATCTGTATTTTCTTTTGGACTACATATAGGTGGATATTTTTATAAGCATGAAGATGTATTTTTAATAGTAATAATTACAATGATAACATCACTACTAAGTTTTATTATAACTTTTATTGTTGATTGTATATATACTAAAAGATGCAAAGGGAGTAAGCGGAAGTTTAAAAATTGGTTTGAGTGGTCACATTTAATTATAATGTATTTTTCTGGTATGATAACATTTATAATTGCATTAAAGCCTATTTTTGATGAAGCCAATATTCAGCCTATTAATATTCCAGATGAAGTCAATGCGATAATTATAGGAATATTTTTTATAGCGACGTTTAATTACTATTTTTATAAGGCTTTTGTAACTAGTAAAGATATAAATTTATTTAATGAAGATAAGAATATGTGAATGTTATAAACTTAGTGGATTGATTTAAGCAAATGTTATAAAAGAAAAATAATATTATATGCTAAATTATCAGTATATTTATAGAATTTGAATTGGGTTAGATTTACAATAAGAACATAATGTAATAAGTATTTAATATGGTGAGGGAAATATGAAGAGTTTTAATTATAAGGTTATTAGAGTTAATACATTAGATAATTACGAGGCTTTAGTAGAATTTGATAATGGTGAAAATAGAATAGTTGATGCTATTGAGTTTATTAACAATAATATTAAACTACAAAAATTTAAAGATATTGATTTCTTTAAGAGAAATATAAAAGTAATCAATGATACAATGGTGTTTGATATAAATGGGGATGCGAGTGAGTACACATGTTATGATATAGCACCTGAATACTTGTATTTTGAATATCCAGATGAAAAATCTTATGAACTATATAATAAAATTAGGCATTTTGTACCAGATGGTGATGATTGGTCAATATTAGATGATATTTTAGATGAGGTTTATGATTATGGATATGAAATGAATTGTTTGGGGGCAATGTTTAGGCTATTTGAAAAATATCCAGAAGAAGATAATGATATTCTATGGGGCATGTTACATGGAATAGAAAATATAGAAGGATCAGAAGAAAGAATTTTTTGGTCGTTAAGAAGAAGGAAGTCCTTATTTGTTATTAGTATGATGAATAGATTATTAAACATAGGAGTTAGTAAAATAAATGGATTAAATATAATAGAAAAGTTAAAAGAAATAATGTTAGATGAGAATGTATCTGTAAAGATGCGAAAACTAGCAAAGGAGTTTTACAATTATCAGAGTAATAAATAAAAGTTTATTGAAAAGATAAACAGCAAAACATAGTATTTTTATTACTTCTTATAAAATAATCGAATAAGAGGAGATGCTTTATATAAAGTACCTCCTCTTATCGCCTACCAATTTTAACAACTCAATATTTAACATTTGAGTGACAGAATTCATACATTTATATTATATCATATTTATTGATAGATACTGTAAATATGTTGTTTTTTGCGGTAAAATTAAGTTTGAACAAGTTAATAAAGTTTAAGCATAGATAATATGAACTATTGCCTAGAGCAAGTATAAAAAAAGATATATACTTGCCTACCAGGCAATAGTTCTTTTTGTTTTTAGGAGGTTATTAAATGGCTAAGAGAAGTAGAACTTGGACAAATTATAAGTTGCAAAGATATTTAAATGAAGGGAGGGGAAGAGGGGAAGGTAAAGAGTATATTCCATGGATTAAAATTCAGGATTTTCCGTCTAAGGGAAGAGCAACAAGAGTTTTAGGAACAAAGACTAAAAGAGTACATCATTTACTTACCGATTTACAAACTAAATGTTTTTATATTTGGGAATGGGATAAACAAGTAATAGATATTAGGGAGCATTATCCGTTAATAGATTTGAATGAGTATATAGAATTAGATGATATAGATTTAGATTTATTTAGAGATAAAGAAACAGGGGAAGTTTATGTTATAACAACAACATTTCTATTAACAGTTAGGGAAAGTGATGGAACAATAAATTATTATGCTAGAAGTGTAAAATCTAAAGCAGAATTATGTAAAAGAACAACTATGGAGAAGTTAGAAATAGAGAGAAGATATTGGGAGGCAAAAGGTATTCATTGGGCTATTGTAACAGAAGATAATGTACCAGAAGTAAAAGCCAAAAATATTGAATGGATACATGGAGTAATGAATCAATATAAGTATTATGCTGTGGATGAAACGACAATGGTACAATTATGTGCAGAATTTTTAGACTATGCAAGCAGTTTTAGAGAATCCATAAAATATTTATTTAATAAATTTGAGGGGAAAAATAAATTAATTAAAGGTACCGGAGTATTTATCTTTAAATACTTAATATCAGTTAGGCTTATAGAAATAGATTTAAATAAAGAGATAGATTTTAATATGAAATTGGATCAACTGGTGGTGAAGATGTAAATGAATATATTAAGTATTAATAGTATTATTACATTTAAAGAAAATTTAGATAATAAGTATAGGATTTTATGGTTAGATAAAAAAATAGACTTAGTTTATCTAATCAATATAAATGAAAGATATATGCCTACATCAACTTCATTATCTAATTTGGAGCAAGAAATAATCGAAGGGAAAACTATTTTTGAAGAAGATGATAGATGGATAAACATAAGCAATGAAGAGGATATTTCTGTATTAAATAAAGAGTATAGGAATAAGTCTTGGAGTATTATAGAAGAACTTATTAAAGAAGAACCATATATATATGAAGGAAGTTATAGAAGAAAATTAATTTTAAAAGTATCTAAAGAAAAGGAGATAAGTGAAAGCAGTATAAAGAGGTATTTGAAGAGGTATTGGTGTAGAGGGAAGATTAAAAATGCTTTATTACCAGACTTTTTTAACTCCGGAGCGCCAGGTAAGGAAAGAAAAGATGGAGATAAAAAGAGAGGGAGACCAAGAAAAAATATAAATGTTATAGGTGAAGGTATAAATATAGATAATAAGATTAAAAAGATATTTCAATCTTCTATAAACAAGTATTATAACCAGAGCAATAAGAATCCATTAACGACTGTTTATGAATTGATGATAAGAGATTATTTTATGAATAATTCAGATGAAGATTCATATTTAAGAATACCATCTCTTGGACAATTTAAATATTGGTTTTATAAGAATAGGAATTACAAAAAAGAGATTTCTACGAGGTACGGAAGTAAAAGATATGAGCAGCGACATAGAAAGATTATTGGGAATACATTCATGGATGTTTCAGGGCCAGGCTCATTATACCAAATAGATGCTACTGTAGCAGATGTTTACGTTGTGAGTGAATTCAATAGAAACTGGATTATTGGTAGACCAGTTTTGTATATGGTGTTAGATTCATTTAGTAGAATGATAGTTGGATTTTATGTTGGTTTAGAGGGTCCAAGTTATATAGGAGCAGCAATGGCATTAGCAAGTGTTGTAAAGGATAAAGTGGCACTATGTAAGGATTATGGAGTAGAGATAAAAGAAGAGGAGTGGCCAGCAAGAAATTTACCAGATAATATTATTGCAGACAGGGGAGAAATGGAGGGAAAGAATATAGAATCCCTAATAGAGAATTTGGGTATCGGAGTTAAGGTTACGCCTCCTTTTAGAGCAGATTGGAAAGGTTATGTGGAGCAAAATTTTAGGCTTATAAATTTAAGAACTAAACCTTTATTACCAGGTAAAGTTGATAGTACATTTAGAGAAAGAGGGGATAAGGATTATAGGTTAGATGCAAAGTTAACTATAAAAGAATTTATCCAAATTATTATAAAAACGATTTTGTATCACAATAATCATAATGTTTTAAAAGAATATGATAGAAATAAATATCAAATAGATGATGATGTTAAACCAATACCGATTCAACTGTGGAATTGGGGAATAGAAAATATGTCAGGAAGATTAAAGTCCTTTCCAGAGGATATAGTTCTATTAAATTTAATGCCTTTAGCAGATGCAGTTTTTACAAGTAAAGGGTTAAAGTTTAAAGGCATGTATTATTCATCAAAAAGATTGATAGAAGAAGGACTTTTTGAAAAGGCTAGAAACAATGGTAGATGGAAAGTAAAAGTTTGTTATGATCCAAGAAATTTGAATAATATTTATATAAAAAGTAAAAATGGTAGGGAGTTTGATAAATGTTTTTTATTAAAGGGACAAGAGAGATATAAAGATAGAACTTTAGAGGATATAAATTATCTTATGGAGATGGAAAAGTTAGATAAAGAGGTGTTAAAAGAACAAGAGATAAAAGCCAAGTTAAATTTAATGAGAGATATAGAAAATATAGTAAAATATGCGAAAAGTAGTTGTGAATATATTGGTGACACTAATAATAAAAGACTCAAGGGGATTGATGATAATAGAAGGTTAGAAAAGAGAGTAAATAGAGAAAAGGAATACTTCGAATTAGATATGAATATTGAAGAGGTTAGAACAAGGGATGATGGATTTAAAGATAAAGTTTTAGATGAATTAGAATTACTAAAGAAAATCCAAAAGAGGGGGTTAAGCAATATAAATGAGTAATGAAATAGAGGCTTTTTATAGAGAACAAATTATTCAAGAGTATAAGGGTAATCCATTTATAGAGGCTCTACCCCCAATATATTCTAAGGAAGAGGTTATAGATAATATAGCATCGTATCCATTGTATTCGGAGGAGGACAGGAGGTTAGATGATAGTATTAGAATTCATCTCATATCTCAAAAATTAGGTAATATTTTTCAACCTCTTATAAGACATATAGAATTAGAGAGAAAGATATCGATGATAATTAGAAATGGGTATATATCTAGAAATCCAATTAATAAAGAGTATATAGAGAGTTATATTAATGGATATAAGGAGATAAACAAAATTGCATATAATAAGAAAGAGAACTTACAAACTGCTAATTCACTATCAATAATTGGTATGTCTGGGCTTGGGAAGACTAGCAGTATTAATAGGATACTAAATACAATTCCACAAGTAATACGACATACATATTATAAAGGAAAGGATTTTAATATAAAGCAAGTAACTTGGATCAAGATAGACTGTACTTATGATGGAAGTGTTAAAGGTCTATTAATAGAGTTTTTTGCAAAAGTTGATGAGATATTGGCAACTAATTATTTTGATAAATATGGAACTAACAAAAGAACTACAGATACTTTATTAAGTATAATGGCACAAGTATGTAGAAATATTGGATTAGGAGTGTTGATAATAGATGAAATACAGCATTTATCAATGGCTAAAAGTGGTGGGGCTGATAAAATGCTAAATTTTTTTACTACGTTAGTTAATGTTGTTGGAGTACCAATTATAATGGTAGGAACAATGGCTGCAAAGGATATATTGCAATCGGATTTCAGAATGGCCAGGAGAAATCTAGGCAGTGATGGAAATGTAATTTGGGATATATTAAAAAATGATGAAAGTTGGGAATTATTAATAAGTACATTGTGGCAATATCAGTATACTAAGTACCATACAGAATTAACTAAAGAAATTAGCGATTTGATATATTATGAATCACAAGGAATTATAGACATTGCTATTAAAATTTTTAGTATGGCACAAATTGAAGCAATATCCACAGGTGAAGAAGAAATAACTGTGGATATAATAAAAAAGGTTGTTAATAACTCAATGAGCGCAGTAAAACCTATGATGTTAGCATTAAAGAGTGGGGACATCAGAAAAATTGCAAGGTTTAAGGATATATGCACAGAAGAGTATGAAGATATATTAAAAGATAAAGAAAAAGAAATAGATTTAAAGAAAAGGATAGATGAATATAGAGAGGCTAAAAGAAAAAAGAAACTGGGGAAAAAAGAAGAGGCCCTAATAAAGTTGGTTAAGTTAGATATAAATAAGAAAAAGGCTATTATAGCGATAGATAATATTCTTAAAAATGATAGTAGTATAGGTGTAAAGAAATTAGTAGTAGAGGCTATAAAAGAAGTTGATAATATAAGACTTACAGATAAGAAAGAAGTAAGATTTAGTGGTAATGATATTAGAAAAATTATAGCATTAAGCAAAGATACTGATGTTGCATATGAGAATTTATTAAATAAAGGGTATATAGCAAATGCTGAATATGAATGGGGGAATGGAATGTGATTTCATTTTTTCCAACACCGTATGAAGATGAAATTCTATATAGTATTATAAATAGATATCATATTAGGAGTGGGAATATTAGTTATAGCGATACTATTAAAGAGTTATATAATAATAGATATATAAAATCCATATTGGATTTGCCTAATAGTAATAAAGAGTTGTTAGATAATATTAATTTAGGTTTTCAATTAGATGAATTTATTAAACAAACATCATTGGTTAGATATTATACTGCATTTTTAGGTAAAGAAAAGAAGGAAATTGTAATTAAGAACTTATCAGATAGTAGTGGTAGAGGAATGCATTCAATTGTTGGGGCATCACAAAGAATCAGTAGATATGATGGTTATTTTAAAATATGCCCTGAATGTTATTGCGAAGAAATAGATGAATGGGGAGAAGGATATTTTCATAGAATACATCAGATTCCAGCGGTTTTTGTATGTAGTAAGCATAGATGTGCATTGAAAAGGAGCAAAAAGCCTTTTAGTTTTTATAGTAATAACTTTATAAGCATTGATCAGATGGAATTTGTTGATTTTAAAGAAATTAAAATCATTGAAGACAATATTAATATGTTTATTTCATTAGCAAATGATTGTGATTTCATATTAAATAATGATATTGATAATAAAGATATTGAATGGTTTAATGAGCAGTATAAAAATAGATTAAAACAATTGAATTTATGTACACCTAAAGGAATAGTTAATATAAATGAAGTGAAAAGTAGATTTGTTGATTTTTATGGAGAAGAGGTGTTGAGTTTATTTAATCTAGATACATTTAATGAAGATGGGACTAATTGGATTAAATATATTATAAGAAATAAAAGATATGTTTTAAATCCACTAAAGCACATAATGTTTATTAAATTTTTAGGAATATATATTAGAGAGATCTTTAGCACAAAGATAGAGTACAAGCCATTTGGAAATGGACCATGGCCCTGCATGAATAAGATTTGTGATAATTATAAAAAGAAGGCAATAAATGAAGTTGAGATCTCTTATAGTAGCAAAAAGAAAAGGCCAGTCGGAAAATTTAGATGTGAGTGTGGATATACTTATTCTAGAGTTGCAGCAGGTGATTCAGATTGCGATAGTGTAGGTAAGACAATTGAAATGGGATGGTTATGGGAGGCAAAATTAAGAACTTTTATAAATCAAAACTTTAGTTTGAATTATATAGAGCGGGAATTGAAAACGAGCCAAAAAACTATAAAGAAATATGCTTTAAAACTAGGATGTCAGGATTATGTATATAGGAGAAGTAAAGTTAAAGCGCGTATAAGCAAAGAAGAGAAAGATATAATTAGAAGAAATAAAAAAATAAGTAAAATAGAGGAATACAGAAAAATCTGGTTGAATTTAATTAAGCAAAATCCTAATATGACTATAACACAGTTACGAGAAAGCAACATTAAGGTACAAGATTATCTATATAGAAATGATAGGGAGTGGTTATATAAGAATTATCCAGAGAGAACTAAGCGTACTAGTGGTAATATATTAGTAGATTGGGATGAAAGAGATAGAGAGATTTTAGAAAAGGTTAAGAATGCGGTTGATAAGTTATATAAAGAAGGAGATATTCCGAATGAAATTACATTAACATATATAGGTAAAATCATTAATAAGGAAAGTTTTATTTTAACTAATATAGGAAGGTTACCATTAACCGATTTATATATTAAAGAGATAAGAAAAAACTTTATAAAAAACAATTGAGGAATTTAGTGAAGAACTAGTGGTAATAAAATTATTGCTAGTTTTTTTATTATATATGGATTTTTTCTTGGCTTTGATGTTAGTGTTTAATATTACTATTTTTAGATGGTAAGTTAGATAAGCATTATGTAAGAATAAAAGGAGAGGTGTTAGGATGAAAGAGTATATTTTAGAAATAAAAGGATATAAAGTTATATATTTAGGTGAGTTTATGGATGGAGATGATTTTGATTATTGTGTTGACAGATATTTAGTAGAGGTTAAGGATATTGAATGTTCAACTATAATGTATGAATTTGATCGTTATGGAGTATGTTGTATGGCGGCCTGTGAACAACATAGTGAAAGCAATGAGGGGAAAAACTAACAGATTATACTCATAAAATAAGGGATTTAATTGAAAAGTAGGATTTATGAAGAAGAATTTATATTAATTACAATCATATTATATTGAAATATATATGGGGATTTTGAATTGTTATACAATTATTTGTATTGGGCCGTGTGATTTAAATATCATACTTAACTATGGAACTTATATAAACTGTGGTATAAAGGGTATGGTGGAAGAATTACAATAGTAATGTATGATTCCAGTATAAAATTAGTACAACACTTTTTGATGTTAGATATGTATACTGGTATAAACAACACATTTAATTAGGGATATTTATACTGGATTTCATAACACTTTAATGAAATTGAGCCTATATCCAGTATAAAAATAATACAACACTTTTAATGTTAGATATGTATACTGATATAAACCGCACTTTTATATACAATAAAAAGTGTGGTTTAAATACAATACTTAATTTTGATATTGACTGTTGTAAATTTACACTGAAATAAATGGGAAAGTTACCACTTTAATTTATGACTAATCTATTATCTGTTTAACATATCCGCGATAGACTCGTCCTTGTTTTGGATATTCAAAATTACATAACCCAAATACTAAGAATTCACCATTTAAATAATATTTACTAGTAATATTAAGAATTTCTATATCATGACTACAGATATAAGAACTCCTACCAGTTCCAAGTTCACTGTATTCATAGCCAAGATCCTTTAATTTTCGGTACAAGTTTTCGCCTGTTGGAGTTCCTTTTAGATTCATTAGACTTTCTATTTCCTTATTTAAATCATTTCTATGTATTGTATTCATACAACCATCTCCTTTTTTGTTTTGATAGTCATATATAACATAGGTTTTATAAAATAAAGCATAAAAATATAAATTAATGGAATATTTATTAAATCTATTCTATGATAAAATATAAGTAACTTTACAAATTTTGGAGAAGGTTATGAGAAGATTATTAATAACAGATGATTATATAATTGAACAATTATTAATGATAGATATAAAACGTATGAATGCAAGAAAATATTTAACTTGCTATAAATGGAGGTTTGCATGGGTGAAAGAGATACTTTTTTTAGAAAAAATTTCAGAATAAAAGATAGTAAAGAAATAAGCAATGAAAATATGAAGAAATTTGAATATTATAGACCAGACTTAGTTTTGGAAACAGATAAGGAAATAATAGTTTTAGAACATTCATCGTCAGGAGATAGAAAGGTTCATATAGGTGAATTAAGTCAATTTGTAGAGTTTTCTTTAAATTATGATAGCGATAAAAAATTTAGTATGATTCTTCTATTAGACGGTAAAGGAGAGACATCAGCATCAGTCAGCAAAGAAAGCAATAGATTAAAGTATTATGTAGAAACATTATTTAATAATAAGATGGAAAATATAAATTTTATTGGTGTAGTTAAGTACGATGAGTTGTTGAATAATTTATTATTATATGAAATTACCCAAAAGTGTGAATGTGTATACAAAGAAGAGTTTGAATATAGTCCTATAAAATATAGGAAGTGTATTGAAATAGTTTGCTCTAATGCAAAGAGTGGCATAAGTAATGATGATGAGTTTATTCAAGATGTGGTAAAGTTAATAGAGTCTGAATTTAAAGAGAAAATATATTTTGATATTAATCCTAGTGATGATCTAGATGAGTATATGGAGTATCCAATAGTTGCACTTGGAGATATTGAAATAGATAATGATATGGGAAAAAGTAATATGTATTTATTGATTCTTGAGAGACAAACAATAAATGGGAATTTAATATTGAAATTAAGCATTTGTGTTGAAGAGGATTATATTTATACTGGAATAAATGATAAAGTATACGAATTAAAAGCAAAAATTAAGAATGTTTTAAGTAAAGGATTTAGAAATATATATTGGCAATTTGATGAACATAATAACGGTATTTGTAATGAAATGTATAGTAAAATACATGTGTTAGAGAATGAATTTAGACAACTTATTATAGAATTTATGGTTAAGAGTTATGGATATCAGTGGGAAAAGAGAGTGAATAATGACATATTGAAAAAAAAGATAATTCAATATTCTACTTGGTATAAAACAAATTATGAAGAATTTAAATCTGTATATATAGGCTTATTTAATTTACAAGTAAGTGATTTGATAGATTTTTTAAAGTCAGTATATGAAACTGAAATGATACAAGAACAGGCAGAATTATATTTCAGAGATAAAAATGTTTATAATAAATTAGCCCAAAAAGGAAGCGATAAAATTGCAGAGACTATAAAAATAAAGTTAAATGATATTTTATATCAAAATAGTATATGGAATTTATATATGATTGGTATATTGGGTGAAGATTTTATTGAACAGTGGAATAAATTTGAAAAGATTAGAAATATGGTTGCTCATAATAAGCCTATATGTGATAAATTATATAAGGATTTTGGAGACATAGAAAGTATATTAATTGATAGGTTTAAAAACTTTAGAGAATATATACAAAATAAATTTGATTTACAAAATAAAGAGAATATAGATATGTTAAGAAGTAAAAGAGAAATTGAAATTCAAGGATATGAGGAAATGTATAGGGAAGAAGCAGGTTTAGGGAGTATGCCAAAAGACGAAGAGGATGTATTTGAAGAAATAAATGAACATGATGATGTTATAGAATTTAATAATTTGATTGAAGAGTATGTGTATAACTTTAATCACTATGCCGATGAATTGCTGGGATATCTAGAAGATATAGATTGTGGAGACTTAAACAGTGAGTTAAATAAAAATATTATTAAAGATATTTTATGTATAGATAAGCCGGTTGATAAGGAAGAATTTCAACACTATATTGATGAATTTACTAATGATTTATCTAATAAAGTTGAAGAGATAGTTTATGAATCAGAATTTAGTTTTGCTGTTATAGATAAATTATATGGATTATGGGATGGAAGTATAGAAATATCTATTGAAGGGACATTATGTATAGCAGAAGGAAATGTAGATAAATTAGAAATAGTATTAAGAGAGAATAATATAATCACTGAAAGAGGAAGTATAGAGAAAACGTATGGAGAATATTATATATCTGATTATGGGGCTGCTATGCCAGAAGTAGGGGATGATTTGCAAGTGAAATTAGATGATGTACAAGCATATATTGACGATAAATTTTATGGTACGATAGAAAAATTAAAAGATTATATTAGTTTATTTGATGAATAATGGATAGTTAATTAAACTTTTATAAAATGTAGAATGCTTCGATTCATGAGTGGTTAATTTTATATTTTCAGTTTACTGAATTGAGAAATATTTTTATTTATATAATAGAACATATTATAAATCCACTAATTATTTTTATGAGGCTACACAAGAATCCTATGAGAATAGTAAGTTTACAAAAAGAATAGTAAATAAATATAAGATAAGTAGTATGACATGAGGTGTTGAAAATAGTAATCAAGATAAGTTTGTGTGTTAAATTATAAGGGAAAGGGGATTTTATGTTAGATAAGAGAATTGAAGCAGACAGAAAAATGATAAAAATGTACGAGCGAATATATAGCGAGTTAAATAGCAATATGGATGATATAAGGTCAATACGTGATAGAATTAATAATTTAAGATATAACACTAAAGAACTTAATATAAGTTTCTTAATTGATGATATTGAGTACATTTTACAATCTACAGTTTATTTGGAGTTATCTTGCAAGTATGCTTTGGGGGTTTTGGGGAATGAAGAAAAATTTTTCTTTACATTTACTACTTTTTATAGAGCAATAATAAATACTATAAGTATAGTTTTTAAAAGATTATGCTTAGTAATTAAAGAGAATAAAATAAAAGATGTAGATATAATAAGCATAAATAAAAAAATAGGGACATCCATTGAAAGAGAACTGAAGTGGAGAAATAGAATGGAGCATGGTATTGATCCATTTTATTGTGGGGAGCATCAATATATATTAGATGAATTGTCAATCAATAAAATAGTTGAATTTATTAATATGGTTAGTGATTTAATATATATGCTTAGTAATCATATATTAAAGATAAAGCATTTTAAAAGAGTGGAGGTTAAAAGTGATATTATTCCATTAAAAAATAGAAAAATTATTATTCATAGATCAAATGAAACATTCAAAAGTTTATCACAAATGATAATACAGTTAAGTCATATAGCGCAAGTAAGAAAATTAAAGTTAGAAGAAATTAAGTTGTTTGACCTAGGATTAAAAGTTAAGGAATTACATTCGTTATTAGTATATATATATGACAAAAGTAGTAGAATAGAGGAAAAAATGCAGGTGGACGTAGAGAGTAGATATAAGTATTTTATGCGTATGACAATAGTTATTTATTATCAGATTTTTGATAAGGTAGGTTATTATTTAAATGATAAGTTTAATATAGGATTAGAAGAGAATGATAGATATTTTAAAAAAGTCATAACTCAAATTAGGAGTAAGGAATTAATAGGAGAGTCTAACTCTATTTTCAAAGATGAAACATATCAACAACTAAATATTATTAGGAAATGTTTAGTTCATAATAAAAATACTTTTATTGACTACAATAATGATTGGCAAAAATTAAATTCTTTAATAGTGATAGATTATGAAAGAGTCCAGGAAGTAATATACAATTTATATAAGGAATATTTTAATAGTGAAGGAATGCATATATCTAAGAGAGCGTACGATGAATTGAATAGAAAGTTAAAGTATAGAAAGTTATAAAAGATATAGAATAAATATATCAAATATGCTTAATACATAATACTAAAATCTTATTCCTACTATGTACCCACCAAAAAAAGATTAACCAAGAAAAACAAAGATTGAACAGATAGAAGAAAATAAGAAGAAAAATATAAGAAAGAAGAGCAGAAAGGTATTGAAATTCAAGGCTTGAAGGCATATTGAACAGTACCAACCTGTTCTTTTTTTATTGAAGAATATTGAAGAGAATTGGATCAAAAACCTTATTTTATTAGCCAATCTTTATTTTATTATTTTAATCAGATTTAATTCCCGAAAGTCGCTCTATCAGAGCGTTTCAGCATATTTTTCTCAAGGTTCAAGGTTGTTTAGTCTTTTTTTGACGTGTACAGGTTTACTAGAATAAAATATTAAGAAAAGAATAAAAAAGTATCATTATAAATATAAAGTTAATTAAAGAATAAGATAAAAGAGTTATAAGAATCTAAGATATAAATATTAAAAAGGTTATATCTAAGCTTATAACTCTTTTTTTATGAAAATAAAAAGCTGAATTTAGAAATATATTTATATAAAATCTTAAGAATGCAATACCAGAAAATTGATTAATTAATATAGTTTCGAAATATTTTTAGATAGTTATATGTATAATTTTAGGGGAGAGGACATAGTTTATAATTGGGCATCAAATGCATTTATTATTATATTTAAAAGATTTTAATGAATTATTATTTTTATAGTTGGAATAATAATAATGTTATTTAGTAGAAGGGATGTGTTTAAATTATGTCAGTAAAAAATGCAATGACAGTAGATTTTTTAAGTTCAGCATATGGTGGAGAAAGTATGGCTCATATGCGTTACACAATTTGGGGTGACTCAGCTGAAAAGGATGGTTATCCAAATATAGCAAGACTTTTTAGAGGAATTGCGTATGCTGAATGGTGCCATGCTAAGAATCATTTTAATGTATTAAATGAACAGTTGGGAGATAAAACAGTTGCAGCTGGAGCTATATTTGGTCATACAAATATAGTTGAAAACCTACAAGGTGCAATTGATGGTGAATTACACGAAATAGATCAAATGTACCCTGTTTATTTAGAAACTGCAAAATTCCAAAATGAAAGTGATGCTCAAAGATCTTTCCATTATGCTTTAGAAGCAGAAAAAATACATGCTAAAATGTTTAAAGACGCTCAAGATATGGCTAAGCAACAAAAAGATATAAGTGATGAAACTATTTATGTATGTCCAATTTGTGGATTCACTGAAATTGGAGATAATGTAGAAAACTGCCCAGTTTGTGGTGCAAAAAAGGATATATTCAAATCTTTCTAACATCAAAATTATTTCAAATAGTTATATGATAAATAGAGACATATGCATTTTATCTGCGTATGTTTTTATTTATTTAGTGGTTATGAAAAATTTATTCTATTTATAATGTTTTGCTATTATGTTAGTTTTCATAATAAGTAAAATTGTGACTCCAATCACATAAAATAGGACAAGTTTAATTTATAATTTAGTTAAGTTGAAAATAGATAAAAGTAAGGATAGGAGTTACATATATGAATATAGATAACCTAGAAAGACAACATTTAGATATAAAAGGATTATTTAAAAAAATTAATAGCACTTTAAGCCTAAGAAATATGGAAGATAGTTTGGATGAATTAGTTTGGGATATAAACACACTTGCTGGAAAGTTAAATATTCATATGAAAACAGAGGACAAGTTTTTGTATCCAGAATTAATTAATAGTAGTAATACTAATTTAAGAAATATATCTAAAGAATATAGCGAAGAAATGGGAAATATTCACGTAATATTTACTGAGTTTAAAAATCAATTTAATACTAAAAATAAGATATTAAATGATAAAGATAAATTTTTGATAGAAAGCAAAAAAGTATTGAAACTATTAGAAAATAGAATAGATAAAGAAGATAAAAACTTATATCCTAAAATTAAATCTCTATAATAAATGAAAACAGATAGACTATTAAATTCTATTGCCTATCTGTTTTATTTTATTATAGTTTTTCTAACATACTCTTTAAAATTATAGTTGAATTTCTAACTGCTATAGGAATAAACTTTTCATAATCCATATGAGCTCCATTATTAGCATTATCAGATATTGATCTAATAACAACACATGGAATATTATTTAAATAACATACATGAGCAATACTTGCACCTTCCATTTCACAAGATATTGCATTAAATTCCTTTTCAAACCATTGAATTTTTTCAACGCTTGATATAAATTGATCTCCAGAGACTATTCTACCAGAAAATGTATTGATTTCTTTAATATCTTCACATGCAGCTAAAGCAGCATTAACTAATTTATCATCGCATTTAAAAGAAAAAGTATCTAACCTTGGAATTTGACCATGGGGATCACCAAATACAGTTGTATCCATATCATGTTGAACTAAGTCTGTTCCAACAACAACATCTCCAGGATAAATGTCTTTACCAATTCCGCCTGCAACTCCTACATTTATTATAGAAGATACTTTATATTCAGATATTAATATTTGAGTACAAATAGCAGCATTTACCTTACCAATACCACAAACAACTGCAATTATATTTTTATCTCCTAGAGTTCCTTTATAAAAAGTCATATTTGCTTTCTTTGTTTCTTCTTCAATAGACATATCTTTTAGAAGTAATTCTAATTCCTCAGCCATTGCACTTATAATTCCTAAAACCATGACTAACCTCCTTGAAATGTATTTACAAACCAAAATAATTAAGAAATGAAATAATGAAGTAATGAAAAAATTAAGGTGAAAATCCTTGGTGGATTTTTGAATAGAAAGTGCTTCGCGCTTATAATTTAATTTTTGCGTAGCAAAATAACCTTAATTCTTTTACTTTTTCATTTTTTCATTCTTTCATTATTAAATAGTCTTGCAATTTATAACTTATATTATCATATAATAAAATTCGTTTAAATAAAACATATAATTTTATTATTAGAAATTATGTTAAGTTATATTATTTTTATTATATGGAAAATAATATTATTGTATATAAATAAATAATAGTCTAAAATAAGATATAAATTAAAATTATTCTTTGGTGAAATATACATAAGATATAAAAAGGAGAGAAGTGAATGTTACAACATCCATTATCTAGAACAGAATTACTTATAGGAAATGATGGACTAGAAAAACTAAAAAATTCAAAAGTAATGGTATTTGGAGTTGGTGGAGTAGGAAGTTTTGCTGTTGAAGCATTAACAAGAGCTGGAGTTGGAACCTTAATATTAGTTGATGATGATACTGTTTGCTTAACTAATTTAAATAGACAAATACATGCTACATATGGAACTATAAGCAAAGTAAAAGTTGAAGTTATGAAAGAAAGAATACTTACTATTAATAGAAAGTGTAATGTTATTACTCATCAAGTATTTGTTACTCCAGAGAATTTGGCAGAATTAATTCCTGATGATGTTGATTATGTAATAGATGCAATAGATACTGTATCTGCTAAAATAGCTTTAGCAAAGTACTGCTACGAAAAAAATATTAACATAATTGCATCAATGGGAACAGGAAACAAGCTTGACCCAACACAATTTAAAGTTGCTGACATATATGATACGAAAGTTTGTCCTTTAGCTAAGGTTATGAGATATGAATTAAGAAAAAAAGGCGTGAAAAATCTTAAAGTTGTGTATTCAGAAGAAAAGCCAAGAAGACCAAAAGATGAAGATGTGGTTACTTGTAAGACTGGTTGTGTTTGTACAGGTGGTACTAAAAAATGTGCAATTAAAAGACAAATACCAGGAAGTATATCATTTGTTCCTCCAGTTGCAGGGATGATCCTTGGTGGAGAAGTTATAAAATCTATTATAGGTGAATTTTAATTGATATATAAGTTATGTGAAAGACGAAAGAACTAGCGTTTAAATAAAATTGTTTTATATCATTTAAATAAAGCTAATATTTTATTGTATTATATAAAATTTAAGTAATAAATATTTAAAATTCAGGAGTAAGATTTGTTATTTTTTATAATGAATCTTACTCCTTAATTTTTAAATATCTTTATCTTTTGAATTTTTTACTCTATAGCTTTTAGGAGAAATTCCAGTTACCTTTTTAAACATTTGGCTGAAGTAAGAGGAGTTTCCAAAGCCAACTATGGAAGCAATATCTCTAATTGAATAGCTAGTAGTAGCTAGTAAATTTTTAGCTTCCTGAATGCGCTTGTTTATAACATAGTTTATAGGAGAAACCCCTATATGTTTAGTGAATGTATGAACTAAATGAAATTTATTCATATAAGATAAATCAGATAAAAAGTCTAATGTTATATTTTGAGCATAGTGAGAATCAATATAATTTTTAATTTTTACACATTCTAAGTTTAATTTTTCTTGAGATTCTTCTATAAATTGTAGCGATGTTGTGCTGCGTATGATGTGAGTTATGAATAGTGTTAAGATACTTTTACATGCATGTTCATAATTAAATTCTTTGTTTTCTACTTCATTAATTAATTGATTAAAGTAATTAAGTATCAAATCTTTATCTTTAGAAAAGTTCATTATTTTATATAGATTAATTTGTTGTTCATTATTAGTCAAACTATAGGATTCAGGAAAATTTAACAACAGGTTGTCTACCCCGAGAACGATATATTCTAAAGGGGAATCTGATAAAGATGATTTTTCTGTATGTAAACAGTTGGGATTAATTACAATTAGGTCCCATTTATTAACATTAACAATAGCATCATCTAAATGAAAGGCTCCTTTTCCATCAGTTATAAAAAATATTTCTGTGAATGGATGAAAATGAGCTGTGCTATGCCAATCGTTTTCAAATTTTGATTTACTGATATAAAGTAGTTCATAATTTGGATCATAGTTCTTTTTATTGATTAAATATCTTGTATTACCCATGATACACCTCCAATCTACATATTGTTTTATTTATTATAACACAATATATATAAATTTTTAATAATATTTAGATAGCAATATTACAATAAAACTGAGCAACAATATTATTGTGTAAAAGGTTTCATGAAGGTAGAATAAATATATGTAGAGAGAGAAATGAGGGGAGGAATTATAAAAATGCGCAAGAAAAGCACTGTAAATAAAGTGTTTATAGGATTTTCAGTAATCCCGGCACTAATACTTTTTATATTATTCATGGTAATTCCAACTATAAATGTATTCTGGATGTCATTATTTAAATGGGGGGGATTATCAAATAACAAGAAATTTGTAGGATTGGACAACTTTACAATATTATTTAAAGATAGCAATTTTATTAAAGCGTTTCAAAATACAATATTTCTATTAGTAATAGTAACGGTTGTAACTATGATTTTAGCAATAGCTTCAGCCGCAGTATTAACTAGAAAAGATACTAAATTCAAAAATTTCTTCAGAGTAGTTTTCTATTTTCCTAATATTTTATCAGTTGTAGTTATATCAGCTATATTTTCAGCAATTTTAGATCCTGAAAAAGGGATAATAAATGCAAGTCTTGGTTCGCTCGGTTTAGAAAATTTAAAACGAATGTGGCTTGGTGATCAAAAGGTAGTTATATGGTGTATAGCTATTGCAATGATATGGCAAGCAGTAGGTTATTATATGGTAATGTATATGGCAAGTATGAGTAGTATTCCGGAAAGCCTTTATGAAGCAGCAGAATTAGAAGGGGCATCAAGATGGAATCAATTTTTACAAATAACATTACCTTTAATTTGGAATGTTATAAGAACTACTTTAACATTCTTTATAATCAGTACAATAAATTTAAGCTTCTTATTTGTAAAGGTTATGACTGCTGGTGGACCTGATGGATCATCAGAAGTTTTCCTAAGTTATATGTACAAGCAGGCGTATTCTAACTCATCATATGGGTACGGTATGGCTATAGGAGTAATAATATTTATTTTCTCTTTTGGATTATCACTAGTAATAAGTAAAGCAACAAAAAGAGATGTAATAGAATTCTAAGGAGGGATTGATATGGAAAAATCATATAAAAAGGCATCAACAGAAAAGTTAATGAAAATTTTTACTTATTTATGTTTAACTATATTTGCTTTAAGCATATTAATTCCTTTGGGATGGGCTGTATTAGCATCATTTAAGCATAAATCGGAGTTTTATGGTAATCCATGGGCATTACCAAAAGGATTTTACTTAGAAAATTTCCGTAAAGCATTTATTGAAGCAAACATGGGTGAATATTTTATTAATTCAGTAATAGTAACTGGACTAGCGTTAATAATTTTATTGGTTGTATCTATACCTGCAGCCTATGTTTTATCAAGATTTGAATTTAAAAGCAAAAAGGTATTAAATTTACTATTTTCAGCTGGGTTATTTATAAATGTAAATTATATTGTTGTACCTATATTCTTATTGGTATTAGATGGAGAAAAGTTAGTAAGAAATATCTTTGCAATACCAGCAAGTATGACAGTATTTTTAGATAGCAGAATAGTAGTTAGTATTATTTATGCATCAACAGCTTTACCTTTCACTATATACTTACTTATGACATTTTTTAAATCATTACCTAAGGCATATGAAGAGGCAGCTTACGTAGATGGATGTAGTAATTTAAAAACTTTAATTCACGTTATAATGCCAATGGCCAAGCCTAGTATCATAACAGTTATATTATTTAATTTCTTAGCTTTTTGGAACGAATATATAATTGCACTAACTATGCTTCCTAATAAAGCAAAAACATTACCATTAGGATTAATAAATTTAATGCAAGTTCAAAAAACAGCAACTGATTATGGAGCTCTATATGCTGGTTTAGTTATAGTTATGATTCCAACAATAATTTTATATATATTAGTTCAAAAGAAACTTACAGAAGGTATGACAGTAGGCGGAATAAAAGAATAATAGAGGAGGACAAAAATGAATAAAGGGAGAGTTACAATTCCAACGGATGATAATTTTATAAAAGAGACAATGGAGATAGCAGAAAAGTGGGGGGCAGATGCAATACGTGATTGTGATGGATTTAAGCTACCAAGAGAAATAAAGGGATTAGCAGAAAAGATATATTCTACTTATTTTGTTGCACGTGGTGATAATAAGTGGGCAGAGCAAAATATGGAAGAATTACAACAAACTTATTTAATGACTAAGCATCATTTAGCTACTAGTGAAACATTAGTAATAAAAATAATGGAAGGATATTTTGATCAGCAAGTAAAGCCGGATTCTTATCATGATGTTAAAGAATTTTGGGAAGTAATAGATAGGACAACTGGAGAAGTTGTTGATTTAAATAAATGGAGCTATAACGAAGAAACACAAGAAGTAATAATAAATGATACAAAAGCCTGGCATGAATACACAGTATCATTCTTAGCATATTGCATATGGGATCCTACCCAAATGTATAATCATATAACTAATAATTGGGGAGATAGACCTCATGAAATGCCATTTGATGCAAGAAAACCAAAGACAAACAAGTATATTTTTGAGGCAATGCATAAATGGTTAGATGAGCATCCTGAAACTGATGTAGTTAGATTCACAACATTTTTTTATCACTTTACATTAGTATTTAATGATAGAGCAAAGGAAAAGTATGTTGATTGGTTTGGATATAGTTCAAGTGTAAGTGCTGAGGCCTTAAGAGAGTTTGAAAAAGTAAAGGGGTATAAGCTAAGACCAGAGGATATTATAGACCAAGGATACTACAATAGTTCATTTAGAGTTCCAAGCAAAAAGTTCTTAGATTACATGGATTTTCAACAAGAATTCGTAGCTAATAATGTTAAAAAGCTTGTTGATATTACTCATGAACATGGAAGAGAAGCAATGATGTTCCTTGGTGATAACTGGATAGGAACAGAGCCTTATGGTAAATATTTTGAGAATATAGGATTAGATGCAGTAGTTGGATCTGTTGGTAGCGGTGCTACTCTTAGAATGATATCAGATATTCCAGGGGTTAAATATACTGAAGGACGTTTTCTACCATACTTTTTCCCAGATACATTTTATGAAGGAAATGATCCTACTATAGAAGCTAGAGAAAACTGGATAACAGCTAGACGTGCAATAATGAGAAAACCAGTAGATAGAATAGGATATGGAGGATATTTATCATTAGCATATAAGTTCCCTAATTTTGTTGATTATATAGAGAGTGTATGCAATGAATTTAGAGAAATATATGATACTATAAATGGAAATAAGCCTCATTGCGGATTAAAAGTTGCAGTTCTTAATTGTTGGGGTAAATTACGTACATGGCAAACACATATGGTTGCACATGCTCTATGGTATAAGCAAATATATTCATATCTAGGAGTGATAGAATCTTTAAGTGGTATGAGTGTAGATGTAAGCTTTATAAGTTTTGATGATATAAAAAATCAAGGAGTTCCAGATGGCATTGATGTAATTATAAATGCTGGAGATGCAGGCACTGCATTTAGTGGTGGAGAAAAATGGCTTGATGAGGAAATTGTTACTAAAATTAGAGAGTGGATATATAACGGCGGAGGATTCATAGGAATTGGAGAGCCTTCTGCTGTACTAAATGGAGGACATTACTTCCAACTTTCAGATGCTTTAGGAATAGATAAGGAATTAGGATTCTCATTAAGTACAGATAAATACTTCAAGCAAGAGTTGGATAAGCATTTTATAACAGAAGATATATTTGAAGAGTTAAACTTTGGAGAAGGTCAAAAAAATATTTATTCAGTAAAAGAATCAACTGAAATAATAAAGTACACAAATGGCGATTTATTAATGGCTGCAAATAGTTATGGAAAAGGTCGTACTGTATATATAGCTGGATTACCATATTCAATTCAAAACACACGTATTCTAACAAGAGCTTGTTATTATGCAGCAAATAAAGAAAGTGAAATGAAGAGATGGTATTCAGATAATCCTTATTGCGAAGTATCGGCTTATTTGGAATCAAATAGATATGCGGTTATAAATAATTCTAATGAAAAGCAAACATCAAATATTTATGATGGCGAAGGTAAATTAATTGTTATGGAATTAGATCCTGCAGAAATAAAATGGATTGATATAAAATAATATTAAATTGAATGTGAATGATGAGTAGGTTGATTTTCTGCTAAAGTTTTTATCACATCTTTAAAGGAGGAAGCAAGATGGTAAAAAATATAATTTTAACTGTGATATTTTTTCTATCCATGTTTTTGGTTATTAAAGGTAATACCATTAATGGTTATTTAGGATTATTAATAATATTTATAGGTATGGCAGGGATTCTAGGAGAACTATATATCTATAATAAAAAGTATCAATAAAACAATATTGAGAATATAAGCAATATTAATAAAATAATAAGCAAAAATATTATATAAATAACGTTTACAAAGTAATAGAATTAAAATATAAATTATTAATTGGTATATTAAAAAGGGGAAAGGGAGGAAATGTAATGAAAAAGAGAACATTAGCCTTATTATTAAGCTCACTTATGGTAATGACTAGCTTAACTGGATGTGGAGGAAAAGGAGATAGTACAGGAGCCTCTGCTGGTGAAACAAAGACTTTAAAAATTGCTGCTTTTGAAGGTGGATATGGAAAGGTTTATTGGGAAAAATTAAAGGAAAACTTTGAAAAATCCCATGAAGGCGTAACCGTTGAATTAACAGTTGCTTCTAATATAGAAGAAGTTATTCGTCCTCAAATTCAAGCAGGAAATGTTCCGGACTTTATATATTTAGCAACTGGAAGACCAGATGCATTAACTGAAACATTTACTAAGGAACAAGGATTACAGGATTTATCAAATGTACTAAATATGAAAGTTCCAGGAGAAGATGTAACAGTAAAGGATAAATTACTACCTGGATTTACAGATAGCTATGCTACAAATCCATATGGAGATGGAAAGACATATTTATTGCCATTATTCTATAGTCCAACAGGTTTATTCTATAATAAAACTTTATTTGCTGAAAAAGGGTACGAGCTTCCAAAGACTTGGGATCAAATGTTTGCTTTAGGTGACAAGGCAAAGGCTGATGGAATATCATTATGGTCATATCCAACTGCTGGTTATTTAGATTGTATGATTCCACCAATGCTTGCAGCAGCAGGTGGAGAAGAGGCATTTAAGGATGCTATGAATTATAAAGAAGGTTTCTGGACTTCTGAACCAGCAACTAAAGCATTAGAAACAGTAGGAAAACTTAAGGATTACTTAGATCCAACAGTTGTAGCAAATGCTAATAATCAAAGTTTTAAAAATAATCAACAGTTAGTTTTAGATAATAAAGCGTTATTTATACCAAATGGAACTTGGTTACCAGATGAAATGAAGGATGCTCCAAAGGCAGATGGCTTTGAATGGGGATTCATGGCTTATCCAGCATTTAAGGATGGTGGAGACCAATATTCTGTAAGCTTTATAGAACAAATGTATATTCCAAAAGATGCTAAAAATAAAGAATTAGCTGAAGAGTTTATGGCTTATATCTATAGTGATGAAGCAGTTAAGATTATAGCTGAAAATGCTAAGGGAGTTGTTCCTGTTAAGGGATCTATGGAAATTGCAAATCAATATTTAGAGCCATTACAAGTTGAGTTATTAAAGATGTATGATAACGGTGCTAAAGCTTTACTTGGAGTTTTTGCAGCAACTGAACCAGTAGAAGGATTAACATATTCTGATATATATGTTGGTACAGTTGATTCAGTAATGACTGGAGATAAATCAGTTAAAGATTGGCAAACATCATTACAAGAAGCTACAGATAAGATGAGGGCAAATATAATAAAAAATTAATGATAAATAATATGGTGTAAAAATTTAACAAGGGGTATTTTTCTAAACTTAAATTTTTATAATTCTTACTCTATAAAACAATAAAAAAACTCAGCTCTAGCTGAGTTTTTTATTGTTTTATTTGTTACTATATTCCTACTATAATTTTATATGACAATATCCATTTGGATTTTTCTTTAAATATTTTTGATGATACTCTTCAGCTTTATAATAATTAACTAACGGTTTTACCTCTGTAACAATTTTTTTATCATATTTTTTTTGTTCTTCTTCCTTGCTTTTAAGAAGTGTATCCAAGTCATTTTCATCTAAATAATACATGCCTGTTCTATATTGACTTCCGACGTCTGGTCCTTGTCTATTTAATACAGTGGGGTCAATTATTGACCAATATTCATTTAATATATGTTCCAATGATGTTTTGTTTTCATCATATTCAACTAAACAAGCTTCAGCAAAATAAGTATTTTTATTGCATACATCCTCATAAGTTGGATTTTCAGTTCTTCCATTTGCATATCCTACTTCTGTAGATACTACACCATTTAATCTAGATAGAAATTCTTCTACTCCCCAAAAGCATCCACCTGCTAAAACTATTCTCTTCATTTTATCACTCCTTTATAAATTTAATTGTATAAATTATTTAAATATATTATACATCTATAAAGAAAATAAGCTATATTTATTTAAAAGATATGTTGATATTCATTTTGTCTTCTGTTATTTGATCTAATAGTTTTTCTAAAGAAATTTTAGTGTTAGAGATAACCTTATTATATATTTCATCACTTTTCATAGTTTCCTCAAAACCTTTATTCACTTCTTCTTGAATTAAATCGAACTCTTCAGAAGTTAATTTTATTTCTCCAAATCTAAGTAAACCATTAGAGGATTCTTCATACTCTGTTTTTTCTCTATTAATATTAATGCTAAAGATTTCAGGCTTAGTTAATATTATATTTAGTTCTTTATTTTTATTATCAATGTTTATATCGTCAGTAGTAATTTGGGACAAATCTATAGAATATGAGCAGTTAGCAAAGAATCTTATTCTTTTATATTTCTTTAATATTTCAAGTTCGCCCCAACTTTTATCTATTGTTACCGTTTTTGAAAGTTCTACTTCTAGAGGAATTATTTTATTGACATTTTTAATTTCTTTAACTAAACTTTCCTCAGAAATTATTTTTATATTATTAATATTTGAATGGTTTGAACTATTTGCTTGTGATCTATAATTTAAAAATAATTTACAGACTAGTAGGGTTAATGATAATATTAGAAAAAACTTAAAAAAACTTTTTACACTATTCTTTTTATTATTATTTCTATTTTTTTTGAAAAGCTTTAAAATAAGCATATAAACTCCTAAGATACTTAATAGTAATTAATTATATGAAAGTTTATTTGTAATAATGAACATTAATTCAATTTCGAATATTGATTAATTAGTCGAATATAATATGTTGTGCATAATGTACGTTTATCGTTATAATATAATTATTGGTATACATATATACAACTTAGGAGATTTTGTTATGAGCGAAAACAGAGGAATAAGTATAGATTTAGTTAAAGGGACATTTAGCGATTATATTATAAAAGATAAAAATAATATATTTATAGGAAGATTTACTATAGTTGAGCTAGATAAGGACAATAAAAAATGTACCGTTAAACTAAAGTTTTATAAAGAAAATAAATATGAGTTATTAAAAGAAACTGTAGAAAGTATATTAAGAGCTATATTTAAAGATATAAATATATATAAGACCAATGTTTTAGTAGATGAAAATATTGATTATAAAGTATTTTTAGATTTAGGATTTACATTAGAAGGGATATTTACTGAAAATCTTTTTTCTAATGGAGTATTTTTAGATGAATTAAGCTTTGGAATAAATAGAAATGAATATAACAATACTCAAAGGAGTTTCCTAATTAATTTAGTCGGTGAAAATGTAACTGTAAGGAATTTGACTCCTGATTGTGCAGAAGCTTTATTAGAATATAACATAAGAAATAAAGATCATTTAAGTAATTTTGAGCCAAGTAGGGATAATAACTTCTACACATATGAGGTTCAAAGAGATATTTTATTAGAAGGTTATAAACATCTAATGAGTGGTACTGGAATAGACTTTGGAATATATATAGGTGAAAAACTAATTGGTAAGATTAAGATATCTAATATAGTTTATGGAGTTTTTAAAAGTGGAATAATAGGATACTCTATTGATAAGGACTTTCAAGGTAGAGGGTACATGAAAGAAGCATTAAGATTAGTTATAGATTATGCAAGAGATGAGTTAGAGTTGCATAGATTAGAAGCTTCTGTTTTAACAGATAATGAAAAATCAAAAGCCGTACTTAATGGATGTGGGTTTGAAAAAATTGGGTTAAATGAAAAATATTTATTTATAAATGGGGCCTGGAAGGATCATATAACCTTTTTTAAGATATTAGAAAAATAATATTAATTATTATACGTGATAAGAGGAAGGTGTTTATGAAAGAGATTATATTAAATAGAAATACAACTGTAGTGAAATCTTTTAATAACAACATATTACTTGTAAGGGAAAAAGGAAAGGAAAAGATACTTTTTCAAAAAGGAATAGGATTTGGCAAAAAAGCAGGAGATATTATAAAAAAGGGGACTTTAGTAGAGAAGGTATTTATAATTGAAGATAAGGAAAATCAAAGAAATTTTAAAGAAATCTTAAATAGGGTAGATACAAAATTAATTGCATTAGTTGAAGAGGTAATTGCTGAAATAACGGATGAATTGGGAGAGGACCTAAATGAGAATATTCATGTAGGATTAGTAGATCACTTATTTTATGCAATAAAAAGGCTAGAAGATAACGAAGAGATACAAAATCCTTTCTTAGTAGAAATAGAAACCTTATATAATAAAGAGTTTGAAATGGCTAGTAGATTGGCAAATAGAATAAGTGAGGAGTTAAAATTAGATATACCTGAAGGAGAAAAAGGATTTATTGCCTTACATATTCATTCGGCCAGAAATAATGGAAAGTTATCTAATACTATAAAATATAGCTTTTTAAGTAATTCTATAATTGAGCATGTTGAAGATAGATTAAATATAGAAATAGATAGAAGATCTTTAGATTATGCAAGGTTCCTAACTCATATAAGATTTGCCATTGAAAGAATAATTACTGATACACCAATAAAAAATGATTTGATTGATATTATAAAAGAAAAATATGGAGTATCATATGAAATTGCAGAAGAGACAAAAAAAATAATCTGTAGAACTTTAGAGATTTCGACTATATCAGAAGATGAAGTTGCATATTTAGCAATGCATATAGAGAGATTTAGAGTTTCAATTATAAAATAAAAATCAGCCATTATAAAATATGGCTGATTTTTATTTTATAAAAAATTATTATACTTCGAAGTTAACAACTACAGTTTTACCTGCAACAGCATCTCCACTTTCAACTGGAGTTATTGACTTAGTTGCATCAACATTAGTTATTAATACTGGTGTAGCAAGAGATAATCCTTTGCTTAAGATTAACTCTCTGTTTATTTTAATTAATGGTGTACCAGCTTTAACTTTTGTACCTTGTTCTACTAATTGTTCAAAACCTTCTCCATCAAGAGAAACAGTTTCTAATCCTATGTGAACAAGTAACTCTAATCCATTTTCTAAAGTCATAGCAAATGCATGCTTAGTTTTAAAGATAAGAGTAACTTCTCCATCAGCAGGAGCAACAATAGTATCTCCTTCAGCTATTATAGCCATTCCATCTCCAGCTAGTTTTTCAGCGAAAACTGGGTCTGGAACTTCTGATAAAGGAATAATCTTACCAGAAACAGGAGCAACAAGTGCGTTAGGATTAACTACAGCATTTTCATTGTTTGAGTCTGACTTAAATAAGTTCTTAATAAAATTAAACATAGTATTTCCTGAATAATCAGGAACCCACATCCTTTCTACTTCAAATTTTAATGAGTGTATAAATTAATACTTATAGTATTTATAAATATCTAAGAATAAATACATAAATATTATATACAAAATGTTAAAAACAAAAGGCATAAGCCCTAAAATTATAGATGGACTCATGCCTGATTAAACAGTAACACGTCTAGTATGATTATATATATAGTTATTAATAGTTGTCAATAAACTAAATAAAAAAAAACTAATGAAATCGTTAGCAAAGTTGAGCATATTTAATATAATTAATGAAATCTTAAGAAAATCATCAAAAAATAATAAAAAGGGATATTGAAAACAATAACAACAGATGATACAATAACATTGTAAATAAAATATGTGTACAAATTTAGGCGTGTTATCAATTAGTTGAGCATGAGCCGAAGAGGATTTATATATCTATAATATCCTTTTCGGCTTTTTTTATTTCTTACTCGGAATTATACTATACAGCTGCTTAAATTTGTATATAAAAAAATTTAAGGAGGATTTATTATTATGATGAAGTATCTTCAAAGATTAGGAAAATCTTTAATGCTTCCAGTAGCAGCATTACCTGTTGCAAGTATATTAATGGGTATTGGTTATTGGATTGACCCTACAGGTTGGGGTGCTAACAATGTTATGGCAGCTTTCTTATTAAAAGCTGGTGGAGCTCTAATTGATAATATGGCTATTCTTTTTGCAATTGGTGTAGCAGTTGGAATGTCAGACGATAATGATGGTACAGCAGGACTTGCTGGTTTAGTTTCATGGCTTATGATCACAACTTTATTAAGCCCAGCAGTTGTTGGAATGTTTAAAGGAATAGATGTTGCAGAAGTACCAGCAGCATTCTCAAAAATTCAAACTCAATTCGTTGGTATTGTTGCAGGTTTAATCGGGGCAACATGTTACAACAAGTTTAAAAATACTAAATTACCAGATGCTTTAGGTTTCTTCAGTGGTAAGAGATCAGTTGCAATTATGACAGCATTAGCATCATTAGTTGCAGCACTTATATTATTCTTTGTATGGCCAGTAGTTTACAATGCACTAGTATCATTCGGTAAGGCAATTGTTTCTACAGGAGCTGTTGGATCAGGTATATATGCATTCTTCAATAGATTATTAATACCTACAGGACTTCACCATGCACTTAACTCAGTATTCTGGTTTGATGTTGCAGGAATTAATGATATCGGAAACTTCTGGGCAGGAACAGGTACTCAAGGTGTAACTGGAATGTACATGACTGGATTCTTCCCAGTAATGATGTTTGGTTTACCAGCAGGAGCTTTAGCTATGTATCATACTGCTAAAGATAATAAGAAGAAAGCTGTATATGGATTATTATTAGCAGCTGCATTATCTTCATTCTTTACAGGAGTTACAGAACCATTAGAATTCGCATTCATGTTCTTAGCACCAGGACTATATGTAGTTCATGCTGCTTTAACAGGTGTTTCAGCTATAGTTTGTACATTATTACCAGTAAGAGCTGGATTTAACTTCAGTGCTGGATTTGTTGATTGGGTCTTAAGCTTTAAGGCTCCAATGGCTGAAAATCCACTTTGGTTAATACCAATTGGTTTAGTATTTGCAATTTTATACTATGTAGTATTTAGATTCGTAATCACTAAATTCAACTTAAAGACTCCAGGTAGAGAAGACGACGATGATGAATTAAGTGAAAATGTAGCAGTTAGTGGAGATATGAATGAATTAGCTAAAGCATATATCCAAGCTTTAGGTGGAAAAGAAAATATAGTATCAGTAGACAACTGTGTTACTAGATTAAGACTTGGGGTTAAAGATAACACTATAATTAAAGATAAAAGTTTAACAGCTCTAGGAGCTAGAGGGGTTATAAGACCTGGAAAAGGAAACATCCAAGTAATAGTTGGAACAAATGTGCAATTTGTTGCTGATGCAATAAAAGCAGAATTAAAGAGATAATAAATAAAATAAAATAAAATAAAGTAAATAGAAATAGAAGGTATACGAAAGTGTGCCTTCTATTTCTATTTAGATAATAAAAGTTATAAATAAACATTAAATAGATATATTACTTCAATTAGATTAATTAACTGGTTATATCCATACAATATATAAAATATTACATTAAAGCACTATATCTTATATAAATTTAGATTTTATATAAACTCAGTTTTATTATTGATAAGCTTAGTGTTGTTATTTTATTTAAAAAAGTAAGTTAACTTTATAATGTATTATTAATTTTAATTATGAAGATTATTAAAATAATCATATAAACCATACAATTATAATAATCATATAAACTATACAATTATATATAGATTGTAAAATTAAAATCCTATATAAAATTGTATATAAATATAGGATTAAACAAACAGAAATATCTATATATAATGATATACACAATGTACACTAGTGTTAACATAAAAAATATATAATTAACCTATCCTGGTGTATCAGTAATTAAAAAAATAAGAAAATAGAAGAAAAATATAGAAAAATCAATATAATTTATAAAAATAAGATTATTTCATAAAGAGTAGGGGAAGCTAACATGATATTATGTAACTCGTCACTTATGAACGAATTGATTGCAGCAAGATAACTTGAAAAAAGTTAAAAAACATTGTTGACAAGAAAGTGAATAAGTGATAAGATAAGAAAGTCGCTTGAGGGCGATGAAGAAAATGGTCTTTGAAAATTGAACAGAATATAAGTTAAGTAAACAAACCAGCAATT
>OIEX01000018.1_pt1 | contig 172357 bp, 152 predicted proteins | sample 1581911 | NCBI WGS metagenome assembly OIEX01 (sample SAMN07977761, study PRJEB24534) | human gut metagenome | reverse complement strand
TTGGTGGCTTACCCGGGAATCGAACCCGGTACACCTTGATTAAAAGTCAAGTGCTCTACCGATTGAGCTAGTAAACCATAGCTTGGTGCGTGTTAAGAGATTCGAACTCCTGGCCCACGCCTTAGAAGGGCGTTGCTCTATCCAGCTGAGCTAAACACGCGTATTTGCTACGTTGTATATAATAACGCAAAAGGTCGGATTTTGTCAACAACTTTTTTTAATTGCTTTGCAATTTTTTTTAATGAATAGTTAAAAGTGAATTTTCACTCTTTCACTCAAAAATTTTTCACCATTATTATAAATGAGAAATATAAGTTGGCGAAGATAAATAGATATGTGTAGTAAGCATATAGCGAGCAATTAAAAGTACTTGCTGAAGGAAGAACTACTAAGAGTCAGTGTTAAGACTCAGTGTTAAGACTCAGTGTTGCTTAATTATCTGAGCACAGCGAGTTAAACCAAACTCTTATCATAGTAGTTTTTCATTATCTTATAGGAACATATATATTTATCTTAGCCTTTATATTATCACTTAATTACTATTTCTTCTCCATTTGCATCAACAACTACATTAGATCCATATCCAATTTCACCTTTTATAATCTTTCTTGCTAAATTATTTTCTAGACTATTTTGTATATATCTCTTTAAAGGTCTTGCTCCATATACTGGATCATAACCTTCTTTCGCCATAATTGTCTTTGCTTCATCTGTTACTTCTAAAGTAATATTTTTATCCTTTAATCTACTTGAAACTTCTTCTAAGAATATATCTATTATCTTCTTGATTCCATTTTCTGATAATGGCTTAAACATAATTATATCATCTACTCTATTTAAAAACTCTGGTTTAAATCTTAACTTCATTTCATTCATAACCTGAGCTCTTATATTATCATCAACTACATCTTCATTTTTATTTTCTAAAAGATAGCTACTTCCTATATTTGATGTCATAATTATTATTGTATTTTTAAAATCAACAGTTTTACCTTTATTATCTGTTAACCTACCATCATCTAAGATTTGTAAGAATATATTAAATACATCTTCATGTGCCTTTTCAATTTCATCAAATAATATTACACTATATGGATTCCTTCTTACTGCTTCAGTAAGTTGACCACCTTCATCATATCCTACATATCCTGGAGGCGCTCCAACTAATCTAGATACAGAATGCTTTTCCATATACTCAGACATATCAATTCTTATTATATTTTCTTCAGAATCAAATAAGTTTCTTGCTAAAGTTTTTGCAAGTTCTGTTTTCCCAACTCCTGTAGGACCTAAGAATATAAATGAACCAATTGGTTTATTTACATCTTTCAATCCTGCTCTTGCTCTTAATATTGCATTAGAAACAGCTGTTATAGCCTCTTCTTGACCAATTACTCTTCCTTGCATTTCACTTTCTAATCTTAGAAGCTTTTCTCTTTCTCCCTCTAATAAATTAGTAACTGGAATTCCAGTCCACTTAGAAAGAATCTTTGAAACTTCCTCTTCTGTTACTTCTTCTTTTAAAAGAGCTCCTTCATAGTTTTCTTTTACATCTACTTCCTTTTGTTTAATTTCTTCTTCTAATGCTGGAATTACACTATATTGAATTTCTGCTGCCTTGTTATAGTCATAATTTCTTTGAGCAGCCTCTAAATCGCCCCTTGCATCATCTAATTTAGATTTTAAATCTCTTAAACTAACTATTGCCCCTTTTTCCTTTTCAAATTTCGCTGTCATTTCATCATTTTTAGCTTTTAATTCTGCTATTTCTTTTTCTAATGCTGCCAGCTTTTTCTTAGAGCCTTCATCTCTTTCTTTAGTTAAAGCTTCTTTTTCAATTTCTAATTGGAACTGCTTTCTTCTTATGTTATCCAATTCTGTTGGTAATGAATCTATTTCTGTTCTTATCATTGCTCCAGCTTCATCTATTAAATCTATAGCTTTATCTGGTAGATATCTATCTTGAATATATCTATCAGATAATTTGGCTGCTGCTATTAATGCGGTATCATGTATTCTTACACCATGATGAATTTCAAATCTTTCTTTTAATCCTCTTAATATGGATATAGCATCTTCTACTGTAGGTTCTTCTACAACTACAGGTTGGAATCTTCTTTCCAGCGCCTTATCCTTTTCTATATATTGTCTATATTCGTCAAAAGTTGTAGCTCCTATACAATGAAGCTCTCCTCTTGCTAGTAATGGCTTTATTAAATTACCTGCATCCATAGCTCCATCAGTTTTTCCTGCACCAACTATAGTATGAATTTCATCTATAAATAGGATTATTCTACCTTCGCTACTTTGAACTTCTTTTAATACAGCTTTTAATCTTTCTTCAAATTCACCTCTATATTTAGCTCCAGCAATAAGTGATCCCATATCTAATGAAAAAATCACTTTATCTTTCAATCCTTCTGGGACATCCCCTCTAACTATTCTTTCTGCCAACCCTTCTACAATTGCAGTCTTACCAACGCCTGGTTCTCCAATTAATACTGGATTATTTTTTGTTCTTCTTGAAAGTATTCTAATAGTTCTTCTAATTTCATCATCTCTTCCTATAACAGGATCAAGCTTATGTTTTTTAGCTAGGTCTGTAAGATTGGTTCCATATTTACCCAATGCATCATATGTTCCTTCCGGATCTTGTGTCTCTACTCTTTGATTTCCTCTTACTTCTTTTAGGACTTCCATGAAATTCTTCTTATTTATATTATATTTATCTAATAATTTTTTAACTTCTCCATTTTTATCTACTTCAATTATTGCAAGCATTAAATGCTCTACACTTATATAAGAATCCTCAAACTTTTTAGCTATATCTTCAGCCTTAACTAAGACTTCTTCAATTTGTCTTGTAGCATAAACCCCAGAGGAGTTAGCGCCTTCACCTAAAACTTTTGGCTTATTATCTAATACTTTATTCACATCTTCATCTAATGATTTAACTCTTATCCCCATTTTAGTTAATATATTTGGAATTAATCCATCCTCTTGCTCAACTAAAGCGGAAAATAGATGTATTAATTCTACTTGTTGATGATTATATTTAACTGCTACCAAGCTAGCATTATTTAATGCTTCTTGTACTCTTAATGTCATTTTATCTATATTCATGCTTCACTCCTCCTCATATTCACTAATTTAAACATATTTAATATAACCTATATCCATATAATAATACAAAAGTCAAAGAAAGTCAAAGTTTATTTTTATTTTTTTAAAATTTTCTATTTATCTGTAAATATACTATAATTAAATTATAACTTATTTTTATTAGAAAAGAGGTGATTTTATGAGAAGAGAATATGTGAGTTACCCTGCAGATACTCCAATTAAAATAACTTATGCAAATATAAGAGAATATCCTATACATTGGCATAATTCAATTGAAATATTATATGTCTTACGTGGAAGTATTAATGTTACTATAGATACTGATTCCTTTGAAGTCCTTGAAAAGGAATTAGAAATAATAAATGTTGATGAGTCTCACAGAATCTACAGTGATGAAGATAATAAAGTGCTAATATTTCATATAGATCCATACTTTTTTGAGAAATACTATAAAGATATAAACAATATATTCTTCTATACAAACTCTACTGATGATGGTGCACAAGAAGGTGAAGAATATGATTTACTTAGAAACTTTTTAGCTAAGCTTTTATGTGAAGCTATTCAAAAGATTGACGATTATGATAAGGAAATTGAATCAATTTTAATAGATTTATTATATCATCTTATAAATAACTTCCATTACTTAACTTACGAAAAGGAAGAATTAAAGGAGAAAACTGAGCAATTAGCTAGATATCATAGAATTTCTAAATATATATTTAATAACTATGATAGTAATATTACTTTACAAGAAATTGCTAAAAAAGAATTTTTAAGTCCTCATTATCTATCTCATGAGATTAAATATGCAACTGGAAATAGTTTTACTGATTTAGTTAATCAGACCAGAGTTGAGGAATCTGTTAAACTTTTATTAGATAGTGATTTAAGTATTTCAGATATATCTGATGAAGTTGGATTTTCACATGTAAGATACTTAAATAAAAACTTTAAAAATTATTATGGTTGTACTCCACTTCAGTATAGAAAGAAGAATAAATTAACTGAAAAAGAACTAGAATCAATTAAAAACATAGAGATATTAAAGCTTGAAGATGCTTTAGAATATTTATCTTCTGAATTAGATGATTATGAGCGTTTTAACTATGAAAATAAGCTATGGAAAATTCATATAAATATGGATAATAGCCTTGGAGAATTCAACAAGGACTATAGTGAAGTTATAAACTTAGATGATGCCTTTGATTTATTATTAGAAGATAATAAAGATATTCTTGAAGAAATTCAAGAGGAGCTTCATTTTAATTATGTTAGGCTTGAAAATATGTTTAATAGTGATATGGGGGTATTCCCTAAAGCTGACTTTTATAATTGGAATAAAGCTAAAAGTGTAATAGAATTTTTAGATTATATAAGTTTAAAGCCACTTATACTAATTGACAATACTAATTTTACTTTTGATAAATACAAGCAAGTATTAACTAGTTTTTTTGAATATTTTTCAGAGATAGATTATATTGATGTATCTGAATTTAAATTTCAATTTACGCCAATTATATCTGAAGATATAAAAAAATCATTAAAATCTTTTTTAGATGAAGAATATAATTTAGATGTTATTGAAAATGATTTTATATGTGATAAAAGTTTAAATAAAATTTATGATACTGCTTATATGCTTCCATATATAATTCATAATACTCTTTTTAATAAAAACTCTCTAAGTTTCTTAAGAGCTTTTGATGTTTTAGAAAAAGAGATAAGTTTGACAAATGAAGTATTTATAGGTGCTCCTGGTCTTGTTAATGATATGGGAATTAGAAAGCCATCCTATTATGCATACTACCTTCTTAGTAAATTAGGAAATGAGATAGTTGCAATGGAAAATGGATATATCGTAACTAAAAAAGATGATGAATATTGCATTTTATTATACTCATATAATGATGAATTAAATGATATGCAGAACTTTGAAGATATATTTACTAAACGTGGTAAAAGAAAAATTTATAAAAGAAAAATTTCTTTAAATATTGAAAATATCAAAAAATCATCTAGAATAATTACTTATGAAATTAGTGAAAGAGTTGGCTCTTCTTATAACTATTGGTTATCCATGGGTTCTCCTGATAGACTCAATAAAGAAGAAAAGGAAATTTTACACAAGGCATCTTTTCCTAAGATAGAATTTAAATATTCAAAGAAAAATACAATATTGAATATAATTACTGAACTTAGAGGTTATGCTGCTAAGCTAATTTTAATAAAAAACATTAAATAAAGTACAAAGAAACCAAATTTTAAGGTTTCTTTGTACTTTTTTAATTTGCTTATTTAACTTTTAATAACCTAAATGTACTTAAATATCCACACTTAAGTCAATGCTTTTATATTTATATTAAACTATAATTTATATTATAATAATAAACTAAAAAGTTTAGAAAGGATTGATTATTTAATGAGAGGCTTATTCTTTATGCCTGGTATATTATCAAAATACTCAATATTAAGTATGCTAACAGCAATTTTACATCCATCCAAATAAACTATACATGAAATGAACATCGTTTTTGAATTTTATATTAATAATAATAAGTAAAGTTAATATTTAAATAAAAAAGAATAAATAAAAGGTATATTAGTACCTTTTATTTATTCTTTTTCCATTTTCATGGCTAAAGTAAAATATTTTAAAGAGTCTTTCACCTCTCCTAACTTATAATACATTTCTGCCATGTCCAAATATCTTTCATACCTTTTTTCTTTATTTGCAAACTTAAATAAAGAATCCAAAGATAAATTCATATACATTTCTGCTTGAATATATAATCCCTTCTTTTGAAGTATCATTCCTTTTAAATAATAAGCATCTTCTATTAATACTATATCATTTGTATCAATAGCCAAATTTAATGTTGTATCAGTAATTTCATATGCTGTATCATACTCTTCATTATTATAAAGAGTTCTTATACATTTATTTAGAAACTTAACATACTTCACTTTATTATCAGGTGGAAATAAATCTATTCCCTCTTTAATTTCCTTAATAGCCTTTTCTCTTTCATTTACATAAAAATAGCTTTCTCCATTTTTTCCTTTTGCTAAAGCCAAAATCATTTGATTTTCCTTTTGATATTTATAAGCTAATTTTATATATTTATCTGCATCATTTTTCTTTAATCTAATACATGCAGAAGCAAAGCAATGATATATGTCACCTTTTTCTATATCATTATCTATGTAATTTATGTACTCTATCGCCTCTTTTATAGAACTATATGTTTCTTCTAATAATCCTAGTTTCTCATAAGATTTTCCTTCTTTATAGCAAATATATGAATATTTCTCTTTATCGAACTTCTCAGAATCTTTTATCAGATCTCTTGCTCTACTATAATAATTTACTGCTTCATTGTACTCTTTAATACTATAAAAAAAAGTAGCCATATCTATGTAGTAAGTTATTGTATTCTCACGAGTATTATTTTTTTGATATAAATCATAATATTGAGATATTATGATTTGTATATTTTCAACCTTATTCCTCTCTACATAAAAATTAAACAGTATATGCATTAGTTCGAAAGCTAAATCATCATAGGAATATTCTAAAGCATAATTTAAGTTATGGTTTATCACATCATCTATTTCATCTTCTGGTATTGAATTATTTCTAATTAATTCAAGATTACTAACTATTTGTTCTTCTACATCTCTAACTAAATAGTCATAATCAATTTTAAGCTTATTAGATATATACTCTAGAATATCTTTATCTGCCTTTATTTTTCCATTCTCAATGCAGCTCATTTTTGATATGGATACTTTATCCCCACATAATTCTTTTAAAGTTATCCCTTGATATACCCTTGCTCTTTTAATTTTTTCTCCAGTTGATAATATTTCCATTTAAACCCCCGCTTGAGTTAATTTTTAAGTATTCCTATTTCCTTAAAAATATTAACTCCTTCATCTAAATATTTAGCTGCTTCAAAATCTCTTTTATTATCTATATAAAATTTTCCTATCATAATTGCTAATTGAGCTGATTTCTTCTTTAAGTTGCTCGTCCTAGATAACTTATAAGTATCTAATAAAATATATTCCGCTTCTTTAGTCATCTCTTTTATTGTGTAAATTCGATACCATAATATATTTAAATCTATTAATTTATCCATATCCTCTTCTTCTATATATGAAGCAATTTCTTCTAGAACTTCCTCACACTTAGAAATATTCTTTAACTTAATATAGTTCTCGCATATATTTATTAGAGTATCCACTATTTTGTAGTCTTTTCTTCTCATTCTTATATCTTTAGATATTTCATAATGTTTAAAAGATTCTTCTATATTTTCAAATTCATAAAATAGCTTACCTAAATTATTCTCTATTTCAGATATATTATTCAATTCATCTAACTCTTTATATACTTCTAAAGTTTTTTGAGAATATTTAATGGCGTTAGTTAAATCTCCCTTTTTATTATATTCTTCAGATATTAATAGTAAAGTTTTTGCATATTCTTCTCTATTATGAACTTGCTCAAATTTACTTTTTGCCAAAAATGAATAATCTATAGCCTTTCCAATATCTTCAGTTTTAAAATAAGATCTCGCCATATAGTAGTATATCTCTCCAAGTAATGAATCATTTCCAATACTATTATCTAAGTAGACCTTTTCAGCTTGTCTTAAATAACTATTTGCAGAATGATATGCTTTCAACATTAATGTTATTTTACCCAAATTCAAAAAGGTATTTATAATTTCTTCATAATTATTATTCTTAATAAATATTACGTTTGATGATAAGAAAAATTGCTGTGCTAAAGTTAATTCGTCCTTAGCCATGTATATTTGAGCTCTTAGATATAGTATTTTCGCCTTTCTATATTCTAAATTATATTTTTCTACATAATATAAAGCATTTTCTATGTACTTTTCTCCTGTTATATAATCTCCTGATAAAATATAGGATTCAGCAACTTGTTCATAATAAATACTAATTTTTTCAGCCTGAGTTTCTTCTGACTCCATTAAATACTCAACTGAGGTTTGTAATGCACCTGCTAAGTATTCTAATAAATCCATAGAGGGATTAGATCTCCCTGATTCTACTAAGCTTATTTGTCCAGGGGTTATCCTATCTCCAGCTAAATCTTTAAGAGTCATATCTAATTCTTTTCTTTTCCTCTTTATTTTTTCCCCTAATGCAAGAATTTCCATCAACACTCTTCCTTTTCATTACTATAAATTAATATTTTTTCATTTTTTTGTTTTTTATTCAATTATATCATAATTTAACCAATTTAAATAGTAATTGTTATAAGCTACTCTCCGAATTAGATTTTTTTCGTCAAATTATAAATTTTATAATCAAATTTAGAATATTTTTTCATTTTTTATTTATTATATCATTAAATATATCTAAAATACTATAAAAAATTCAAAATATTGTTATTAAAATTACATAAATTATAGTACTATTTTAATAATAACAACAAAAAAGAGTAGATTTACTACTCTTTTACTTAATATAATCCATTATTGTTTCATATGCATCGCCAGCCATATGCATTGCTCTCTTACTAGCCCTTTTTATATTCTTTTGTGTTCTTCTATCTAGTTGTGGTAAAACCATAGCGCTTACTGCCATTCCTAGCATTGCACCAGCTGCCATACTTCTCATCATCTTTGCCATAATAATCACCTCTATAAATATTTTGATTAGATATATTTATTATTAGTAATATTATTATCTTTACTCTATGAAAATTATGGAATCTATATTATTTTTGTTTATTATATAAATACTCCGCATATTTTAATACATCTAATTGATTTTCTAAAGATATTTTTTTCATAAATATATTTAACTGATCTATTATCTTTATACTTTCATTTTCTGCATTAGTACAATTTTCATTAGTAGAACCTTCACTATTACGTGAATCAAGTGATATGGCTACATCCTCTTCACCATTTCCTACAACTATTATTTTATCTTCTTTTCCATTAACAATTTCTAAAATTTCTTTTTTAATTTTGTTACTAGCTACATATAATTCATTTTTATCTAGCCATTTATCAACTACCCTATCTGAAACAATTGATAACTCTTGCTTACATTTTTCATCAGCAATTTCATTAAATAAATCTCCTGTATGGCTATCAACTTTTACGAAAATAACTTCTATTCCACTTTTAATTAATTCATTCATTTTATTATAGTAATTAATAGATGACTCTTCTCTTCTTTCCCAAAATCCAGTAGCATGATGTGCAATACCTTCATAATCGTGGAATATAACCACTTTCTTATCATTATTTCTTATTGCATATTCGACGCCTTTTATTGCCGCTTCCAACTCTCCTGCAATTTGTCTAATATTACTTTTAGTATTATCCTTTGCAGCTGAAGATTCTATATATTCTACAACATTATCTCTGACAGCAACTAATCCATAAGAATACTTTTCAGTACTTATGCTATAGCTCCCATCAACATATATATGCAAGCAATCTTCTGGGTATTTATCTATTCCCTTTTTTAATAGCTTGCTACCTTCTTCTAAGAATTTTTTAGCTTCATTTATATCTTCAAAGCTCTTATATTTTGCCCCTTTAACACCCTTTACATATTTCAAACATTCGGCCCATGTATTAACGATTATATTTTCTACCTTTTCATTAGTAGTAAAATTAAATCCTTCTTTTATTGCATAAACTTTTTTGCCCATACTCTATGCTCCTTAATATATAAATAATTTTTTATAATGACATGACTTCTTCCACAAAATTATAAACTTTTTCCACATTTCTTGCACCAGTAAAGTTTGTAACATATTCTATTATATTTTTAATAACCAAAACAATATCATTTTTTCCTTCCCAATTTTCCAATATTACATTAATTGAAACATCAGCAATAATCCTATCAAGTGCAAAAAATGCCACTGCTATCTCATCCACTTTTCCTATGAAAGGAATATTATCTGGTATTATATCCGTTGGAAATGCAATATATGCAACTGCTCCTGATATTATTAACTTAGTCCTTACTGGTACTCTCTTATCTTTTAATAGTCTATATAATAAAGCTGCCATATCAGGTATTATAAATAAATAATCACTATAAGTCTTTATTTTTTGAGGTAACTTATTTTCTAAATACCCTCTTCCATTACTATAACAATCTTTAACCTTTTCTATATTTTCATTAATTTCTTCAATAACCTCTTCAGCCTCAATAGCTTCTGGCTCTTCTTTTGTTATTGCTCCCTCTAAAGAAATATTTATATTTGTTACATCTACATTTAATATATTTTGCTTAATATGTATATCTGCAATATCTAAATCTACATATGGTACATCTCTTAATAAACTTTTTAAATTTATAACAACTTTTCCATCTTCATAGTTTATACCCTTTTCTTCTAATGATTTAAGAGTATATTTTAATGCCATTTTTCTAAATAAAGAGAACACCTTAATTTTTGCTATTTTAAATGAAGAAACTTCTCCATGAATAACTCCATTTTCAACTCTTTTAACTCTTAACCCAGCAATAAAATCTATTTTAAAGCCTTTAACGTAGCTCCCAAATAATTTTATTTCCTCACCGATTTCAATCTTAGCTAAATTTAATCCTTCTACCTTTACGAAATCATTTATAATACTTAATAAGTCTTCTCCTGTTAATGAAACCTTTACCCCTGATATATTCATAATTACCTCCTATTATACAAGTTATTTATGCATTTAAGTACATGTCTAAGTTTGTCCCAATTATATATAAAGCCTTGTCCTTAATATATACATCACTTATAGATGTATTATATAAAATAGCTTCACTATTTATCTTTGCTAAATCAATGATTATATTATTATCTTTTATATTTATATAATCTTCTCCAAGCATTTTGACAACAGCTTTTAATATTATATTACTTGCTCCTTTTAATAACCCTAAGCTAGTTATATTTAACTTTTGAGTTTCTAATATTATTTTATTTTCAGAAAAGCTTTTTATATATACAACGCCCCTAAAAGTTGAGTTTATTTTTGATCTAATTTTCCCCATGAACTCTATTCCATTAGTAATTTCTATATGGGTTACCTCTATTCCTTTTTCTTCTCCTTTTAAATTAATTATCTCAATAATATCTTCTGCCATTAATACAGTTGAGCTAAGCATTTTTTCAATTCTCTCCTTGCTATATTACTTTTTAAAGATATTAGTCTAACTAGTCAGTTATTTAACTTAAAGTATACTCCATTTGTAAGAGTTTTAAAAGATATCTTTTTAATTTTACAAATACACCAATACTTACATTGGAAAAATATATGATTTTAAGTAGACTAAATATTTTAAAATGTTACAATATTCTTAAAAATCCATCTTCTATTTAGGAGGTAATGATGAACAAAATAAAGAAAAATATAATTTGGATACCAATAGTTACTGCTATTATATCTACATTAGTTTTAGGATACATAAGTTTCGGCTCCAAAGCTAACCATAATAAACAATATTCAAGTTTTTTAGAAGATATAACTAGTAATAATATTTCTAAGGTTATTGTTAATAATAACTCTAATTTAACTGTATTCTTGAAAGACGGATCAAAATATTCAACAAACAATCCTGATAGTCCTACTTTGAAAGAGGAGTTATTAAAAAATAATATAGAAGTACTAGATCAAAATAGTACAAGTCCTACAAAAACAGTTGTTTCAAGTATTCTTTTAATATCAATTATTTCAATTGTTTTTGTAACTATTAATAAAAGAAAACTTGGAACATCAAGTATGACTAATTTAGATGTTAAAGATTTTTCAGAAGATCAAAATGCTCTAAACTTTGACTATGTAGCTGGTAATGAAGAAGCAAAAGAAAGTCTTATGGATATAGTAGATTTTCTTAAAAATCCTCAAAAGTATAAAGATTATGGTGCTAGAATGCCTAAAGGAGTTATCCTTTATGGTTCTCCAGGTACAGGTAAAACATTACTTGCTAAAGCAGTAGCAGGTGAAGCTAAAGTTCCATTCTACGCATTAAGTGGATCAGACTTCGTACAAGTTTATGTAGGGGTTGGAGCTGCTAGGATTAGAAATTTATTTAAAAAGGCAAAAGCTCAAGGTAAAGCTGTTATATTTATAGATGAAATAGATGCAATAGGTAAAAAAAGAGGTGGTTCAAGCGCTTCTAGTGGAAATGATGAAAGAGATCAAACTTTAAATGCTCTATTAACCGAAATGTCAGGCTTTGGTGAACAAGAAGGAATAGTTGTTATAGCTGCAACTAATAGATTAGATACTCTTGATTCAGCTTTATTAAGACCTGGTAGATTTGATAGACATATAGAGGTTTCGTTACCTGATATAAGTGCAAGAGAAAAAATAATATCATTGCATTTAGAAAATAAGCCTTACAATAATCTTGACTTAAAAGATATAGCTAAAAAGACAGCTTATTTTTCAGGTGCAAAATTAGAAAATTTAATTAATGAAGCTGCAATTATTGCAGCTAAAGAAGATTCTAGGTTACTGACACAAGATCATATAAACAAAGCATATTCTATTGTTCTTGCTGGTTATGAGAAGAAAGAAAGAAGCCATTATCTTGAAGAAGATATGCTATTAACTTCATACCACGAAGCTGGACATGCTCTTGTTTCATTAATAAAAACACCTGAAGATAAAGTTTCAAAAATAACTATCATTCCAACAACTAAGGGTGCTGGAGGATATACATTAACTATACCTAAAGATAGTTCTTATCAAAGATTAGACTATCTGAAAAATAGAATCATGGTACTCCTTGGCGGAAGAGCCGCAGAAGAAATTATATTTGGACAAGATAAAATTTCAACTGGAGCTCAAGGTGACCTAAGTCAAACAACTGAAATGGCAATGTCCATGATTTCAGAATATGGTATGGGGAAAACACTAGGTCTATTAAAACTATCTAGCCTTGGCCCACTTTCAAATAGCTATGGAAATCCAGTAGTTGATGAATGTAGAGAGCTTGTTAACTCACTATATGGAGAAACTTTAGAATTACTTAAAGAAAATAAAGAAATTCTAAATAAAATAGCCATGAATCTTATAGAAGAAGAAACTTTAGATGAAAAAGAAATATACAGTATATTTAATAAAAAATTAAGTACCGAAAATTTTTAGATTTTAAGGGATAGTCATTAGTTTTGTATAAAAGCAACCCTATTGACTATCCCTTATTATTTTCTTGATTTCTACTTTTCAATTTTTAATAGTCAAGCTGTTTTAATTTTAAAATTAATTGTTCTTGGCTTGCTTCTACTAATTTATATAATATAATTTTTCTTTCTATTTCTTTTTGAACTTTATCAGAGTTACTAAACAGGTCTCTAACCATATTAATTGCATAAGCAAGAACAGTTGCGCCTCCAGCACTACCTAGCTCAAATCCCATACTTTCTGTTTCTGAAAGTTGTCCTTTCATTAGCTTATATATTTCATTACAATAAGCTCCTTTTATAATTATAATATCATATTTATATTCTAATCCAATTAATAATTCCGATGGATTAAATGCTTCAAATGCTGGATTTTCCTTTTCTAAAGCTATAAGTTCATCCAATACAGTACCTGGAGTTTTATTTAAAGCTTCAGCTAAAGCCATTATTATCTTATTAGAATACTTTTCTATTTTCTTATTTGTATGAGTTGAAAGTAATTGTTGACTAACTCCAGTCTTTTTATATATATCATATCTCTTACTATTATTCCTTTGTAAATATAAATCTAAATAATTCATTTTCATTTCCCCTTTTATTTTATTAATCTATATTTGTTTATTACTAAAATATTTTTTACTACTTAATTATATTATATCATATTTTTTCCAAAATGCTACTATAATTTAAAAATGAATTTATTACACATAAAAAACCAAGTATATATCCTACTTGGTTTCTAAATTTAATTTATTCGATTTTAAATAAAATATTCTCTATTGATTTTTTCAAAGGATATCACGAAACGTGATACCCTTTCGACTTATTAATTTAACTACTCCCAAAATGTTTCTTTAAGAATATTCTACTCAAAGCTATTTTCATATATATCAAAAAATACTGTTATTTCTCCACATTGCTTTCTTAATTCTTCATCTTTAGTTTCTGCTTGCCAACCATATGTTTTATATGGCTTCCAATACAACTTACTTACTTTCTTAAGATTAAATTGATCCTTTATCAGTTTAAAGCCATCATCGAAGTCAGCCTTAGCTTGTTTAAAAGCTTTATCTGTATTCTTAAAGATAGGCATTCCATTTTCAGCTACTCCAATATCATAAGCTTCATTTCCCTGAAGAATTTCTCCCCCTATTTTTTTATCATAATCACCAACTACCTTATATTCTTTATTTTTAAAGAATATCATTGGGAGAACGATTCCAATTACTAATATAAAAATAAGTATCTTCTTCAAAAGTAACACCATCCTACTAATTTGATGTATTTTACCTAAATAATCAATTTTTATTATATGTATTATATATATATAATATCATGCGCCTCTCCATATTACAATTAATCCCAATTATATTTTTTATATTCCTTAATCAATATTTACTACCTTTTACATAATTCAGCTCTCCTAAATTATTACCTCAATTATCCATCGTCAATTATCAATTAGAAAAAACTCCCCTCAGGGAGTTTTATCCTTAACTTTTTCATTCTTTCACTCGTTCATTTTTTATTCTTTCACTTCTTCATTTTTCATAACTCAGCTCGTCTGAGTTATTCCCTTAACTTTTTCATTCTTTCATTCTGTCCTTTTTTCATTCTTCCCATTACTATCAGGGTATGGAACAATATAAGCTCCCTTAAGCCCATCCTTATTTAATTTAATCAATTCTTCTTCCGCTTCTTCATAATCTCGATAATATCCTAAACAAATTCTCCAACCCTCTCTTGTTGGCGTTTTAGGTTTTTTTATTGGAATATCAATTAAAACCTTATCAACCATAGCTAAGCAAGCTTTAGCTACCATGTACCCATATTTAATACTACTAAAGTTTTTCTCTATGTCTTCGTTAGATATAAATTCTGCTTCAATGATGACTGCCGGCATATTAGTTTCTCTTAAAACAGTATAACTTGCTTCTTTTATTCCCCTATCATTAGATTTTAAATTTGCTAATAGTTCATCTTTTATAAATTTTGCTAAATCTTCTGATTTACTTCCTTTTTCAAAGATTACTATTTCGCTTCCTTTTATAAAGTCATCAACAAAGGAATTCATATGGAAGCTAACAAAATAATCTGCATTCCAGTTATTTGCTATATTTACTCTGTCTTTTGCATCTATATTTACATCTGATGCTCTAGTCAGTAATACTATTTCTCCATTTCTTTCTAACAACCTTTTAGCTTCATATACTGCTTCTAAGACTATATCAGCTTCTCTTCTACCATGTTTCCCTATTGCCCCTGGGTCATTGCCACCATGTGCTGCATCTAGTACCCATTTTGCCAATTCTGTCCCTCCTATTATCTGTATATAAAAATACAGATATTGTATTATTTCATAATTTAGTATACTTATGATTCCAATACTTGGTTACAAAATTAATTTCTATCTCTTCAATTTTGACAAATATAAAAATTACTCGCCTTATAGTCTTAATAATCTCATTAATTACTTGCAAAATATAAAAGCCACTCCAAACTTTAAAATCTAGGAGTAGCTTTCTACTAAATCTAATTTTCTTTTATTTTATTTTTTATATTATTAAGATATTTTTCAATCTCTATATTTTCTCCTAATCCCTGTGCCAATATTTTGCTTCCTCCACCTTTTCCATTTATCTCTTTAATAGTTTCCTTTAATAGTTTTCCCATATTAACTTGTTCCAAATCTTTAGAGCATGAAAATAATATATTGGTCTTATTATTATTTATAGTAGCAAATAAGCAAATAATATTACTTCTATCACCTATTTTATTAGCTAATTTTCTTATATAATCAATGCTTCTTTCATTAAATATCTTTGTTATGATTGTCAAATCATTTTCTTTACTTGAATTAGAAAGTATATTTTCTATTTCATAGTTTATAAGCTCTTCTTCTAACTTTCTTTTCTCGTTACTTAAAGCATCTATATTACTTTTTAAATTTTTTATACTATTTAATGCTTCTTCTTCATTGCTACTTAAATAATTACATATGTCTTTTAGCATTTTATCTTTATATAAAGAATCTTTTACTGCCCTTTCCCCTGATAAAAACTCTATTCTAGTATTATTTTTATTCTTTTCATATTTTTTAATCTTAATTAGCTTCAAATCTAATGTTCTCTTTGGATGAACTCCACAACATGCATTTATATCCAAATCTCCAATTTTAACAACTCTTATTTCTTCCTCAGTATTTGGTAAATCTCTTCTTAAATTCATATTTTCTAGTTCTTTTTCATTAGGTACAAAACTCTCCACTAAAATATTTTCTCTTATTATATCATTTGCCATTTTTTCAGTTCTTCTTACTTGCTCTTCAGTCAAATGCCCAATAATATCTACTGTGCTAATATCTTTTCCTAAATGTATGCTTACTGTATTACAATCAAAAAGCTTAAAAAAGCATCCTGATAATACATGCTGTGCTAGATGCTGGTGCATTCCATCTTCTCTTTTATCCCAATCTATTTTGCCTTTAACAATAATTGAGTCCGATATATCATGAGCCACAACATGATATATCTCCCTATTTTCTTCATATACATCTAATACATTTATCCCATTTAATTCACCTAAGTCACAGGATTGGCCTCCCCCCCCTGGGAAAAATGCAGTTTTATCTAATGCTATATGAAATTTATCATCTATTTTTTTTACATCTATAATTTTTGCTTCAAATTCTTTTAAATATTGATCTATATAATATAACTTTTCCATATTTTTCACCTATTAATAATCTTCCTCAACCATTAAGTATATTTCTTTTGATATATTTGCTATCATTTCATATGCTTTATTACCCCCATCTAAAAGATATCTTTCATCTTCATTTCCATTTTCATAAGAATCCTCGCTTAAGTCACCTATATCCTTTGTCAATATTACTATAATATAAGGCTCTTTAGCATATACTATCCCAAAATCATGATAATATCTATAATAATCTCCAATTTTATGTGCAACTAAATCATAAGGTATATATTTATCTAATCTATCATGAAAAACAGTTTCTTTCATATATTCTATAAGCTTTTCATAATAGGGATTGTTATCTGGATTTTCATATAGTCTTTCTAACACCTTGCATAATTGCCCTGCTGTAATGGAATTACCATAAGGAATACTATCATCTGCTGTTATATCTCTTAAATAATCTGTTAATGATACTCCACTTATTCTATGAAGCATATTTTTAGCAATATTATCTGATTCAACAATAGATAAATAAACAGCTTCACCAATACTTATATTGGAGAATTCTGATAAATAATATAAAACCCCACTTCCACCTTCACTATCTGCTTCTTCATAATAAATAGTATCTTCTAAAGATATTGTTCCTTCGAAGACTTGATCTAAAATCATCATACATAAAGGTACTTTAGTTGTACTTGCTGCTACATAGTATTTATCTGGATTTAATGTATATTCCTCATTTGTATTTAGATTTTTATAGTATATAGATATATTATCCTTATAAATTCCTAATATTTCATCTATTTTCTCATCAATATTTTCATCTATCTTTTCATCTATTGTACTGTTTACTCTAAGATTACCTTTATCAAGCTCTATAATTTCATCTTCTTTAGTGCATCCTTGAAAAAATAATATAAGTATAATAATTAACAAAATATATACTTTCTTCATTTATGTCTCCTATTTCAAAGTATTATTTTAGTTATATCTTTATAATTATTATATCCTATATAAATTTTTATATTTCTATTATAAATAGAAAACCCTATAGAGAGACTCTTTTCATCACGTCTACTCTATAGGATACATTTTAAACAATCTTCTTACTCACTCTTGCCTTTATATTTATATTCCATTTACTTTCTAGAAAGTTGGAATTACTGATCCATTATACTTATCTTCAATAAATTTCTTAATTTTATCTGATGTTAAAGCTTTTGTTAAAGCTTTAATTTTTTCACTATCCTCATTTCCTTTTTTCACAGCTAATACATTATGATATTTTTTAGAAGCTTCTTTAGTTGCATCTTCTAAATATAAAGCATTTTCAGCTGGATTTAATCCTGCTTCAAGTGCATAGTTTCCATTAATAACAGCAATACCCACTTCTTCTAAAACCCTTGGTAATTGAGCTGCTTCAAGCTCTTCAAATTTAAGATTCTTAGGATTTTCTGTAATATCTTTTGGTGTAACTAATTCCCCTTCTTTTAATTTTATTAATCCTGCACCTTCTAGTACTCTTAAAGCTCTTGCTTCATTTGATGGATCATTTGGCACTGCAACTGTTGCTCCTTCTTTTAATTCCTCTAAGCTTTTAATAGTTGAAGAATAAACTCCTAGTGGCTCTAAATGAATACCTTTTGTATAAGTTAAGTCTAAGCCTTTTCCTTCATTAGTCTCATCTAAATATGCAACTGTTTGAAAATAATTTGCATCTAGCTCTCCTTCTGCTAAAGATGTGTTAGGTGTTACATAATCTGTAAACTCTACTATTTTAACTGTATATCCTTCTGCTTCAAGATCAGGCTTTATTTCTTCTACTATTTCCTTATGAGGAACTGGAGTAACCCCTATTGTTATTGTTTTATCTTCACCCTTTGATCCTGTTTCAGTTTCCTTATTTGTATTTCCACAACCTATTAAGCTTATTGCTAAAGCCCCTGTTAATAATAATGATAAAATTGATTTTCTTTTCATTTCTTTAACCCCCTCGAAATAATTGATAATGCATAATTGACAATTGATAATTTAGGATATAACTCTTACAGAGTTCTTTTAGTTAAATGTCTTTCATACATTTATCTGCTATATTTTAATTTAATTTTTGTATACTTTATTTTGATAGTTTTTTATATAGATAATTTCCTAGTGATTGCAACGCTTGTACGATTATTATTAGAATTATTACTGTGACAATCATAACATCTGTTTGATATCTTTGATAACCATATCTTATTGCTACATCACCAAGACCACCACCACCTACTGTTCCAGCCATAGCTGAATATCCTATTATACTTATTATGGTTAATGTTAATCCTGATATTATTGAAGGCACTGCTTCTTTTAACATAACTTTAAAAATTATTTGTGTATTAGATGCCCCAAATGATTTGGCAGCTTCCACAACTCCTGGATCTACTTCTTTTAAAGATGATTCTATTATTCTTGCTACAAAAGGCGCTGCTGCTATTGTTAAAGGAACTATAGCTGCTGGTGTGCCAATTGATTTTCCTACTATTAACTTTGTAAATGGTATTATTGCTACCATTAAAATCAAAAATGGAAACCCTCTTAATATATTAATTATTGTATCTAAAACTCTGTATATAATTTTGTTAGGATTTAATCCATTTGGAGCTGTAACTACTAATATAATTGCTGGTATAAATCCTAATATAAGCGAAAATAATGTTGAGAAAAAAACCATGGCAATTGTTTTATTAAACGCTGGTATTAATATTTCTGACATTAATTAAGCACCTCCAATACCACATTTTTACTTTCTAAATATTCTATTACTTTTTCTTTATCCTTTACCTCTACATTTATTACTAAATTTCCAAGTACATCCTCTCTAAATTTCTCTAATTTGCCCCAAACTATTGAAAAATCTACATTTAACTCTCTAGCCATTTTTGTAATAATAGCATTTTCTGATGATGTACTTGGGAAAAATAGTTTTATGTTAATCCCTGTTGTTGGTAGTAGCTCATCATCTTGATCCCCTAAAAATTTCTTAAGGGAAAGTCCTGGTTTTAAGAATAAGTCTTCTGAATTGCCCTCTGCTTTTAAAATGCCCCCTTCTATTAATGCAACTTTTTCACAAACCTCTTTAACTACTTCCATTTGGTGGGTAACAATAACAATTGTTATACCTAATTCTTTATTTATCTTTGATAAAAGTGCTAATATATCTTTTGTTATTTTAGGATCTAAAGCTGATGTAGCTTCATCACAAAGTAAAATTTTAGGTTCTAATGCTAAAGCCCTTGCTATTGCTACTCTTTGCTTTTGTCCACCACTTAAGCTTGATGGTTTTACATCTGCTTTTTCTGAAAGGCCTACTAAGTTTAAAAGCTCAGTAACTCTTTCTTTTATTTTCTCTTTTTTAAATTTCTTGTAACTATATAACTTTACTCCTTTTTCTTTATTTTCAAGTTTATATTCTTTATATTCTTCTTCATATCCCCATACTTCCAATGGTAATGCTATATTTTCAGATACTGTTTTTCTACTTAATAAATTGAATCCTTGGAATATCATTCCTAACTTTTTTCTAAATTCCCTAAGCTCAAATCCACTTAAATTTTTCACTTCTCTTCCCATCACTGTAATTGATCCATCTTCATAGTCTTCTAAACCATTTATGCATCTAAGTAATGTAGATTTTCCTGCTCCACTATGTCCTATAATTCCGTATATTTCTCCTTCTTCTATCCTAAGTGAAACTCCCTTTATAACTTCAATATCATTAAATCTTTTACTTAAGTTATTAATTTTAATCACAAGCCATTCCCCCTTTTAAGAAACTAAAGCAAAATAAAAAACGCACTGGAGAATAAATCTCTAGTGCGCGTAAATTCACATTATTAATTTATTCTCTCATCTATCAGCTAAAAAGCTGCAGGATTTAGCACCAAACTTAATAAGAATAAAATTTTATCTAATACAAATTAGACTTATCATTTAATCCTATTACAGGTTGCTGGGTTTCACAGGGCCAGTCCCTCCACCACTCTTGATAAGAAACGTAATCAAATTATTTAATTTTTCTATTGATATTAATATACATTTATTGGATTAGATTGTCAACCCAATAATTAAAATTTTATGTATTTATTTTTATAAAAACTTAAACATTATAACATCTTTCTCTATGTTAATAAGCTCTGCATCTGTGTTTAACTCAATAAAGTTAATAATATTTTCCATTGTAGAATCTACCTGCGAACTACTTGAACATATTGATGAAATAGCAATTACTATACTTTGATGAATATCTTGATCTTCTACTTCATTTACTGAAATATTAAATTTATTTTTTAGCTTTTGAATTATGCTTTTAACTACCATCCTCTTTTCTTTTAAAGAATGTACCCAGCTTGCTCTTAGTTTTATACTCATTACTAGAACTTTCATCTTAAACCACCTACACTACAATTTTTAGATATTATATATCTTAACATTATTATGAATAAAGCTCATAGAGAATATTCTCTATGAGCTTTATTCATAATTTTTATAGAGGATTATATTAATAATCTAATTAAATTTAAATTATCTACCGTATAACTTAGTTAAATCATAAACTTCTTTTGCTAGTTTATCATTAAAATCTTTTGATGAAGCTCTCCATACCCAGTTTCCCCCTAAAGTGGAAGGCATATTCATTCTTGCATCATTACCTAATCCCAATAAATCTTGCATAGTTGTTATTGCTAAGTAAGCTGGACTTCCCCAAACTCCTCTTATTAACCCTTTTGCAATTCCTTCTTCATAAGTCAAATTTAAATACTTTTTTGCTTTTTCTATTTCTTTTTTACTTCCAGTAACATTATACCATCCACAAACAGTATCATTATCATGAGTACCAGTATACGCTACACAATTAACTGGATAGTTATGAGGTAAATCTCTGCTATCTCCCTCTCCAAATCCAAACTGCAATATTTTCATCCCTGGAAATCCTGTTGTATCTCTAAGCTCGATAACTTCGTCAGTCATCATACCTAAATCTTCTGCTATTATATTAACGTCTCCAAGTTTATCTTTTATTGCATTAAATAACTTTATTCCAGGTCCCTTTGTCCACTGACCAAATTCTGCAGTCTTATTTCCATATGGTATCTCCCAATATGCTTCAAATCCTCTAAAGTGATCTATTCTTACTACATCATATAACTTAAAGCTTTCCCTAACTCTATCTATCCACCAGCTGTAGCCATCCTTATCTAAGTTATCCCAATTATATATAGGATTTCCCCAAAGCTGGCCTGTTGATGAAAATGTGTCTGGTGGACATCCTGCTACTGTTATTGGTAACATATTTTCGTCAACATTAAAGTATTCCGGATTACTCCATATATCTGCACTATCTTCTGCTACATAAATTGGAATATCCCCTATTATTTCAATCCCATTATCATTGGCATATTTTTTTAAACTATTCCATTGTTTAAAGAATATATATTGAACAAATATCCAATAGTCGATCTCATCCTTTAATAATAATTTATAAGAATCTATAGCTTCTTCTTTTCTAAGTCTTATATCATCATCCCAATTTTGCCAACTAACTAAATTGAAATGATTCTTAACTGCCATATATAAAGCATAGTCTTCTAGCCAAAACTTATTTTCATTTATAAACTTATTTATTTCCTCATCATATTTATTTTTAGAATTTTGATATACAATTCTTAACACTTTATTTTTATTTATAAATAATTTTGCATAATCTACACAATTTTCATCTAATCCATAATCTAAAGTTGAATAATCTTCTTTAGCTAATAGACCCTCTTTTTCTAATAATTCAAAATCTATAAAATACGGATTACCAGCAAATGCTGAAAAGCATTGATATGGTGAATCTCCATAACTAGTTTGTCCTAAAGGTAGTATTTGCCAATACTTTTGTCCACTCTTTTTTAGAAAGTCAATAAAGGCAACCGCTTCCATTCCAAATGTTCCTATTCCATACTTTCCTGGTAGCGATGAAATATGCATCAATATGCCACTACTTCTCTTCATAAATTTTACCTCATTTCTCATAAAACCTATTTCTATATTATAATTATTATTCTTATTCTATTTTAAAAGTTACTTATAATAAATTATTAATTTATTATATTAATACATAAGAGAGTTTTATTTATATTCCTGAGAGCTGTTAACAATTTATTTTAAATCTATATTATTTATAATCTATTCATGATAGAAATAATTCATACTATCATGAATAGATTGATTTTTATTTGCTTATTTCAAAATTTGTTGATTCTCTTTCTACTAGTTCTGTATTAAGAATAACGTGCTTATTATCAGTTTTATTAGCTATTAAATCCAATAATAAATCTACACTTATCTTTGCCATTTCTACTTTAGGTTGTATAATTGTTGTAATTGTAGGGCTGTAAAACTCACTAATATCCATACCATCAAATCCAATTACAGCAACATCTTTTCCTACTTCTAGCCCATTATCCTTTATGGCCTTTGCACATCCTACAGCCATTATATCTGATATAGCAAATATAGCTGTAATATCTTTATACCTCTTCAGTAGCTTATCTGTTTCTTCATATGCTCCTCTATAATCATAATGTCCTAGAATTTTATAATTTTTATTAAACTCAATGTTATTTTCATTTAATGCCTTTATATAACCTGCTTCTCTTAGATATCCAATTCCAAAGTCATTTTCATCTCCTAGCATTATAGCTATATTTTTATGACCGCAATTTATTAAATATTGTGTAGCTGAATAAGCAGATTTTTCGTTATCTATAGACACTGATGAAAAATTCGAAAACTCTTTCCCATATTTATGATTTATTGAAGTCAATACAACTGGTACATCTATAGCATTAAAATCATCATTTTTTACGTCAGTAAAGTTTCCTCCTAAGCAAATTACACCCTGTAACCTCTTTTCCTTTATCATGGATATTAAATTATTCATTTCATCATCACTTAAGTAATCATGGTGCTCTAGAATCATAGAATATCCTGCTTTAGAAATTCTTTTACTTATTGAGTCTAACATTTCTGAGAAGAATGGATTAAAAACCCCTTTTATTAATACACCTATATTATTTGTATTATTTTTTTTAAGATTTCTAGCACTGTTATTAGGTATATAATTATTTTCTCTTATTACCTCTAACACTCTTTCTCTAGTTTGCTCTTTTACATCTGGATGATTATTTATAACTCTTGAAACTGTGCTAACACCTACCCCAGCAATTCTTGCAATATCTCTTATGTTTATCATAACTCCCTCCAAGTTTCGACAAATTATTCGGTATCGTTTCCATTAATTTCTACATTAATTATATCATAAGATTTAATTCAAGGGTAAAATCATTATTCTTTTACTGATCCGGAAACTAATCCACCTGCTATATATTTTTGTAAAAGTGAAAATATAACTACAATTGGTGTAGCTGCCATTACCGCTGCTGCTGAATACATAGTCCAGTTTGCAGAAAATTGATCCTTAATAAATTTTTGTAATCCAGTTACAAGTGTTTGTACATCTGCATTCTTTAATATTGCTGAAGTAAACATAAATTCACTATAAGCTCCTATAAATGCAAATAGGAATATAACTATTAACATATTTCTTAGTAAAGGTAATATTATTACTGAAAATACCTTCCAAGTTGATGCTCCATCTATATAAGCTGCTTCAACCAATTCATCTGGAATACCATCTACTGCTCCTTTTAAAAGCCAGATATTATATGCACTTCCACCAGCTAATATTAATATTAATACCAATGGCTTATTAGTTAAATTATATGTGAAAACTATACCCATTATTGCTGGTAAAGCCATAGCAGCTGGGAACATTTGAAGAATTAATAAACTCATAAGTCCATTTTTTCTTCCCCAAAATCTTAGCTTAGAAAATGCAAAGGCTGCTGGAACTGATAATACTAATTGAAGAACTGCAACACTTGTACAAATAATCAATGAATTTTTTATCCATAATAAAAAGTTAGTCTTTTCAAATACCTTTCTATAGTTCTCTAAAGTCCATTCTGTTGGAAAGAACGATGTCTGGGTAAATGCATTTCCTTTTGCCATTGATGCAGAAATTACAGCTACTATAGGAAATAATGTTATTAATATCATTATCCATATAAATACTCTTCCAAACCAAGCTGTCCTTATTTCATCAGGTCTTAATTTCTTTTTATATACTATATTTTCTTTTTTTCTTGAAATACTTTTTAAATTTACCTCTGTTTGCATATTAATCAACCTCCTCAAATTGGCCAGATGCCTTCATTTGCGCAAATGAAATTGTTGCAATTATTATAAATATTATTATGCTAAGAGCAGAAGCAATCTCAAATCTTCCAAATTGCATTGAAAGTTTATAATTTACTGATGCTAATATATCTGTATATCCTGCAAACTGAGTATTTAACCTTGGAGGATTACCACCTGTAATTAAATAAGCTGATCCAAAGTTATTAAAGTTAAATGCAAATGATGATATTATAAGTGGATAAGCTGTTTTAGCTATTGAAGGTAAAGTAATATTGGTAAATTGTTTCCACTTAGTTGCTCCATCCACCATTGCTGCTTCATAGTAAACTTCAGGTATTGCAGCTAATGAACCTAAGCAAACATTCATCATATAAGGGAACCCTAGCCATATATTAACCATTAAAATACTCATTCTTGCCAAGTTAGGATCTGTTAACCACTTTATAGGCTCTTGAATTAAATGTAATTGCATTAATAAATTATTTATTTGTCCATAACTACCATTAAATAAACCTTGAAATGATAGGATTGCAACTGATGCTGGTAGTGCCCAAGGAAGTATTAATATTCCTTTGTAAAATCCTCTTTCTTTAATGTTAGGATTATTTAAAACTAATGCTATTACTAATCCTAATATAAAGCATCCAAGTGTTGATATTATTGCAAAAATTAAAGTCCATGCAAATACAGGTAAAAATGTTTCCTTAAAAGGGCCTGCTAAAACTTCTATGAAATTAGAAAAACCTACGAAATTAATTTCACCCTTTGAAAACTGAGTATAATCAGTAAAAGCATAGTATACTGTTGATATTACTGGAAATAGTGTAAATATACATATTGAAATAAGTGCTGGTGCTAAGAAATAGTAAGCTTTACGACTTTTACTCTTCATGCCCATTTAAAATCCCCCTTTATTTTATATAGAGATAGGTAAAAACCTATCTCTATTTAGCTAAATATTATTTTATTTGTTTAATACCTTCTTTTACTTGATTTACTATATTTTCTCCAGCTGTTTTAGCATCTATTTGACCTGAAGTTAATAACTTTAAGTTATTTGCTGCTGGTTCCCACATAGCTTGAACTTCTACTATATTTGGCATTGGCATAGCAACTTTTGCTTGTTCCATAAATGCTTTAGTATATTCATCATCAATTACGTAATCTTTAGCTACAGGAATTCTGCTACCAGTTTTATATACTATATCTTGTCCCTTATTAACGAACTCTTCCATAAGCTTCCAAGCTGTATCTTTATTCTTTGAATTTTCATTAACAAATGCAGTTTGAACACCTAAGAATGTTTGTGGAGCTTTACCATTTAAAGTTGGCATTGGAACTACTCCAAAGTTTAATCCAGCTTCTTTAGCACCTGAAACATCCCATGGACCTGAGAAATAGAATCCAGATTTACCTGATGTAAAATCGCCCTTAGCTATATCTCCAGTAATATCTGCTGCCATTAATTTATCTTTATTAACTAAATCTGAAATAAATTGAAGTCCTGCTACTGAACCTTCATTTCCAAGACCTATATCATTAGGATCTAATGTACCATCATTATTTTTATAAACATATCCGCCACCAGCTGATAAGAATGCATATGAGAAGAAGAAATCATTAATGTTATATTCAAATCCAACTTCCTTCGCCATTGCAACTAAATCTTCCATAGTCTTTGGAACTTCTTTAACCTTATCTTTATTATAGAACATTCCTGTTGTTTCTTGAGCAAATGGAACTGCATAAATTTTTCCACCTATAGTAACTGCATCAACAATTCCTTGAGAAGTATATTTATCGGCTGACACCATTCCTGATGGAACCTCAGCAACTACTCCTGCTTTTTGGAATGTTCCTAAGTTATCATGTGGAACTCCTAATACAAGGTCTGGACCATTATCACTTTGACAAGCTTGAATCATTTCTTGGAACTTTCCTTGGTCTTCAACAACGTTTATTTCAACGTTATTTTCTTCTCCCCAAGCTTTCGCTACCTTTTCAAATTCTTGAACTTCATTAGTAGTAAAGTGTGACCAAACTGTTAAAGTTTTCTTTTCTCCATCAGTAGTACCACTATTTTCACCCTTTCCACCACAACCAACTAGAGAAGTTGTAGCAATTACACCAGCAATTAAAACTGCTAATAGTTTTGAACGTTTTACCATAATAAATTCCTCCCAAAATCTAATTTTAGATCTTTATATTTATAAACCCTTTAGGTTTATTAACTAATTAATGTTATTGTTTACAGGTAACCTTACCGGTACCGATTCCATTTAATTTTACAATTTGCTTTTATATCCTGATTCCTTCCACAATAAAAATAAAATTTTAAATTCTACTGCATCATTGAAATTGGATATATCATAATTTACTATTTTCTTTATTTTATCTATTCTATAAAATAAAGTATTTCTATGAATATACAGCTTATCTGCAGATTCACTTATTTTTAAACCTTCACTAAAGAATATTTCTATAGTCTTTATAAGATCATCATCTAATTTAGAAAATATATCATTATATTTTTTATATACTCTATTAATTTCTTTTTCTTCTGCATTTTTTATCATTTTTTCTAAAAGCAAAGAGTTTTCAGTATATATTTTTGATGGTAAATCATATTTTAAGCAAATTTCCAAGTTTGCTTTAAGATACTCAAATTTTTCTTTTAATTCATTGTACTCATCAATTTTACAATAGCTTATATAACATTTTTCTGCTATATTCTTTTTTATTCCTAGAAGAAGTTCTTTAATACTCTCATTACTAATATCATTTTTACTTATTATAAGAATATATTCGTCTTGAATAACTATTATACTTTCATCTTGTAAGTACTTTTTTTCTATTAACTTTATAGCTTTAGACTGTTTGTCCTTCAAATAAATAAGTATTAATTTAAAAGGCTTGTCTTTTATTACTTCTTTAAGAATGTCATTAGAAAATTCTTTTCCCTTTATTATATCTGTTATTATTTCCTCTTTTGACTTTACTGCATTGCTTAACTCTTGTTCTAGGCAATATTTTAATAGACTAATACAGTTACTATAATTTTCGTATGTTTCTAGCAGTAACTCCTCTGTTGGCATTCTTAAAATACTACTTACAATTTTCGAATTATTTCCTTGTAAGAAATTAGCTATTACAGATCCATCCTTTTCACTTATCTTGAAGGGAATTTGAATTTCTTCACTTATTTTTTGAAAAGAGTTTTTTAACCCATACATAAGCTTCCCCCATCACAAAACAATTTTATATTTTCTAAATCTTTGTGAAACAGGTAACGTTTCCAGAAAACAATAAAATGTTTCTTATTTATTATTTACCTTTATCTTAATTTGATTATACTCTTGCAATCGTTTTTATTCAATAGTATATTATCACAATTACAAATATATTTTTTGTGAATTTTTACAACGAATTCTTCCTAAGCCTTATATTTTAATATAAAAAGCTAACTAAAAAATTTTCAAAAAATTACTATTTTTTAGTTAGCTTTTTATTTTATTTCATTTTTTTCATGGATTTTTTTATGTCATTCATCATATTTTTCATGCTTTCCTTAGCATTTTCACCCATGTCTTCAACTTTATCAGCTAATTCTGATATTTCTTCAGCTATCTCTTGAGTCATTTTCCCTGACTTTACTTGTTTATATAGTCTCTTCATTTTATTTTCTATTTCTTCCATAACCATAATCTATACCTCCTAAATGAATATATTATTATATTTTGCTTTAAAGTTAAATTTATACTCATACGGAGAATTTAATTATTCTAACCCTATGGATTCTTCTTTTCTTTCTTTTATAAATGTTACTATTGCAGGTATAACTGAAATTATTATAATTGCAATAACTATGATTGAAAAATTACTTTTTACTATTGGTAGGTTTCCTAAAGCAAAACCTCCTATTAAAAATAATAATACCCATAAAGCCCCACCAATTAAATTATACTTTATAAAACTTCTGTAATTCATCTTAGTTATTCCAGCAACAAATGGAGCAAATGTTCTTATTATAGGTATAAATCTTGATAAAACTATTGTTATAGCTCCATGTTTCTCGTAATAATTATTTGCCTTTATTAAATAATTTTTATTTATAAATTTAACCTTTTCCTTTTCCATTACTCCACTTCCAATTTTCTTGCCTATGTAATAATTAGCAGTATCACCTAATACGGCTGCTATATAAAATATGATAAGTAAACTCATCACATTCATTGCACCTATTGCTGCAAGTGCTCCTGAAGCAAATATTATTGAGTCTCCAGGTAGAAATGGAGTTACAACTAATCCAGTTTCAAGAAATATTATTATAAATAATACTGCATATATCCATATTCCATAATTAGCTGTTATTACACTTAAATATTTATCTAAATGTAGTATTATATCTATAAATTTTAATATTAAGTTCATATTGTTACCCTCTTCCTTATTTTTATCAACAGTATAATTATATAATCTATAATAAATATATATATTACATAATTCTTAATAAATAAAAAAAACTATCACATTTATGATAGCTTTTTACATTTACTATTTTCTATAATTTTGATAGTCATCAAACTGCATACAACACCTAATGATATTCCTCCAATTATATCTGATGGATAATGTACAAATAAATATAATCTTGAAAATGCAACAAGTGCTGCAAAAAAATAAAATAAGTATTTCCAGTTCTTTATGTAATGTCCAAGTACCACAGCTGCTGCAAATGAAGATGCAGTATGTCCTGACGGAAATGAATATGATAATGGTGCCTTAATTATTATTTCTATATCTGGAAAAGTAGTAAATGCCCTTGGCCTTTGTATAATATTTTTTATAAATACTTCCCCTATAAGGCTTGTTACAGCTAAGGCAATTAACATTGTAAATCCAATTTTCCTATATTTTTTACTTATTAATAAAATTATACCTATTATTATCCATATGAGTCCTCTATCACCTAGATTAGTTATAAATATCATTATAGAATCCATCAAAGGACTAGAAAAATATTCTCTAATAAATCTCAATATACTTATATCAATTAAATTTATATACTCCCACATGTTTCCCCCATTATTACTTAAAATTGTTACTTACCATCTATCAAATTTTCTTCTACGCTTTTTCTTTCCATGTTCTTTTTATTTTCTTCTCTTAACCTACTTTTTTCATTCTTAATTAGAACAATGTCTTGTATATCATTAGTAAAGTAATACAACATATATTCATTACTATATGATTGCTCATCTGCTCTTATTCCTTCATTATATATCTTCTTTATGGCTTCTACAACTCTGGTATCCCCTTTAAAGCCATTAATATCGTATCCTTCAACAAAGCTCCATATAGCAATTTGAGTTGCAAAATATGCTTCTTCTTCTGAAAAAAGATTTAATTCACTATAGCTTTTGCTTGGATAACCTGAGGATAATATTCCTGCCAGTTGTTTTGTTGCATATCCATTTTCCTTAAATACTTCACCCTTTGGATATGACTTATCGATCTCCAAACAATATCCTATTTGATTTGTTTCTACTTCTCTTATCATTTTTGCTTTAATATTAAAATTTTCATATTCAACTTCACCTACATAGTAATTATCAGTTGTTATTTTAACTTCATTATCAAGCTTAATAGCCCAATAGCTATAGCTCCAATTACATAATATTAAAGTTAACCCAATAATAATAATTACATTCTTACATTTACTTTTCATTTTATCCCTCCTACTAGTTCTATCAATACTATTTTTATCAATTTAAAGCTAAATATACTAACTGAAGGGATACTTATTAACTCTTATTTTATTGATAATTACCATATTACATACCTATTTTCTTTTTTATTTACGTGAAAATAATTAAGGTAGCATCAATTTTTTTCTAATGCTACCTTAACATATATTTTATATGAACATTTAATTCTTTTTGAATGTCTTACTCATTTCTATAAGCTCTATTGCTATATCTTTTATAGTTTCTGCACTTATTAGCTGATCTTCAGCATGCATTATTATTAAAGAAAACTCAAGCTTTTCTCCATTTGCTTCCTTATGAATCAATCCAGAGTGTGCATGATGCCCCTCTAATAAAAACCCTTTAGCCTCTTCTATTTTCTTTTCTGCTTCATCATAATTATTATTTCTAGCTTCTCTTATTGCTTCCATAGCTAAAGATTTGGCCATTCCTACATTACTTATAATTTCAAATGCAACTAATTCTAGTTCATCCATTTCTTATTCTCCTAACTGTTACATAGTTTCTGTGTTTGCTATTTCATCTTCGTGCATCTTTATAGCGGCTTTATTTGATGCAATTACAAATGGAGCATAAATTAATACACTGACTGCTAAACAAACAAATCCTACTACAAGGCCCATCCATACTCCACCAGTTCCTATAAACGGAATAAGTGGTCCTGGAGTAGTCCAAACAGCTCCATAAGCTATAGGTGGAATAATCTTAAACATTATTGCACCATATCCAATAAGGACATTTACTATAGGTACTAATAAGAACGGTATTATATATATTGGATTTAAAACTATTGGTAAACCAAATATTACTGATTCATTAATATTGAATAATCCAGGTCCTATAGATAGTTTAGCAATGTCTCTTTGATCCTTTGCCTTAGAGAATATGAATATTGCTATAAGTAATCCAAGTGTCATACCTGAACCACCATAGTTAGCAAAAGCATCAGTTAAAACCCAAGTTGTTGGGTATGGTGCACCCCATGCTGTTCCATTGGCTTGTGCAAAAGCTAAGTTAGCGGCATTTGGTTCAGCAAACATAGTTTCTCTCACTGCTGCAATTGTGTTAGGTCCATGAATACCCATTATCCATAATAAATTTGATACTAAAACCATAACTACTACTGAGAAAATGTTATCTCCAAGTTTAGTTAATGGCGCCTGCAATACATTATAAATCATAGTATGAATTCCGCCACCATTAGTAACTTTACCTAATATAAAGTTAAGAATTGAGAAACCAACTGTTACTATTATTATTGGTAATAATATCTTAAATGTTCTAGATACTGCTGGAGGTACTTGTTCTGGCATCTTAATTTCAAGCTTAGGAGACTTAGAAAGTCTTGATAAAAATTCACCTACTAATAATCCGACTATTATTGCAACGAATAAACCTTGAGGTCCCATATATTGCATTGTAATATTTCCATCTACTGCTGATGGATACATTATAAAGAATACTGACACTGAAGTAAGTCCAGTTAATAAGTCATCTGCACCTAAGGATCTTGCAAGATTCCTTGCTATTAAAAATGCTATAAAGATTGCTAAAATGTTTAAAGATCCATTTAATACAGGTGCAAATATTGCTTGATAGTCTGCTAAGTTAGGAATTAAATCTCCTAAGTGAATAAGTTTAGCTACAAATCCATCTGGATGAAGTAAAACATTATTTATTAATACCATTAATGAACCTGCCATTGTTAATGGAAAGGTTAATATAAATGCATCCCTAATTGCAACAATATGTCTTTGTGCATTTAACTTTGTTGCAATTGGAACAAGTATTTTTTCCATGCTGTTTTCTAATTTCGTCATAACGCTCATTGTTTTTCCCCCTTATATTTTTTTATTTATTAAACCTCTTGTTAAATTCCAAGAGTTTTTAATACTTGATCTAATATTGCTTTTCCATTCATTGTTCCATATAATCTCATATCTATAACTTCTACAGGTATTCTCCCCTTAACTAAGGCATCTACTTGTGGTTTTTGGAATCTTACTTGTGGTCCAAGTAACACTATGTCAACTTTATCAATAACGCTTGAGCATTCTGAAACTGGTAAAGCATCAATATTAATTTCTATTCCTTTCTCCTTTGCTGCTGCCTTCATCTTATTTACTAAAAGACTTGTAGACATCCCCGCTGCACAAACTAACAAAATATTTTTCATAATAATTCCTCCTTAAATTTATTTGAATATAATTATATTTCTTCTTCGAACCTTTACCATTTATTAAAAACTATACATTTAAAGCTCCTCTCCATTAGTAGCTATAACATTTTTATACCAATAGAAACTTTTCTTTTTTATACGCCTTAAATCTTTTTCATCATTTTCATTTCTATCTACATAAACAAATCCATATCTCTTTTGATAACCATTAAGCCAGCTTAGCAAGTCTGTAAATGACCATGTACAATATCCTAGTAACTCCACTCCATCTGTTATAGACTCTTTGCAAGCTAAAATATGATTTCTTATAAAATCTATTCTATAGTCATCATTTATGATATCGTTATCCTCAAGCTTATCAAATTCACCTAAACCATTTTCAGTTACTAATATTGGTAACCTATATCTACTGTTTATTCTTCTTATTCCTATCCTAAGTCCTGTATGATCAATTTCCCAATCCCAATTTGTTCTTTCTAAATGAGGATTCTTTATAGTTTTAAAGTTTCCTGGAATACCATAATCTTTAGATGTTCCCTTTTTACCAGATGTATTTATTTCTTCAAAATTACTTACTCCATTTATAGGATTTGCTTCTACAGTTTCACTCCTATAATAATTTATCCCTATAAAATCAGGTTTTCCTCTTTCTAAAAGTTCTAAATCTCCATCTTCAATTTCTGGAGCCACTCCTTCTTTCTCATACCTGTTTAATGCAAAAGCTGGATAGTTTCCAAAGCAATATACATCTAGCCACCAGTGACAATTCATATCTTCAGCATTTTCTCTTGCTAAAACATCTTCTGGTTTACATGTATAAGCATAATTAGGAGTAAATGCAAAGCTTGGACCAATCATTCCATTAGATACATATTGCCTAAAAGACTCTATTGCCTTTGCATTTGCTAAACTTGCAATATGATTTGCTTTAAGCATCCTTTTATCATCTTGTATCTTTGGTGGATGTATTCCTATCTTATATCCTAAAAGTATAAATATATTTTGCTCATTTAGAGTTATCCAATATTTAACCCTATCCCCATATCTTTTATAAAGAGTTATACAATAATTATTAAAATCATCTATTATTTCTCTGGATTCCCATCCGCCATATAGATCCTGGAGATGTTGTGGCAAATCCCAGTGGTATATGGTAATAATAGGTTTTATATCATTAACAATAAGCTCATTTATAAGATTATCGTAAAACTCTAATCCCTTTTCATTTATCTTACCTCTTCCTTCCGGATAAATCCTGCTCCATGATATTGAAAACCTATAGGCTTTTAGTCCCATCTCTTTCATTAAATACACATCTTCTTTGAACCTTTTATAATGATCTACTGCGACCTTTCCATTAGTTCCCTTATAGGTTGTCCCAGACAATTTAGTGAAGGTATCCCAGATACTTAATCCCTTTCCATCAATATTATAAGCCCCTTCAACTTGATATGCTGCTGAAGCACTTCCCCATAAAAAATCCTCTTTAAATTTATCTAGCTTTTTATGAATCAAGATTTCCTCCCTCCTTCTTGCTTGTTGATTATATTATATCTCATGAAATACCCCTTGTAATCATTTTCAACCATAAAAAAACACACTTTAAGCTTATATAATTTGTTCCATAAATATAACAATTTGTTTTAAATAAAATGCATATTCAGCCTAACAGTTTAACGTTTTTATTTGTGAACATAAAATATTTAAAACACCATATTTCTTATAATAATAAGCAAATTTCTATATAAGCTGAATATATAAACTTCATTTTAAAAATTATAGAGGATAGATGGTTCCCATCTATCCTCTATAATTTCTATATAGTTTCCTACCTATAGTTTCAATAATATATAATGCCGGAATTTGTGTAGTTATATCATGCTCTCCATTCTTTTCTTCCTGAACATAATATCCAATATTTATATCACATATTTTTGCTAAAGTTGAATCTTCATTATTAGTAATACTTATAGCTTTACATCCTTTTCGCTTTAAATTATTTATATGCTCTATTACAGTTGGTGTTTCACCAGAAACAGAAAATGCAATAGACACATAGTTTTCTGTGAATTTAATATTAATTGGATAAAATGGATCATCTATATATATAGCATTTCTACCTATTGCAGAAATATACCTTGCAGCATACTTTGAAAGGATACCAGAAAATCCTATTCCAACAAATATTATTGTATTAGCTTTATCTAATACATCACAAACTTTATCTATCTTATCTCTATAATCTTTAGTTTTTGCTTTCTTAAAAAAATCAATTATCATTGATGTATTATCAGTTAAATGCTTTTCTTTACCTTCTTCTATATACATCTTAAATTTTAATTTAAATTCTGAAAACCCTTCACAGTCTAACTTTTTACAAAACCTTAAAATTGTAGTTGTAGATACATGAGCTTCGTTTGCTAATTCTCTTATTCTCATGTAAATTACTTTTTCACTATTTCTCATTATATAATTATATAATGATAACTCTAACTCATTTAAATTTTGTATTTTATTATAGCTAAACATTACTCATCTCCTTTTATAGAAATAACCTTTTTAATTATTTCTTATATACTATAATATATATTAAATATGCATATTATTTTGTGATTAAAATAATGTGTATATAATTAATTATTTGCAAAAGGCTGAAATCTATATATTTAAGACTTCAGCCATGTAATAAATATAGTATATTTTATTATACTTAAATATCTTCTCCTCTGGTTTCTATTATGTTTTTATACCAATAAAAAGAGGCCTTTTTCTTTCTATTTAAATTATTTTTATGGTCTACATATATAAATCCATATTGTTTTTTATATCCATTCAACCAGCTCAGTAAATCAATAACTGACCATGCATAATACCCCTTTAAATTTATTCCTTCTTTAATAGCATTTTTTACAGCCCTTAAATGTGCTTCAATAAATTTAATTCTAGGTATATCAACAACTTCATTATCTATAATAGGATCTTCATCTCCTAGTCCATTTTCTGTTATATATATTTTTATATCTCCATATCTTTCCTTAAGCATTCTTAATCCATCTAAAAATGCTTCAGGAGATATCTCCCATCCCCATTTAGTATATTGTTTGCCATTCATTTTAACAGTTCTATAAAAACCATCAAATGATGGATTTCCTGGGGCTCCCGTTGAATTTTCTCTGTTTCTTTCAACTTCTTCGTCTATATTATTTTTCATTACTCTTTGAGGTTGATAATAATTAAGTCCAATAAAATCATTCTTATCTGCGGCATTTTTAATTATTTCTAACTCTTCATCTGTCCAATCAATTTTAACACCATGTTTAGTGATTATATCTACAACATATTTAGGATATTCACCTTTTAATATCGGATCATAAAACCAATGCATATCGATTTCATTTGCATGATTAGCTGCCAATATATTTTCTTCTTTATCATCTATACTAAAGGCTGGAGAAAATACATGAGTAATTCCTATTTCACCATATTGTTTTAACTTCTTATATAACTCAACTGATTTTGCATGAGCTAAAAATACATTATGTGTAGCTTGGAAATACTTATTTAAATCACCAACTATAGCTGGTGGATGAGCTCCTGCTAGGTATCCTAATCCACAAAATACTACTGTTTCGTTAAATGTAATCCAATGCTTAACTCTATCTCCAAAAGCTTTATAACAAATTTCAGAGTAATTTAAAAATGCATCTATAGTTTCTTTATTCGTCCATCCACCCTTTTCTTCTAGAACTTGTGGTAAATCCCAATGATATAAGGTTATAAATGGAACTATCCCATATTTTAGACATTCATTTATTATATTATTATAAAACTCTATACCTTTTGGATTTACTTCACCTACTCCATTTGGTAATATTCTAGGCCATGAAATTGAAAATCTATATGACTCTAATCCCATTTCCGCCATCAGTCTTATATCTTCTTTATATCTATGATAGTGATCGATTGCAATATCACCATTAGTGCCTTCAAAAGTTTTTCCTGGAATCTTAGAAAATACGTCCCAATTTGAAAGACCTTTTCCATCTTCGTTCCATGCTCCTTCTACTTGATATGATGCAGATGCTGCTCCAAATAAAAAATCCTTTGCAAACTTCATTTATTTTTTCCTCCTATTTATAAAAATAAGCTTAATTTTATTTCAATATGTTATTTTACGTTAATTGTATAATAAAGACTTACTCCATATTTTGATTTTGTTTTAAATTCTGATTTTAAATATGATTCTAACTCTTTAGCAGTTAAACCTGTTTCTGCTGAATAAACTATTTTTATTCTATTGCTATCATCAAACACTGTAAGCTTAACCTTATCATCCTCAAAGTTATCGAAGAATTCCCTTATAAATTTCATTTGAACTCCATTTATTTCTACCTTATACATATCTTATCCCCCTACATTAATTCTTTTAAAACTAACTTTAATATAATTTTACAATATTTTTTTAGATAAAGCCTATTTTTATAAATTAATAAAACAAATATCGCTTTTTATAATTTGTTTTATTTTTGTAACATATTGTTATTTTATTATACCAATATTTTTCATAAAAATATATTCTTAATTTTGCGAAAATTTTTGTTATTATATCCATAAATCATTACTTATTGAATATTGAGGGAAATAATAATGTTAAAGGAGAGATTAATTTCATTTTCATCTCTCCTTAGAATTTATTTTTTAATTAATAATATTTTTCTTAATTATCGATTTTGCTACAAGATTCTCTTACAATTAATTCTACAGGTACTACCTTATTAATTTTTAGCTTTTCCTTTTTATTTATTTGCTCAACTAATATATCTACAGCTGCTCTGCCAATCTCATCACAATTTTGCCTTACTGTAGTTAACTTTGGAGTAACATATTTAGCTAATTCTATGTCATCAAATCCAATAACAGAGATATCTTCTGGAACCCTTAGCCCAGCTTCCTTTATAGCCTCTATTGCTCCAAGAGCTATTTTATCTGATGATGATAAAACTGCTGTTGGTCTATCATCTAACCTCAGTAGTTTCTTCATAGCATCATACCCCCCACTAAAATCAAAGTTAACTCCATCTGCAAGATATCCATCTGGTATTTCCAAATTAAACTCTTTCATAGATTCTACATAAGCTTTTTTTCTTACAGTACTTGGCCAATTATCTATCTTCGAAGTACCATATATATGGGCAATTTTTCTATGCCCTAAGTCGTATAGATATTTTATAGCAGCTTTACATCCAGTTACATTATCTGATGTTACTGTTGATGTATGCTCATTAATCATATCTATTATCACAATTGGAAAATCACTATTTACAAGAGAAATTGTTTCCTTATCATTTGGATCAGTACAAATAATTGCTATTCCATCAACACACTTGTATCTAAAGTATTCTAAAAATGTGTCATTTTTAAGCCTATCATTCTTAGAACCAAAAAGTAATGAATAACCATACTTATCTGATTGTTTTTTAAATGCTTCTATTACATTAGAAAAGAAAGAATGACTCAATCCAACTCCAAGATCTTCAAAATAAACAATTCCTAATGTCCATGTTTTTTTAGTAGTTAATCCCTGTGCCTGAGAATTAGGCAAGAAATTTTGTTCCTCTAATATGCTTTTTATTTTTTTTCTTGTTTTATCACTTACATCAGGATAATTATTTATAACTTTAGATACTGTTGTTGGAGAAACTCCTGCAAGTTTTGCTATTTCGTAAATTGTAATCAACTTTATACCATCCTTTCTTTTTATGTGCCTGTAATAATTATTTTTCTATTTTGTATCTGTATTAAATTACTCCAATAAAGTATATATCGAATTTCCTCTTAAATTAATATTAACAATTTCTCCATCTATATCTAGTGTTATTTTTTTATCTTCACTATTTTCATTCATAATAATTATACATAAGTTATCTTTTTCATCTATACAACTTAAAGCATATATTTTTTCATTATCAACTTCACTTAATACTCTTATGGAATCTTTCTTTATAAATTTACTAAAATGAGCTATATAGTAAAACGAACTATTATATATTACTTCATCTTTCCTTAAATCTACAATTATAGGTGCATCACATAGATTTCCAACATGATTTGGTCCACCAGTCTCATCCAATACTATATTCCAATCTATCCATGCTTCAACATAATTATTTAAATCTCCAATTATATTTCTACCATATCTTTCGCCAGTATTCCAATCACCTAGATGTACTCCACCTTCTTGGCATCCCTCTGTAAATATTATATGTTTATCTGGAAAAGCCTCATGTACTCTAGATACATTTTCAAAATCCTCTGAAACATACCAATGAATACCCGTTCCCCATACATATTTATTTGCTTCTTTATCCTCTAATACAGTCTTTGCTCTATCGTAAACTAAATCTCTATTATGATCCCATATTATTATTTTTTTATGACTTAAATTATTTTTCTCAAAAGTTGGGCCTAAATAATCTTTTACAAAATCTCTTTCTTCTTCTGCAGAGTATAAACATGAATCCCATACTTGTTTAGCTGCCGGTTCATTTTGAACTGTAACTCCCCAAATATCAAAGTCCTTCTTCTTCATCTCTTCTATATATTTAACATAATAGTCAGCCCATAATTGTTTATATTTATTACTTATCTTTCCACCATGATTCATTTCCTTATTTGTCTTCATATAGCTTGGAGGGCTCCAAGGACTTGCTAGTATATTCAATTCATCATTTTTTATATCTTTAACTTCTCTAACTAATGGTAAAACATATTTCTCAGCTCTATCTAATGTAAAACTTTCTAATGTCTCATCATTTTCTTCTACGTAACTATAATTTTCTAATGCAAAATCACAACTATTAATATGAACTCTAGCAAAATTGTAGCCTATCCCTTTTTCACAATCAAAATATGACTCTAATATATCTTTTCTTTTCTCATCCTCTATTTTAGAAAGTACATATGCACTTGATTCTGTCAATGCTCCACCAAAGCCAAGTATTTTTTGAAATCTTTTTTTTGTATCAACTTTAACTCTACAATTAATTTTGCTAGACTCATCTACGATTACTTCTTTTAAATCATACCTCTTTAATCTATCATCCGTATTCTTACAAGTAATGTATACATTATAACTTCTCATACTCTCACTCCCTATCTATGAAATTATCGCTACTATTTCTTTTACTTTTAAATTTCTTATATTTTCAGCATCTACTCCCGTTATTTTATTTCCACCAATAGACTTGATATTATTATCATTATCAATTAATGTGTACTCTGAAATCTCACCCTTTTTATCTCCAAAGGTATTTTTACATTGTTTATTAATATATCTTAATCTTATACTTCCTAATAATGTTGTTTCAAGAATTGAATCTTTAAAGAAGTCCTTTGATAATATTGGTGATAACTCAAAACTTAAAATTCCATTTTCATACTTAAATATATTTTCTCCTACCATCATAAGCTTCCAAATATTTAGCATTTCTACTGTTGTTCCACTTAATCTTGCTATAAATCCTCTTCCATGCGTTCTTTTATCTGGATTTACACTACTTGCTATAAATGAAGAATTTTCTAATATACTTCTTCCATACACATCTGATTTCATAAATGGAGGTAATATATTTTTTATTTCTGAATAGAACTCTTCGTATAAACCTTCTTTTATTAATTCTAAAATATATTTAAATTCCATATGCATGAAAACTGATTCTCTTTCAAGCCATCCCGCTGTAAAACTCCTAGCTCTACCTATCTCAAATGTAACATCTTCTATAGATTCTGATGTCTTATACATTTTTAGTTTTTTATCGTAAATATCACTATTTTTTATTACTTTATATATTTCTTTTTTTTCATCTTCCTTTAAACCAGTTTTTAAATATCTTGCATATCCTTCTAAAAATAAAGGAAGAAAATTAGCCTTAAATTCTAATGGTTTTACATTACCTTTGTCATTTATATCAAATCTAACAACATCATAATAAATAAATGTAGGAATCTTATCTTCATTAAGTTCTTTTATTTTTTCTATTCCCATGTCTATTTTTTTTATGATATTGTTAATTAATTCTTTAATCCTATCTTCACTTATTAACTCTTCTGCACCACTTATTGAATATTTAGTCTTTTCTCTGTACTGTTCTCTGATATAAGAAACTTTGTCCCAATAATCTATTTGAGATAAAGAATTATTTAAATTATAAGTAAGTATATGACTTAACTCTTCAATAATATTATAAAATTCTACTGGAACCTTTAAACTTCCTTTTATTAAATCTATATTTTCTTTTATAAAACAGGCTAATCTTTTTAATTCTGCTGTTTCTGCAAAGCTTGATCCTATAATCCCTGGAAGTCCATTCATTGCATCATTCCATCCTGGCTTCCCAGCTTCCATTTCAATCCCGAATCCCATAGCATCTAAACTCATAAACTTAATAGTTGCTAGCATAAATAACTTTGTCATTAGATTTGTTTTATATAAGTTTCCCTCTTTATCACACACCCATTGTTCTAAAGAATCCTTTTTCTTTAGAGCTAGGTACTGTCTCACCTTTCCATTCTCTACAACATATTTTTCACTTCTAGGTAAAACATACTCTGGGGAATTAAAAAATTTATAATCTCTATCGTCTATTAATAACTCCTTTATTTTATCAGGATAAATATCTAAAAACTCTTCTATTAAATCTAGATTATATGTCCAATGATCTATCCAAAAACCTTCTCCAAAATCTATTTCAAATTTTTCTTCACAAAGATTTATTATATCATCTATTAAATATTTTAATTTGTCCTTTGATAGAGGCACTACAGTTAATAAAGATGAATATAATTCTCCTAATGTAAATTCACTATTTTCAATAGTTCTAAAAAATTCTTCATTTTCTATACTATATTTATTTAATATGCCTCTTACCAAATCCTTTTTGTTATTATCAATAAAAAACTTTTTCCCCTTGATTACTAATGGATTATATCCGTCAAGTTGTATTAAATTATTAAATAACTTAATATTCTCCTTATTAATAAATGGATGTATATATATATCCATTCTTCTATTTTGGTTTATATCCCTGAAATTTCCGTTTCCTTGAGAATAAAAATTAGGCTCTATATTAAAGAAATTATAGTCTCTTTCTAAATCACCGTGTTTTCTAGAATATACATAATATACTTTATTTTTTCCTACTTGCAGCGGATATCCACCTCTTAGTACATTATCTACATAGCACTGCTTAATATATTCATCAAATAAAGGATAGTTAGTTTGAGTATTAACATGCTTAGATATATAATCAATTAGATTATTACCTTCAGTATTTTTTTCATTGAAATATTTCTTATCAACTACTTTATTTAAATATTTATTAATTTCATCAATACTCTTCATATATCCAATGTAACTATAAATTTCTGTATTTTCATTTTCATTTAATCTTATTGATTTTCCTGAAAAAGCACAAGGGACTTTATTAAAGCAAATATTTTCTTCATTACTAATTATTTTATTAATATCATTACTAAATTCTATTGGCTTTGCTAGTGTCGTATCGTATCCAAAAATATTTTCTGGGTCTACTATAGGTCTTAGTATTTCTTCCTTTTCATCAAATGAAATATAGAAATAAGCATTATTAACCTTTTCAACTTTAGTCGTATCTCCTGTAGAAGATCTTAAATTATATATAGCTACATTATTTTCTTTAATTTCACCTTGCATCCAGCTTCTTAATGTATTCCCTGTTTCTTTGTAAGCTCTATTATTAGATCCATAAGGTAAAATTGCTGATAATCCATCTAAAACTTCTATACTTATTATTCTATTTGACTTATTAACTATATTCAATTTTCTTCCAAGTGCTGCAAAGTTCTCATTTGGTATTGTAAAATAAGTTACTTCAATTTCTAAATTTAAATTTTCATTTATCTCTATAACCTTTAACTCATTATTTTTTATTTTTAATATTCTTTTTATATTTTCATTTTGATTAATTGAAAAAGGTTCTATAATTGTATTTGAACTCTCTTCTCTAAATTTTATAAAAGTTCTAAATCCATTTGTAGAGACCATTTTATACGCCTCATTTGCTGGAAAAAACTCCATTATACAATTGTTTTTATCTCCTATTCCAATGCTACTAATAACTTCTCCTCTATTTACATAAAATGACCACATCGGTGTACCTTCGATACCCGCAACTCCTGATAAAAAGCTTGCAAAAGGTGGCTTAGTATCATAATTTTCTATAACATAAAAGCCTAATTCATCTATATAATCAGCTTTAATTCTACTATCTATATTCATCTTATCCTACCTTCTTTCTTCATATAATTTGCTTATTCTTTTACACTACCAGCAGATATACTGCTTATAATGTGCTTTGAGAAAAACATAAATGCTATCATTATAGGTAGTACAGATACTGCAACTGTTAAATATGTTGCTCCCATATTTGAACTTATATCCTTAGAGGCTTTCATTGATGCCATCATTACTGGTAAAGTAAATTTATCTGGACTAAGCAATAAAACTAATGGAACTAAGTAATTATTCCATGATCCAATAAATGTAGTTATTGATATAGTTGCTATACCTGGCATCATTATAGGCACTCCAATTTTATGGAACGTTCTTAATTCACTTGCACCATCTATTCTTGATGCTTCAATGATTGTCTTTGGTAATACCGATTGCACATATTGTTTTAAAAAGAATACTACAAATGGGTTTGCTATTGCTGGGATAATAAGCGGTATATAACTATCCATTAATCCCATTGCATTTACTAAATCATAGAAACCTAATAATCCTAATTGAGATGGAACCATCATTAACACTAAAATCACTGTAAATATTATATTAGATCCTTTAAATTTATAAATTGCAAAACCATAAGCTGTAAGAGCTGAAAAATATGCTGTCAATAATGTTACACATACTGATACAAATAAGCTATTTCCTAACCCCTGAAATATATTGAAATATTGGCTCATAGTGTTCCAGTTATCTTTTAAAGAGCTACCTGGAATTAAAGTAAATCCAGACATTATTTCCTGATTACTACGAGTTGCATTTACTAACATCATTGCAAAGGGAGCTAGACATGCTATACTTACGATAATTAAAAAGATATATAATAATGATTTTTTAAACTTAGTAAACATTATCTTACCTCCTTATTTTTATTTGAGCCATACATTGATTTAAATGTAAATGCTGAGCATATTGCTATTATAAAGAATAATCCATAAGCAATAGCAGCTGCATATCCTACATTGTTATACTTAAATGCCGTATTATATAAGTACATAACTGAAGTATTTAATGCTCCTGAAGGTGAACCTATTCCATCTGTAATTAAGAATGGTATATCAAATATTTGAAGACCACCTATTAATGATGTTATTGCAACATATAGTAAAATAGGCTTCAATAGTGGTAATGTTATTTTGCCAAATATAGTCCATCTCCCAGCTCCATCTATAGTCGCTGCTTCATAGTAATCCTTAGATATACCTTGAACTCCTGCCATTAATACTAAAAATGAATTACCAAACCACATCCATGCTCCAATTACAGCAACTACAAGTACTGCTGTCCCTGGTTGACCTAGCCAATTTATTCTAGTACTTATTAAACCTGAGTCTAATAAAATCTGATTTAGTGATCCAAATTGCCAATCTAATAAAGCTCCAAATAAAAATGCTACTGAAGTTGCAGCAATTAAATTCGGCAAATAAAATAATGCCCTAAATATGCTTAATCCCTTCATTTTATATTTCATATCACTAAATATAATTGTCAATAGAAAAGCTAAGCCCAATTGTAGTACTACATTTATTCCCCATATCTTCACTGTATTTAATAGAGAGTTCCAAAACATAGTATCTTTAATTAATCTGGTGTAATTATCCAATCCTATAAATGTTATATCTCCATATCCACTAAACTTTGTGAAACTTAAATATAATGTTCTAAGTATCGGATAGATATTAAATATAAGGAATACAACTAAAAATGGAAGTATAAATAAATAACCGTATCTATTTACATTACTTAAACTCTTAGCAGAAGTTTTTTCTTTAAAATTTACTATCGTATCAGATTGAGTTTTTGCTAGTTTCATTTCTTCACCCCTAATTTATTAAATTTTATTAAAGAGGTGAAATTTTCTCTCACCTCTTATGATTTTATACTAATTAGATGGTACTTCTATTTCAGGATAAACTGTCTTTACATTGTTATAGAACTCTTTTAAAGCATCCTCTTTAGATTTTTCACCTTTTTGCACTGCTTCTATAGCTTGTCCATAGAACTTACCTATTTGATCATCATATTTTGTTACTAATGAGTAATCTACTTGTTCTGCTTGCTCAGCCCAGAATTCATAAGATTTTTGTCCACCTAAAGCTGGATTTTCAAAGTCTTTATTTGCTTCTAATACTGATTTTAAAGCAACAACATCTCCATTTGATTTTTCTATCCACCATTGTGCTACATCTTCATCTAGAGTACAGAACTTTACAAAATCCCAAGCTGCTTCCTTATTTTTACTATAACTACTAATACCTATAAATGTACCACCTGCAAAGTAAGCATTTGGTCCTGTTGTAACTCCAAACTTACCTGCTGTATCTTTAGCATTGTCTCTAAGTATTAAAGTACCCCAAGTTGGTAATGCATATGAAAATACTTCGGTCTTTTCTAAATCAGCATTAGCTTCCATTTCCTTCAACTTGTCTTCTTCTGTCCATTCTGCATCTACAGGTATAGGACCATTCATTGATGCATACCAAGCTGCTGACCACTCTGGAGCAAATGCAGTTAATTTTTGTTGATATAAATCTACTGCTGCATCTAAGTAATCTAATCTATCTTTTGTAACCATTAATTTATTATCTTTAACCCAAGGTTCAGGATCGTTACCATATACAAACCATCTTAAATTTCCTGTATCTGAAAATACTCTGTATCCTTTTTCTTTAAGTTCCTTACCGGTTTCGATAATTGTTTTTACGTCTTTAAATTTTTCTGCAATAAATGCTGGATCATCATTACCCCAAACTGCCTTAGCAATATCTCTACGGTAAGTAATTCCACCTGGAGTAACTTGATAACTTAATGCTCTAACTACTCCATCAGCATCTTTACCAGCTTCATATACATAATCTACAATTTTATCTTTATATTCTTCTACATTATACGGTGCTTTAGTTAAATCTTCAAAAAAACCTGCTTCAAAAAAGTTTGGTAGCATTTGCGGCTCTCCAACTATTACATCAGGAACTTCAGCTTTTCCTCTCAATGCAGTTGTAACTTTAGTTGGATAATCTGCTGGTGCAATAACAGTAACTTCAACTTTTTTATCTGGATTTTTTTCTTGATAATATTCAGCGAAAGTCTTTAAATCCTCTGCCAAACTCCAAACAACTATCTTATCGCTTCCCTCTGACTTTTTCCCTTCTGATCCATTTGACTTACCACATGCTGCAAAAGATGCTGCCATTACCCCTACCAATACTAATGACATTATTTTTTTTACCCTCATAATAAATCCTCCTAATTTTTATTTTTATATTTACTTAGTTAGTGTAATATAAACCCCATTCCGAAACTGGTTTCGAAAATGTTAAAAAAATTTTTCTGGTTTTTAAACTATGTTTAAGCACCTTTCGAAACCAGTTTCGAAAATTTAGAAAAATAAATTTCTTTGAAATTTATATTCTATGTTACTTAATAAATATAAATTTCAAAAAGAAATTGTTTACATTTTCATTATATCATTATTTTTATATTTGTAAATATCTTTCAAATAATTTTTAATTTATTTTATTAAATATACTATTTTTATTTTTGTAATTTATTAAAAAATAGAAATCCATACACTAGAACTGGTAGATACAAAGGAGCATTATTTTAATTTTCTTAACTAAATTTATTTAAAAAGAGAGTTATAAAAATTTAACTCTCTTTTTCTATATCTTATTTGTTAAATAAATTTCCCCCTAATCTCCACAAGCTAACATCATACCCTTCTTCTATGATAACTTTTGATAAATATTCTAATGTAACTTGATCTGCATACCATACTTCATGTTTGATATTTTCTTTATCCGTATAATCAAAATATAAATATTGGCTTTTATCATCTCTCTTAGCTTCTATTTTATTTTCTATCAATATTTGTTTAGCTTCAGCTTCTGATACTGATTTTGTACTGCCATTATCTTTCCACTCAAATCCACCAGTTGGAATTGCAAAACTTTTTTCTCCAGGAACTTCTTTCATCTTATCCATTAATTCTTTAATAAAATATTGATTTGACTTCTCTCCTGCTTCACTAAAACTTCCATGCAAATTATAACACATCATTACATATGTGGGACCTTCAGTAAAATTAAGCTTATCTATAGGTGTATTTACCTCTAAAACTACTCTTAATTTCAAATTATTAGTTAAAGCTTCACTATATAATTCATTTATAAATAATATATAATTTTCCCATAAAGCTAAATCATCTTTAATTTGCTCATAATCAATTTCTATTCCATCAAATCCATATTCTTTAGCTAAATAAATTATGTCATTAATATGCTTTTCTCTAGATAACTCATCACTAAGTAATATATTTAATATTTCCTTATCCTTCAATAAGGATGTTCCGTCATCATTAACTATGTCGTTCACTATCGTTATATATTTTTCATAATTATATGACTTTGTCTTATTGTAATACATTTCTAATTTCTCAGGAACAATTAAATCATTATTTTCATTAAAATTAACAGCAAAATATGAAATACTACTCAACTTCTTATTTAGAATATTTATTTCGCTATCTACATTTAAGTCCCAATAAACTATCCACGAAGTTAAATTATCTATATCAGAGAAAATATCATTATTTTTCTTCTGAGAAATTTTATTTGGAATCTCAATGCTACCGTCTTTCTTCAATACATTTTTTAATACTACTGATCCAATTAATAATATAATAATTCCTATTAAAATAAATTTTCTTTTATATTTTTTAATACTCATTTTTACCTCTTGTTTATAAATGTTTTATAAACCAATTTATAACCTTATTAAAGTATATAATTACATTGTATTTTATAAAATCCAATCCCTTTAAAGATGAATCATATAATATTGTATCATTTATTTCAGATATCTTAAACTTTTTAAATACTCCGTCATATACATCATCAGCTATATTTCTTTGACTATATCCATATTCTCCCCATGCTGATTCCAAATAAACACCACCTTCATTGGTATTTCTAACTTCTAATCCATCTACTATAAGCTTTCCATCTAAATTCAAGTTAAGCTTATTATTAGTTATATTTATATCTATCTTTTTACTATCTTGCTCTTTTATATCAATATTATCAATACTCTTATCATCATTTAAGTCTAACGAATATAATATTTCTTCATTTCCATTTAAGGTTTTTATAACCTCAATATTATTATTAACAAGCTTAACGCACAAACTATCTTTCAAATCATCACTTGTCCTAAAATATATAGCTTGAGAACCTATAACATTTCCATTTAACTCTGATGAAATTTTAATATCTTTATATTTATCACTATCTAATAATTTAATAAGGCCATTCTCTTTTGGCAATGATGTTAATATTATAGTATCATCAATAAATTCTGCTTCTCCTTTTATTTCTTGAAAAGCTTTTGCTTTTTCTTCATCTCCAACGATAAAATCTATATTTTCTTTAGTATCATCCCATATTCTCATTAATAAATGATTAGTTGCCCAATATGCTTGAGGCTGTATTCTTGTTAAATCATAAATTGAGTTATCCCTTTTATTTAAATAATAGCCTTCTCTGTTGAAATTCATATTAAACAACTCTTTAATCCATTTACCATTTATTAAACTCACTTTATCATTTGTTCCAAATCGTCCTGTATTTGAATGCATAAGAGAATATAAATTTGGTACATTTCCAAGCTCTTTAGTATAAATTTTTGATAACTCTTCATAATCGTTATTAATACGTTCTTCCATTTCACTATAGGTTTCCATTGGAATATTATATTCATCTCTTATAAAGTCCATTAAATAATGGTTATAGTTTTTATTAATTGTATCTGAAAGCTTCGAAAAATCTAATGAAGTTAATTGTCCTAAATATTCATTTTCTTTATCAAAAACATTTATATACTCCAATCTATAACCATTTGTTCCTAACTCCCAATAAGAACTATCAACTAGTTTTAATAAATCTTTAGGCATTAAAAATTTAGGATCATTTTTTTCAAATTTATCGGCATAAGTAAACATAGTAGCCTTATAATTGTATTTTTCCATAATCTTTTGTGAGAAAATAGCAGTATCTCTTCTACCATCTTCAAATAATAAGAATAATGCTTTATCTGGTAGAGCCTTGCCCTCCATATAATAATCTAAAATATCTTGCTGTGTTACTGTGACATATCCATTATCTTTTAAAGCTTTTATTTGTTTTTCTAAAGCTTCAGTGCCTATTAACGTATCACTTCCTGTTCTATCTACTCCAAAATATGATACAGCAATAAATCCATTATCCTCAGCACTTGCTACTTCATTATAATCATAAGGCTTATATTCTGAGAATGTAAAAACCGCCTTTATAATTACTATTAATAATACAAATAATATTATTCCTTGAAATGTTCCTCTTAAAATCTTTATCTTATCTTTTTTCTCAGGAGAAAATCTTTTATTTTTCATTTTTAATTCCTCCCTTTTTATTAAACTTCTTTGCAGCTTTTTTTTGCTCCTTTTTCTTTTTAGCCTCTATATCACTTGGAGTCATTCTTGTTCCCCATGTTGACTTCCAAAATGTTACCCAAGCTATAGGCATTTGCCAAAGTAATACAACTTCATAGTATAAACAAAATAATAACCCAAATATCCAAGTAGTACTTTTTCTAAAGAACATTTGCGCAAAGCTCATCATTAAAGCCATCATTAATACACCAACAAGAAAAGTTGTTGGAAATATATTATGAACTACTGGAACATAAATAAGGTTATATACTACTACTATTGGAGCTGCTAAAGGAACAAGTAACCCAATATAAAAGAATAAAGACATAAAAGGCTCCTTCTTCCACATAAACTTACCACCAATAATAGATTCCCTAAGCCAAGACCTTTTCCACCTCATCTGCTGTTTTAAAAATACTTTATATTTATTAGGTACTATAGTAGAACAAATAGCTGTATCTTGATAACTAGTTCTATGTTTACTTAATACAAAATTAGTCATTGCTCTATCATCACCAAATGTAGCTCTTTGGCCTAAGAACTTTTGATTTCTCCAAGCTTCCATATTATCTATAATTATTTGTTTCTTGTAGCATGAAAGTGGTCCTGATAAACATGTAACTGCATCAAAGTAAGCTTCAGCTGCCTTCATTATTCTAAAAGCAATATAATATCTAACTGATTGCATTTTAGTTAATGTATTAGTATATGTATTAGCAACATCTGTTCTACCTGATACCCCTCCCATTTTAGGATCTTTAAAGGGCTGTACTAAATTAATAATTGCAAATGGATCTAAAAAGCTGTCTGAATCAACAAATACTACTAAGTCATGCTTTGCATTTAATACTCCTGTGCATAGCGCTTCTCTTTTTCCCATATTCTTTTCTTGTACAATGTACTTTAATCTTTTTTCAACATCAAATCTTTTTTCCTTTTTTAACTCTTCTACTATCTCTTTTATCTTTTCTACTGATCTATCATGTGAATAATCATCTACCACTATTACTTCTAACTTATCAATAGGATAATCTTGATTAATACAACTTAAAATTGTTCTTTGTATCCATTCTTCTTCATTAAAACAAGGAATTATTATCGTTACTCCTGGAGTATAACTAGTATCTATAGGTACTGGTTTATATAAAGCACCAAATAAATATCTACTTAATAAAAATACAGCAGCTATTATACTATATAAATAAAGCCATTTATTAAATTTAAAATAAATTATACTTTCAGCCCTCATTAAAATTATAAAAAGACTTATAAAAAATAATATTAAACTTGATGTGAGTAAAAAATATTTGTCTTTTTTTCTATTAGAGTATTCTGATAGTGTTTCTAAAAACTCCATTCCACAAAGTATTTTTCCACTCTCATCAATTGTATTTCTAACTTTTTTAGCATCTATATTTACCTTCATTTCATACCCTTCTGGCATAGATCCAGGTAATATTTTAAACTGCAATTTTACTTTATCTGCTTCATTAATTATATCTAATTGTTTTTTATCTTGTAGCTCTATTAACATTCCTGTAGTAGAAATATCTATAGACCTTGTTATAAATGTTAAATTTCCTTTTGAACTTTTGCATCTGATCTTAATATCAGTTTGCATTAGATATCTTATTCCTGCTTTATTTCCATTAATAAATGCATTTGAATCACTTACAGATTCATCTAATATCTTTTGTCCTCTACGATCAATTCCCTTTCTGATCCTTTCCTTATCTGGAACATTAGATAGCAACCTTCTATCCTTGCGTGGTCTTAAAAGAATATCATTGATAATACCTGTATCATTCTTATTTTCCTTATAACTAAACTTCACTATTAAACTCCTCTTCTAATACTTTTACTGTTCTAAATAATCGCTTAACTTAGCAATTTTATACTTCCTTCCATAAACTCCATTTTCATTATTAGTAAGAAATTTATCTAGAGCTTCTGCAGTATAATAGCTTTGATTATTCATATGCATTACAATTATGTTACCTCTTCCTTCTACTAATCCTGGTTCAATTGCATCTAAAATTTCTTGTGAAGAGGTACTTTCATAATCATGAGTAGAAATATTTCCACTAATCGTATATTTATATCCACTTTCAAATACTGCTGCCAAACCTTCCTTTTTTAGTAATAATGTTGGTGGCCTAAAATATTGTCTTAATGAATCCAAATCCCCTATTACATTAGACATAACATCATAAGACTTAATTAATGATTTTTCTAGTTCTGCTTTATTAGTATCTAAGAGTTCATGATTATAGTTATGACTTCCTATATCATGTCCATTTAAAGCAATAGTTCTTAGTAAATTAGGATTAATATTAGATATACCACTATTTATATCTACATATTTTGAAATAGTAAAAAATCCTGCTTTAACATTATGTTTATTTAAAACATTTAATATTTCATTTACTATTGGATCCCCGCCCCAATCATCAAATGTAAAAAATATTACACTTTCACCATTAGTATCTATAGTCCCAGTCTTATCAATATTTAGCTTTTCATCATCACTAAAATCCTCTAAATTAACATCTTCATTTCCTATATAGTTGGTTTTAATCATTTTTAAAGCTTCATCATAAGATTTCATTTCCATAGATTTTATATTAGTTAAAATATTATACCTTCCAAAATTAGATTGACTTTCAAAATTACTTTGTATATCTTTCAACGGAACTATTGAATAATTCAAAGGCTTTGTAGATAAGTAATATGTCTGTAGTTCCTTATTATATTTATGAACATAACCATTTTTTACATAGTTCTCTGTTAATATTTCAATTAAATTTGAAATTACAGTATTATCTTTAAACAAATCAGAATCTAATCTGAAATATACTATTTCACCTTTACTTAATGAAACATATGAATTTACGTTAAAATAATCTTTTATAATTTGATCTGCATTCATATCTTTATATTTACTTATAATCGGTGCCTTTGTATAAGTAATCAATTCATAATTTTCAAGTCCCTTAATCTTATTTATTGTAGATATAGCTTCCTGAACTTTAGAATTTGAATATCCATATCCAGACATATATGAGTTAGTGTATATACCTTTTTCTTTTAATAGCTTATCCACTTCATATATTTCTTTACATATTTCTTCATTGGTTTTATTTAATAAATCAGAGCTAACTGTTATTCCGCCATTTCCAATTTCATGTCCCGCTCCTACAATTTTTTCTATTCTATCAGGATAATTTATTATTTCATTTTTAGTAACAAAAAATGTTCCTTTTGCATTATATTTATCAAGACTTGCTAATACATTATCCAACACATTCTCATTACTTAGCCCTCTAAATGTATATGATAAAGCTTCTTGAGTTGTATAAAACCTTGAAACTATAGTAGAAAGCATACCGTTATTTTTATCTATTAACTCTTTAAAATCAATCTTGTCTACATTATTTTTGTTGTCTTCATACTTGCCACTACTACTATCATTGCTATTATTCATATTTTCTATTATTGTGCCACTTAACTTATCATTATTTAATGGTCCATCATTATAAATCCCAATATTATTTAACTCATTATATTTTTTAATACTTGGGAATTCCTTTAACTTAACTGCTACTTTTTCTTGTTCCTTAATAGCTTTTAGTACCCATTCTACTATTTCAGTAATAGTTCTTTCATCTTCTTTATCTTCTTTATTTTCTTTTATACCTGCTTGTTTATCTATTGCTGGATTTTCTTCTACGATTTCTTTATTATATTCAAAATCGTTAAGCACCCCATCTAATTTTATCGATACAATAGTTCCATTTGATAAATTCTTTATATACCCATAAGCTTGTTCGTAATTTTTAAAGCTCTGATAACTCAAATAATGATCTGTACTAACAACATATTTATTCCCTGATGCAAAGGCTGATGCTAATACATTTTCATTGTTCATTGTTGAATTACACTTTAATAACTCTACTTCTTTATCAGTAATTGACTTTAAAATTTTATTAGTAGTAGAAAAATCTAAAATCAAGTCTTCCTTTGACAAGTTTTCCATATTATTGTTTCCTGAAAGTGTTCCATTTCCTATATCATGTCCACCTTCTTTAATCATTTTAACTATACTAGAATCTTCAGCTGCTTTTATTCCTGGAATAAAAAAAGTAGCCTTAATATTATATTTATCTAATAAATCCACTACCTTCTCCATAGTGTCTTTATTTTTAATTCCTTCAAATGATAAAGAAACTATATTTGATTGAGTATCTATATTGGTTATAACTTCTGATTTTTTTGTAATATCAAAACTTTTAAGCGCTTCATTAACTTCTTTTGATGCATCATATCTATTTTTTTTAATAATATTTGTCATTCCCTTGATATGATCTATTTTGTAATTTACATATGTATAAGCTCCTATGGAAATGCTGATTATTAATGCTCCAATAATGATACTAAGATATTTTTTCCTCATTATTTTCTCCTTAATTTATTAGTTTGCTAACAATAATTATACTTATTTTAGATGTAAATTATCATATTAAAATTATTTAATTTCACCCATAACTTACCTTTTTTATAATTACTTTTCAAACCTTTTCTATTATATATTCCCTTTAATCACCTATTATTCCTACAGTTAAATTCTACCATTTTATTCCAATTTGTACAACTTTTTTAATTTTTCCTTCTTAATTATACTAAATAAATTTAATATTTATATAAAAAACACCAAATTAGGTGCTTTAAATAAATATAGGATATCTTCAAATCATAATTGTCTTTTTGAAGATATCCATATTATTACTTATTAAAAATATTAACTACCTCTAAACTTTCCATTATTGCTTTATGCCTAATATTTACTACATCAAATTTACACGTCTTAAATATCACCTGCATGCAATACCCCAGTCCAACAGCACTTATAAATGTTCCTAATCCAGCAGCTCCACCTAGTAAAAATCCTATTATTAATACAGATATTTCTATACTGCCTCTAACTATCTTAATTGGTTTATTTAGCTTTTGACTTAATCCTATCATTAAGCCATCTCTTGGTCCGCAGCCTATTTCACATCCTATATATAAATAGCATCCATACCCCATAACAAACATACCTATTATCATCATTACAATTCCAGAAAACAAACTATTTGCTACGGGTATTATGTTGCTTTCATTAATAATATCTATGAACTTTCCTACAAATAATATGTTAAGTAGTGTTCCTATCCCAATCTTCTGCTTTAACATTATTCCTATTAAGACAACCAATACACTAGTTAATATACTTGCTTCTCCTATTGTAATTCCTGTGACATTTGATATTCCTTGGTGGAAAACATCCCATGGAGATAATCCTAAATTAGAATTTAACATAAAAACTGTTGAACTTGCACATAATAAAAATCCTAATATAAGTCTTATTGATTTTTTCAATATAATCATCAAAAATTTCACCCCTATCTAATATTTTTCATAAGATTAAGCCTTAAATGATTCTATCACCATGATAATATTTAAACAATAAACTCTTATCAACTTTCATATATAAAATAAATATAGGATATCTTCAAATCATAATTGTCTTTTTGAAGATATCCATATTCTTATTACTTATTAAAGATATTCACTATCTCTTTTTTATTTACATTTATTAAACCTAAATCTGACATCTTGCCTTCTGGTATTACTGGAAGTGCTAATGTAACAATTCTTAAAAGTGGATTCTTTATTTGTGTTAATCCCATATCTCTAAGTACTTCTTTCATTCTTTCTGCAACTATAGCTATTTCAGAAGCACTTTTATTTGTCATAAGTCCTGCTACTTCTAATTGAATATGCTCTTTTATCTCCCCTTCTACTGCACAACTTATTCCACCACCAATAGATATTAAATCCTCTGCAATTTTAAATGCCTCATTTATATCACTATAAACTATAGTTAGGTTATGACTATCATGAGAAATAGTACTTCCTATAGCCCCTTTATTTATCCCAAATCCTCTAACTAATCCAATAGATTTCGTATCTAACTTTCCATGTCTATTAATAACTATAACAAATTTCAGGTCATCATTATCATCAAGTACTACGGTTCCATTTTTAATATTAACCACTTCTTCTATGATTTCTGTAGCTGAAGATAATTGACTATTATATTTTATTACATTCACTTTAGCTTTTCCATTTTCTATTGGAGCTTTTAACTCAAAATCATCTAAAGATAAATTACTTATATGAACAGAATTCTCTGTTTCTAAATCAAACTTCTTATCATTTATTTCAGTAATTAGTTTCCCATTTTTAGCAACTAGTTTCCCCTCAAATATTACTGCTTTCACCTTCATATCATGTAAACTATCTAGTACTACTAAATCAGCTACATATCCAGGCGCTATCCCCCCCAAATTAGTAACACCTATTTCTCTTGCTGAATTTAAAGTTGCACATCTTATTGCATCTATAGGATCAAGCCCTGAATCTATTGCTGTTTTAACAACATCATTCATATGCCCATTCTTAATTATTTCATCTGCTTCTCTATCATCTGTACATAATGTTAAATTATCTAAATATCTAAAACCACTTACCCCTTTAACTATTGCATCAACATTTTTAGATATAGAACTTTCTCTTGCATCTACATACATTCCATTTCTAATTTTATCCCTTGCCTCCTGAGATGTCCTACTTTCATGATCTGTAGTTGCTCCTCCACATAAATAAGATGATAGCACTCTTCCACTTAAAAATGGTGCATGTCCTTGTATAAAGCCACCTCTTTTTTCGGCTTCATTTAATATAGAAACCATCCTATCACTATTTTCAATAACTCCTACAAAATCCATAACTTCACCTAAACCTATAACTCTGTCTAGCTTTAGGAGTTCTTCAATCTCTTCACTAAAAAACTCTGCTCCCGAATTCTCAAGTCCTAAAACAGCTGGAACACATGATGGTGCTAAAACATACTGCCTCATAGGTAATCCTTCACTGCTATCATGCATATATTTAACGCCTCTTATTCCATAAACATTTGCTATTTCATGAGGATCTGTCACTACAGTTGTTGTTCCATATGGTATGACCTCTCTTGCAAAATTTTTAGGAGTCATAAGTGTACTTTCAATATGTATATGACTATCTATAAGTCCTGGAATTACAATATCTCCTTCAGCATCATAATACTTTTTAGCCTTTATACTTTCCGTATTTTTATTATCAATGCTTGTACTTATATGTGCTATAAATCCATCATATATACCTATATCTCCAATATATATCTCTCCAGTAAACACATTAACTATATTTGCATTTTTTATAACTAAATCACAAAGTCTCTTTCCGATTGCTGCTTCAATTAGTCCTTTTTTATCACTAGGTAAAATTTTCATCTTACATCTCCTAAATTATGAAATATGCTATTAGTGGAATTGATAATATATAGATTCCCCAATTTAAATCTTTAAACCTTCCTGCCATAACTTTTGTTACCATATAAGAAATAATTCCTATACTTATACCATTTGAAATACTTGAAGTAAATGCTGTAAATACTATTGTAGCAAAAGCAGGAAACGCTTCTGTGAAATCATTAAACTCAATATTTTTAACACCTGTAATCATTAATAGCCCTATTAATATTAAAGCTGGTGCTGTTGCTTCACTTGGTATCATTCCTGCAATTGGAGTAATAAACATTGTTAATGCAAAACAAATTCCTGCTACAACTGCTGTAAATCCAGTTCTTCCACCTTCTTCTACGCCTGCTGCTGACTCAATATAAGTTGTAACAACTGTAGATCCAAATAATGCTCCCACTACTGTTGCAATTGCATCAACTAAAAATGGTTTGTTTATATTTGGTAAATTACCTTCTTCATCTAAAAGATTTGCTTTTGCAGAAACTCCTAGTAATGTACCTAAAGTAGAAAAGAAATCTCCAACAAAGAATGTAAACATCAGTGGGAAAAAGCTCCACTTTAATGCTGCCATTATATCAAGCTTAAATGCTATTGGTTCTATTGATGGTGGCATTGTAACTAAGCTTTCTGGTACATTTGTAATTCCCATTGGAATACCAATTATAGTTGTTAATATAATTGCAACTAAAACTCCACCTTTTACTTTTCTAGCTTGTAAAAATACTACTATTACTAAACCTATTATAGTAAGTAAAACCCCTGGGGATTTAACATCTCCCATAGCAATACTTCCACCTTCAAGGCTCATTAAGCCTCCATTTTTAAATCCTAATAAAACTATATAAAATCCAACTGCAACACCAATTGCATATTTAATATTCTTAGGTATTAAATTAACTATAACTTCCCTAAGACCAAGTACAGTTAAAAGGATAAATACTACTCCTGAAATAAATACCATACCCAATCCAGTTTCCCAATTAACTATTCCACCTGCAACTAAAGTATATGCAAAAAATGCATTACTCCCCATAGCTGGTGCTAAGGCAAATGGTAAATTCGTATATATACCCATAAATATACTAAATATCGCTGATAATATAGCAGTAACAACTGTAACTGCTCCTACCTCCATTCCTGCTGCTCCCATAAACATAGGTTGTAAAACTAAAATATATGCCATTGTCATAAATGTAGTTATACCTGCAGTTATTTCTATTCTTGCATTAGTATTACGTTCTTGAAATTTAAATATTTTCTCTAACATTAGCAATTCCTCCACTTTATCCTTTGTTCGCCACTTCATACACAAATGCGAATTATATTTTATATATTACATATAATATTCGTATAAGTCAATTATTTTCTCTAATTTTTTTACAAAATAATAGCAATTATTCATTGCATTTTTTCGTTTTATATATTTATACGTACTATATGCAATTATATGACTAGTAATAATCGTCATTAGTTATTTGTATATAATATTTTCATAATAACTTAAATTAAAATAAAAAAGCGCCTAAGCGGCGCTTAAACTAACTATATTTGTCTAGCATACTTTTTATTCTTCTAATAAATTCATTTCGTATATTAATAGGTTCCAAGCATTCACATTTATCACCATAACTCAGTAAAATATTATATCCAAACTCATCATTAATGAATGGAAAATCTATAAACAATTTATTATTTTTATATCTCTTAATATTTTCCTCACCACAATATTCAATCATTTTTTCTCCTAGAGATTCATCAACTAAAAGTTTTATCATAATAATATTTTTTTCTATATAGTCCCAATATCCTACTGATTTTAAATTAAACTCTCTTGTAATAAAGCTTTCTTCAATAACCTTAATATCTGAAATACGAGATAGCTTAAATATACGAAAATCTTGTTTCGAAATGCAATATCCTTGTAAATACCAATTTGATTCCTTTAATACCAACTGATAAGGCTCAACTTTTCTATTACTCTTTTTACCTTTACTATCAAAATAGTTAAATCTTAAAATCTTTTTATCATTCATAGCCTTTTTAATTTGTTCAAGATTAGATTTTAAATCCTTATTTCCTATCCACGGAGTAAGATCAATAGAAATTTACTCTATCTCTTTTATATGCTCCTCTGGAAACAATCCTTTTATCTTTGCTAAAGTACATTTAATTTCCTCCTTTGAAAAAGCGGACGACATACTGCTAAGACCTATTAAAAGTGTTTCTACGTCTGATTTAGTAAAAATCCTTTTATCTATCTTATACTAATCCATAATTCCAATTCCACCATTAACGCCAGGATATGTAACTATAGGAACCCCAGCTAAACTTATCGCTTCTATATCTCTCTATATAGTTCTTGGTGTTACTTCAAACATTTCTGCAAGCTCTGATGCACTTATCTTTTTACGTTCTAGTAATATCATTATAATTGATACAAGTCTATCTATCTTCAATCTAAATCACCTCTTATTTATCATCACATATTTAATTTTATTTTATCATAGAACCATGACATAACGACGTCATGGTTCTATGATAAAATAAATCTATGCTGAACAAAATACTAATAATAAAAATAGTTTACAAAAGGAGAATTAAAATGGACTTAATACAAGAGTTTAATAGAGTAATGAATGAAACAAATAGAATTTCCTTAGCCACTACTGTAGATAATATACCCAATGTTAGAGTCGTAAATTTTTATAATAATCCTCAAAACAAAAAAATTGTCTATTTTGCATCATTTAGAGGTTCTTCAAAGACATTAGACCTTTTACAAAATAATATAGTAGCATTTACAACAATACCTGTTTCTAATGAAAGTAGTGAACATGTCCGAGTGAAAAATGCTATAGTTAAAAAAAGTGATTTAACAATATATGATTTAAAGAATGGATTCATAAAAAAGCTACCAAGTTATAAAGAGATAATAGAGAAAGCTGGCTATATATTAGATGTTTATGAGATTAGCTTTAATGAAGCTGATGTAATTTTAGATCTCGGCAAAGGCGGCAAGGTAACTTTCTAAGAACTCTCTTATAATTTTATTCAAATAATTATAACTAAAATAAGGAGGAAAAACTTGCTTTTATATACATATTCCCCTCCTTTACCTTTATGTAACACTGTCCATTTTCAATTTCTAATATTATGTTTTTTATTTTCTGCTCTCTTTATATTTTCATGAACTCTAAATTCTACTATCCTACTTATTAATCCATAAGGTAATGGCTCTCCTATTGGAAATTGAACTGACCCTTTTGCACCCTTATACTTAGATAACTCTTCTTTAAAAGCTTCTATCCCACTAGGATCTGGATAAAATCCTATACGACTCTTAAAAGCTGCAAAGTGAACAAGATTTCCATGAAGATAAAATGTAGGCATTTGATAGCTTATCTTTTCTACCGCATTAGGAGCTGACTCCTTAATAACTCTTCTTATTTTTTCTAATATTTGTTGAATTTCACTAGGAAACTGTAATATATATTCATCAATTGATTTAAATGTGGATTTCTTCCCTTCCATACTTTTACCTCTCATTTTATATATTTATTTTATATATTTTAATTTGCACTCTGTATCAAAAATAGATTCAGATTTAATTCTTTTGTGCTTCAACTATATTTCTGTATGTAAAAATTAAAAACTATCCATTATTCAATAGCTTTAAAATTTTATATAATAAAACTAAAATATATCAATTATTTTCCTAATAAACACTTCTGCTTTTTTAAAGTCCTTATCATTCGGATGTCCCTCTGCCAGTTTTCCCATAATATCGAAAACCTTACTATTAGAAAATTCCTTTGCTATAAAGCTACCTTTACATGCGAAACTCCCTTTGTTTATTGCTCCTTTTGAAGTTAATGCCTTAATTAACTTATTATTATAAAACTTCATTCCAATGCCACTAGTTGAAAATACAAAGACATTTTTTCTTGTTAAATTTAGCCTTTCAATTAATTTAAACAACTTAGGTGATAAGTTCTCCATGTAAACTCCAGAACCAAATCCAATTAAATCGTAGTTTTCTAAATTAATATCTATAGCATCTTTTACATTTATTAAATCGCAATCAATTTCTTCATTAAATTTACTCGCAACTTTCTGTGTATTATTTTTATAGTCAGAACAATAAATAATCAAGGTTCTCATAAATTCTATTCCCTTCCTTAATTTCTTTTTTAAATATTTACCAAAGTATCTACTAGCAATAATTATATATCCAATATATTGTTTATTATTTCATATTATGTGCATATATTGCTACAAAATAAAGAACATTTTATTACTTCTAGATCTTTTTATCATGTAAATTTTTTAATATTATTCTTCTATAAATTACAATAACAATTTAAACTATTTTATACCTATGACTTAAATACTTATGTTCACTTAGATTACATATATTTGTCTAGGTGTATTTCAAATAATGCTTATATAGTTTTATATATAAATCTTTTCATTATAAAAATATTCATAAAACATTCCATGAAACAAATATCAAAAACTTACTTAGTAATCCAGTAAATATATTACTTACTATAAGTGATGCTATAAATATTAATATATAATGTTTAAATCAATTTTTGTTCAAAATATCTAATGTATGAGCCCCTGCCCCTACTAACTCTTGTCTTTCACATGTAGACAAATGATAATCAATAAAAGTTTTAAAGGTTTCTTCATCCATAGCATTTAAAGTTGCTCTCATATAATTAGCTGGTCCATCTGCTGAAATTATTTTTATTCTTTTTACTCCAGCTGATTCATTTATTTTATTAATATCTTCAATCCTTACATAATCATATAGGTCTTCCGGATTTGATCTAACGTGAAAGTTTTTATCAAGCTTTTCATTTTCAATGCATTCTTTTATATTATTTTCTTTAAATCCATATGTTATTACACTATATTCATTCATGCAATAGGCAACTAATATATTTCCTCCAACTTTAGTAACTCTCTTTGCTTCTTCTAAAGCCCTTACCTTATCCTCAAATGTATATAGATGGTACATTGGTCCAAAAACCAATGTCATATCAAATGTATTATCTTCAAATCTAGATAAATTTAAGGCTGTTCCTTGAAATGCTTTTACTGTACTTCCCTTTGATTTTAAAACTCCTAAATTATGTTTCACAAGTTCAACTGCTGTAACATCATATCCTTCATTAGCTAAAGCTACTGAATATCTTCCTGTGCCTGCACCAACATCTAATATTTTCAAGTTTTTATTTCCTTTTAAATATTCATGTATATATTTCATAGAAGTTATGTATTCAACTTGTCCATGTCTTCTTGTTAATCTTTTATCTTCACAAAATTTATTATAATGTTTTTCTAATTCCACTGTCATTTTTTTCTCACCCTTAGTATAATTTATTCTTAATCCGTAAAGTAAATAAACTCTTCTCTAATATTTATATAAAATGTTACTTTTTTGCTAGAAAAGAACCTTGATTTCTCAAGGTTCTTTTAATATAGTCACTAAATAATAAACTATTTATAATCACACTAAAATATGACTCTATAAATCTCTATAATTTAAACCTTCTTAATAAACTCATAGTTTTATTTTGATTTTACTAAGAAATATATTATTTTGTTGTACTACATTTAGATAGACTTCATATTAAGTTTATACATTCCTTCGTTAAGTGTTCACTACCTATCCTTCAATACAAGTTTAACAACCACTTCCGCATGAGGCGTATTTGGGAACATATCCTTAACTGTACTTTGAACAACTTTGTATCCAGCTCCTATTAAATCCCTTAGGTTTTCTACTAAAGTTTTAGGGTTGCATGATACATAAATTATTTCCTTTGCATTGAATTTAATTACGTATTCTAATGCTTTGGGATGCACTCCACTTCTTGGTGGGTCTAGAATTATAATATCTGGTTTATCTTTAACAGTTTTTATTATTTCTGCAACATCACCTGCTAGGAATTCACAGTTATTTAAATTATTTAATTTTGCATTTTCTTTTGCTGCTTCTACAGCTTCTTCTATAAGTTCTATTCCAACTACCTTTTTAGCATTTGATGCTGCAATTTGACCTATAGTTCCTGTACCACAGTAAAGGTCAAATACAACCTTATCATTTGATTCTCCCATAAAATCTCTAACTATACTATAAAGGCTTTCAGCTCCCTTAGTATTAGTTTGGAAGAATGAAAATGGTGATATTTTAAATTGTAAACCTAATAAATTTTCTGTTATATAATCTTTGCCAAATAATAAATTCACCTTTTCTGGTATTACAGCATCTGAAAAAGAATTATTTTCAGTATGTAATATAGATACTAATTTTCCTTTATAAGTTTGTGATTTTAATAAATCTACATACTCTGATAAATCAAAATTTATTTGTGTTGTAGTAACTATATTAACCATTAATTCACCAGTATTTATTGCTTTTCTTATAACTAAGTGTCTTAAGTAGCCTTCTCTTTTCATAACTCTATAATAAGGTAATTCCTTATCCTTAAAATAATTAACAGTTTCTCTTATTACAGTTTTAAAATCTTCATCAACTATTAAACATTTATCAACAGTTATAATCCCAAAAGATTTTCCCTTCATATGCATGCCTAAAGTTAATTCTCCACCTTTTTCAAAATCTCCAAAGGTAAATTCCATTTTATTTCTGTACTCCCATTGTTCTTTGCTACCTACAACGCCTAAATACTCTCCCATAGGTATATCAGCCTCTTTAAACAATGCCTTAACCTCTTCACTCAGTAAATCTAATTGCTTATCATAAGTTAAGTTTTGTGATGTACAACCACCACAAACTCCAAAGTATTCACAAGGTGCTTCTATTTCATAATCTGCTCTTTCATCTACTGATAAAAGCTTTAACTCTGCAAATCCTTCTCTCTTCTTCTTTACTCTACCACTTACCACTTGATCTGGAAAGGCACCTTTTACATATATCTTTTTTCCTTCTAAAGTGCCAACTCCAACTGATGGAAATTCTGTTTTATCTATTTTAACTTGTACTGTACTTCCTTTTCTCATGCTATCTCCTAATTAATGTTTATTTTAACATTGTCTTTTTTCCTATAGTTCTTCCAAGCTTTGTTGATTCACAAATTGTGCTATATAGAATATTAGTTATCACATATATTACTAAGAACATTGGTTGTCTTTGTGCAATGTAAAAGCCTACAAATTTTAATAAAAAGTCAAAAACTAATAATAAAAGTAAAGCAAATGCTATAGCTACTATTTGATCTATAGTTGCAGCTAAAAGTCTCTTTATAAACTTAACTGCCTTTCCATCTTCTTTTACTTCTTCATTAATAGCATTATCTTCCTCTGTAACTTCAATATCTTTATTTAATTCTTCATTATTAATTACTTCATTATTAACCAATTCTTCTCCATTATCCATTCCCGCGTCTTCTCTATCTACCAATTTTATATCCTCCTAAATTAAAAATTAAAGTATGTACTATTTTTTAAAATCATAGTTTTTTGAATCTAATTTGTATAATAAGAAATCGTCTTTTATTGTTATTGTTTCTACTAATCCATTAACATTTGTTTCTATAGTTCCATTGCTATTTTGATTTATGACTATATCTTCTATTTGACTATTTAAATCTGAGTAATCTCTCTCTGGATTATTTGTCATAGCTTCTGAAAACTTTGCTATAGATGTTTCTTCAATATTAAACTTCTCTTCAGTTTTTATTTGTTCTAGATCTAACTTAAATCCTATCTTTAAATTTAAGCTTCCACTAGACATATCTGCTCCATACATCTTAAATCCATAATACATACTTTCCATTCTGTTTGGTTCAGGATTTAAATTGTCTATATATATATGGTTATCGTTTATAGTTTCTCCATTTTCTTCTGTAACTTTTTCTTCTTTAGAATATTCTAAATCATAAAAAGTAGCTGATTCTTCTATTCTTGCACTTATTTCATCATTTAAAATAGTTACTTGATCTTTTGTATAGTCTTCTGCCCATACGCCTTCGCCTATAAACTTCTTTTCTTCAACTTTAGGTGGCTCTTGAGCTGTTTTTGCTTCCTTATCATTTGAATTTCCACTACAAGCTACTAGTGATGTAACCATTATTCCGCTAATTAACATCATTAAAAATTTTCTTATCATAATAATCCCCCCTAGGATTTTTCTAATCTTCTGTATTTATAGTTTCCTAAATTCAATTTATTATAACATTAAAGATTCCAATTTAAAAGACTCTGTCACATAACTGTCATAATAACAAATGGGCAAAGAGTTGATACTCCTCACCCATCTATACACTAACCTATTTTACAACTTGCGATACTATTATTGCTATTCCAATTAAAGCTCCAGCTAAAAATATGGCCACTGCTATGTTCCCCTTTTCCAACTCTTTATTAAAATCAGCTGGTATTATAGCGTCAAATATTTTATATCCAATGACTAACACCAATATCCCAACTGCCCCAAATAACAAGCTTAATCCTAAGTTCATAAGTGTGTTTAAAACTAAATCCATATCCCATTCCCCCCTTTAAATCAGATAGTATATGATTCATTTTATCATAAATACTATATCTATAATATAATAGATTTCAAAATTTTTGATATCATACTGTTATTTGGTCTTTCATCTTTTCAAAAGTTTTATCACCTATTCCTTCTATATTTTTCATTTCATCTATCGATTTAAACCCTCCATTTTTTTCTCTGTAATTAATTATACTTTTTGCTTTAACTTCTCCTACTCCATTTATTTTTTGAAGTTCTTCCAGACTTGCAGTGTTAATATTAATGATTCCCTCTTCTGCGGTATTGCCTTCTTTGCTAACATTTATATTAGTATTTGCATTTGATAATTCATTCTTATTTGGTATAACTATAAGTTGATTATCTCTTAATTTATCTGCTCTATTTATTTTACCTATATTAGCTTCATTGGTTAATCCTCCTGCTTTAGTTATTAAATCTCTAATTATACTTCCTTCACTTATTTCATAAACATCTGGATTAACAACTTCTCCTTTTATCTCAACAACTATCATTTTAGTGCCTTTTGTTAGTTGATTTTCTCCTTTTACCTCTTTAATAGGCTCTGCATTAACTTCCACACTATTATCATCAGTAGCTTCTTCCTCTACAAATATATTTTTCATATACTCATCCTTAAACACCTTTGATTTATTCTTTCCGTATAAGATAAATGATGTTATTACACATAAGAAAACTAACATAATCAATACTATATTTCGTTTAGTCATAAATTTTTCTATTCTTTTATCCATAAATCACCTCTAATTGATAAATCTTATTTTAATTATTAACTTTTTATTAAAAATTTAACTAATTTTATTTAAATTTTTATAAAATATAGAATGATGTCCTTATTTCTGATAAAATATTTTTGTCTATATGTAAAAAGTTTATTGTGGGAGAATTAATATGAAAAAATTTATGAGAAGAATCTTCCTATTTACTGCTTTTATATGCAGTGTTTTTACTATCAACGTAAAAGCTACTGAATTACCTACGGTATATTCTGAAGGTGCAGTACTAATGGATGGAAGAACAGGTAAGGTTATTTATTCCAAAAATGAGCATACTCAATATGAGCCTGCCTCAACAACAAAGGTAATGACTGCATTGGTTGTTCTAGAAAATACAAAGTTAACTGACAAAGTTACTATTAATGAAAAACCAACTTTAGTAGATGGCTCTGCAATTGGTATAGCTAAGGGGGAAGTTTATACTGTTGAAGAACTTATGCTTGGTCTTTTATTAGAATCTGGTAATGATTGTGCTGAAGCATTAGCTGAACATGTTTCTGGATCTAATGAAGAATTTGCAAAGCTTATGAATGCTAAAGCCAAGGAACTAGGTGCATTAGATACAACCTTTAAAAATCCTAGTGGTTTACATGAAGATGGTCACGTTACTACAGCTTACGATTTAGCTCTTATAATGAGAGCTGCTTATCAAAATGAAGACCTTGTGAGAATTGCACAAACCGAATCTCACAAATATGTAAATCATCCATTTTCTGATGGTAGTGAAAAATGGGCTACAAATAGAAATCAACTATTTAATGAATATACTCCTTACTATTACCAATATGCCTATATTGGTAAAAATGGATATACTCCAGAAGCAAATCACACATATACTGCTACCGCTATGAAAGATGAGCAATTTTTAGTAGTAGCTTTACTAAATGCTACTGATAAGGACAACTTCTATACAAATATAGGTCCATTGTTCGATTATGGCTTTGATAATTTTGAAACTATAAAACTTATAAATAAAAATGATGTGCTTGATACATATAAAATTAATGATGATATCTCAATTCCTTTACTTGCTAAAGATGACTTATACTATACTAAGTCTAAAACGGAAGGAATACCATCATATACTGTGGATTATCAAAAGAAAGATATAAGTAAAAAAAATATAAATAAAGGTGATGTTCTCTTTAAAGCTAAGATAAATGCTAATAATGAAACTATATCAGCCTTAGATTTAGTTAGTGGAGCTAACAGAGAGTATAATAGTCAAATTAAGATAAAAGAAAAGTTTTCAACTCTAGTAACTACACCTAAATTTATTGTTATAGCTGTGGTTGTAATAATTATCTTAGTAATTCTTATTAAATACTTAATTTTATCTATGAGAAGAAAAAATATTAGGAGAAGAAGGCCTAGATTTAAATAATCTAAAATTTATAGTAATAAAAAGTGTGTTGTAAAATGATTTATAAAATCATTTTACAACACACTTTTCTTTTCATATTAAATAAAATGTAGTTACTTTTATATAAAAATAAATAACTACATTTTTATAATTAATATAACTTCAAAAGTAAATTGTAGTTACTTTAATTTTTCAAAAAGTAACTACATTTATATACTACTTTAAATATTCTATAAGCTTTGCTATATCATCAGGCACTCTTGCTCTAAGTCTTAATTCCTTTTTAGTTCTTGGAGATTTAAAATCTAATCCATAGGCATGAAGAGCTTGCCTACTTATAATTTTCCCATCTTCTTCATAACCATATAAGGTATCCCCCCAAATAGGATGTCCTAATGAGCTTAAATGAACCCTTATTTGATGTGTTCTTCCTGTTTCTAATAAGCATTCAACTAAATCTGAATCCTTAAATCTCTCTATAACCTTATAATGAGTTATACTTCTTTGTCCTCTTTCATCTACAACTCTTCTTATAGTGCCTTCTTCTTCTGGTCTATATATTGGTAAATCTATAGTTCCTTCATCATTTTCCATATGTCCATGTACAACTGTAAGATATCTTTTTTCAACATTATTTAAAGTCATTTCTTTAGATAATTCCATATGTGCATATTGATTTTTAGCTATAATAATAAGCCCAGATGTATCCATATCTAACCTACTTACTAGCCTAACAATGCACTTTTGGTTACTTTCCTTAAAATAGTACATTAAAGCATTAGCTAATGTACCACTTTGATATCTTTTAGTTGGATGAACTACCATATTAGGTCCTTTATTGACAACTATTATATCTTCATCTTCATATACAATATCTATTGGTATATTTTCAGGATCTATATTTTGAGTTTCTTCTTTTACTAAGTCAATTAGTACCTCTTCACTGCTTTTTAGCACATAATTCATTTTTACAGCTTTATTATCTACAAAAATTCTTTTATCTATTGAAGCACTTCTAATTAACCTAGAAGATAATCCTAGTTCCTCTTTTAAAAATTCTCTAATTTTTCTTCCTTCGTGTTCTTTTGAAACAATTCTTTTTATAGTGCTCATTTTTCCTCCTAGTAAAAAGGAGCTGTCGCACAATTCTACAATTTACATTAAACTGCTTTCTGCGACAGCCCCTTTTAGTTTCCAAATAAGTTATAATCTTTACCTAATAATATTACAACATCATATTGCTTATATTCTGATTTGCCTATTTTTTCAACCTTTTGTATACCCGTATCATTTTTAAGCAAATCTTTCAATTCCTTATTATCTGATTGAATTACGCTTTTCTCTACATTATCAGTATTTCCAACTTCTATATTTGCATACCCAAGTGAAAGTAAATTATCTCTTGCACTTGATGCTAATCCATCAATTTTAGTTCCGTTTAATACTAACACATTTAGCTCTTCTTTATTTATTGAAGTTATAACCGGCGCTAATGAAGGGTTTTCTGTATTTAATGCATTTATTAAATCCCTATTAATTTCTTTATCAGCAATTAAAAAGTCTTCTCCATAAAGATATTCCGGTTCTCCTTTAAGAGTTGTCATAATTATATCTTCTGACTTTAACCTAATAATCTTCATACCAAGAGAAATTAAATTTTTAGCTGGAATGTTGGTTTCAACATTTTCACTTATAGCTTTTAATATTTTTGGTGCCTTAAAAACTATACTTGGACTTAAAGCTTTATCAATAACCTTACTAATGAATTGTTGTTGATTATTAATTCTACCTAAATCCCCTTCTTCTCCTCCACTACCATCATTATTTTTCCTCCATCTAAAGAACTCCTCTGCTTTTTTACCATCTAGCTGAACAGTTTCTCCAGCTTTAAAATTTATATGAAGGTTTTGTTCATCATCATCATAGAACATATCTTGTTGTATGTTCATTTCTATTCCACCTAATGCATCTATTATGCTTCTAAATGCATTGTAATCTACTTCTACTATATAATTTAAATTTATACCTAATAAACTTTCTACATGTGTCTTTACTTCCTCTTCCCCGCCTAAAACATATGCAGTATTTATTTTCCAATATCTTCTGTATTCGCCATTATCTAAATAAGCATCTACTTCAATAAGAGTATCTCTTGGTATAGAAACTATATGAACTTTTTTAGTATTAGGATTATAATTTAAAACCATTATAGTATCGCTTCTTCTACCAGCTTTATTTTGATTTTCTGCATCTCCTATATCCATACCTAAAATCAAAATGTTCACAGGATCCTTAGATGATATCGGTGCCACTCCGGTGCCTAAGTTGTTTGTTTTTAAACCTGATAAAAAGTTATATATATAAAGGGCACTTCCAAGTATTATTACTAATAGAATAGTTACTATAGATGTTGTTATTCTCTTTCTTTTTAACTTTTTCTTTCTAGCTTCAATTCTTTTTCTTTTAATTTGTTCATCTTTAGAAGGTCTTCTTCTTTCTCTGTTTTCCAGATTTTCTCTCCTACTCCCCATCCTTTTAATTCCTCTCTGATTTTTTTCATAGTTAAATAAATTTAGTTTTTATTTATTACGTAATAAATAATTTCTAGCTTTTATACTATTTATATCAATAGGAAACCCTTTATCTAATAAATATTTAATAGTATGAGTTACTCCTTGAAGAAGGCCTTTATCTAAATCAGCAAAGCTTTCTTTCCTAATTAAATCTACTCCAGGAAAACTTCTACCAGGCTCTATCATATCAGCCATATAAATTATCTTATCTAGTTTACTCATATTTTCTTTTCCTGTAGTATGCCATCTCATAGCACTTAATATTTCTTCATCTTCTATTTTAAAAATTTCTCTCCCCAATATCGGCGAAACAATACTATGCCATAACTCAAGAGTATTTTCTTCATCATACGATAAATTAATATTATGTTTATCAATAATATCCTTTAACTCATAGATGGTCATATTTTTAGCTATATCATGAGCTAATGCTGCTATTTCAGCTTTATCTTTATCTACCTTATTTATTTCAGCTAATCTTATTGCAGTTTCAACCACACCTAAAGTATGGTTATATCTACTTTCTGTTAAATGTTCTTTAAGGTAGCTTTTCATTTCTTCTTTACTAAGCATATATCTTCTCCTTAAATATCATTATACTCTCATCAATCTTTAATATTTTCACAATAATTATATATATTATTTTTTATAATAAAATCTAGAACCTCTTTTGGAATGAAAAAATCAATTTTCTTTCCTTCCTTAATTCTATCTCTTATCATTGTTGATGAAATTTCTAAGTCCATTATATCTAAAAAGTTGATACTTGTGTTATACTTTTTCTCAATTTCATTCTTTTGTAATTTTAATGACTCTTTATCATATCCCGGTCTATTAAATACCACTAATTTAGAGGTCTTAAATATTCTATCTGGATTTTTCCACTTTTCTATATTTATAAGACAATCAGCTCCAGTAATAAAATACAATATATTATCCTCAGATTTAAAGTTTTCTAAGGTTTCATAGGTATAACTAAAACCTTCTTTTTCTATTTCATAGTTACTTATTTCAAAATCCTCATATTTTTTTATAGCTTCGAGAACCATTTTATACCTTAAAGGAGCCTCTAATATATCCTCATTTTTTTTATGAGGTGGGCTCCCTGCAGGCATAAAAATCACTTTATCTAAATTCAATTGACATTTAGCTTCATATGCAATATATAGATGTGCTAAATGAATAGGATTAAATGTTCCTCCTATTATGCCAATCTTTTTCATAAAAATTCTCTATTTATTAGGTATTTCTATCTTAGGTTTTTTTGAGGATTTTTTATATAAAACTATTTTACTTCCTATAGCTTGAATTCCTTCACAACCAATTTTTTCACAAATATAATTTGATACTTCTCTAGCTCCTAAACCACTATTTTCAAGTACCTTTATTTTAATAAGCTCTCTCGCTTCTAAAGCTTCAGTTAATTGTGTTAAAAAAGCTTCTTCTACTCCATTTTTCCCAACTTGGAATATTGGATCTAAGTTGTTTGCAAGCCCTCTTAAATATGCTCTTTGCTTTCCTGTTATCATTCTTTATCCTCCTATAAAATATACTCAAATTCAAAATCGTTAAGTCTTACCATATCTCCATCTTCTATTCCCATTTCTCTTAATTTATCAAAGACACCTTTGTTTCTTAATACCTTATGGAAATATCTTAATGAATCAGCATCATGAATATTTACTGAATTTAATAATCTATCTACAAATGATCCATAAACTACATATACTCTGTTGTTATCTTCTCCATCTTCAATAGATACATCATATGTAAATCTCTTTTCTTCTTGTACGAATCTTTCTTCATCACTTATTTCTAAGTCCTTAATTGGAATTTCTGAAAGCATTCTACCTGCTTCTTTAATTATATCTTCAACACCTGATTTTGTTGCTGCAGACATCTTATATACCTTATCAAAGCCTAATTCATTTACTTTCTTCTTAAAGTCTTCAAAAATTTCTTCATCATAAAGCATATCTGTTTTATTTGCTACAACTATTTGAGGTCTATCCCATAGCTTAACTGAATATTTCTTAAGTTCTTCATTTATCTTAACGAAGTCCTCAAAAGCATCTCTACCTTCTATTCCTGATATATCTACTACATGTATTAATAATCTAGTTCTTTCAATATGTCTTAAGAAATCTAAACCTAAGCCAACCCCTTCAGCTGCACCTTCAATTATTCCTGGTATATCAGCCATTACAAAGGCATTCATACCTTCAGCCTTTACAACTCCAAGGTTTGGCTTTAATGTTGTAAAATGATAGTTTGCTATCTTTGGTTTTGCCGCAGTTACTGTTGAAAGGAAAGTTGATTTTCCTACATTAGGGAATCCTACTAATCCAACATCAGCAAGTAATTTAAGCTCTAATGTAATCCATCTATCCTCACCTGGCATACCTGGTTCTGCAAAATGTGGAGCTTGCCTTGTAGGTGTACAGAATTTACAATTTCCTTTACCACCTTTTCCTCCTTTTGCAATTACAAAAGTATCATCTTTATGTGAAAGGTCTGCTATAATCTTATTAGTTTCAAAATCTCTGATTATTGTTCCCATAGGTACTTTAACATGAAGATCATCTCCATCTTTACCATAACATTTTGAACCTTCACCTTTTCCACCAGCTTCAGCTACAAATTTCTTTTTATATTTAAAATCTAAAAGTGTAGTTAAACCTGGATCTACCTCAAATATTACACTTCCACCTTTTCCACCGTCTCCTCCATCTGGACCTCCAAGAGGAACGTATTTTTCTCTTCTAAAAGACACACATCCGTTTCCACCATCACCGGATTTAACGAATATCTTGGCCTTATCTATAAACATAAAATCACCCATCTTTCTTGAAATTGTTTATAATAATATAAACACGTACTTACTTTATATTATCTCATTATTTTTAATGTTTATTATATCACACAAAAATTAATTTCTAATCCATTAAATTAATGGACAATTGACAGTGTACAATGGGCAAGTTTTATTCATTGTCAATTGCCCATTTTTTGTTCTTACAAAATAAAGCACCCTAAAACAGGGTGCTTTTTAGAAAAAATAATATTATTCTGCTATTTCTTCAACATTCACTGGGTAAATGCTAACTTTCTTTTTGTCTCTACCCATTCTTTCAAATCTAACGATTCCGTCTTCTTTAGCAAAAAGAGTATCATCTCCACCTTTACCAACATTAGTTCCTGGGTGAATCTTTGTTCCTCTTTGTCTAACTAAAATGTTACCAGCTAAAACGAACTCCCCGTCAGCAGCTTTAACTCCTAATCTTTTTGATTCAGAATCTCTACCGTTCTTTGAGCTACCTACCCCTTTTTTGTGGGCAAATAATTGAAGGTTCATTATTAACATACTATTGCACCTCCTCTTTCAACATTCTTATATATTCACTGTCTTTTTTATTTCCAAAACTTAATTTAAGAGATTGTATCAAGCTTTCTATACTTTTTTCAAAAGTCAAAAGTAATACTTGGCACTTCTCTATATCCTCGTTATTAAGATTAGATAAGTTTATATGTAAAAAACCATCATCTATATCATACTTAACTTTAAGCTTTAATACTTCTTCAATACCTATTAAGGCACTTTGAGATAGTACTGAAACCGAATTGCAAATCATATCATAAGCATCTCCGACCTTCTCTATTTCAGCTCTTGATAAAGCATGACCTTTTATCTTAAATCCAAGGCATAAATCATCTTTTTTAAAAATCTTCACTTTAATCATAATAATTAAGCTTCGATTTTTTCGATTACTAACTTAGTGTATGGTTGTCTGTGTCCAGTTTTCTTTCTGTAGTCCTTCTTTGGCTTATACTTGAATACTGTAACCTTCTTAGCTTTGCCTTGAGCAACAACTTTAGCAACAACCTTAGCACCTTCTACAACTGGTGTACCAACTTTTAAAGCATCACCATTTGAAACTGCTAATACTTCTGTTAATTCAACTGTTGAGTCAACTTCAGCGTTAAGTTTTTCAACGAATATTACGTCTCCTTCTTGAACTCTGTATTGTTTTCCTCCTGTAGATAATACTGCGTACATTAAAAACACCTCCTCTTATTACGGTCTCGCCAACCGAGGTACAAAGTTCTAAACTTTGTTTAGATAAAAACCTCTTATGTGCGGTTTAACATCTGATATTGTATCATAATATTATGTTGCTTGTAAAGAAGTTTATTCATATTTTTCATAACCACTTACTCTTAATTTTTTTATATTTTCTTTTTGGCTATTAAATATAAGCGGCTCTATTTTATATCCTTCAATTCCATTGGTAAAATTCAAATAAATTTCTTTATCTAATGAATTTATATTGCTTAAAAATGAAAAAATATCTCCTTTTACCATTTCTTCATAATTGCTATCTAATTCTATATAAAATGAATTAATAGAATTTTCTTCTTCACATTTTATTATCTCATTTCTTATCAACTTTTCTATATATGATAGCTTTAAAACATATCCTTCTTTGTTGCACCTTCTACAGCCCTCTTCTAAATACTCATATATTGATTTTCCTCTTCTTTTTCTAGCTATTTGAACAAGATCTAGCTCTGTAAAAGGGAAAATCTTCATATTACCTTTATCTTCTTTTAAAGATTCTTTTAAAGCATCCATAACTAAGGCTTTTTGTGAAAAGTCCCTCATATCAATAAAGTCTATAACTATTATTCCAGCAAGATTTCTAAGTCTAATTTGTCTTCCTATTTCTTTAGCAGCTTCTATATTTGTTTCTAATATAGTTTTATCAAAATTTCTACCTTTAATATTTTTAGATGAGTTAACATCTATAACATACATGGCTTCTGTTTTATCTATCACTATATTTCCACCACAATTTAAAGCTACTTTTTTATGTCTTAATTTTAAGATTTCCTTTTCTATTCCATAGTAATCAAATAAACTTCTAGTATTATTAAACTTCTCTATATTAACTTTATCATTGTCTTCTAACAATGATTTTACCTCATTTAAATCTTCTTCATGATTTAAAATTATCTTACATTCATTTCCTAGGTTTTCTCTTATTACTTTATTTAAAATAATATTTTCTCCATAGACTTTTCCTAGTTTTAAACTATATCTTAGTTTTTTAATAATTACTTCTAATTCTGATAAAAGACTTATTTTTTCTGCTAATAAATCTTCATCGCTTGCATGAACTGCTTCTGTTCTTATTGTTATACCATATCCATCTATATTATTAATAGCATTTAATATTCTTTCTTTTTCTTCTGTGCTACTAATTCTCTTGGAAAAGCTAATTCCGCTTCCCCCTAAAGTTAAAACCATGAATCTGCCTGGTATGCTTATATTTTTACTTACTTTAGCACCCTTATTATTTATTGGCTCTTTTATTACTTCTACTAATATTTCATCGCCTTTTTTTATTCCTTCACTTTTAATTTCATTACTAAAGTACATATATGCTTCTTTTTCTAAACCAATATCTACAAAAATAGAGTTAATAGCAGTCACTATATTTTTTACTCTTCCTTTATAGATTTCACCCATTTTAGGTCCTGAAGAGTGCTCCTCTACGAAGCACTCACTTAAAACATTATTATCCTTTATAGCAACTCTTAAAAGCGGCTCATCTCTTTCAATGAAAATTTCTCTCATAAGATACACTTCCCTAAATACATTTATATATCGGTATGTACTTATTATCTTTCAATACATACATTTCTTCTCTCTTTATATCTACAAAAGCATCTTCCACTATTTCTGGAATATTACTCTTTATATATTGTGCCACTAAATCTGGTGATAAGTGTTCTCTACTCCCTGATGATATTAATACATTTAAAATTAACTCATCATTATTTATCCAATGCTTCATTTCTTTTATCATAGTCTTTAGATTTACTTCTTTTTCACCTTTTTTGCTTTTCTTTATAGTATTCCATTCTGGATTGCTAATAAGCTCTTTAATTTTACTTTCAACTAAATTTGAGTCGAAGCAAAGCATCTTTATAGTGAATCTAGCTGCATCTACTAAAGCCATAGTTTGAGGTAATTTTTTTTCACCCTCTTTAGTTATAACTTTTCTAGCATTTAAAAACTTAATTCCAGATGCTGTCTTAGCATTTAATCTATCTATTATTTCTTTTTCTTCTAATTCTTCAACTAAAACTATATCCATATATTCAGCATCAGAATAAACTCCAACAGATAAAGGTTGTGCTATGGATAATGCCATATGTGGATTAAATCCCTTTGAATACTCCATTGGAAGATCAGCTCTTCTTATTACTCTTTGTATTGTTCTCATCAAATCTAAATGGGATATAAATTTAACACTAGATTCTTTAGTAAACTTAATTACATAACGCACCTTCAAAACACTTCCCTTCTTTAAAGTTTACATTTACTCCACAACCTGTACATCCTTTTCTACAGTTTTGTGTAAGTTCTGCTTTTTTTGCTTTTTCATTTTCAACTTCTAGATACTTTCTATTTACTCCAATATCTATAAAGTCCCATGGAAGTATTTCATCATAACTTCTATCTCTATATACGTAGAAATCTTCATCTATATTGCATTCCTTCATTGCTTCCATCCATATATCATAATTAAAGTACTCTGACCATCCATCAAATTTAGCTCCCTTTTCAAAAGCCTTAACTAAAAGATCACAAGTTCTTCTATCTCCTCTTGCAAAAACAGCTTCCATAAATGAAGTTTTTTGTTCGTGGTAGTTATAATTTATAGCTCTTGATTTTATTGCACCTTTTACTGCATCAATCTTTTGCCAAACTTCATCTGGTCTAGCCATAGGAGCCCATTGGAATGGAGTAAATGGTTTTGGTACAAGTATTGATGTACTTACAGTAATCTTTAATCCCTTTGCTCTTTTTTCCTTTGGAATTCCATAGTAAACAGCAGCCATCTTTTCTGCAAGTTCACCTATTCCAGCTGCATCCTCTATTTCTTCATAAGGAAGTCCTACTATAAAGTAAAGCTTAATAGTACTCCAACCTGATTCAAAAGCATTTTTAGTTGCTTCTAATATTCTCTCTTCTGTAAGTCCTTTATTTATAATATCTCTCATTCTTTGAGATCCAGCCTCTGGTGCAAAAGTTAAACCTGTCTTTCTAACCTTTTGTATTTCTTTTATTAAATCAACAGAAAAAGCATCTACTCTTATAGATGGAAGAGCTACCCCTACATTTTTATCACCATGCTCTAAAATTAAGCTACTTACAAGATTTTGTATATCTGAATAATCACAAATACTTAATGATGCTAAAGAAACTTCTTGATATCCACTTGCATCTATCATTTTTCTTGCTTGATCTAATAATGTATTAGTAGTTTTTTCTCTAACAGGTCTATAGATCATACCCGCTTGACAGAATCTACATCCATTTGTACATCCTCTTGAAGTTTCTAAAACTACTCTATCATGTACTATTTCTGAATATGGAACTATCATATCTAATGGAAAATCTACTTTATCAAAATTATTAACTATTCTCTTTTTAACTCTAGCTGGGACATCATCGAACTTCGGCTTAAATTCTTTTATAGTTCCATCTTCCTTGTATGTAACATCATATAAAGAAGGAACATAAACACCTTGAATTTTTGATATTTCTCTTAAAAATTCTTTCTTTTGTCCTTTACCCTTGTACTTACTATACACATCAAGAACTTCATTCATAATCTCTTCGCCTTCACCAATTTCAAAGAAGTCTACTATGTCATATAAAGGTTCTGGATTGTATGCACAAGGTCCCCCTGCCATGATTATTGGTTCATCTTCTCCTCTTTGTGAAGCTCTAATTGTGATACCAGCCATATCTAGCATATTTAGTATATTTGTATAACTCATTTCGTATTGAAGTGTAAATCCTAATATATCAAATTCAGTAAGAGCATCTTTTGTTTCTAATGTCATTAGTGGTATTTCATTTTTTCTAAGCTCAGCTTCCATATCTGGCCATGGTGCAAATACTCTTTCACAATATGTATCTTTTCTTTCATTTATTGTATGATAAAGTATTCTTGTTCCTAAATGAGACATCCCTACTTCATATACATCTGGAAAACAAAACGCAAATCTTATATCAACATCTTTTGGGTTCTTAACTACTTGATTCAACTCACCGCCAACATATCTTGATGGCTTTTCAACCTTATGTAAAATATGGTCTGTAATTTTCTTCATAATCTTTCCTCCTAAAGTGAGAATAATCCATTAAAAAAGAAGTATATCTCTATACTTCCTTTATATCTTTTCTATTCTAGCATATATACCTCTAAAAAGTAAATCTATTACTCACTATATACAGATTATAAATTTATCCCATTTTAAGATATAATTAATTTCTGTTTTATATACTCCTCCAAAGTCATATTTCCATAAACTTTTAATGCATCAATTAGCTCATCTTCATTTAATATATAAATAAGCTTCATATCATCATCTAAAATATAAAATGTATTAAATTTGTTTCTATCAACTAAAGCTAATACATTAACAAGTCCCTGCTTGTAATATACTGATATGGATTTATTTTCTATATACTTATTTTTTAAAAGTTTATGTCTTTTTTTAACTACGTTACTCATAGTTATATACATTGTAGTATGCTCTTCCATTCTAGTAATATATATTATTATTATTGCACCTATAATCATACTTAAATTTAGACTATGTAGAAATATATAAATAATAACTGCTATTATAATAAATAAGGCTGCTATTGAAAAACTAACTATACTAATTATTTTTTGAGCTTTTTTAAATAACATTCTCTTTGATAAAATAACTTCTAATATTCTTGATCCATCCAATGGATATGCAGGTAATAAATTAAATACAGCTAATCCTATGTTTAAATTCATACTAGTTTCTATAAAACTAGAATTATATTTAATATTTATAATATAGAAAAATATCGCAAGAACTATATTTAATAAAGCTCCCGATAGATAAACTATAATTTTTTGATTTTCCCTTAAACTATCTATATCTATAAGTTCTGCCTTCATTCCAAATATATGAAACTCTATATTATAAAACTTACAACCAAATTTTAATGCAACTAGTATATGTGTTATCTCATGTAAAAATACCCATATTAACGCAAATATAAACATTTTATTATAGCTACAAACTAAAACTATTAATATTATTTCTGCCAATATTTTTTTTGTCTCTCTTTTCATTTATATCTCCCTAAAAATTGCTACATCTCTATATAAATCACCTTCTACTTCTAGCGTCTTAATAATTTAAAATCATACTTGATATTTATAGATCGTTTGTTTTGGTATCTTCAGTTGACTTACTTTCTTCTTCATTTATACTATATTTATCTTGTACGTCAGACAATCCCTCACCCTTTGATGACTCATTGCTATTTATCGATTCATCTACATTTGTTTTTATCCCTTCTTCTTTAAAACTCGGAACGCCATTATCTAAATTTTTTATTTCTCCCATTACATCAGTATATTTTTCTTCTATAACATTAAGTACACTTTTATAATCAATTCCCATCTTATCCATGCCTAATAATACATTTTCATAATTAAAATTAGCACCTACTGTGGTCTTACATATATTATAGAGCTTTTTCGCATCACTGTTTGGTATTGTTTTTAATGTAAAAGCCCCTAAAAATAATAAAAAAGTACATATTAATCTAAGGATAAACTTATCTATATATCCCATACTTTTTTTAGGTACTCTAGCTCCATAACTCCCCCTTTGATAACTAAAGTTATGGACATTTCTTATATTAGGATATATATCATCCCTTGTATTAATCACTTTTTCTTTCTTATCAGTTTTTGCTTTTACTTTTTTTCTTATTTTATCGTAATATTCCTTATACTCCTCTCTATACCTCTCCATACACCTCACTCCTATCTCTTAATATTGTATTTATATTTTTAATTATAATGATTTATGCTACCTACAATATATTTTGAATCCCTAAATAAAAAAAGCTATAGAAGATTTATAACCTTCTATAGCTTTAAGTATTATTAAAAGTATATTTTTTTCCTTCTCATTCCTACATTTAAGACCAATCCTATTGACATTACAGTTGTAAGTAATGAAGTTCCTCCATAACTAAGCAAAGGCAATGTTATACCTGTAATAGGCATAAGTCCTATAGTCATACCTATATTCTGCAGTAATGCAAATAAGAAATATGCAACAAGCCCTACACAAATTATTGAACCAAAAGTATCTTTAGCCGTTCTTCCTATTGCTATCATTTTTGAAATGAGTAATCCATATAACAGCAGTAAAAATGCTGCACCTGCTAGTCCCCATTGTTCACCTATACTCGCAAATATGAAGTCAGTTTGAACTTCTGGCACATATTGAGCTGCATATCCTACAGTTTTATCTTTCGCAGCTGAGCCTTTTAATCCAAAAGCTCCCCCATTACCTATACTAATAAGCGATTGTCTAAGCTGATAGCCCGATTCAGATGTATCTGATTCCGGATTCATAAATGAAGTTATTCTTTTCTTTTGGTAAGGCTGTATTACTCCTGAATTCCAAACTATTATAACAACTAAGAGTAATGATAAAAGCCCACCACCAATAATTTTCAAATCAAGTCCACCAATAAAAAATATTCCTACAACTATAAAGAATAAAACCATAGTCATTCCCATATCTGGCTGTATAACTATAAATACCGCTGGAACTATCGCATAAAAAGCCATTGTTAAAAAGTTTTTCCACTCATTTATTGTTCCATTCATTTCCTCTAATGTCTTACCTAGCATCATTATAGTAGCCATTTTAGCTAATTCTGATGGTTGAAAGGATAATGGTCCAAGTCTTATCCATCCTCTTGCTCCATTAATATCAGTTCCTATAAATATAGTAACTATAAGCAAAAGTATAGATCCCCAATAAAAAAGGGGAGTATATGACTTTAATAATGTATAGTCAATTGCTACAACAAAATATAAAGCTACTAAACAAACAATAAACCATAATGATTGCCTCTTTAAGAATAATGTCCCATATTCAGCTGAACTAGCTAAATATATATTAATTATTCCAAATATCATTAAAGCTATCATTGAAAATAACATCACTTTATCTATTTCTTTTAACTTTTTAAAGTCTATTTTAAATTTCGATAACATATTTCACCTCCATCTTTCAACCTAAGAATTATTATATCCAAAAACTAATACTTTCTCCATATTAATTGAAATAATAATTAAAATTTAAGAAAATATTAATTAAATTTAATTAAAAAAGAGAAAAAGTATATCCACTTTTCCTCTCATGGTTATTTTATGTTCTTTATTGGAATATTAGCTACTAAAGCCGGATTATTTCCTTCAACATTTTCAGTTTTGCTTACAGCTATTTCTACATCTTCAGAATCTATTTCTATATACTTAGATAGTACTTCTAATATTTCCATTCTTATTTTTTCAAGGGTTTCATGAGGTAAATCCCCTCTATCATGTATTAATATTAGTTTTAGTCTATCTTTTGCCACCTCTTTAGGTGTTGGTCTACTTGAAAGTTTTCTTAAAAATTCCACCTCTCATTCCCCCTACTAACGCTTAAATAATCTTTTTATTGATGCAAAGAAGCCTTCTCCCCCTGTTTTTAAATCTAAAAGAGGTACTTCTTCTCCAGTTATTCTTCTAGCTATATTTTTAAAAGCTTGTCCAGATATTGATTTATCGTCAAGAACTATAGGCTCTCCTTTATTAGTTGAAACAGTTATGTTTTTATCATCAGGAACTACACCCAATAGTTCTATTGATAAAGTTTCAATTATATCTGAAACATCTAACATATCTCCTCTTTGAGTCATTTCATAATTTAATCTGTTGATTATTACTGCATGATCATCCAGTCCTTTAGCATCCAATTTACCAATAACTCTATCAGCATCCCTTACTGAAGTTATTTCTGGATTAACTACAACTACAGCTCTATCAGCTCCAACAACTGAATTTTCAAAGCCTTGTTCTATTCCTGCTGGACAATCAATTAATACATAGTCAAAATCTTCTTTCAATTCATTAATTAATTTTAACATATCCTGTGGTCTTATATCATCTTTGTCCTTAGTTTGAGCTGTTGGTAATAAACATAAATTTTGATATCTTTTATCCTTGATTAAAGCTTGCTTAAGTCTACATCTATTTTCTATAACATCTGTTATTGTATAGACTATCCTATTTTCAAGCCCCATTAAAACATCTAAATTTCTAAGACCAGTGTCACCATCCACAACTACAACTCTCTTATTTAATGCAGCTAAAGCAGTACCAATATTAGCTGTTGTTGTTGTTTTTCCAACTCCACCCTTACCTGATGTAATAACTATAGAAACTCCCATTTTTTTCTCCCTCCAACGCTATATATATTTCTTTGGTAAATATGGCTCTACCACGATAATATCGTCTTTAATCTTTGCTAGTTCCGGATATGATGGCTTTATACCATCTTCTGGCGCTATAGTAACTATCTCCGCTATTTGGAGTATTTCTGGTTGAAGGCTAAAAGCAGAAATTATAGCTTTTTTATTACCACCTACTCCAGCATGCACTTGTCCTTTAATCGTTCCTAAAACAATTATATTTCCCCCTGCATAAACCTCAGCTCCATTATTTATATCACCTATTATAACAATATTCCCATGATACCTTACTAATTGTCCGCCTCTTATTGTTTTCTTTATAAATTTAGTTTTTCCTTCATATACGCCACTAAAAATTTTACTTTCTTTTTGCTCTTCTCGTTTAACTTCTTCAAAAAAACATTCTTTGATTTGTATTTTTTCAAATAAAACATCTTTTAGTCTTAAAATATCATTTTCATTTACATTCTTTAAATTAGCTGCAATTTTAAGAGATGCTCCTTTGTAAAATCCTTTCCCTGCTGTTAGCTTATCTATTAACACTTCTAACATTTCATCAAAGTCACTAAATCTCTCCATATCAATAGTTGCATTGATACCTTCTTTTGTACCTTTTATTTGAATTCTATCGTCATTCATTGGTCACCCTCCACCAATAATTAAAGCTTCAGTAATTATAAATCCTATTACATATCTATAATTATACAATTATATTATATCACTTAACAATAATAATTTACATAATTTATAATAAAATAAAAAAAAACCATGCAAAAACATGGTTTTTATTGGTTATTGATTATTTGTACTAGTACTATTATTAGTAGTATTTGTTGAGCTATTATCTAGCTTTATACTATCATTTTTATTATCCTTAAGAGGTGATTCTAAAACGTACTTTCTAAATGATTCTGACTTAGAAGCATATGAAGGATCAAGTTTCAATAATTCCTCCTTAAAGAAAGCTTCGTATATAGCTTTATGAATACTAGCACCAGAACTTCCTTTATTTCCATCATAAACAGTAGAAAAAATAGCTATTTGTGGATTATCTAAAGGCGCCATACTAATATAATTACCATATGGTTTCCTTCCTATTTCCTTATATCGTTCATCAGTATTGAAGTCTGCTGTACCAGTTTTACCTCCAACTTTTATAGGAAAATTAGAAAAGCTTTGATATGCAACACCATTTGCTGGATTATTATTAACTCTATACATACCATCCTTTACAGTTTGTAAATATTCATCTGGAATATCTAATTGATCCACTATTTCAGGCTTAAATTCTTTAATTATTTCACCTGTTGGAGAAGTTATTTTATCTACCATTGTAACTTTATATCTTGTTCCTCCACTTCCAAGTGTAGCTACATAATTAGCCATCTGTATCGGAGTAAATAAATTCATCCCCTGCCCAATAGCACTTGATATTATTTGTCCCGGAGTAGTAATTTGTATAGCTGCGTTATTTATCGTATAATATGCAATTGCATCTGCTATTACAGCTGCTTGATCATTAACATCTATATTTCCTCCACTAGATTTCCTTGATTTAATTTCATTTTGATACTGTGGTGATAAATCCATTATCTTTTTCACATTGTCTACTATGCTTTCAGCAAATTTCGTATTATCTGATATCTCTTCATCTGTTCCTACTTTAGATAATGTATCACTTATCTTGGACTTTAAATCTTCTTTTGCTGCTTTTAACTCGTCTGTATCATCATCATTCTTACTTATATTTAATGGAATGAAAGTATAATCATAATATTTCCCTACAGCTAACGCTTCTACTAATTCATATAAAGGTGCATTCACTATACTCTCTTTTCTGTAATTAAAATTATATATTTGACCAAAATTTTCTTCAATTTCTATTCCTGTTTTAGGATTTTTAGCCTGAGGTGATAATGGATCTATTCCCAGCCCAAACTTATATCCATATTTAGCCAATGAATCTAAAGCTTCTATATCAGCTCCATTATTTTTCCATAATCTATATCCAAGCTCATAAAAGTATAAGTTTGATGATACTTCTAAGGCTTTTCTTGCATCTGTTGGTCCATTTGCAGATCCTTGGAAATTTTGAAGTGTAAATCCTTTCAAATCATCCTTAGTCCAAACTCCACCATAGTCATCCATTGACTCTGTTGGGCTAACTACTCCATCCATCAAACCAGCGATAACTGTTAATGGCTTAAATGTAGATCCTGGTGGTAATAACCCTTGAGTTGCATAATTAAAGAAACTCTTTGGATATGCATCTATATCATCAGTTCTTTTTCCTGTATTCTCATCTATAGGAAATAGCTCATCTATATTTCCCGTTGCTCCAGTTCTTTGTATATATTCCTTAGCAAAACTATCTATATCCGGACTAAAATATTGCTTTGATAAATCTTCTGTTAAGCGTCCTGGTATAGAAAAAATATTAGGATCATAATCTGGATAACTAACCATTGCAATTACTCTTCCTGTATTGACTTCAATAGCAACTACTGCTCCCCTTGTTGCATTAGGCTGACCTTCTTGAGTCCTTATTCTTTCTAACGTATCTTTCATAGCTTGCTCTGCAGCATATTGAACATCCTTATTTATTGTTAAATGAACATTATTTCCAGGATATGAATCTAATTTAAATAACTCTTCTGTCACTCTTCCTTTTGAGTTAACTTTAACAGTTGTTCCTCCTTTAGTTCCCTTTAACTGACTTTCAAAAGCAGCTTCTATTCCTGCTACACCAATTAAATCAGAAGATGCATCATATCCTCTTAACTCATAATTTGTTTCCTTAGACGAATCTATTGAAGATAAATATCCTAATGCACCAGAAGCTAAATTACTATATGGATAATATCTTACAGGTTCTATACTTACATCTATACCTACTAAATCATTTAATTTTTGATATACTATAAATGCAGTTTCTTGCTTTATATTTGAAGCAATAGTAACTGCTCTATAACCCTTAAAACTTTGCATTTTTACAGCATCTTTTATTACTATATAATTTCTTATATCGTTAATTGAATATGTTGCTAAAAGCTCGTCTAATATTTCCTTACCAGACATATCATCATAAGCTTCCATCTTATCAGCATACGCCTCAACTCTTGCTTCATAAGCCTTGTCACTTTCTCCGTCTTCTTTAACAGGTGATGGATTTGTAAGCTCTTGCATATTATAAACCTTAACTAATTCATAAAAAGTTTCCTCTGGTGATAACTTTAAGAGTTCACTATCTACCTTAGCAATTTCTTCATCTGTATAATCAGATTCCTTATCTTTAAAAAGCTTTTTCTCTATAGCTTCATTTAATCCTCTATCTCTTTTAAATCTAACTTCTACTATTTTTTTTGTATCTGCATCATCAGTCTTAAAATCAAAATAGAATTTTCCACTACTATCTATCTTAAGCATTAAATCATCTTGAAATTTCTCCCCATTTTCAGATAATATTTTAAATACTTTATCCATAGTTTCATAGAAATTTTCTTTTTCATCATTTGGTTTAGTATATGTTAATGTATATGTTTGAATATTAGTTGCTAAAACATTTCCTTCACTATCATATATCTTTCCTCTTGGCGCTTTTTCTGATATAAATCTTGTAGAACTTATATCTGCCTTTTCTTTATAATCTTCATGTTTATAAACTTGAATATATAAGAGTTTTGCCATTATCATAGTAAAAAGTGCTAGCATTATAATATTTAGAACAGTATATCTTGAAATCTTCTTTTTCTTTTTCGGTTTATTTACTATCATTTAAACCTCCATGACCTTTTCTTATATTCAATATTATAAATCCTTAAAACAAAATCATACCCTAAAAACATTACTACTGAACTATATAAAGCAGTAAACATTCCAACTTGTATATCTATAGATCTTCCCATAAGCTTAAATATTGTAAACACTGCTAATATCTTTAATAAATATAAGAATATAACCGATATTACTGGTATAAGCTTCTTTTCCCTATAAATATTTTCACCTATAATTGCAGCTATTAAACATATAAGCATATTTATTAATGCATTGATCCCAAAGCCATTATAGAAATATATATCTTGCATTAATCCAGATATAACCCCAATAAAAACAGCTTCTGACCTTCCATTTATTATAGAATACGCTATTGCAAAAACAAAAAGTAAACTTGGGTAAGCACCTTTTATAGCCAAAAAAGGTATAAGAGAATTATCTAGTATTAAAAGTACTAATGATATTAAAATTAAAACCCACTTTTTCATATATTAACCTCTAATTATCATATTTTACTTCTCTTGTTTCTTTAGGAATAACTACAAAAAGTTCTTCTAGCTTATTAAAATCAACAAAAGGCTTAACTATAGCTGTTTTCATTACCTTAACTTCATCTGTTTCTACAGATACAACTTCACCAATTCTAACTTCCTTAGGATAAATTTGTCCAAGGCCTGATGTAACTATTACATCACCTTCTTTTATCGCTGAATCTATTGGTAAATTAGTAACTTTGGTTAAATTTTGATTACTATGAGTTACATATCCTTTTAATATTCCAGTTGTTTCTCTTGTGCTATTTACCATTACTGAAACTGCAATATTTTCATTTATCAAACTTTGTACTATTGCCCAATTAGATCCAGTACTGGTGACCTGTCCCACGAGACCTTTGTTTGAAATTACAATCATGTCTTTTTTTAAGCCATCATTTTCACCTTTATCAATCACATATCCACTTGAAAAACTTTCTCCACTATACCCGATTATTTCACAACCTAAGTAATCATAATTATTCTTTGAATTTTTAAAATTTAAAACTTCTCTAAGTCTATCATTTTCTTCTTTTAACTTGTCGTATTCTAATAACTTATTTTCTAAATCTATATTTTCTTTAGTTAATTCTTCGTTTTCTTCTTTTATCTTTGAAAAATTCAAGAAAAAATCTAATGTTCCTTTTATTTTATCATTTATTGAGTAAACTACCTTCTGAAGAGGATTAACAGCACTACCTACACCACTCGAAACAATACCTTTTTGTTCATTATTCATTGTATAAATAATTATGCCTAAAAAGGCAACTGACAGCACTATTATAGTAACTGCCAGTTTATTTTTTAGAAGCTTCATTATTGACCTCTTTGACTCTTACTTAATTCATCAAAGTTATCTAATGCCTTACCTGCTCCTAAAACAACACAATCAAGTGGTGATTCTGCTATGTGAACAGGCATATTTGTTTCGTGGTTAATTAATTCATCTAACCCTCTTAGTAGAGCTCCTCCACCAGCTAACATTATTCCTTTTTCCATTATGTCTGCTGCTAATTCAGGTGGTGTCTTTTCTAAAGTTGTCTTTATTGATTCTATGATAGCATATACAGGTTCTTTTAATGCATCTCTAATTTGAGTATCTGTAACTGTAACTGTTTTTGGCAATCCAGTAATCATATCTCTACCCTTGATTTCCATACTCATTTCTTCATCTTCAGTCTTATATGCTGAACCAAGTTCCATCTTAACTTGCTCTGCTGTTCTTTCCCCTATCATTAAGTTAAATTCTTTCTTAATATATGCCATTATTGCTTGGTCTAATTCATCCCCAGCAACTCTTAATGACTTACTTGTTACTATTCCTCCTAATGAAATTATAGCAACTTCTGTTGTACCGCCTCCGATATCAACTATCATACTTCCTGTTGGCTCTCCAACTGGAAGACCTGCTCCAATAGCAGCTGCCATAGGTTCTTCCATTAATACAACATCTCTTGCTCCAGCAAACTTAGCGGCTTCTTCTATAGCTCTTCTTTCAACTTCTGTTACACCTGAAGGGTAACAAACTATAATTCTTGGGCTAGTAAATGCACTTTTACTAGTTACTTTTTCTATTAATTTTTTCAACATTGTTTGTGCTACATCAAAATCTGCTATAACACCATCTTTTAATGGTCTGATAGCTACTATATTTCCAGGTGTTCTTCCTATCATAAGTTTAGCTTCAGCACCTACAGCCAAAGGTTTTCTTGTTGTACTATTAATAGCTACAACTGAAGGTTCACTTAAAACTATACCTTTACCTTTAACAAAAACAAGCGTATTTGCTGTTCCTAAATCTATTCCCATATCCTTATTACTACTGAAAAATCCCATATGAATTCCCCTTTCGCTTAAATTATTCCTTTTTCTTTTAAACTTACAAACTTATCTTTTCCAATTATTAAGTGATCCAATAAATCTATCCCTATTATTTTACTACATTCCTTCAATCTTAATGTAATATTTATATCCTCTTTACTTGGTGTTGGATCTCCTGACGGATGATTATGACAAATAATTATACTTGAGCTGCTTTTTTTAAGAGCTTCTTTAAATATTTCTCTTGGATGCACTATAGATGTATTAAGGCTTCCCTTGAAAACATCCTTGATACCTATAATATTATTCTTTGTATCTAACATTATTAACTTCAATATTTCTTGCTTTAAACTCATCATCTCATTTATTAAAAGCTTTGCTATATCTCTTGGAGAAGATATACTATTACCTTCTCTTATTAGATTTAATGAATTAAATCGTCTAAAGAGCTCTCCTATAGCTAATATTTGACTTGCTTTTATATTTTTTATTCCTTTTATACTAGTAATTTCACTAATACCTATATCCAATAAACCATTAAGTCCATCAAACTCTGAAAGTATTCTTGTGCTTAAAGAAATTACATTTTCCCCTCTTGTTCCTGTTCTTAAAATCACAGCAAGAAGCTCTGCATTACTTAGTATTTCAGGTCCGTTTATAAGCAATTTTTCTATAGGTCTTTCTTCCTTTGGTATATCTATAACTTTTATACTATTATTCATATAAATACTCCTTAAAATAATAATAGTTTTATTAATAAATATACCCTAAATCCCTATTATTTAACCTTTCTAAGCATTTTATTCAAAAGATTTAATGGTAATCCTACTACATTGTAATAGCACCCATTAATACCTTCTATAAACACTCCACCATACCCTTGTATTCCATAGGCCCCTGCTTTATCAAGCGGTTCTCCAGTCTTTATGTAACTTTCTATCTCCTCTTCGGTTAAATTAGAAAATTTAACTTCAGTATAGAGAGATTCTTGCTCAATTTTATTATTGTACATGTTTATTACTACTAATCCAGAATAAACTCTATGAGTTCTTCCACTAAGTTGTTTTAACATGTTGTATGCATCTTCTTCATTATTAGGTTTTCCTAAGATTTTATCATCTAAAACTACTACTGTGTCTCCTGCAATTATTATAGCTTCTTCTTTTAGACTCTCTTTAACGCTAAGAGCCTTTCCCTTAGCTAAATCAACTACATATTCATCTACATTTCCTTTAAATAAAATCTTATCTTCATCGAAGTCACTTACTATTATGTTAAATTCATCTACTATTCTATGTAATAGTTCCTGTCGTCTTTCTGAGCCTGACGCTAAAACATAATTCAACCCTATCACATCCTATTTTTATACATATTTTATAGTATTGACAAAACGGTATGGTTTAATCATTTAAGTTTTAAAATACTTAAATTAGCAATGCAAAGATATAAAGACAAAGCCATTTATCCCTATCTTATGTCTTATATAGTGTATCATTATATAAGCCTTCAAACAAGTGGCTTTGTCTTTCTTTATTTAATTTTTATTTATTTGTAATAGTTTTGTTATTTTTATCCATATAGCATTTTTTATTTTTGCCATTTTACTAAAATAGAATAGATATACTCTAATTCTGATACTATATTTTCCTTGTTAATTGTTTCTGGTAATGCCTCTATATGTGTCTTATATTCCTTAAGAATATCTACTCCATCACCCTCTTTAACTTCACTTAATTCTTTTGTCCATTTTTTAAAATCGCTAGTATTTATTTCTTTAACTTCATCTTCACTTGCAGTATTTATTATTTGTAGATATCCTTCTGTTATAGCTCCTATTTGTCCTTGAACTTCATCATTTTTATTTAATGATACACCTATTTTTGCATTTTCAATTGACTTTGCTTTCAATTTTTCTGTTATTTCTGAACTATCTTCTTCTTTTGCTATACCAGCTAGTACTTTAAATTTTCCTGTTTCATCTTTAATCATAAAAGAGTTAAATTCGTTTTCTATTTTTGCTAATACCTGTTTAGCATTATCCTCTTTTGAAAAATAACCACATTGTATAAATGCAAATTTTTGTTCTTGAACCTGTTGTCCATTATTTTCAGTATTACTATTATTTACATTTACTACTGGTTCTTGTGTTATTCCATTTCCTTTATTGATATCAGGAATAATCTTAAGTAATACCCAAGCTCCAATTAATCCTATAATTACAGCTGCAAGTGTTGTCATAACTAAGGAAGTCAAAAACTTAGCCCCCTCATTTTTCTTTTTGTAATGATATTTTGTGTACTTCATTTTATCATCCCCCTCTTTTTATATTAAATATATATTCAAGTAGATTTAATAATATTCATTATGTAACTTATTTTTTAATGAAAAAAATTAAAGAATTAAGTAATGAAAAAATTAAGGTAAAAATCCTTAAGTATTTTTAAATAAAAAATAGTTAGACCGTAAAATAACGGCCTAACTATTTATATTTACATATTTATTTAATTATTCATAAATTTATTTTAATGCTTTTAATACTTCTAATAGGTAATCCCAAACATTTTTTACTGATGTAATACTCATATGTTCTTGTGGTGTATGAACATCATAAAGATCTGGTCCAAAACTAATCATATCTAGTTTCCCTAATTTTTCATTAAATAATCCACATTCTACTCCAGCATGTATCGCAACTATTTTTGCATCTTTTCCATACATTCTCTTATAGACATCTTGACATATTCCTCTAACCTTAGATTCATTATCATATTGCCATTCTGGATATCCTGCAGTTGTTTCAAAGTCTGCTCCAATAAGTTCTGCTATAGTTTTGCTTCTTAAAACTATTTCATCTTTTAATGATGCAACTGAACTTCTTATAGCACTATCAAATTCCACTTTATTACCTTCAGTAGTAACAACTCCTAAGTTAGTTGAACTTTCTACTAAATTCTTTATTTCTACGCTATTTGAGTTTATTCCATTAGGTATTAAGTATAATAAATTCACAGTTTTTTCAGTAGATTCTTTTGTAAATACTTTTTCTACATTTTCTGTATTTTCTAAAATACTAATATTAACGCCAGGATCTTGTGTCTTTAATTCATTTAATAAAATTGGATTCCAATTATTTATTAATTCCTTAGCTTTTGCTACATCTTCTGATTTTAATGCTATTATTGCATCAGCTTCTCTTGGTATAGCATTATTTTTAGATCCGCCATTTACTGAAACTAATTTATAGTCTAAAGATAATAAAGATTTTAAAATTCTACCCATTATTTTATTAGAATTTCCTCTTTCTTTATTTATTTCCATTCCAGAGTGACCACCCTTTAATCCTCTTACAGCAATATGTAAGAAATTATCGTAATCACCAACATCTTCTAAAGTAACATTTAGTGTATGTTTACTTCTTATTCCACCTGCACAACTTACTAATAAATGGCCTTCTTCCTCATTATCTAAGTTTAATAATATTTTCCCATTTATATGCTCTTTTGAAATTGCCATAGCACCTGACATACCAGTTTCTTCATCTGTTGTTATTAGAACTTCTATTGGAGGATGTGGTATATCTGTAGATTCAAGAATTGCTAAAGCATATGCAACTGCAATACCATTATCAGCTCCTAAAGTAGTATCAGTTGCATAAACCATATCATCTACTACTCTTAATTTTAATGGGTCCTTTTGAAAATCATGATCTGTTCCTTTATTTTTTTCACAAACCATATCCATATGACCTTGAAGAATTACTGTTTCAGAATTTTCATATCCCTCTGTTCCTGGTTTCTTTATAATAACATTTAATGCTTTATCTTGTATTACTTCTAAATTTAATTTTTTTGCTACACTAACTAAATAATCACTTATGGACTTCTCATTTCCTGATCCTCTAGGTATTTGTGATATTTCTTCGAAGTATTTAAAAACGCTCTTTGGTTCTAAATTTTGTAAAATATTCATGTTTTTTTCTCCCTTCTTAGTAAATTATGTTAGAATTATTATATAGTTTTAAGTATATCATAGTATATATGATACTTAAATTCTATTTTTTTATTATAATTATTCGAAATATTCTTAATATTTTATTTGCTAATTAAAATGTGAGGTGATTTTTATGCAAAAAACAAAAATGATTTTTACCATTGGACCTGCAAGTGATAACGAAGAAACTTTAAGAAAATTTATCGAAATAGGAATGAGTGCTGCCAGATTAAATTTTTCTCATGGCACTCATGAGACACATAAGGAAAAAATGAATCTTATAAAAAAAGTAAGAGAAGACTTAAATGCCCCTACTGCTATTATACTAGATATTAAAGGGCCTAAAATTAGAACACATAATTTTATAAATGATGGAGTTGACCTTAAAGAAGGCCAAGATTTTACTTTCATTTGTGGTGATGAAATACTTGGTGATACTGAAAAATGCTCTATATCTTATACCGATTTATATAAAGATGTTAAGATTGGTGGAGAAATATTAGTTGATGATGGTTTATTAAGATTTATTATAGAAGATGTTGTAGGAAATAAAATTAAATGTAAAGTAACGGTAGGCGGAACTATTAAAAACCATAAAGGTGTTAATGTTCCAAATGTAAAAATAAATTTACCATCAATAACTGAAAAAGATAAAGAAGACTTAATTTTTGGATGTGAAAATAAGGTTGATTTTGTCGCAGCTTCATTTATTAGAAAAGCTTCTGATATTGAAGATGTAAGAAATGTATTGAAAACTCATGGTGGTGACTATATACAAATTATTGCTAAAATAGAAAATCAAGAAGGTGTTGATAACATAGACTCCATTATAGAAGCTGCAGATGCAATAATGGTTGCTAGGGGTGATATGGGAGTTGAAATTCCTATTGAAAAAGTCCCTATTATTCAAAAAAACATAATTAGAAAATGTAACGAGGCTGGAAAAATAGTTATAACTGCTACTCAAATGTTAGACTCAATGATTAGAAATTCTCTTCCTACTAGAGCTGAAGCTTGTGATATATGTAATGCAATCTTCGATGGAACTGATGCAATAATGTTAAGCGGTGAAAGTGCAAGTGGAAATTATCCTATAGAAGCTGCTGAAACAATGTCAAGAATTGCAATCGAAACAGAAGATAACTTAGACTACAACTACTTAAATAAAAGGCTAAAAGAACCTTCACTAACCTCATTTTCAGAAGCAATTAGTTATTCTGCTTGTAGAAGTTCAAATCTTTTACACGCAAAGGCAGTTGTTGCTGCAACGAATAGTGGTGCAACAGCTAAGCTTATATCAAAATACAGGCCTAAATGCCCAATTATAGCTATAACTCCTTATGATGAAGTTAGAAGAGGATTAAATCTTAATTTTGGTATTTTCCCTACTAAATGTGATGTATTTACTACTACTGATGAAATATTAAGTGAAGCAAAAAAAGTGGCTACTAATTTATCTATTGCTGAAAAAGGTGATGATATAATCGTTGCAGCAGGAATGCCTAGTGCTACTACAGGTGGAACAAATATGCTTAAAATAGAAAAAATATAAATAATTTGATTCATTAATATAAAGGTGTTTTGCAAGCAAAACACCTTTTATTTCATTAATTCATTTTTCATTTTTTAATTTTTAAATAGGTCCTTAAATAAATCTCCTAATGATACTCCTTCATCTGAATCATTATATTGTAAATATTCTTTTGATTTTTCTTCTGCATCTTTTATAGTTAATGATATTCTCTTATTTGTCTTATCAACATCTAAAACTTTAACTTTTACATTTTGTCCTAGTTTTAACACATCTGATGGTTTAGCTATGTTTTCATCTGTTATTTCATTTATATGAACTAAACCTTCTACCCCAGGGAATATCTCTACAAATGCTCCAAAGTTAAGGAACTTAACTACCTTACCATCTAAAATACCACCAATTTTTAGATTTGATACGTTTGTTTCCCATGGATCTTGATCTATATCTTTTAATATTAATGATACTCTTTCATTCTTAACATCTACTTCTCCAATAAATACTTCAACCTTATCTCCTATATTAACCACATCTTCTGCTCTGTGTATTCTGCTCCAAGATAAGTCATTTAGGTGTATTAAACCAGTTATTCCTCCAATATCAACTATTGCTCCAGCCTTAATTATCTTTTTAACTACACCATTTCTTTTTTCTCCTGACTTAACTGATTTCCATAATTCTTTTTTCTTATTTTCATATATAACATCTTCTAAAACTCTTCTCGATGCAACTATCTTTCTTGATTTAAAATCCAATTCTATAATTCTAACTTCTATTTCTTTTCCTACTAATGTACTTAATTCTATTCTTTCTCTTGAAGCTAGTGATGCAGGTATAAATACTCTTATATTTCCATAATAAGCAACTAATCCGCCTTTAACTTCTTCCTTAATATATACAGCTATATTTTCTTCATTTTTAAATGCTTTTTCAATTTCTTCTTTTTCAGTTATTTCTAAAGCTTTTGTTCTTGAAAGCTTAACATATCCTTCTCCATCGTTGGGTGATAAAACATATACTTTTATTTTATCTCCTTTATTTACAACTTCTCTAGGATCCTTATCTGTATTAGTTAAATCTTCTTTTGAAATCATCCCATCAAATGCATAATTGATATTTACCATAACTTCTTTATCATTTACATCAATTATTTCTCCATCTAATATATCACCTGTTCTTATTCTTTTAACATCGAAGTCTTTTAATAAATCTCCCATAGTTTCTTCTAAATTTTGATTTGTCATGTATTTCACTCCTTAAAAATGTTGTATCATAAATTAATTTTAGAATAATATGATATTGATTACAAGACTTTAAGTTTATTATTATCTTTATAATCTCAAATATATTTATTTAAATTAGTAATATGATAGATAACATTATATTTAGATATAAATATTCATGCAAAAAATATTGTATCACTAACCTACTTATTAATTTTAATCTACATTAAATGAATCTATAATTCCTGTCCAAACTTATATAAATTATTTAAATATGTTATAATTAAATATATTATAAACCAATTCTCAAATTGCTATTAAAGGTTATCTTAAACCTTTTAATGTAATATATTTTAATATTAAATGTAAGTATTATTACGATATATTGCGAGGTATTTAGATTTTTAATGTTTTTCTTCATTTTTGCTACTATTTACCTTTAAATGAGTTTTGAGAAATTATATTTTTTACTATAATATATAAATACAATCTTTTTCTTGGAGGTGAAATTTATAAAAAAGAATAATAGAAAACTAATATTCACGCTACTTTTAACTTTTATTTTTCTTACTTCTAGTTTTCTTATTGATACTATATCTGTATTTGATAATATTACTCATGGAGAAATAACTGTTTCTGCTAAACCTAGAAGTTCTGGAGGATTTAAATCTAGTTCTAGCTTTAAATCTAGTACTAAATCTAGCTCTAGTAGCTTTAAATCCAGTGGTGGTAAATCAAATGTTTCTAAATCAACTAGTGGTTTTAAAAGCAGCTCTTTTAGTAATAGCTCTAAGAGTTCCAATAGTTCTAAATCTAGTAATAGTAGCAGTAATAGTAAATCAAGTACATCAAGTTCCAACTCGAAATCCACCTCAACTTCATCTAGTGGATATAAAAGTGGTTCCTTTAGCAATGTAGATAAAGGTAAATCTGGAAGTTCTAAAAACTTCTCATCTGGATCATTTAGTACAACTTCAGATGATGAAAAGAAAAATTCAAGTAGCTCTACGAGCGATAAAAAAAGCACCCAAGATAAAGATAATACGAATACAACAACTAGTTATGATAAAGGCTTTTCTTTTGGCGAAATAGCTTATGGACTTTCTGCTATGAGAAACTTTGGTTTTAGCAGAGGGGGAAGCGCAATCTCCTTTGGCTCTATATTCAAGCTAGCTATTATCTTAATAATTATAGTTATTGTAATACGAATTTATTTAAAGAATAGAAAATATTAATTTCAGGAGGACAAATCATGGGAATTTTTACAAGAATGTCAAATATGTTAAAATCAAAGGTAAATTCAACTTTAGATGAAATGGAAAATCCAATAGAATTATTAGATCAAAAAATTAGAGATATGGAAAAACAACTTAACACGGCTAAATTAAACTCTGCACAAATTATAGGAAATGCACATGAAATTAAAAAGAAAATGGAAGCTGCTGAGCTAGAAGTTAAGGATTTTGAGGATAAGGTTAAATTAGCTTTATCTAAAAACAATGAAGATTTAGCTAAAAGAGCTTTAGCTAAAAAGCTTGAATCTGAAAAGAAATATACAAGTTTAAAATCTAGTTATGAAACTGCAAGAGCACAAGCAGATACTATTAAAAAGAATCTAGCTGCGTTGGAATCAGAAATTGAAAAAACAAGAAATTATAGAGATGAAGCTGCTGCAAGATATAGTAATGCTCAAGCTACTCAAAAAGTTAATGAAGTTCTTGCTAATGTGCAAACAAAATCAAACTCAATTGAAATTGATAGCATAGAAAGAAAAATCCAAAAACATGAATCACTAGCTAATGGTTTAGGTGAGCTTAGAGATGTTGATACATTTGATAGTGAATTTGAAGCTTTAGATACTGTTGATCTTGATTTAGAGCTTGAAAAATATAAAAATGCAAATTAGGTGATTGAATGTCAAGCACTATTGATTTCATAAATGAAGAAAAGGCTACTATTGGTAAAGTATATACCGATATAACTTATGCTATAAGTGAAGTTAGCCCTTTCCTTGATGAAAATATTTTAAAAAAGAGAAAGTATTACTCTAAACTTCCTATATTGAAAGAATATATGGATATGTTAAATGATGCAGAATACTCTAATAAAAATAAAAAATTTAGTTTTTTCAAGAAAGATAATAGTAAAATAAAACTAACTGATTATAAACAAAATAACTTAGCAGTGTTTAATCAATTTGAAAATTGCTCTAAATGCTCATGCTTAAACTGTATAAAGGAATGTCAATTTCAAAGTTGCAGTGGTTGTAGAGCTAATTCATATATAAAAACCTGTGATAAATCTAAATTAAATGTTCGCTTTAATAATAACTTTATTTTGGATTTAACTAATAACAATACAGGTAAAGCTAGTAGATATAAGGTTCTTGCTACTATAGAAAATTGTGAATATGATAGATTATATATAGCATTAGAAAACCTTAGTGATTCTAACGATAAATTTATTCTTTATTATTATCCTGGAATTTCATCTGATGAGTTTGGTGAAATAACTGATGAAGAAGAATTTAATTTGGTTGTTGAAACCTATGAACAAGCTTAAATTTTATTAGTGATTCTTAGAGAAGAGAAAATTTTGTGTAGGCAACTTTTTCTCAATATAAAACTAAGTGGCTCGCGTTTCGCAAGCCACTTAGTTTTACTTAATTTACTTATTCTAATAACCTTATACTATTAAAATATGCAATATATAAATCTTCTTAATATATTATTATAATTTTAGCTTATCCTACTAAGTATTCTAAAACTATTACACTTTCACTATTCTCTAGTAAAAATTAATTCCTTTTCAGTGGACATTTCTTCATTAAATTCATATCCATCTAAATTAAATTTTTTGATATCCTCTATATCCTCTATCTCATTTTGAATAATGTATCTAGACATCATACCTCTAGCTCTTTTAGCATTTAAGGAAATTATTTTATACTTATCACCTCTAAATTCCTTAAATGTTATTGTGATCACATTGACTTCTTTTCTATTAACTAATCCTTCAATAGATTTAAAATACTCCTTAGATGCTAAGTTTATTATAGTCTTATTTTTATGATCCTTTATTTCCTCTAATATACCTTCTTCTAAAGTTTTATCCCAAAACTCATATAAATCTTTTAAATCATTAACCGGTAACTTTATTCCCATTTCTAATCTATATTCATTTATCCCATCAAATGGTCTTAATACTCCATATAAACCAGATAAAATTCTTAAATGATCATTTGCATAAAAAAGCTCAGAATGAGATAAGCTTCCAACATCCATGCCCCTATAAGCATCACCTCTAAAGGCTAATAGGGCTTGTTTAGAAGTTTCTAAACTAGTTGTCCATTTCTCAATTCTATCTCTATTTAATGTTGCTAATTTAGTACTTATCTTCATAAGTTTTTCTAAAGAGTAACTATCATATTTAGTTAACTCATTCATAATTTCCTGCGACTTTTCTAAAAACCTCGGCTCACTCATTGGTAAGTTATTATCTATTTCTTCAAAATCTAAAGTTTTTGCAGGAGAAATAACTATTATCATAACCAATCCTCCTATATATTCTGATTATACAATTTTCTTTTTTCTCATTTCACTATAACAATAATTAATTATATCACTTCTTTTTATTATACCAATGAATATCCCTTCATCGTCTACTACTGGTACAAAATTTTGATTTGTAGCAAGTGAAATTAAGCTTTCTACATCTGCATTTATTGAAACGCTTTTATGCTTTCTTTTTCTTGGAATATCTATAATTCTAACATTTTCAGTGTTTTTAAAATTTAAATCAGGAGTATTTTTAAGCTTCCATAGCAAATCTCCCTCTGTTAATGTTCCAACATATTTTCCTTCTTTATCTATTAAGGGAATAGCTGTATATCCATGATGTTCCATTCTCTCTATAACTTGTCTCATGGTTGCATCTAAATATTCATATATAACCTCATTTTTAGGTGTTAAAAAAAATGCTATATTCATATTTTATCAATCTCCCATACTTATAATTTAAAACTAAGCCACATATACATTTTATCATAATTACAATGTAATTGTTTTAAAATTATAATTATTTAATATTTTATTAATTTATCACCTAGTTTTTTTTATTTTATAACTATAATTCATATACTCTATTTCATCTACAATAGTAGAAATTTCTTTATAAACCTCTTCCCCACTAAACGTCTTTTTTACTATTACTTCATTTAAAATCTTATTGTTACACTTAGGACATTTACAAAGAGATACGAATCTCCATTTTATAGGTATAAAATCATACTCAATCTCTAAATCTACATTACACTTAGGGCATTTGTATCTTATCTTATTTAAATCCAACTTATACTCTGACAAGTTTTTTAACTCTACTGCTGGCATATTATAGATATCTTTAATTATATAACTTTTTAATGCTCTTGAATTATATATTCTTTTAAATACTAAAGATGTATAAATAGCATCGTTTAAAGCATCATGCAACTTATTATTATCTATTCTTATCTTTAATTCCTCCAAGGCATTTTTCAAGCTAAGTGACTTCTTTTTGCCTAATATTTTTGTTGAATATTCCTGTAAATCAAGGTAGTTTTTAAGCCAATCTAAATTATCATATTTATGATATACTGCATTATTAATTATTTCTATAATATCATCCTTTGCCCAAGAACAAATAATATCTCCATCATCTATAATTCTTGATAAACTTTCAATTCCTACCTCAAATGATACTCCTTTTTCCAAATCCTCTTCTTTAATGTTTGTTATTTCTGATATTTTTGGATTTAATACAGGAATAACAGATGGTTTTATATATGTCTTAAACTCTTCAAGCGGCTTCATATAATTATCTAGTTTTATTGCACCTATTTCTATTATTTCATTATCTAAATCTATATTTTGTAAATTTGGATAATCTTCAAATATATTTGGATAATATTTATGTATCCCTTCTAGATTGTTAAATTCTAAATCAATTATTATAAACGCCATTTGCATACCTCTCATTAATTATTATTATAGGTATATTATGCCATTTTATTAAGTTCTTTTCACTATTATTTAGGATTTTTACAATAATAAATTTGAAAATACTATATCTACAACATATAACTTAGAATTCAGCTTAATTATCATTAAATTCTATACCTGCTAGCTTCATTAAATGAACTGCATTTTGAGTTTTACTTCTTCCTTCTCTTAACTTATAGTCAAACTTAATATTATTTTTTTCATAGTATTCTTGGAAGTTATAATTTTTAATCCATTTCTTTGTTTTTTCTAAATCGCATAATTCTAAATCATGAGTAGAAACAAGCCCCATAGCATTATTATTTACTAATTGATTTATAAGAACTTGTGCCCCTTCATGTCTATCCTTTGAATTTGTACCTTTAAAGATTTCATCCAGTAAGAAAAATACCTTTTCTCCATTTTTAGCGGCTTCAATAAGTATTTTTATCCTTAATATTTCAGCATAAAATGATGATATACTTTCTTCTAAGTTATCCTTAGTTCTCATACATGTATATATACTAAAAACTCCACAAGTAAAGCCATTACTACAAGTAGGAGCTCCTATATAGCTCAAAAGTAGATTTAAACCAATAGTTCTTAAGAAAGTGCTTTTTCCAGACATATTTGAACCTGTTATTAAAGCAACTTTTGAATCATGATTTAAAGTGAAACTATTAACTACAGCTCTCTCCCCTAACATAGGATGGCCTATATTTATTCCTTCAACTACATCTAAATTGCTAATTGTAGGATAACTCCATTCATCAAAATCAAATGACAAGTTAGATATACTAGATAAGGCTTCAAACTCACCCATTACATTAAGCCATGCTTCTAGCTTATGCCCATTTAACCTTCTCCATTCTTCTAAATTTCTTAAAATAAAAGTATCTGACAATACAGTTACATTCAATAATAAATAATATGCATTAGATGAACTATCACCTAACCAATCAACCAGTTTTTTAAGTGCTTTCATTTCCTCAACACAACTTTTACCTGAAGAATTCATCTTATTCTTTAGCTCTTTTAAAAGTACTGAATCGAAATTTTCATTCTCTATAAGTATCAATAAATTTGTATATGCTTCTATATCTTTTTTATGCTTATCAAATAACTTTATTATTTGTACTAAATCCTTTGTAAGTATTTTTACTACTAAGTAATTAATCATAAAAACTAAAATTACATAACTTATTGGCAAGACTTTTAAAACTACTAATACTATTGATATCATAGTAATTGCTATAAATAAATAGGGAACTATCTTAAATAATGGTTTTATTTCACTTTTTCTATTTGCCCACTCTAAAAGTTCATTTATATCTTTTGTTCCGCTCTTTTTAATAGTAGATTTAACTTCTAGACGTTGTCTCCACTCTACTTTTTTACCTAATTCATTTATAGCTTCTTGCTTTTTTAATATTTCTTCTCTACTTGGAATTGCATTTAAATTTAACATTTGAGATAGTTTAGCTCTTCCAAACTTAGTCTTTGTTGAATTAATCATTTGAAAAAGCGAGTTTCTTCCAAATATGTCTAGATCGCTTGCAAATGGATGCTCATCGCTTAAAAATTCCTCTCCTTTATCTTCCCTTTCCTTAAAAGTTCCCTTTATTCTATTTATGCCATTCCTATTTATATTTATATAAATTTCATACTCTCTTTTTTCCTGAATTCTTTTGTTGTGATAATATGCTACTACAATAAATATACCTACAGATATAACTATAGATGATATTAAGTATGCTATACTCTCTCCTTTGTAAAAATAATATGCCAATAATACAGCCATAATAGCTATTATCAACCTTAAGGTCGAAATCTTAGTTATAACCCCATTTATATTTTTTATTTTCTCTTCATATTTTGAAATTTCACCTTCATAAAAACTTAATGCCTTACTCATAATTTACACCACCCTTACTTAATAATTTTATCATATTAAAATATATATGTTTCAATTAATAGATAATAAAAATCGGATATAGGAACTCTTAATACCTATTATCCGATATCTCTTAAATCTTCATTAAACAAAAACTATATTTTGCATATAGATATTAATTTTTTAATGAATTATATATAGTTTCTAAGTTATATTTCATACCTTCTAAATAACTTTTATCATCTTCTTTAGTTTCAAGACTGTATATCTTCTCTACTTTAGCTCCAACTTCTCTTGCTAAAGTTTCTGATTCTTTCGCACTTGCTGTAGATTCGCTAAATATAACTTTCACATTATTTTCTTTACAGTAATTTATTAAAGTTTCTAAGTTTTTAGGAGTTAATTCACCTTCTCCAAATACATCAGCTATACTCTTTTGTGTTAATCCAAAATCTCTACATAAATACGCAAAGGCTGCATGTCCAGTAACAAAATCCTTATTTGTTATTTCTTGAAACTTACTTTCATATTCATTTTGTAAATTAGCAAAATCTTGTTTCAACTTTTCATAATTACTTTCATAGTAATCTTTATTTTCCGGATTCATTTCAACTAAACTATTTTTTATGTTCTCAGCTTGTTTTGTTGCATCACTTAAGCTTAACCACATGTGAGGGTCATTTCCACTATGCTCATGACCATGGTCTTCATCACCCTCTTCATGTTCATGATCTTCTTCTGATATACTAATTGGTTTTATCCCATTACTAGCTTCTACTATCTTAATATCTTTGCCTTCAACTGTATTTAAAACAGAATCTATCCATTCTTCCATACCAAGTCCATTATACACAAACATATTGGTATTTATTAAATCTTTTAAATCCTTTGGCTTTGGATCAAAACTATGTGCATCACTACCATCTGGTATTATTGAAAACACCTCTACTTTATCCCCACCTATAGCTTCTGTAAAATCCTTTAGAGGATTAATTGTAACTCCTACTCTTAATTTTTCTCCGTCATTCTCATTACTTTTATTTACACATCCAGAAAAAGAAAATATAATTCCTAGTATAAGAATTACACCTACTATTTTTTTCTTCATTTCTCCACCTCTTCTGCAAATGATTTGCATTATTCATTGGTATAATTTTATCTTCTTATACTATTATTGTCAATACTACAATGAAATATAATTAATTTCTATATTTTTCTTTTCAAATATAGCCTTTTCTCTTGATTGGCATGTAAATATTAATAACTGCTTGAATTTACAGCTTAAAAGTAGATCAATAGCCTTTTCAGTTCTAGTATCATCATATTGCACAAAAGCATCATCTAATATAACTGGAAAGTCCATTTCCTTATATATCATATTAATAAATGCTAATCTAAGAGATAAATATAGTTGATCATTTGCTCCATTACTTAAAATAGCACCAGGTAGCACCTCTGCCCCCTTCCTTACTTTCATCTCATATGAATCAGATACCATAACATCATTATAGCTCTTATTTGTTAAATTCTTAAAATATTCTATAACACTAGAATTTAAAATATTTCCAAAGTTCCCTCTAACTTCTCTTATAGATTCATTCATTTTTTCTATGGCTAATTCAGTGGCTTTTAGCTTCAATTCAAACTTGCTAATTTTTTCCCTAACATCTTCTATTTCTTCTTCTATTTGAGGTATACCTCTTTTGCCTATAAATCTATTATTCAAATCATTTTCAACATCTTTAATAGACTTCTCGATTTCTATTAATTCATTTGATTTTATTGATATCTGATTATCTATTTCCTCTTCTGATGAATAAGTGTAATTTATATTTTCATTAATTATGTCCTTTAAATCTTCTTTTATTGCATCGATATCTTTATCCTTAGTTAAGGCTTTATAGGTTTCATCTATACTTTCTAAAGTCCTAACTATTTCTTCTCTTTGCTTTACCTTTTGTTTTATCTCTAGTAATTTTTCTTCTAAACTAAATAAATCTATATCTTCTAATCCTATAAATTCAAGCTTTTCTCTTATTCTTTTTTCTCTTATCTCAAGCTCTTTTTGTAATTTATTTATTGATTGTTCTTCTTTTTCTATATCTATTTTTAAAGATAAAATATCCTTATTTACTTCTTCGTATTTAGATAACATTAATATTACTTCATTTACATCTTTTGTTTTTGCTAAATCTAATATATGTTCTATATATTCTTCGTTACTTTTATAATTTTCTTCAACTGTCCTTATATTTAGAACAGAAACTTGAATTTCCTTTTCTGTTATCTTTATATTTTGCTTTTCTTCATACAAGTTGAATTCATCAAAAAGCTTTAGTTTTCTAATAAAATCTTCATAGGAAGTTGCTCCAACCAACTTCGTATATTTAAAAATATCCTTTTCTATTTCCTTTATATCCTCTTCCAACTTATCAATACTAAATAAACTATTATGTTTATCACTTTTATTTATTTCTGCTCTTAAATTAAAAGCTTTAAATATAAGAAGGCTTAAAACACCTGTTAATATAACTATCAAAAATAAATTGTTTCTAAATAAAAAAATCGATACAGCTAAAATAATAGAGCAAATTATAATTAATAAATTGATAAGTCTATTTTGACTCTTCAATTTAATATCTATATTTTTTTCTTTTATATTGTTAGAAGAACTCTCTAATTTAAACTTAAGCTCCTTCAACTTATCTTCATATTTTTCTAGTAACTTTCCTATTTCATCTCTTATTCCTCTAAAATTTATGGCACTTCCTATATAATCTTTCTTTTTTTCTATATCCTTTTTTATAAGATTTATATCATTATTTAGAACTCCATAATTCTTAATCTTTTCCTTTAGGTTTTCTCTTTCCATAATAGCTTTCATAAACTTATTCTTATCTTCACTTGATAAATCTTCTATAAAAAATAAATTTTCAAATTCACTTCTCTTATTTGAATAAATTTCTTTACTTCTAATTAACTTTTTTTCCTCTTCTGATTTCATATCTAATATACTAAAATATAAAGAGTTTTCATCCTTTATGTCATTTAATAAAACTTCATCTATTACACCGTTTCTAGAGGATATGCTTTCTTCTATATATCTTTCCTTTTTCTTTAACTCTTCCTTTTTCTTTAAATATTCAGTGATTTCTTCATATTCTTTCTGAAGTTTAGCCTTTTTCATGTATTTTTTATATATATCCAAATTTTTAAGTTCTTTTCTTAATTCTTCTCTATTATCTTTCAAAATAATTAAGGCCTGTTCTTTATCTATACTTGTTTCTGATAATTTATAAGCCTCATATCTTTCTTCATTTAGCAAATTATATTTATTCCTAAGTAGATCTAATTCTCCATTTTTTCTACTTGTAGTTATAGATTTTTTTATATTATCTAACTTTTCTAATGCCTTTTGCAGTGATACATTTTCTTCTCCGCTACCTAATAAATTTGCTGCTCTATCTATTATTTCTTCTTCCTTATCTTTAGAAATTGATACCCCTAATTGGCTAATAAATAATGTTTTTAAAAATGTTGAGGTGTTTACATTAAAAAAGTACTTTCCTGGTTCATCTTTTGGTATATCTAAAATTATATCTCCAGATTCAGCATCTAATATCTCTGATGTATCATCCTTCTTAGTTAAGCCAAAACTTCTTCTTATAATATACTTTCTACTATTATGTGATACATGAAGTTCACCTCTTATCTTATCTCCATCAATAGGCATAAATCTCATTCTATCATTATTTTTAATATCCTTGCTTCTTTTAGCATTCATACCATAAAGCCAAATCCTAATAAAATTTTGAATGGTACTTTTACCTTTCTCATTTTCACCATATATTAAATTTGTTTCATCACTTAGCTCAATTATCTTATCTTTTAATCCAGCAAAAGAAATAATATGTATCTTATTTATAATCATTCAAATTCACTTCCTCATGTGATAAGCATTGTATTCCTATCTTTAAAGCTAATTTTATAACTTCATCATCATAATCATCTTCTTCCATTTTATCTAGTAGCTTTCTTGCATAAACTCCTTTAATGGAATAATCCTTTGATATTTTATCAAAATCTAGCTTTACATCAGTATTATCAATCACTTTAACAAAATAAAAATAATCTTTTATCTTCTCAAATACTACATCTTCATTTAAATTTATATAAGATTCTATTTCACCCTTTAAAATAACTTTATATAAATTATTTTTTCTTTCTTCATCACTTATAGAATTTATTACTCTTTCTTTTATTTCTTCATAACTTACAGAATTACTTATGTCTACATCAACTATATAATAATTTCTTTTTGAAGTCCTAATAAATCTTAGATCTACAGTACCTTTTGAAACTTCTCCAACTATAATACCTTTATCTCCAAGCTCATCAAAACCTCTTCCTTGAGGACATCCTGCATAAGCATAACAAGTGTCTTTTTGCCTTAATATCCCACTATAATTATGTCTATGCCCTATAGCTATATAATCCAATCTACTGTCTTCTATATCTCTTAATGTTATTGGATTATAATCATTTCCTTCATCACTATTTGATATATCACCATGTATCACCATTATATTTATGTATTTTTCATTTATAGAAATATTCTTTAACATACTTTTTTTAACATGATGTGTATTAAACCCTGCCCCCCATACAACAGTTTCTAAATCTTGCAAAACTACACTTTCAACTGAACTTTTAAATATATGAACATTACTTGGCCATTCTATCATTTTATAAAAAGATTTTTCGTAATAAGGATCATGATTCCCAGGAGATATAAATACTTTTATATTAATTATTCTTTCTAATTGACTTTTAATAAAAACTAGTGTTTTTTTATTTACTGTTAGATTATCAAATATATCCCCAGTTAATAGTAAAATATCAACAGAATCTTCCATACACATGTTAATAATCTTACTAAAAACTTCTAAAAGCTCTTCCTTACTTATTAAAGCTATATTTTTATTTAAATCTTTAAATGGGGTATCAAAATGTAAATCCCCAGCTTGTAATATCTTAACTTTTTTCATATTATCACCTTAATTATAATTGTTCTCAACGAACTTTTGTTCTCATTTTATCATTTTTCATCTTCCTGTACAATATTAAAGATTATAGATAAATATATAAATAAGTAAATTGGATTTTTATATAAATAAAAAAGAGGTTTCTAAAATAAAAATATAATTTTTATTTTAGAAATACCTCTTCTTTTTTGAATGGTTACAATACTAAATTCTTTGGCGGTATATCCATCCTGTCTTTTTAACCTTTAGTTAATTTGTTCCGGTGGCTTACTTTATTGAACTTTCGTATTGTTCAACCATTCTTTTTACCATCTCGCCACCAACGGAACCACATTGTTTTGATGTTAGGTTACCATTGTAATCGCTAAATGGAACTCCTAACTCTGCTGCAACTTCATTCTTGAATGCACTTAATCCTTTTCTTGCTTCTGGAACTAATGTTTTTGCCATTTGTAATTCCTCCTTTGGCTATTGGTTTTGTAAACTACTTTTAAAATTGAACTCCCTCTCATTTAAAAGTTTTTTGTTTACACTATTATATTAACCCTAATCCTAGTTTATATTCTTAGTAAATTATACATACTTTAGAATATTTTATATGAAGGATATTTTATATTTTTGTGCACAAAATATTTAGTGAATATACTAAATAGGAGGTTCTATATGAAGATTTCTATGTTTAAATTAAAAAATATTAAATATAAATCAATTTCTATTTTTATTGTTTTATCTATATTATTATCTATCTGTAACCTATCTAATGTATCCATGGCAACTATAAGTTCACCAGATACCATCCCATTTCTTGAGGATAAGTTTATAATATTAGATGTTAAAAAAAATTATAAACTTCCTCCTAGATTTAGAAGCATTCAAGAACTAAATATCTCGGGTTGTGCTCAATTTAGACCTAGCCAAATAGATAATATAAAAGTAGCTATAACTAGTCCTAAAATAACTGTAGTTGACTTAAGACAAGAATCTCATGGATTTATTGATGATAGCCCTATAAGCTATTATAGTTTTTTCCAGCTTATAAATAGTAATTTAAATTCTCAAAACACCTTAAAAGCAGAAAAGGAAGACTTATCAAAAATATCAATAGGTGCTAATATTCCAATTTTTAAAACAACAGGCGAATATTTAGAATCATTGAAAGCCAATGTAGTATCAAATGAAGAGAAAACTTGTGAAAATTTCGGATTAGGTTATAAAAGAATTGCAGTAAGGGATAATTCAATTCCAACTCCTGAAGCAGTAGATGACTTTATAAACTTTGTTAATAATACAACTGATGATATACATATACTATTCCATTGTGACGCTGGGGATGGTAGAACAACTATGTTTATGTCAATGTTTCAAATGATGAAAAATCCATCTAATGAATCTCTTTCAACAATACTTAATGATCAAATTACTATTGGCGGAATAATATTAACAGATAATATTCCAAGAGCCGCTTTTCTAGAATATTTCTATAACTATACTTTAGAAAATAAAGAATCTGAATTTAAGACCAACTATTCTACATGGTTAAAAAATAAAAAAGGTCTCTATAGTGAAGGTGCTCCTTTACCTAGTGAAAATGAACCCATAAATGAAAAAAACTAAAAATAAAAGTTAAAAGTATTTATATATGAACTAGTATATAAATACTTTTAACCTTAAAATTATAAATATAGTATTCCTAAGAATATTGCAATATAATGTAATACACTTCCTGCAATTACAAATAAGTGCCATATAAAATGATTGTACGGCATTTTATCTAATGCATAAAATATACATCCTATAGTATATGCAAGCCCGCCTGCTACTATATATATTAATATTTTCATAGGTACTAAAAGCAAGACTGTTTTAACATTAAGTACTATGATCCAACCCATTAATATATATAGTATTGTCGATAAAATAGAAAACTTATCTATCCAAAATATCTTAAATATTATTCCTAGAAATGCAATTATCCATAGTGCTAATAATATTTGCATAGATTTTTTATCACTATTCATCAGTATTAATATAATAGGTGTATATGTTCCTGCTATTAATAAATATATAGACGAATGATCTAATATCCTTAATATTCTTTTAGCTAAGGCTCCTGGAATACTATGATATAAAGTTGAGCCAAGATATAATATTATTAAACAAATACTATATACCCAAACTCCAACAAAAGCATAATTACTTCCTGAATTCGCTGCTGCTATAATTAAAAATACACTTCCTATAATAGATAGTATAGCTCCTACTCCATGAGTTATAGCATTTGCTATCTCTTCACCTTTAGTATAAAAATTATAAACTACTTGTTCCTTTTTGTTGCTCATAAATCCTTTCTTTTTTACCCTCCAACACTTTTAATTACTTTAATAATATTGCTCATTTAACAATATATTATTCTTTTTAGAAAAAGGAACAATCTTTTAACGCTAAAGATTGCTCCTAAAATTTTAATTATTTAATTTTTCATGTATTTCAACTTTGTTAATATCTCCGGACTTAACATCTATATCGTTATTAAAATATATAAATTTCTCCTTAGACAGACCTTTAAATATAACAGGTATCATTGGTGATTTTAACTTTTCTCTTATTTCATCTAAAGGAAATTCTATTAACAAATCTCCTTCATTAACTATATCTCCTTCTTGTACAAAAGCTTTAAACCCATTTCCATTTAAATTAATACTATCTATGCCTATATGAATGAATATATCAAACCCATCTAACCCCCTAATTGTTATAGAGTGAGATGTTTTTGAAATTGTTAATATCATTCCTTTTATTGGAGATATTAAAATATTCTTTTTAGGATCTATTGCAAACCCATCTCCTATAAGCTTCATTGAAAATATAGGATCTGGAACCTCTTCTAATCTTAGAAGTTTTCCAGTAACAGGCATCATAATCGAACTTTCTATTTTCAATCCTTTTTCTATTTTCTTTATATTTTTTTTCTTTTTAACTTTTACTTCTTTTCCATCTATTATATCTTTCATTTGCTCCTTAAGCATGTCAGACTTAGGACCAAATATAGCTTGAATATTATCTCCAATTATCATTAAATCAGCTGAACCTAATGACTTAAGTTTACTTCTGTTTACCAAACTTATATTTTTTACTGTAACTCTAACTCTAGTTATGCAGGCATCTAAGTATTTTATATTTTTTACTCCTCCGAAAGCATCTAGTACATTATAAGCAAAATCCCCATCAGTAATATCTATATCAATTTCACTTTCTTCTCTTTCTCTTCCAGGTGTCTTTAAATCTAACTTTCTTATTATGTATCTAAAACCTGTATAATAAATAGCTGCAAATATCATTCCAACTATTATTATCCACCACCATTTTGTTCTATTAGGAAGAACACCAAATAATATAAAATCTATAAGTCCACCTGAAAATGTCAAACCAACCTTAACATTTAGTATTTGCATTATCATAAATGATAAACCAGCAAATATACAGTGTACACCAAATAAAACTGGAGCAACAAATAAAAACATAAATTCAATAGGCTCAGTTATTCCTGTCAAGAAAGATGTTAATGCACCAGAAAATAATATACCTGCTACTAGTTTTTTCTTATCACTATCTGCTTCATGATACATTGCTAAAGCAGCTGCTGGAAGTCCAAACATCATAAATGGGAATTTTCCAGTCATAAATGTTCCTGCAGTAAACTCTACCCCATCCTTTAATTGAGCAAAAAATATCGCCTGATCTCCAACTACTAATTGTCCAGCTAAATTAGTATATTCCCCAAACTGATACCAAAATGGGTTATACCATATATGATGTAATCCAAAAGGTATTAATGCTCTTTCCACAATCCCAAAAATTAAAGCCGAAACAGTTTGATTAGTTCCTATCATACTCCTTGAAAAAGCCAATAGAAAATTTTGTATTGGAGGCCAAATTACTACCATTATTATTCCTATCAATACCCCTGCTATTGCAGCTACTATAGGTACAAATCTTTTTCCAGAAAAAAATCCTAAGAATTCTGGCAACTTTATATTATAAAATTTTTGATATATAATGGCAGAAACCATTCCAATTAATATACCACCAAATACTCCTGTTTGGAGAGTTGGAATCCCAAGTACCATATCATACATTGGATTAGTATCAATTTGCAGCAAATCAACTCTAGCTGTTATTCCAATAGTCATATTCATTATTAAAAAAGATACTATAGCTGCTAAGGCTGCAACACCATCTCCATTGCTCATACCTATAGCAACTCCTACTGCAAATATTAGTGGTAAATTAGAAAATATAATATCACCTGAAGATGACATTATATTAGCAATTAGCTGAAAAGTTTCACCTGATAACATTGGAATATTATTTATTATATTGGGATTTTGCAGCAATGTTCCAATTCCCATTAAAAGTCCAGCTGCTGGCAATAAGGCAACTGGTAACATTAATGATTTACCTACCCTCTGAAGAACTCCAAAAGATTTTTTTAGAAATATAGTATTCATTTTCCCTCCTAATTAATCTCATATTAAAGTAAAGACTTAAGCACTAAATTCTTCGGCTTAAGTCTTAATAAACATACTAATGATTACTTCTTAATACAGAGATAACTCTGTGTATATGCATAGTTAAATATACTATTTCATCTTCATTTACTCTATAATCATAATTACTTTCTATATATTGTTGTATCTTTTTAGCACAATCATAAGCTTCTGGATAACTTCTTGATGCTATTTCTAAAAACTCACTACTATTATCATCATTTTGATTGTTAGTTATTACTCTCTTTGCAAAATATTTAAGATGAGTTAATAATCTATCATAATTTAAATCCTCTTCATTAAATTCAACTGAGTAGTAATACCTAATTATGTTTAAAACACCTTTAATTATGTTAGTTGCAAGTACTGATTCTTTTGCTGTTTCTTGATAACTTGCATTAACAAGATGTAGTGCAATAAACCCAGCTTCATCCTCAGGTAAATCTATTTTTAATCTATTATTTATATAATCTACAGCCCACAGTGCTATTTTATATTCTTCTTTATGTATTCTTCTTATTTCATCTAATAAGTCATTTTTAATTTTCACCTTATTTTTATATCTCTTAATTGCAAAAGCAATGTGATCAGATAGAGAAATATATATTTGTTTATCTAATTTTCTATTTAATTGTTTATCTGCATAGGATATAATTTCATGCGATAATTCAAATATCCCATCAGGTATTTGATTTATAAGCTTTTTAAGTTTATTACCCATTCGTTTATCATCTACTACAAATATTTTTTCTATCTTATCTTCTTCTATTTCTTGCCCTACTTTCCTCTTGAAGGCGATTCCAGGTCCCATAAGAATAACTTCTTTTTTAGTCTTTGGATCTATCGAAACAACAACATTATTGTTTAATATTTTTTCTACAATCATATTACCTTCATTCTCCTAACGCTTGGAAAATAAAATACCTAAATTAAGATAATGTTTTATCTCAATTTAGGTATTGCCTGCTTTGCAGTTACAATCCACATACTTATTTATTTAATATAATATCATTGTAAACAACTACTGTCAAGCGCATATTATTAGAGTTATACGGACTTACTCATATATGATTTATTTAATCTTTTATATATACATTACTGTCTTTTACATAGTATATTTAACTGGCAATATTATTATGAATTCACTACCATGCCCAGGTTCACTTTTAACAAATATTCTCCCATTATGTAATGTAACCAGCTGCTTTGTTACTGTTAATCCTAAACCACTTCCTCCGTGCTCTTCTGATACATCATTATATGCTTGCCCAAATCTATCAAATATAGCGTCATGATATTTTTTTTCTATTCCAATTCCAGAATCTTTAACTGATATTTTTACCTTATTGTTTAAATCTATTATTCTTACTTCTATTTTTCCACCCCTTGGTGTAAACTTAACTGCATTTCCAACTAGATTTACAATACACTTTTCTATTTCACTACCATCACATTCTATTATTTTTTCTTCTACATCTGGATCAATTATTAGTTCTATCCCATTTGCCTCGATAAAATCCTTCATAGATAAAACAATTTCCTCTACTAAATAAACAATATCATGTTTTTCTATTATTAATTTATATGATCCAGACTCAATTTTCGATGTATCTATAATATTATTTATTAGCTTCAATAATCTATCAGAATTCCTTCTCAAAGTACTCATATAATATAAAAGCTTTTCTTTAGGTATATCCTTATCCTCTTCATTTAATTTAGTTATTAATTGCTGAGTCGATATAATAACATTCAGTGGGGTTCTAAGTTCATGAGATAAATTAACAAAATAATTATTCTTATATTTTTCATTTTTTATTAGCTTATCATATAACTCTTTATTTTCTTTAAGCTTACTATTTAACTCATGAGTTCTTTGTTCAACTAAGCTATCTAATATTTTAACTCTGTTCCATATTATATAAACCACTAAAGAAACTATTAAAGCATACATTACATAAGCTAATGGTGTTTGCCACGGTTTCATTCCAACCTTAAAGGATACTGTAGTAGCTTTACTCCAATCGCCACTTGAGTTTCTTGCAACAACTTGAAATTTATATACTCCTGACTCCAAATTTGTATAACTTACATAATTTCTATCATCTGAAAAAATCCAATTTTCATCTAATCCATCTAATTTATATGCATATTGAATTTTGCTTACATTTCTATAATCAGGCATAAAAAAATTAAATTGTATATTACTGCTTTTATAACCAATTTTTATATTGGATATATCTAAAATTTCTTTTTCTCCACTATATATACTATCAATCACTACATTAGGAGAAAACTTTTTTTCTTCTAATTGGTTTGGATAAAAATAAGTAAGCCCATTAATTCCCCCGAAAAACATTTCTCCACTCTTACTTTTAAAATATGAATAACCATTAAACTCATTGCTTTGCAGTCCATCTGTAACATTATAATCAACAAATTTATCATTTTTTATATCAAATTTTGATATTCCATAATTTGTACTCATCCATGGATTATCATCATTATCAATTAAAATACCATATATAAAATTATTTGACAAACCTGAATCTTCTGTATACTTATGAAATTTTTCAGTACTTCTATCGAATTTATTTAACCCGAATTGGCTTCCTATCCAAATATTATTTTTACTATCTATTGCTATAGCTTTTAATGCATTAAAGCTTATACTATATCTATCTTCTTCATTATTTCTATAGCTTTTTATCTCATTTGTATTTTTATTTAATCTAATTAATCCACCATCTAACGCCGAAGCTATCCATATAATTCCATCTTTATCTTGAATTATATCCGAAAACACATTTTCAGTTATTCCATTTTTAATAAAAATGTCCTCATACGATTTAAATGTATTCTTTCTGTCAAAGGTACATAATCCATCTCTAGTTCCTATCCATAAAATACCTTCATTATCAATATATAATGTTCTAACATCATTGTATAATAAACTATTTTCATTATCTTCATTATAATATCTAGTAAATTTCTTTGTTAATTTATCATACTTATTTAATCCAAATTCTGTTGCTATCCAAATTTCATTTTGTATTCCAACTATATCTCTTATATGGTTATTGCTTAAAGAATCTTCATCATCTGAGCTTTTAAATTTAGTTATATTTCCGCTTTTTCTATCTATTAAATTTAATCCTTCATTCACTGTTCCAACCCATAAAAGGCCTTCATTATCTTCATATATTCCAGCCATCATATTTTCACTTAATGAATTAGTATTGAAAGGATCATTTTTATAATTCTTAAATGAATTTTGAGGGTTAAATAAACTTATCCCATCATAAGTTCCAACCCAAATTGCTCCTGATTTATCTTCAAATAAACTTAATACATTATTACTAACTATACTTTGTGGATCATATATTTTAGATTTATAGTTAATAAATTTATTTTCTTCTTCATTCAGTCTACTTAATCCATTATTAGTTGCAATCCATAATTCATTTCTACTATCTCTTAATATGTATCTTATAAAATTTCCTGCTATGGAAGAGTCGTCATTAGGATCATTTTCAAACTTTTCTATTTTATTAGTTTTTAAGTCAAGTTTATTCAATCCTCCATTATATGTACCAATCCAAAGATTATCTAAATTATCAGCATATAGCTTAAATATGAAATTATCATTAATAGAGTTATCTCCTCCATCCGAATAATATTTAATTATTTTCTGTGAATTATTTTCTACTTTATTTAAACCATCATCAGTTCCAATCCAATAATTACCATAATCATCTTCCACAATAGAATATACAAATTGACTGCTTAATGAATTTTTTTTATCCCCTGAATTATATAATCTTATAAAATTATCATCTTCTTTATTATATAAATTTAATCCGTCTTCTGTAGCTATGTATATATCGCCTTTTGAATCTATTAATATTTCTGTTATATTGTAATTGGATAAATTGCATCCATTTATTCCTGGTAAATATGTTGTTATTTCACTTGTATGTGTATTTATTCTATTTAATCCTCTAGATGTACCAACCCATATGTTTCCTTCATCATCTTCAGTTATTGCAGAAATATAATTACCACTTATACTATTGGGCTTATCTTTACTATATCTAAATACTTCAAATCTACTTCCATTATATCTATTTAATCCATCTATTGTTCCAATCCACATATATCCTTTACTATCTTGAAATAAATACTCTACTGATGTTTGTGATAATCCATCTTCTACTGTTATTCTTTTAAAATTTATATTTTTATCATCATTTGTTATCGCAAATGCATTATTTACGCTCATATTTATTATAAAAATAATACTTACTATAATCATAAGTATAACTTTATATAGCTTTTTTCTCATCTTAATCCCTCGTAAAAGTCTAAAAATTCTTATAATTAAGTACCTATATTATATCAGATTTATCATCTATTTATAGTACATTTATGTAGTTACTTACAATTTTTCACAAATAAATAAGAGAGTGTAATATCTACACTCTCTTATGTGGCAGGGGCAGTAGGAATCGAACCCACAACCAACGGTTTTGGAGACCGCTACTCTACCAATTGAGCTATACCCCTTTGCAACAATAATTATTATATCTTATGTATACATAAAAATCAACCATTAATGTTAGTTTTTATTTTTTATACCATCAATTATCTTAGTAACATTATCTTTTAGTATATTATTATCACCTTCAGTATTCAATTCTATAAAATTACAGCTTATTGCAATTTTATTTTTTAAGTCATCTAAGTTTCCTAATTTATTATCATGAATAAATACTATCTTAGAATTCTTATTTTCATTAGCAATATTTTTAATCTCTTCATTATTCTTTATCTTTTTTACTTGGATTCCAAGATCCTTAAATAAATAATCAAACTTATCACTATCTGTAACAATTAAATAATCCTTATGTTTATTTAATTCTTCCTTTGAATTAGTTAAAAATTCATCTAAGTCCTGAATAATAGTATTATAATTTTCTTCATAATAATTTCTATTAATAATATCTCTTTCTTGTAATGCGGTCTTTATATTATATAAAGCAATCTTGTACTCATTAAATCCTAATAAATAATAAGGATTTTCTTTATTTTCATCATATAACTCTCTAGTAATTGATCTTATACCCCTACTCATATTTATAATACCTATGCTTGAATTTTTCGCACTATCTATTACATCATTTATCCAAGTTTCGTAGCCTAATCCATTATATATAAATAAATCCATATTTAATATGTTACTTTTAACATTATCACTAACCTCAAAAGATTCCATATCACTTTCATTACTAAACAAATATTCAACGTTATGTTTATTTCCAACTAATGCTTTAGCCATCTTATATTGCTCTTTGTTAACTGTTAATATATTTAAAAAAGTCTCCTTTTCCTCATCAAATTCATCAGTAGGGTTAGCCATTAATGGATTATATGAAAATGTCAGTCCTAAAAATAAAATAGAAGTGAAAATAACTAAAGCATATGTTAACTTCTTCATAAACCTTTCCTCCAGGAAATAAATAATTATATATGTTTTAATTGATATATCTATTTCCTTAAAATATCAAAATCAAATCATATATTATTTAATTTTTTATATACGTTGCTAAAATTCTAACTTTATTTAAATTCTGTCAATATATTTATAGCTTTTTAAAATCAAATCTTTACTACAACTTATATACTTTCATAATATCTTATCACTGATAAATAAAAATTACAATTCTATTACATCTTAATTACAATTCCAATTATATTAACATTTTACTATATATCCACCTACAATTCCATATTATGTATATTATTTTACCTTTCTTTTTTTTCGTATTTTGGATAGAATATATTAATATAGAATATTTAGAAAGGAGTCTACTTATGCATTTTTATGTTAATGATATAGAAGAAACAACAAAAATAGGTTTTTCTATAGGTAAACTACTAAACCCTGGCGATATCATTTGCTTAACTGGTGATTTAGGAACAGGAAAAACTCATATAACTAAAGGAATAGCTAAAGGTTTAGATATTGATGATCATATAACTAGTCCAACATTTACTATTGTAAATGAATATGATTCAGGAAGACTAAAATTATACCACTTCGATGTTTATAGAGTTAGCGACCCTGATGAAATTTATGCCATAGGGTTTGATGATTATATATTTTCTGATGGTGTTTCTATAATTGAATGGGCAAATTACATAGAAGAAATTTTACCTAAAGAGTACTTACATATATTGATTGAAAAGGACTTATCAAGAGGTGAAAACTTCAGAAAAATTTCTATTACTCCATATGGAGAAAGATATAATTATATAAAGGAGTTAGTCTTATGATAGTTTTAAGTATAGATTCAGCCTCTAAAGTAGCAACAGCTGCTCTTTTAGATGAAAATAACTTAATAGCAGAATATACATTAAATAATAAAATGGAACACTCTACTTTAATAATGGACATGGTAGATAAGTTATTAAAGGACTCTAACTTATCAATTGATGATATAGATGGATTTGTAGTATCAAAAGGTCCTGGATCATTTACTGGACTCAGAATAGGTATGGCTACAATTAAGGGGTTAAGCTTTGGTTCAAACAAGCCCTATATTAGCATTTCAAGTTTAGATGCCCTTGCATATTCTCTTATAAGTTTTGATGGTATCATTTGTCCTATAATGGATGCTTTAAGAGACAGCGTTTATACATGTCTATATAAAAATAATAATGGTAACTTGGGAAAATTAACAGATTATTCAGCACTTGATCTAGATGAGTTAATAGAAGTTTTAAAGGAAAAAGGTGAAAAAGTCATATTTACTGGAGATGGCTTAACTAAGCATAAGGAATATCTATCAACTAATCTTCCTAATGCCTGCTTTGCACCTAATCATCTTAGTATAATAAGAGCATCATCATTAGGAGATTTAGGGGTAAAATTATTATTAGATAATGTGTCTGATGAATTAAATTCTTCTCCTTTTTATCTAAAAAAACCTCAAGCACAGCGAGAATTAGAAAAAAGGCTAGCATTAGAAAATGAAAATAAGCTATAACTTGATGAATGAAGATGATGTTGATGGTGTATTAGCTATTACAAATTTATGTTTTTCTACACCTTGGAGCAAAAGCTCTATTACTGGTGAACTAAATAATCCTTTGGCAAAGTATATAATTGCTAAAGATCTAGAATCAAACTCAATAGTTGGATTTGTTGGCGCTTGGATAGTTGTCGGTGAAGCTGATATAACGAACATAGCTGTTCATCCAAACTATCGAAAGCTTGGAATTGGAAGTAAACTACTTTCTTCTTTAATAGTTCTTTGTGAAGATTTAAATTGTTCATTAATAAACTTAGAAGTTAGAGTTTCAAACACTTCTGCTCAAAATCTATACAAGAAATTTTCTTTTATAGAAAATGGTCTTAGAAAAGGATATTATGAAGATAATAAAGAAGATGCACTTTTAATGACTTACTTTTATAATAAGAAACAGGTATAAACTTTAAAGTTTATACCTGTTTCTTATTAATTTGCTTCTTCAAGCAATTCCTCTTCAACTTCTACTTTTTCTTTAACTTTCATACTTTTTACTAATATAAAAATCGTTACTGCAGTTGTTAATACATCACTTACTGGCTGAGCAATCCATACTCCATCTAATCCTAATCCAAAAGTTCTTGGAAGAATTATTATAAAAGGAACTAATAAAATTACCTGTCTAAGTAAACTCAAAAACATTGCAGTTTTAGCTTCTCCTATAGATTGTATATAATTTGAACCAGTTATTGATATTCCCACTATCGGAAGCATAAGTAGATATATTCTCATTCCTTTAACTGATATGTCCATAAACTGAGGATCTTTGTTGAATACTCCTATTATAGCTTCTGGGAATACTTGAACTGCAATAAATGCAATCACTAATATTAGTGTAGCCACTATAGCTGAAAGTTTAAATGCCTTTTGAGCTCTTTCTTCTTGTTTTGCACCATAATTAAATCCTATTATAGGTTGTGCTCCTTGGTTTATTCCAAAGATAGGCATTAAACACATTAAACTTACAGATGATATAGTTGCCATAGCACCTATTGCTAAATCAGTTCCATATTCCTTTAAAACATTATTAGCTATAACTTGAACTAAACTTGCTGCTATTTGCATAGCAAATGGTGCAGCTCCAATTGATAATATCTTTAAAGTTATTTGCTTATCTAACTTTAAACTTGATTTAGCAAATTTTAAATTAGACTTTCCACTAATATAGTACCCTAGCCCTATAACTGCTGTTACAAGTTGAGATATAACTGTAGCTATTGCTGCACCTTGTATCCCCATATTAAATATAAATATAAATACTGCATCTAAAATTATATTAGTTACGCATCCAATTACCATAATAGTTGCTGCTAACTTAGGATTTCCATCTCCTCTTATAGTATTATTTAAAGCAAATGCTACCATATTAAATACTGTTCCTAATAAAATTATATATATGTAAGCTTTAGCATAATATAAAGTTTCATCACTAGCACCAAATTTTGTTAAGATTACATCTCCAAAAACTAATCCAACAATTGTAAGTATAAGAGCTAAAATGATTGCTAATGATATTGCATTTCCAATTACTTTAGCTGCTTCTTCTTTCCTTCCTTGCCCAAGCTTTATTGATATAGTTGTTGTAGCTCCTACTCCAACAAGCATGGCAAATCCAAGTATGATAGTTGTAATAGGCATTGTTACGCCAACACCAGTAATAGCTAACGATCCTACCCCTGGTATATTTCCTATAAAAATTCTATCAACTACATTATACAAAGCATTTACAATCATTCCTATTATAGCTGGTACAGAATACTTTAATAATAATTTTCCTATTGGCTCTTTTGCAAGTAATTCTTGTGTTCCCATTTAATCACCTCTTTCTATTTTTTCAAACAAAATTTATGTTATTAATCTAAGCATATTATATAATTACATAAAAAAAGAAACTGCCCATATAAAATTTAAAGTTGAGCTAATTCCTTTAAAGAAATCATATTTTCTTTTCATTTTAAGAATAAATTTTTATATTTTTAGGATATAAATACAACGTTATATTTTATCTAATTTCATACTATATTAATATACAACTGATTTACATTATATCATATTTAGCAACTGTTGCAACCAGTTTTATATGGCATTAAATCTCAAAACAATTTTATCAATATATAACACACTTCATACATATACTATAAATAATATATTATATCTACACCATGGAAGGAAGAAAAATGGATAAGATTATACAAACTCAAGTTAATATAATGAGCCTTTTCACATTATTTATGCTCATTTTTCATAGTTATGTAAAGCTTGATATGAAAAGAATGTCTAATAAACTATTCATAAATATATGTACTCTAACTTCTTTCATATTAATTTTAGAAATTCTAAAAGTCTTTATAAATATTAATATATCAAATTATAAATTTATATATATCAATAAATTAGTTAATACCTTGTTACTTATAGCTTCACCACTTCCTATATATATGTGGAACAAATATTTATCAATATGGATTAGCAAAAAAATTATTACTTTTAAGATAAAAATAAGCTATTTTGAAATACCATTGCTCATAAATACTACAATACTTATTTTGAATTTAAAGTACAATATAATTTTTTCAATTAATAGTTCAAATTTATATCATCGCGAAAGTTTTTTTATAATTCCATTATTAACTTGCACAATATATTATATAAATAGTTATTTAATTTTACTAAAAGAAAGACGTAACCTTTCTAAGGATATATATAAATTTTTACACATACTTTATATTTTTCCGATTTTGACATTAGTAATACAATTATTAATTCCTCAATACTTATTATTTTGGAATAGTATCGCAACTATTTTTGTATTTACTTATATTTTAGTACAACAAGAACTATTGGAAACTGACTCTTTAACTGAAGCTTTCAACAGAAATTATTTTAATAACTTTATTTCTAAACTAAATAAACTTAATATCAACTTATCTAGGCTAGGTGCAATAAACATAGATCTAGATGAATTTAAATATATAAATGATACCTATGGTCACCAGGCTGGTGATGAAGTTCTTAAAGATTTTGTCCTTATACTAAATAAATCCTTTGGAAAAAAATCAAAAATTATTAGAATGGGTGGAGATGAATTTTTAGTTATTATAGAAAATACTTGTCCTAAAGAAATTGAAAGTGACTTAAAATTATTAAATTCTATAATAGAATCTCATAATTCCCACAGTAAATATACCATTAAATTTAGTTTTGCATATTGTATTTATTCTGATGACTTTGATAACATATATGATTTTTTTAATTATATTGATAATAAAATGTATCAAAATAAATACTTAAGAAAGACAGATAATATTAAATAAAGCTAACTATTAAAAACCTAATAGTTAGCTTTATTATTTATATTGAATTTAATTTACTTTTTCTAGAATTATCAAAATTTGAATCTACTTTAAAAATAGATGAAGAAACTCTTTTGTATAGTACGTATGTTATTCCACATACTAATATAGATTTTATCCCATTAAAAGGTAATAATCCTATAGTAACATATTGAATTAATTCATCCTTTACCATATTCATTCCAAATGCAGGTAACAACAAATAAACATTTGCTATTATTCCTATAATTTCTATCGATAATGTTCCTAATGCCATTCCAAGCAATGCATTCTTTCTACTCTTATTTCTATGATAAACCCATGCTGCTGGAGCTACCAGAGAGACACCTACTATAAAATTAGCAAGTTCTCCAACAAAATACGTTGATGTTCCCTTAACTATTAAAATTAATAAATTCTTTATCAATTCTACACCAATACCTGCCATAGGTCCAAAAGCAAATGCTCCCATAAGTGCTGGAATATCACTTAAGTCAATTTTAAGCCATGGAAATGGTAGAAATGGTATTGGAAAATCAAAGTACATAAGCACTACCGCTATTGCACCTAAAAGTGAAATTTTAATAAATTTGTTTAGGTTTTTGTTTTGTTGACTGTTCATTCTTTCTCCTCCCAAAAGTCTATCCCCTGGGGCAATGGGTTAGATTACATCTCAGTGAAATGACATTAATTTAACAATTTATTTTAATAATTTACCCATCTTATCTTAATTAGATACATATTAATAAATAAAAAATCCCTGATATATTAAAATATATCAGGGCTCAAAATCCATAAGAAATAAGATGTGCTTAAAATAAATATCAAGCAATATCTAACCACTTACCTTCTTTCATCCAGACTATACTGTCGGCCTCGGAGTTTCACCGAATCATGCTAAAACTTAGCTCGCGGGCTATACCGCCGGTGGGGAATTACGCCCCGCCCTGAAGATAATTTATTTACACTCATATTATATGCCTTACTATACCTTTTTGCAAGTATCTTTTTTAACAATTTTTATATTTTACGAAGCAAAATAATTAAAAAATGAAAAATGGAGGAATGAAAAAATTAAGGTAAAAATCCTACAGGATTTTGAAATAGAAAGTGCTTGGCACCTATATTTTAAGTTTTGCGTAGCAAAACAACCTTAATTCTTTCATTTTTTTAATTATTTCACTCTTTAATTCTTTCATTAATAAATTGCTTCACAATTTATAACCCTAGTTTTCTTCTTTAGGGATGTCTTTCATTGATAGTGAAATTCTATTTCTCTTACTATCTACTTCTAATATTTTAACCTTTACTATATCTCCAACTTTAACAACATCTAATGGATGCTTCACAAACCTATTAGCCATTTGACTTTTATGAACAAGCCCATCTTGATGGACTCCAATATCAACAAAAGCTCCAAAATCGGATACATTTCTTACTGTCCCCATGAGTATCATACCTTCTGATAAATCTTTTAAATCAATTACTCCAGTTTTTAAAATAGGCTTTGGCATTTCCTCTCTTGGGTCACGTCCAGGCTTTTTAAGTTCTTTTATTATATCTGACAAAGTAAGTTCTCCAATTTCTAACTCCTTAGAAATATTTGATATACCTTTATCCTTTACTCTTTCATCTATATCTTTAAGATTATTTTCTTTTAAATCTTCTTTCGTATATCCTAATAATTGAATTAAATTTCTTGCCGCCTCATAAGACTCTGGATGAACTGATGTATTATCTAAAGGTTCATTGCTTTCCATAACTCTTAAGAATCCTGCACATTGCTCATAAGCTTTTTGTCCAAGTCTTTTTACCTTTAATAACTCTTTTCTATTTTTAAATCCGCCAGCTTCATCTCTATAGATTACTATATTATTTGCAATACTTGAATTTATACCAGCAACATAAGTAAGTAATGATGGTGTTGCAGTGTTTAAATCTACTCCAACCTTATTAACAGAATCTTCAACAACGCCCTTTAATGATTCATCAAGTCTTTTCGGTGTAACATCATGTTGATATTGCCCAACCCCCAAGGCTTTAGGATCAATCTTAACTAACTCAGCCATAGGATCTTGTAATCTTCTTCCTATAGAAATTGCTCCTCTTACTGTAACATCTAAATCTGGATATTCTTTAGTAGCAAGCTCTGAAGCTGAATAAACTGATGCACCAGCCTCTGAAACTATAACATATGCTATTTCTTTTCCTGTTTCCTTTTTTATTTCTGATATTATTTCAGATACCACTTCTTCTGATTCTCTTGAAGCAGTCCCATTTCCTAATGAAATTACTTCTACATCGTACTTCTTAATTAAACCCTTTAATATATCTTTAGTTTCTTTAACTTTGTTTTGTGGAGCAGTTGGATATACTGTTGACTTATCTAGGAATCTTCCAGTACTATCTAATATTGCTATCTTACAACCTGTTCTAAATCCTGGATCATAGCCCATAACAACTTTACCCTTTATAGGTGGTTGCATTAATAATGCCTTTAAATTTTCCTTAAATATTTTTATAGCACCTTCTTCACCTATATTGGTAAGTTCACTTCTAACTTCTCTTTCTATGGATGGGTATATTAATCTTTTTAGAGAATCTCTTATTGCTAATTTTAAGTATTCATCAGTAATATTATTATTTTTTAATATTTCATTTTCTAAGTAACTTATTATTTTATCTTCATTTACCGCTATTTTTACTGATAATACTTTTTCTTTTTCTCCTCTATTTATAGCTAAAATTCTATGTGGAGGTATTTTGGCTACCTCTTCACTATAATCATAATACATCTCAAATGGTGTATGTTCATCACTTTCGCCTGTTGATTGTATCTTTCCCTCTTTAAATACTAATTCTCTTATCCACTTTCTATATTTAGCTTCATCAGATATTTGTTCCGCTATTATATCTAAGGCACCATTAATTGCATCTTCTTTACTATTAACACCCTTTTCTTCATCAACAAATTTAAGTGCTTCACTATTTAAATCAGCATTAAATTCACCACTTAATATAATATCTGCAAGTGGTTTTAATCCTCTTTCTAAAGCCATAGTTGCTCTTGTTCTCTTTTTTTGCTTATAAGGTCTATATATGTCTTCTACTTCTGTCAAAGTCTTTGAAGCTTCCAAGGCCTTTACTATATCATCATTTAATTTTCCTTGCTCATCTATAAGTCTTAAAACATCTTCTTTTCTTTCTTTTAAATTTCTAAGATATATAAGTCTTTCTTGAAATTTTCTTAATACTTCATCACTTAAAGCGCCTGTTTGTTCTTTCCTATATCTTGAAATAAAAGGAACAGTATTTCCATCATCAAGCAGTGATATTACATTATTTACTTGGGTTATACTTATTCCTAATTCAGATGATAATCTTTCAACAATATCTACCATAAAGTCCTCCTATGCTATAGCAAAAAATTTTTCTCCAAATTTTACATAATGATATTATAATACAATATCATACTTTTATGTAACATATAATTCATTTTTATAAATATATTAATAAATATGGAACATTTACTTTAATTACAATATTGATATTATGTAAAATTAAGATTATAATATAATTGTAAAATTTTTACAAATAGGTGATGATATGAATAAATTTATAATGATAATTAATAAAATAATAAGTATTCTTCTAATCTTCTTTATAGTCTTTATTATACTAAATGAATATTATGTAATAGAATTTTCCACTACTTTAAAGTATGTTTTGTATTTCTTAACATTAATACTTATACTTATTTCTTCAACAAAAGAAATAATAGTAAATAAGTCTGGATTATCTAAATTTATAAACTGCATAATATTATTTTCATCAATAGTTGGTGGTGTTTTTTCAATAGTTACAAACCAAATAAATATCTTTATTTATATATGCATTCTTTTCTCACTAATCTATGGATTTATAGAATTAGTTTATAAAAAGGCTTAAATGACTACACTTATTTTTTCATAATCTCATGCCTCAAGTAATAGTATTAAGTATAACTATTATTTGAGGTATATTTTATGAAAAAAAAATTGTTTTATTCTGTATCACTAATTACTAGCATAGTATTATTATCTATTTCTATATTTTTTAATTTTACATATTCGCCTTTCAATGCTAATAATGTAAAAGAAAATATTGCGGTATTTTCTTCTGAAACTTATGGTGGTAGACTAGCTGGTAGTAACGGTAATTTACTTGTAGGAGAAATAATAAGAAAAAACTTTGAGGATAATAAATTGGTTCCACTTAATGAAAATTATAAAGAGAGCTTTAAAACACTATGTCCAATAAATAATAATAGCTCTCCATATCTTAAAATATCATTAGATGACGAAGTTGTTGAAACTTTAAAGTATGGCGTTGACTACAAAGAAGATATGCTTAATTTTAAGATCAATAGTTTAAGCTTTTCTGAAGATGATAAGGTAAATATTTATACAACCTCAATTGAAGTTGTAACCGATGAAGGAAATTGTTTATTTTATGTAGCGCCTAATAATGATTTTTCATTTAGAAGTTCATTTATGAGTAATTTTCCTTATGATATGATAGTTTTAATAACAACTGATACTTATAATAAAATATTAGATTCAGTTCGTTCTGGACTAACAGTTTCTGTTAATTTACCATTTTCAACTTCTGAAAAAGAGCTAGTAAATATAGTTGGAGTTCTTAAAGGATCTTCTAGCGATCTTCCTCCTCTTGTTTTAACTGCTCATTATGATCACTTAGGTCAAGATGGTCTTAAAAACACTTATTACGGTGCCTTAGATAATGCATCTGGAACAGCATTTTTATTAGAACTACAAAGGTCCATTGCTAGCTTCGGAACACCAAAAAGAGATATAATTTTTGCTGCTTTAAATGCTGAAGAGTTTGGACTTCTCGGCTCTAAGAGTTTTGCAGAAAATAATCTTGAAAAGCTTAAAGATGCCGAAGTAATTAATTTTGATATGATAGGTAGTGATAATTATCCTCTTACTTTAATGCTTGGAGCATCTTATAAAGATAAGGATTCTAAACTACTTAACTCTGTTGAAAAGATTTCTAAAAAAAATAATGTTGATACTAATGTTGTTTACGAAGATTCAAGTGACCATGCTAGCTTTAACAACTTAGGTATAGATGCTTTAAGCTTTTGTCATAGTGATATGACTAAAATTCACACACCTAATGATACTGTTGATTATATAAGTGTTGATGCAATAGAGAGTGCTTATAGCGTCATAGAAGATAAGATAAATGAATCTTGTTATGGAACACTCACTTTATTTTTCCATAATAAAACTTCACTATTTATATTTGCAATAATATTTGGTTTCTTAGCTTCAGCACCATTTGTATCTTATATAAAAAAGAAGAAAATAAGTTAATAAAAGTAGTTACTTCTTTAAAATTATAAAAAGTAGTTACTTCTTTAAGTTATAAAGTAACTACTTTTATTTTAAATTCTATATTAAAAATTAAGGGGCGTTTTTATATAGCCCCTTTACTTTTAATAATTTTTTTAGTTATTATTTTTTAAATATGCAGTAATAAAATTATCTATTTCACCATTCATAACTGCATTTAAATTAGCTGTTTCTTCCCCAGTTCTGTGATCTTTAACCATATTATATGGATGGAAAACATATGATCTTATCTGACTTCCCCATCCCATATCTTTTAGTTCACCTGTTAGATCTTCTATTTTTTCCTTATGTGCTCTTTCCTTTAGGTCTATAAGTTTAGATTTAAGCATTGCCATAGCTGTATCTTTATTAGAAAACTGACTTCTTTCACTTTGGCATTGTACAACTATTCCTGTTGGCAAATGTGTTATTCTTATTGCTGATTCTGTCTTATTTACATGCTGACCACCAGCTCCACTTGCTCTATAAGTATCTATCTTTAAATCTTCACTTCTTATTTCAATATCTTGATCTTTTGTTAGTTCAGGAAGTACTTCAACTGATGCAAATGAAGTTTGTCTTTTACCATTTGCATTAAAAGGAGATATCCTTACTAATCTATGAACGCCCTTTTCAGCTTTTAAATATCCATATGCAAACTCGCCCTTTACCTTTAATGTTACACTCTTTATTCCAGCTTCATCACCTTCTAAATAATCAAGAGTTTCTACCTTGAAGCCTCTTTTTTCACACCATCTTGTATACATTCTAAGTAGCATTTCAGTCCAATCATTTGCATCACTTCCACCTACTCCAGCATGTAGTGTTAATATAGCATCATTTCTATCATACTCTCCTGCTAAAAGTAATTCTATCCTATAACCTTCTACATCTTTTTCTATAGACCTTATTTCTCTTATAACTTCATCTATAGATTCTTCATCATCTTCATCTATTAATTCTGCTAGTATCTCTACATCTTCAATTCTTGATACTAATGACTCATATCTATCTATTTTATCTTTAATTCTTTTACTTTCCTTTGTAACTTCTTCTGCTCTTTTTATATCTTCCCAGAATCCATTTTCCTGCATTTGAAGTTCTAATTCTTTTAATTGTTTTTCCAGTGCTTCTTTGTCAAAGAGAAGCCCCCATTTCTTTTATAACTTTCTTTATATCATTAAGTTTAGCTAATTCTGATTCTAACTTAATTATCATATAATCACCCTATCTTTTTTTATTTCTCTAAAATAGCTTAATAGCTTTAAAAAAGTGCCCAAAGGGCACTTTTTTATACTTCTCTTCCACAGCAGTTTTTATACTTCTTACCACTTCCACATGGACATAAATCATTTCTACCTACTTTAGGTTCATTTCTAACTGGTTGCTTCTTTACATCTGAATCATCCCCACCATGGCTTGCTGATGTTTCTTCTGCTACTCTTTCTCTTTCAACAGTTTTTTGAACTTGGATATGGAATAAGAATTTAACTGTATCTATCTTTATTCCATTAATCATTTCTTCAAACATAGCACTACCTTCCATTTGGTATGCTTGTATTGGATCTAATTGCTTATATGCTCTAAGTCCTATACCTTGTTTTAAATGATCCATATTATCTATATGATCCATCCACTTTTGGTCTACTACTCTAAGAAGTATTACTCTTTCAACTTCTCTAAAGTGCTCTTCACCAAACTCTTCTTCTTTTTCATGGTAAACTTTCATTAATATATCTAATAATTTATTAATTATTTCATCATTAGATAATTCTACTAATTCCTCAGCCTTAACTGCTCCATGAGGTAAGCATATATCTTCTAAGTATTGAATTAGTCTTCCTATTTCTTCTTCAATATTTTCATTTGCACCATCTAAATGAGCTTTAACTGCATCGGATACTATTTCATTTACCATTACATTAATTTGTTCTCTTAAGTCTTTTCCTTCTAAAACTTCAGATCTTTGTTTGTAAATAACTTCTCTTTGCATATTCATAACATCATCATAACCGATAAGATTCTTTCTTATGTCAAAGTTATTACCTTCAACCTTCTTTTGTGCATTTTCTATTGCTTTACTTACCATCTTATGATCAATAGCTTCATCTTCTTCTAAGCCTAATTTATCCATTAATCCTTGAATCTTTTCTGATCCAAATATTCTCATTAAATCATCTTCTAAAGAAATATAGAATACTGATTCCCCTGAATCTCCTTGACGACCAGATCTACCTCTTAATTGGTTATCTATTCTTCTTGATTCATGTCTTTCTGTACCTATTATCTTAAGTCCACCAACTTCTTTAACACCTTCTCCAAGCTTAATATCTGTTCCTCTACCTGCCATATTAGTAGCAATAGTAACACTACCTAATTCACCAGCATGAGAAATTATTTCTGCTTCTTGTTCATGGTATTTAGCATTAAGTACTTTATGCTTAACTCCTCTTTTCTTTAGTAAAGAAGATAAGTACTCTGATTTTTCTATACTTACTGTACCAACTAGAACTGGTTGCCCTTTCTTATTAGATTCTATTATCTCTTCTATAATAGCATTATACTTTCCTTTTGTATTTTTATAGATTAAATCACTCTTATCTGCTCTAGCGATTGGTCTATTTGTTGGAACAACTATTACATCTAATGCATAGATTTCTCTAAATTCATTTTCCTCTGTTAATGCTGTACCTGTCATACCAGATAACTTATTATACATTCTAAAATAGTTTTGGAATGTTATTGTAGCAAGAGTTTTTGATTCTCTTTCTATTTTAACTCCTTCTTTAGCTTCAATAGCTTGATGAAGTCCATCTGAATATCTTCTACCTTCCATAAGTCTACCTGTAAATTCGTCAACTATTATTACTTGACCATCCTTCACCATATAGTCCTTATCTATTTTCATTCCGTAATTAGCTTTTAATGCTTGAGTTATATAGTGTTGTAATTCTAAATGATCTGCATCCGCATAGTTATCTATCCCAAATGCTCTTTCAGCTTTTTCCACCCCTGCATCAGTTAACATTACTGAATTAGCTTTTTCGTCAATTGTATAATCTGCTTCAGCTAATAATTGTTTAACAAAATTATCTGCAACATTATAGAATTTAGTTGACTTTTCTCCAGCTCCTGAAATAATAAGTGGTGTTCTAGCTTCATCAATAAGTATTGAGTCAACTTCATCCACAACTGCAAAGTTCAATTTTCTTTGAACTTTTTCTTCTTTGTAAATTACCATATTATCTCTTAAGTAATCAAAACCAAACTCATTATTAGTTCCATATGTTATATCTGCAGAATATGCTTCTCTTCTTTGCTCAGATGTTAAGCCATGAACTATACATCCTGTACTTAATCCTAGGAAATTGTATAACTTCCCCATCCATTCAACGTCTCTTGTTGCTAGGTAATCATTAACTGTTACTAGATGTACCCCTTCTCCTGTTAATGCATTTAAGTATAATGGTAATGTTGCAACTAAAGTCTTACCTTCACCAGTTTTCATTTCTGCAATTCTTCCTTGATGAAGAACCATACCACCTATAAGTTGAACTCTATAGTGTTTCATACCTAAAACTCTCCATGCAGCTTCTCTACAAACTGCAAAAGCTTCTGGTAGTATATCATCAAGAGTTTCACCATTTTTTAATCTTTTCTTAAACTCATCAGTTTTAGCTTTAAGCTCATAATCTGATAAGCTTTGCATAGTTTGATCTAAGGCTTCTATTTTATCTGCAACTTTTTGTAATTTTTTGACTTCTCTTTCACTATATGACCCAAATAACTTTTCCAAAAATCCCATTATAATTTTCCTTCCAATCGTTTTATTTTATTAATTAGTTTAATCATGTACATGTATTTTATTTATCAAATTTCATGTATTTTATTTATCAATTTTAATTTATTGAATTTCATTTATAAATTATACCATTTTACTAATAATTAATTCAATAAATAAGTTACTTTTTAATAACATTATAACTAAAAAGGAAGTGCATTGCACTTCCTTTTATTAATTAAATGTAATATTCGTAAAATTTTAAATATAATCTGGTTCTAATAAGCCATAATCTCCATCTTTTCTCTTATATACTACGCATACTTTATTTGCTTCTGAATCTTGATATACAAAGAAATTATGTCCCACTAACTCCATTTGAAGTACTGCTTCCTCAACTGACATAGGCTTAACTCCAAATCTTTTGACTTTAACAACTTCTCCATTTGTTTCTACAACTTCGTCACTTAAAGCAACTTCATCTGATTGTGGGAATCTTAATGACTCATTGTTTCTTCTAGATAACTTTGTTCTTTGTTTTCTAATTTGTCTTTCTAGCTTTGCAACTACTAAATCAATTGATTTGTACATATCTTCAGTTGATTCTTCAGCTCTTAATATTATTCCATTAAACGGTATTGTTATTTCTACCTTCTGTTTATTTTTTTGCACTGATAAAGTAGTTTTTGCTTCTACCTCCGGATCAAAATATCTTTTTACCTTAGAAAGCTTTTTTTCAATCATTTCCTTTAATGCTGGTGTTGCTGTAGTGTTTTTTGCTATTACTGAAACTCTCATATAAGTTCATCCCCTCTCTATAAGCTTAAACCTTACTCAGTAGTCTTAAATTTGTTTGTTTTATGATTATATTATACTACTTAGAAACCTTTTCAATCAAGATGAATATGATCAATTGACAGAAAATTCACTTTATTTTACTCAATAAAACTTCTGTTTACTCTTTGTTTTATATATATTTTAATTTTAATAAATTTTAGTTTTAATTTTAATAAATTTTAAATCTTTTATTCTTATATAAATAAAAAATAGCCACTAGTAAATACTAATGGCTATTTTTTCGTAAAGTTAGCTGACCTGGATTTTGACCCCACACTCGCCTACTGGAGCTTTTGCTACTCGGAATTAACCTCTCACTACTAACCCTCTCAATTTTCTTGGTAGGACTTACTTCTATACCGCACCATGCTCATTAGGAATTTTTCCAAACTTACGTGGATCGTTTTGCCTGCGACTGGCATCGACTTTCATCCACAGACCTAAACTTTACATTATTATTATATATAACTTTTTGCAACTGTCAATATTTTTATGGAATTAGCTCCACTTTTTTTTAGTAGTTTTTCACATTCAAGTAAAGTCGCACCTGTTGTTATTACATCATCAATTAAAATTATATTTTTATTTTTTATATTTTTATTGCTTTTAATTCCAAAAGCACCTTCTATATTTTTAAATCTATCTTCTTTTGATAAAGTTTTTTGCTCTTTTATATTTTTCACTTTAATTATGTCACTATATATTGGTATATTTAATGTTCTACTTATCTTTTGTGCCATAAACTCACATTGATTAAATCCTCTATCTTTTAAAGCTTTTTTACTGCTAGGAATAAATAATATTGTATCTACATCAATATTATTTTCATTTATTAACTCACATAAATAATCTGCTAATATATTGCCAGCTAAAAAATTTTTATTGTATTTAAATTCAAGTATTAATTTCTTCATTACTCCACTATAATATCCATATGATAATATATTAGATTCTTCTTTTACTCTCATTATCTTACTTTTACATATTGGACATACACCTATAACTTCATTATCACAGGTAATGCATTTATTTTTAGGTGGATATATTATATCTAGTAACTCATCTATAATCTCTCTTAATAGTTTAATAAGCCCTTTTCCCATATTTCCTTGTTATATCCCCTTGTTATTTCTTTAGCTAAGTCCATATCCTCTGATATTTCCTTACCAACTAGAATTACTTCTCCTGTTTTATTTCCCTTTACATTTTTTCCAACCTCAGCACAAAAGTATATTATTTTTTTATAACTATAAAATATTTCATCAGAAAATAATGCAACTATATCTATATCCTCTGAATCTATTTTATATTCCCTAACATTATTCGTAATTACAAAAACGCTTTTATTTTTTAATTTATATAAAGAATCTATTTTTTTTATATTTTCGCCTCTAAAAAATTTAACTATCTTTATATCCTTAATCTTTAATTCTTGTGTATAATAATCAAATAACTTATTAATCTTTTCTTCATTAGGTACATATATAATAACCTTTCGATTATTACTTTTAAACCACATTAAATAATCATATAGTGTATAAGGCATATCTTCATCTAACTTTACTCTAGTTGTAATTATTCTCGGCTCTACAAAAGGTATATTTCTAGTTAAATCCGAAACTGATATATATCTACCCATGTTAACTATTCTTTCTACAGAAAATATTATCATCCTTCTACTACATAAATATAAATATTCAATAGATTGTCTAAGCTCTTCTTTTGAAGTAAGCGAGTATAAACTTATATCGTCAATTATACATAACTCATAACAATTACTTAGTTTATTAACATTTTTAAAATTTACAAAAACTAAATCCTCATTTCCTTCTTCTTCCTCAATATATGAATATTTAAATTTGTAATTATTATTTTTTAAATCCTCTATTATTTCTTTATTAAAATCTGTTCCCGCCCACACATATAATACTTTTTTATTTTGTTCTAGTATTGACTTTATTAACGGTAAAAATATAAATGTACTATTATATGGATTAGTTATTACAGTTAGTATTTTGGATTGCTTATTATACCATTTATTTATCTTAGATGTACAATTATTAAACTCTTTTAGGTTTATTAATTTTTTATCTAACATTTAACCTCTCCTCATTTATTCACTAAACACATCTTGACTTGTAATATCTATTATTCTATCTCTAAGTGAAGAATATCTCTCCATACTTCTTGTATTAGATACCATATATTTTAAAGCCTTTGGAATACCAACAACAACTACAAGTTCTTTTGCTCTAGTTATAGCTGTATATAATAAATTTTTATTCATTAATAGTGGTGAACCCATAAATGCTGGAGTAATTATTACCTTAAACTCACTTCCTTGACTTTTATGTATAGTAATTGCATATGCTAACTCTAGTTCATCCAAATATATGTAATCATAAACGACTTTTCTTTCATCATCAAAGATTATAGTAATTGTCTTCTCTTCTTCATTTATACTTTGAATAAAGCCCATATCTCCATTAAATACCCCTACACCTTCATTTTCTCCACTTCCATTAACTCTAATCCATTTTAAAGAATAATTATTTTTAGTTTGCATTACTTTGTCGCCTTCTCTAAAAATAACTTCTTTTAACTCTTTTTCTTTCTTGCTAGGGGATTTAGGATTTAAAACTTCTTGGAGTTTATTATTCAAATTTTGCACACCTAATATCCCTTTTCTTGTAGGTGTTAATATTTGAATATCTCTATACTTATCCCATGCTTTTTTAAAGTTAGGTAGCCTTCTATTTATTAAATCTATTATGGTAGATAATATTAAATCCACATTGTCTTTATTTTCAAAAAAGAAGTCGCCATCTCTTCTATTTATATACGGCATTTCACCATTATTAATTTTATGTGCATTCGTTACAATAAGACTTTCTTCTCCTTGTCTAAAAATATCCTTAAGTCTTACTACTTTTATAAAATTACTTTCTATTAAGTCCTTTAATACATTTCCTGCACCAACTGATGGTAATTGATCTACATCACCAACTATTATTAATCTTGTTCCAAGCTTTATTGCTTTAAGCAAACTATGCATAAGCATTATATCTATCATAGATGCCTCATCTATGATAATTACGTCAGCCTCTAATGGTTCCGATTCTCCTTTTCCATAATAAGAATTTTCATCTTCACTTACTCCCATTTCTAATAATCTATGAATTGTTTTTGCTTCTCTACCAGTAGATTCAGTCATTCTCTTAGCTGCTCTTCCTGTTGGTGCTCCTAATAAAACCTTCATGCCATTATTTTCATATATTTCTATGATAGATTTTATAATTGTAGTCTTTCCTGTTCCAGGACCTCCAGTTATTATCTCTATACCATTTTCAAAAGCTCCAACAATAGCTTCTCTTTGGGAATTGGCAAATTTCATTTTATTTTTTCTCTCAAAAGTTTCAATTTCAAATTCCACATCTGTATTTATAGTTCTAAAGTTCTCTATACTTAATGTTATTATTTTATTTGTAACACCTAATTCACAATAATAATATGGTAATGAAAACACTGCTTCTATATCATTAATTTTTTCTATTTTTATTTTAGTTTCTAGTGCTAAGTTATATAAGTTTTCTTCTACCATTTGACCCGGTACACCTAATATTTTAGATACTTCATCAATTAAATTGTTTTTAGGCATATATGTATTACCCGATGCTGAAAATTGATTCAATATATATCTTATTCCACTTTGTATTCTAAATGGTGAGATAGACTCTATTCCAAGGCTTTTTGCTATTCTATCTGCCGTTATAAATCCTATTCCAGAAATCTCATCGCAAAGAATATAAGGATTTTCTGAAACAATAGCCTTAGCATCCACCCCAAACTTTTTATATATTTTTATGCATTGATTAGTTGTCATCCCATGACCTTGAAAATATATTATTATATCTTTTAAATCTTTTTGTTCTATATAAGATTCATAAATTATCCTAAATTTCTTTTCACCAATACCTTCAATTTCTTGAAGTCTTTCAATATGATTTTCTAATATATCTAAAGTTTCTTCCTTAAATCTATCAACAATTTTTTTAGCAGTTATTGGACCTATTCCATGAATTATACCTGTACTCAAATATTTTTTAATTCCATCTATGGAATCTGGTAATACTTCTTCATATTCATCTATATTAAACTGACGTCCAAATTGCTTATGAAGAACCCATTGTCCTTTTAACTTAACATGTTGCCCTTCCTTTAAAAAAGGAACTATTCCAACTGCATTTATACAATCTTTATCTATCCTTACCTTTGATACAACATATCCTGTATCATCACTTTTGAATACAATAGATTCTACTATTCCGTTTAGACATTCCATGTTATCTCTCCAAATCTTCTAATAATATTTTAATCTCACTATTTTTATTATATAATTATATCATATATAAGTTGTAATAAAGATTATACATTTATTTAAATCTTACTATAATTAATGTGCTATAATTAAATATATAAGTATACTAACTTATAAAAATAATAAAAATAATAAAATTTATATTATTTCAATTTTATACTATATTTGAATACGTTTTATAGCTATTTCTATTATGTCTAGCTATTAATGTTATAGTTTTTAATTGAGATTTATATTAAAAATATGGAGGTGCTCATATGATAATCAAAAATTGTAACATAGTATATTTTGATAGGATAGAAAAGGGCTCTGTCTTAATCGAAGATGGAAAAATTAAAGAAATAAACCCAAATAATATTAATGACTCTGAAGTAATAGATGCAAAAGGACTATATTTATCTCCAGGGTTTATAGATGTTCATATCCATGGTGCAGGTGGGCATGATACAATGGATGGTACTTTTGAGGCAATCAATGAGATTTCTAAAACTATAGTTAAGCATGGAACTACTGCTTTCACACCAACTACAATGACAGTATCAGTAGATGATATAAGAAAATCTATGAAAGTTATAAAAGAAGCCAAGGAAAATGGTACTGATGGTGCTATTGTTCTAGGAGCTCATCTTGAAGGTCCTTTCATTAGTCCAAAAGCTATAGGAGCTCAAAATCCTAATTTCTTAATTCCTCCAACACTTGATAATTTTAATGCTATGGTCGGAGATGCTGAAGATGCCGTTGTATCAATTACAATTGCTCCTGAAGTTCCAGGTGCTAAGGAATTAATAAAAGAATTATCAAAAAAAGGAATAGTTTGCTCTATAGGTCATACTAAAGCTACTTATGATGAAGCTATGGAAGGAATTAAATGTGGTTGCTGTCACTCAACTCATTTATTTAATGCAATGACACCATTTGCTCATAGAGAACCTGGAGTTGTAGGTGCTATATTTGATAGCGAGATAACTACAGAAACAATTTCTGATGGTATCCATATATCATATCCATCACTTAGAATAGCTTACAATCAAAAAACAACTGATAAAGTTTTATTAGTTACTGATGCAATGATGGCATGTGCTATGCCTGATGGCATGTATGCATTAGGCGGCCAAGATGTTGTTGTTAAAGATGGAGCTGCAAGACTTTTAAGTGGAAGCTTAGCTGGCTCAATATTAACTCTAGACAAAGCTGTTAGAAATGTATACAAAAATGTTGGACTTCCACTAAATGAAGCTGTAAAAATGGCAACTTTTAATGCTGCTAGACATTGTAAAGTTGAAGATAGAAAAGGTCTTGTAAAAGAAGGCTATGATGCTGATTTAGTTTTATTTGATGAAGACATAAATATAAAAAATGTTATAGTTGCTGGTAAAGTATTAGTATAAACAAAAATGCTCCAATTTAAATTGGAGCATTTTTTATTTTAAATATACTTTATCTCTTCTACTTTATTATTTTAAAGATATTTCTTTATTTCTTCTACTTTATTTAAATTTTCCCAAGGTAAATTTAAATCATTTCTTCCAAAATGTCCATATGCAGCTGTTTGCTTATAAATTGGTCTTCTTAATTCTAGATCTCTTATTATAGCACCTGGTCTTAAATCAAATACTTTTTCAACTATTGAAATTATTTCCGCTTCTGATTTCTTTCCAGTTCCAAATGTATCTATTTCTATTGATACTGGTTTAGCTACTCCAATAGCATAAGCTAATTGAATTTCTAATTTATCTGCAACTCCTGATGCAACTAAGTTCTTAGCAACCCATCTAGCTGCATAAGCTGCTGATCTATCAACTTTAGTTGGATCTTTTCCTGAGAAAGCACCACCGCCATGTCTTCCATATCCACCATAAGTATCAACTATTATCTTTCTTCCAGTTAATCCGCTATCTCCTTGTGGACCTCCAACAACGAATCTACCAGTTGGATTTATGTAATACTTAGTAGTATCATCTAATAATTCTGCTGGAACTACAGCTTTAATTACATGTTCCATTAAATCTTCTCTTATTTGCTCTTGAGATACATCTTCACTATGTTGTGTTGATATTACAATTGCATCTATTCTTACAACTTTATTATCATCATATTCAACTGTAACTTGAGTCTTTCCATCTGGTCTTAAATATGGTAAAGTTCCATTCTTTCTTACTTCTGATAATCTTCTTGATAATCTGTGAGCCATTGCTATTGGTAATGGCATGTATTCTTCTGTTTCATTTGTTGCAAAACCAAACATCATTCCTTGGTCTCCAGCTCCAACAGCCTCAACATCATCCTTTTGTCCAGCTCTTGATTCTAAAGCTTCATCCACACCCATAGCTATATCGCCTGATTGCTCATCTATTGATGTTAAAACTGAACATGTTTCGCAATCAAAACCATACTTAGCTCTATCATATCCAATTTCTTTTACTGTTTCTCTAACTAACTTTGGAATATCAACATAACAATTAGTTGATATTTCTCCCATAACTAGTACCATCCCTGTAGTAACAGCTGTTTCACAAGCAACTCTTGCCATAGGATCTTTAGCTAAAATGCTATCTAATACTGCATCTGAAATTTGGTCACAAATTTTATCTGGATGCCCTTCTGTAACTGATTCTGATGTAAATAATCTTCTCATTTTCATTTCTCCTTTCATTTTACTTGATATTAATTCTGAATTAATTTATAAAATAAAAAAATCTCTTCGATAAGAAGAGACGTTAAAAATCCTAATCTTTCTTATCTTGCAAAATTACTTTGCAGGAATTGGCACCACACTTAAACTTAATAAAGTAGGTTGCCGGGTTTCATCGGGCCCTTCTCCCTCCACCTCTCTGGATAAGAACTAATATCAAATTTTACTTTTTAGAGTATATCACCTTTAATATTACTAGTCAACTATAAAATATAAATTTATTACATATTTAAATTTCTTAACTAATAAAATATTAAGTTATTTGTAAATATAAAAAAAGACAAGAATCCTTGTCTTTTGTGGTGGGGGAGGACGGATTCGAACCATCGAAACGAAACGTAACAGATTTACAGTCTGCCCCCTTTGGCCACTCGGGAACTCCCCCATTAAATTTATTTAATTTCAGTTAAGTAAACATTGTCGCCTCAACTGACAATGATTAGTATATATTTATTGTATCCTAATTTCAAGTGTGCTATTCACTCATTTAAAGAGATTATACTTATTTTTTTCTATATTTCTTTAATTTTCTTCTATTTAATACTAATATCACTTTTTTATTGTCTTATATTGTCCTAAAAATAAATTCGTCTAAAGCAATATAATTCTATAGTTATTATTAATAATTATTTGAATTTTTACTGCGAAAATACATACATATTTTTATCAACACTCAAATCATCAAATTTTTTCTTCAATAATATCTAAATCAATATATCTACTTATGATGATCTTAAACTCTTCATAATCCGATAAGGACATTCTCTTTTTTACTAATGAAAATCCTTCTCTTACATTGTCAGCATCATATTTATCTGAAAAATGATCATTTACCTTCACTATATCTACTATAGATAAACTTTTTAACATTCTGTCTATTTCTAACTTTTCACTTTTTTCTAGTTCTCCAAACAAATTGTTTTCAATATCGCTTTGCTTTATTGATAGACCTTCTATTTCATTTTCACCATTTATTGTATTTTCATTAGAATTACTATTATTACTCATATTAGATTTCTCTTTAATATTAATGCTATTTTTATTACTATCTATTTTTTTCTTATTCAGATTATTTGATATATCTTGCCCATTTGAAACTTCGCTACTATTTAAAATTTTTTCAGTAGTAGATCTCATTGAATTACTTATAGCCTCTTCGCTTTTCAATGGCTCCCATACTAATAAATAATATATAGGTATGCTAGCTCCAAGAATTATAGTAATTATATAAAAAAATATTTTTTTCATATTTATTCATCTCCTTTTATTTAATTAATTTCCTTTTTATGTTTTTTTATACATTTTATTATATTTATTAATCTTGGAACATATATTGTATAAGCGGAGGTGAATTTTTAGTGAAGCATAAAGTATTATATAATTCTTATAATTCTCATATTGAAATAGCAAAATTTATCAAAGACTATATTACGAATAATACTGTAATTGTATGTATAGGTACTGATAAGTGCATTGGTGACTGCTTAGGTCCAATGGTTGGTACATTTTTAAAAGAAAAAAATTTTCCTCTTCCAGTGTACGGAACTATAGAATCTCCAATACATGCTCTTAATATAAATAATAGATTAAATGAAATTAATAAATTGCATCCAAAATCTTTAATTATAGGAATAGATGCCTGCTTAGGTGAAGCTAGTTCTATTGGTGAAATACATACCAGAGATTATCCAATACATCCCGGAAAAGGAGTGGGTAAAAACTTACCTGACGTTGGTATAGCTTCTATAATCGGTATTATTGATTCAAGTGAAAATGCTGAGTTTTTTACATCTAAAAGTATTCGTCTACATTTAGTCATGGAAATGTCAAAAATAATTTCAGCTGCCATTATTTATGCATATAATCTTACTCATAACCAAAAGGGGAGTCTTTGAACTCCCCTTTAATAATTATATATATTTACTATGTATTTAATAATATCTATAGATTACTCAACTAATGTTATTTCATTATCTGAAGAATTTGTATCTATCTTGTCTAAGTATCCTAAAACTTTACCTGTTCCCTCTGCTACTGCTTCTACTGAATTATTCGCAACCTCAACAGTAACCCCAGTTTCATGCTCTATTAGCTTATCTAATCCATCTAATAAAGAACCTCCACCTGTCATTAGTATCCCTCTCTCTATTATATCAGCAGCAAGCTCAGGTGGTGTTTTTTCCAATACAAATTTAACATTATCAACAATTAAGGATACAGATTCTTTTAATGCATATATTATTTCATCTGTTGAAATAGAAAGTTCATCTGGTAACCCAGTAATTAAATTTCTTCCCTTCATATTTGCAGTTAAGCTTCTTGATCCTTTAAACGCTGATCCTATAGTTACCTTTAATTCTTCTGCGGTTTTCTCACCTATCATTATCTTGTACTTATTTCTTACATACTTTATTATTGCATCGTCAAATGTATCACCAGCTACCTTAATAGATGATCTTACAACAACTCCACCAAGAGATATTACAGCTATATCAGTAGTACCTCCACCAATATCTACAACCATGGATCCGCTTGGTCTAGTTATATCTAATCCAGCACCTATTGCTGCAGCTAAAGGTTCTTCTATTAAATGAACTTTTTTGGCTCCAGAGTTTCTTGCAGCATCAATTACTGCTCTCTTTTCAACTTCTGTTGCTTGAGACGGAACACATACCATTACTTTAGGAGCCGTAATCTTACTCTTTCCATACGCCTTTTTAATAAATTCTTTTAACATCTTTTCTGTTATATCATAATCTGATATAACCCCATCTCTTAATGGCCTTACGGCAACTATGTTACCTGGAGTTCTTCCAATCATTTTCCTTGCTTCTTCACCAACTGCAAGCACTTTATTATTATTCTTATTTATTGCAACAACTGATGGCTCTTTTAATATTATTCCTTTACCTTTTGCATAAACTAAAACAGTCGCTGTACCTAAGTCTATTCCTAAATCGCTCCTATTTCTCCAAAACCACATTCCTTGTTCACTCCTACTCTATTCACACTATATAATATTTGAAATCTCTCTTATTTTACAATATTCGCTCTATTTCTTATTATATATGGAATATGGTAATCCTTCAATATATTTGTATTTAATTTTGTAATCAATTACTACTCTGCGGCCTTATATTTCATTTTGGTAGCTTTTCCACCTCTTATGTGTCTTTCAGCTTTATTTAATTCTAGTATTGAATGAGTTTGTTCTGCTATAGCTGGATTTATCTTAGGTAATCTTTCTGTCATATCTTTATGAATAGTACTTTTACTTACTCCAAATACTTTTGCAGTTTTTCTAATTGTATCTTTTGAATCTATAATGTATTTCGCCACTTCTAAAACTCTTTCTTCTATATAATCTTTCAAAATATTACCTCCCTTTGGATAGCTTATTAATACGCGACCATTAAACTTTAATATATTCATCAGCCATTTTAGATTAATGGCTGATGAATGTTTATTATTCTTGATTAAATGTAAAATATGTTGTTGGATCTAAGTCTTTTCCATCTACATCTTGAACTTGAATATTTAAATGTTCGCCAAATTCATTATTTGTAAATATTTTAGAACTATCTCCTACAGTTCCTATAACAGTTTCTTCTGTTACTTTATCTCCAACGTTTACCCTTATATCCTTGGATAAATTACAATACTTTGTATATAATCCATTTGCATGGGCAACAACTACATAATTTCCTTCTTCAATTTTGCTTGAAACTTCTTTTACTTCACCTACAGCTGCGGCTTTAACTTCTGTTCCAACGCTAGCTTTTATATCTATTCCTCTAATATTTCTACTGCTTCCATCACTCATAGCTTGTGGCTTTGGATAAGAATATCCTCTTGCAATTGATCCATCTAAAGGATTTGCAAAACTCACTTCTACATTAGTTCCTGTAGAAACATTAACATCTTCTTCTGTAGATGCTATTTCATTTTCTGCTAATTCATTATTTTGAGTATTTTCTACTCTATCAGCATTTTGCTTTTGTAAATCTGAAGTTGCTTTATCATCAACATTTAAAGTAAATTCATTTTGTGATTGATTACTTTGTTCTAATGCCTTATTTTTCTTTGTTGTAACAACAGCAACGGTTGCAATTACACATAAGCAAAGGAATAGTACTAAATAAAAGCCCTCCTTTCTGAAAAAGTCTTTTACCTTATCTTTCTTATTTTGGTCCATATCAACACCTCCTTTTTGTATTCTTGCCCGTTCTAATAAATTAATACACTTGAAAATGGATTTATTTACACCAAATTTCTACATTTACCAACATTTCTAGTAATTATATTAAAAATTAGTATTTAATAAGATCAATTAATAAGTTTTAATTCTATTATCTTAAAATAAAAAAGAAGTAAGATATAATGCCATTTCATATAGCCTTATATCTTACTTCCTTATAATATATTTATATTTTAACTATGAATTTTATCTATACTCTTCCTATTTGCTACTAAATAAAATTCAATTAAACTTTACCTCTTTTAACTCAATCCCTGTATAGTAATGCTTCAATATCTCTTCGTATCCCTTTCCATCCTTAGCCATAACATTTGCTCCCCATTGACTCATACCAACGCCATGACCATATCCTTTGCAATTAAATATTATCTTATCACCATTTATAGTAAATTGAAAATTAGTTGAACTTAATCCAAATGCCAATCTAAAATCTGAGCCCTTAACTTTTGCTCCTCCAAATCTTATTTCTTTTACTCCGCCTGCATCACTTCTACCTAAAATTTCTATATCATTTTGTAAATTTTCTTCACTTATTTTTGCATCTTCATATTTTAAATTTATATCACTTACAAACTTAGAAATATCAAATGGAAACTCACTTGTAAATTTAGGTGCTATTTCTTCTCCCTTACTTTCTGTAGATACTAAATAAGGAACAGCGCTTGAAAATACATCCACAGCATTTTCCGTCATTCCTGAACTTGTAGAGAAAAATTGTGGATATTGTACTAATTCATTATCATATGTTAAAACCATACCTTTGGTTGCATCAACAGCCTCTGATATTTTAGCCCAATATTCATTTCCTTGATCACCCCATTTTTCTAATCGACTTTCTTTAGTTATAAAGACTTGACAGTGAGTAGTATCACATACATCTCCTCCCTTAGCTTCATTGCAAGGTCTAGTTTTTTTTGCTGCTACATATGTTCTTGCAGCTACAGCCTGTGCCTTTAAAGCTTCTGATTCAAAGCTAGCTAGCATTTCACCTGATACTACACTCTTTACATACTCTTCTAGAGGAATTTCTATTATTTTATCTTCCTTTGTCAAATGAACTTTTATAACATCATTTCCTGTTAAAGTTACAAAATTATTTTCTTTTACTTCAGTATTTACATCTGTATTATCTACTTGCGTTTCTTCAAGTGCACTGACTGGAGAAGACTTAATCACAAACATTGGAATTGCAATCATAGATATTAAGACTAGAGCGCTAAAAAAAATAAGAGATATCAACCCTTCTATTGAACTTAATTTATTTTTCAATCACATCGCCTCCTAATTAAATAAATACAATTTAATATATGTGAAAATTCATTAAGTATACTTTATTTTTTATTTTTTATGTTAAGTTATCTTGAACTAATATAAAAAAATAAAGAACCTAGATCTAATTCTAAGTTCTTTATTTAGGTGAATATAACCATATTTATTTAAAATATATTTATCTGTCAACCCTGTATATATTAGCTCCTAAGCCTCTAAACTTTCCCTCTATATTCACATATCCTCTATCTATGTGATATATATCACTAATTTCAGTTTCACCTTGCGCTACTAGTCCAGCTAGTATCATAGCTGCCCCAGCCCTTAAATCTGTGGCTTTTACCTCACAGCCGGTTAGCGATTCAACACCTTCTATTATTGCAGTTCTTCCATCTATTTTTATGCTCGCACCCATTCTTACTAATTCAGCAACATGCATAAACCTATTTTCAAATACAGTTTCTGTTATGATACTTGATCCCTTTGTTACAGCCAATAATGTCATCATTTGAGCTTGCATATCTGTAGGGAATCCAGGATAAGGTAATGTTTTTATATCAACAGGACCCTTTTTTCCGGTTCCATCAACTAGCATAACATCCTCTTTTATACTCTTAAATTTTACCCCACATTCTTTTAATTTTTCTATAGTTGGTCTTAATTGTTCTTCATTAGCTCCATTTATAGTAATCTTACTATTTGTTATAGCTGCTGCTACCATGAATGTTCCAGCTTCAACTCTATCGTATATTGGTTTATAAGTTACTCCTTTTAATTCTTTGACACCTTCTACAGTTATTTTTCCCATTCCAGCTCCGTGAATTTTTGCTCCCATTGAATTTAAAAAGTTTGCTAAATCCCATATTTCTGGTTCTTCAGCTGCATTTTCAATAATCGTTGTACCTTGAGCTAAAACAGATGCCATTAAAATATTTTCAGTTGCACCAACAGATGGAAAATCTAAATATATTCTATTTCCTTTAAGTTTTTTAGCTTTGGCTTCAACAAAACCATGTCCCATTTCAATTTCTGCACCTAAGAGTTTGAATCCTTTTAAATGTAAATCGATGGGCCTACTACCTATGTTGCAGCCTCCTGGCATTGATATTTTACATCTTCCAAATCTAGATAACATAGGTCCCATAATTAAAAAAGATGCTCTCATCTTTCTTATTAGTTCACTATTCATATCTGTTTCTTTAATGCTATCAGTATTTATTTTAAGATCGCCATTTGAGTCATTCTCAATTTGACAATTCATTCCTGATAATAAATCAGTTAAAACTACTACATCTTCTAACATAGGTGCATTTTGAATAATTATATCATTTGGACTTAAAATACTTGCAACTATTATTGGTAAAACAGAATTTTTAGCTAAACTAATATTCACTTCACCATTTAGTTTATTCCCACCTTCAACTATAATTTTTTCCATATTGTCCTCCATAATGAATTGTTAGTATGTTACGAATATCACTGGTGTTCCGATAATTAAATATTCTCCTGTATCATATTTAGTAAATCCCATATTAATTTTATTTCCATCATATAGCTCTGCTTTTCCTACTGACCCATTATGAATATTTAATACTTCCAGAGTTTTCATATCTATATTGTTCTTTAGTGTATCTAAAAGATTCTGCTTTTGGTCTTCTATTATTTTTACCTTTATAAAATTAAAATATTTTATATTTTTTGCTGCAATATTTTGTATTTGTTTTAATTCTTGTTTTAATTGAAAAGTATTAGCATTTTTATCATTATTTATATAAGTAATTTGAACTTTAGTGTCTTCATCATTACTCCATACTACTACCTTTATTTCTTTAATTAAATCTTTATAAACAATGATATTTTCATTAGCTTCTATATCTTGCCCAAAACTTTTTTTTAAATTTTCTTTAAGTAAAGAAAACTCTTTATTAACAGGTTGACCTATACTATATTCCACCTTAATACCATTTTGAATAAAATCACTGTTTTTTATAAATTCAGTTTCCATAAAATCAAAATTATCTGAGTGCGACTCAGATCTAATTGGAACTGCACCAATAATTAATAAAGATAAGCTTAAAACAAACATTAATTTCATAACATTCTTCACAATATCCCCCTACCTTTCTATTTAATTATTGTCCAGTTTATTTTTTTTTATTCAAAATTAATAGCTATAATATAATATATAGATTTAGTTGAAATTTGTGATTAATTGTCACTATTTATACAAATCTAAATTGATTATATAAAAAATAGAGGGATAAAAGAAATTCTATTTCTTTTATCCCTCTATTTAAGGCTAATGATTAATACTTATAGTACTAATTCTTGCATTAGCTCTTGCCAATGCCCTTTTAGCTCTTTCAACATCTATATTTTTATCTTCTTTTAACCTTTTTTCTGCTCTTTCCTTTGACTTTTCTGCCCTATCTACATCTATATCAGACTCTCTCTCTACAGCATCACAGCAAAACTTTAATTCATTATCTTTTAAATAAATTATTCCTGATGATGTAAATATTCTTTCTTTCATAGTTCCATTTATTATTAATGTAGTAGTTGGAATAGTGCTTAATATTATAGGAGCATGATTTGCTTTGAATTCAACTTCACCATCTTTAGTCAAAGTAATTAAACTTTCAGCTTCTAATTTTAAAGGTTTTTTTCCTGGGGCGATTATACTTATATTAAAAGTTTTACTCATAATTCCATCCCCTATCTTAAGGTCTTAGCTTTTTCTATAGCTTCTTCTATAGATCCTACAAATAAGAATGCTGATTCTGGTAGATCATCATGTTTACCATCTAAAATTTCCTTGAATCCCCTTACAGTTTCTTTTACCGGTACATACCTTCCTTGCATACCTGTAAATTGTTCTGCTACTGTAAATGGTTGTGATAAAAACCTTTGAACTCTTCTTGCTCTAGCAACTACTTTTTTATCTTCATCTGATAATTCATCTACTCCAAGAATTGCAATTATATCTTGTAATTCCTTATATCTTTCTAGGATATTTTTTACCTCTGTAGCTACATCATAATGTTCTCTTCCAACCACTCTTGGATCTAATATTCTTGAGTTTGACTCTAATGGGTCAACTGCTGGATATATTCCAAGTTCAGCTATACTTCTTGATAAAACTGTTGTTGCATCAAGGTGAGTAAATGTTGTAGCTGGTGCTGGGTCTGTAAGGTCATCTGCTGGAACATATACTGCTTGAACAGATGTAATTGATCCATTCTTTGTTGATGTTATTCTTTCTTGAAGTGCTCCCATTTCAGTTGCAAGAGTTGGTTGATATCCAACTGCTGAAGGAATTCTTCCTAATAACGCAGAAACTTCTGATCCCGCTTGAGTAAATCTAAATATATTATCTATAAATAAAAGAACGTCTTGACCTTGATCTCTAAAATATTCAGCCATAGTTAATCCAGTTAATGAAACTCTCATTCTTGCTCCTGGTGATTCATTCATTTGTCCAAATACTAAAGCGGTCTTATCTATAACCCCTGACTCTTTCATTTCATAATATAAGTCGTTACCTTCTCTTGATCTTTCTCCAACTCCTGTAAATACAGAAAGACCACCATGCTCTTTTGCTATATTATTTATTAATTCTTGTATAAGAACTGTTTTACCAACTCCAGCTCCTCCAAATAGTCCTATCTTTCCACCCTTTTGATATGGAGCTAATAAATCTATAACTTTTATTCCTGTTTCAAACATTTGCGGCTCTAAAGATTGCTCCTTAAAACTTGGTGCTGGTCTATGAATTGGGTACATCTCTTTAATTTCTACATCTCCAGCATTATCAATAGGATGCCCAAGAACATTAAATACTCTTCCTAATACCTCTCTACCAACTGGAACAGATATACATCTTCCCATATCAGTAGCCTTCATTCCTCTTTTTAATCCATCAGTAGATTCCATAGCTATAGTTCTAACAATGTCATCTCCCATATGCTGTTCAACTTCAACTATCAGTAGTTTTTCTCCCATATCTATTCTAATTTCATTATAGATATTAGGTAAAGCATCTGAATCAAATTTTATATCTACTACTGGTCCAATTACTTGAACTACTTTTCCTACTCTTTCAGGCATAGTAATACCTCCTTACTATTTTTGAGCTTCTGCGCCTCCTACAATCTCTGATATCTCTTGTGTTATCATTCCTTGTCTTATTCTATTGTACTTAAGGTTTAAAGATTGTAATATGTCATTAGCATTTTGTGTTGCTCCGTCCATAGCAGTCATTCTAGCATTTTGTTCGCTAACTTTTGAATGCAACATAGCTCTTCTTAATTTACTCTTAAAATATACATCTAAACTTGAATTTAAAACCTCTTCTAAACTAGGTTCAATTAATAATTGTTCTGACTTTTTATTTTCTATATCCATTGGAAATAATCTTTCTATCTTTACTTCTTGCTTTATAGGAGATTTAAATTCTGTGAAAACTATATTAACTTCACCTATTTCCCCAGTTTTAAACATATATAAAGCATCATCGTATATAGATCTTACTTCTTTTATTGTAGGTATATCTGGAATTTCTACATATTCTCTAACTGTATCAAATCCATATTTCTTCATATAAGAAATTCCCTTACTTCCTGCAACAACTATTCTAGCTGATCCTTTATCTTTGATCATTTCATTCATACTACTAGCTATATTTCCATTGAAGCCTCCACAAAGACCTGTATCAGAAGCTATAACAATATATAGTTTATCTAAATCTTTAGAAGCTTTCTTAAAGAAAGAACTTTCATAGTCTTCTGGTAATGCTGACATTAAATTAATTAATATCTCTTCACATAATTTATAGTATTCTTCATTATCATTAAGCTCTTTCCTTGCTTTTCTAAGTTTAGAAGTGGCTACAAGATTCATAGCTTTTGTTATCTTTCTTGTACTTTCAACCGACTTTATTCTTCTTTTTATTTCTATAAGTCCTGCTGATCCCAAATTTCCACCTCCTAAAGAAGTGCATAGCTATTTAAGCTATGCATCTTGTAAGAATAATTTCTTAAACTCTACAATAGAGTTTTCTAATTCTGTCTTTATTTCATCTGTTAATGATTTTACATCTACTATTTTCTTTAATAATTCTCTATGGTGAGTATCCATATATTCTAAAAGTTCTTTCTCAAACTTTCTAACATCCATAACTTTAATATCTGATAAGAAGTCTTTTACTATTGCATATAAAATTACAATTTGTTTTTCTACTGCCATAGGTGAGTATTGATCTTGTTTTAATACTTCAACTAGTCTCTTACCTTTTTCAAGTCTCTTCTTAGAATCTTTATCTAAATCTGAACCAAATTGAGCGAAAGATTCAAGTTCTCTATATTGAGCTAACTCAAGTCTTAAAGTTCCTGAAACTTGTTTCATTGCTTTAATTTGAGCATTTCCACCAACTCTTGATACTGATATACCAGCGTTAACTGCTGGTCTTTGTCCAGAATGGAATAAATCAGATTCTAAGAATATTTGACCATCTGTTATTGATATAACGTTAGTTGGTATATAAGCAGTTACGTCTCCAGCCAATGTTTCTATTATTGGAAGAGCTGTTAATGATCCTCCACCATTTTCTTTAGATAGCTTTGCAGCTCTTTCTAAAAGTCTTGAGTGAATATAGAAAACATCTCCTGGATAAGCTTCTCTACCTGGTGGTCTCCTAAGTAGTAGTGACATTGTTCTATAAGCTACTGCATGTTTAGAAAGATCATCATATATTATAAGTACATCTTTTCCTTGATGCATAAAATATTCACCCATACTACATCCTGCATAAGGTGCTAAATATTGCAATGGTGCTGATTCAGAAGCTGTACCACTTACAACTATTGAATAATCTAATGCACCAAATTCTTCTAAAGTATTTACTATATTTGCAACTGTTGATTGTTTTTGTCCAATAGCAACATATATACAAATTACATCTTTACCTTTTTGATTTAAAATTGTATCTAGGGCTATAGCAGTCTTACCTGTTTGTCTATCCCCAATTATAAGTTCTCTTTGTCCTTTACCTATAGGAATCATAGAGTCTATTGCTTTTATCCCTGTTTGTAAAGGTTCGTTAACTGAACTTCTATCTATAATACTAGGAGCTGGAACTTCTATTGGTCTATAACCAGAGTTGTTTATTGGTCCCTTTCCATCTATAGGGTCTCCTAATGAGTTAACTACTCTTCCTAATAATGCTTCACCTACTGGTACTTCAACTATTTTATTAGTTCTTTTAACTATATCGCCTTCTCTAATTCCTTCTTCTGATCCTAAAAGAACACATCCTACGTTATCTTGCTCTAGGTTTAGAGCCATACCATAAACATTATTAGGGAATTCTAATAATTCACCTTCCATACAATCATCTAATCCATAAACTCTTGCTATACCATCACCAATTTGGATTATAGTACCTGAATCTACAGTTTTTATTTCTTTTTCATATCTTTCTATTTCCTTTTTGATTATGGAAGTTATTTCTTCAGGCTTAATATTCATACCTTCACCTCTATTCTGTTCTAAGCATTAAATCTTTTAGTTCATCTAATTTAGATTTAACCGTTCCATCTATAACATCATTATTAACTCTTACATATATTCCTCCAAGAATATTTTCATCAATAATTTGCTCTAATATAATGTGTTTATTATACTTTTCTTCTAATGTTTTTATTAAATTATTGAACTCTTCTTGAGTTAAAGGAACTGTAGTTTTTACAATACCATTTAGAGTATTTTTTCGCTCTAAATCAATTTTTTCCATTTCCTTAAGCTTTTCTTTTAGATAAAGTATTCTATCTTTCTCTATAAGAATTAATAAAAATGATAATAATTCCTCGTCTATATGTCCTTTAAAAATATTTATAAAAGTTCTTTTTTTCTTTTTAGTACTAATTTGAGGGTGCTTAATTACTTCGTAGAATTCCTTATTTGTTTCTATAAGATTACAAATTTCTCGTAAATCTTGTAGATACTGTTGAACTTTCCCTTTTTGTTCAGCCACTTCATATAGAGCTAATGCATATCTACGGTCTAAATATTCATACATTATGAATTACCTACCTTAGTTATAAATTCTCCAATTAACTCTCTATTTTTTTCTTCATCTATATTTTTTTCTATAACCTTTTTAGAAAGTTCAATAGCTAAATCTATAGCTTCCTTCTTTAATTGATATTCTACTTTTTCTTTTTCTCTATTTATTTCAACCTTAGCTCTTTCTAAGATTATTTTAGCTTCTTGATTAGCTTCTTCAACTATTTCATCATATATCTTTTCAGCTTTTTGCTTATGTCTTTCTGTAATTAACTTCCCTTCTTCTCTAGCATTTTTTAATACTCTTTCATTTTCTATAGCCAGTATTCTAGCCTTTTCAGCCTCTTCTTCAGCATTATCTAATTGTTCATTAATCAGATTTTCCCTTTCATCAATAATAGCCTTAACTTTATCGAAAAAGAAATACTTTAGAATTGCAAAAAGAATAATAAAGTTAATTATAGTGGCTATAAGGGTACTAGGGTTTATTTCCATTAACATATATTATTGCCTCCCTTCTGGAGCCCTAAGACACTATTTTACTCCAACGAATATTAAAAGGATTGATACTAATAAACCGTAAATAGCAGTTGCTTCTGCGAAAGCTGATCCAAGCATTAATGCAGTAGTTATCTTACCACTTGCTTCTGGTTGTCTTGATATTCCTTCCACAGCTTTAGCTGTTGCATTTCCTATTCCAATTGCAGCTCCTATACCTACTAATACAGCTATAGCTGCTCCTAATGCTCTCATTGATATTTCCATAATAAAATCCTCCTTTAATATAAAACAAAATAATAATTATATAATTGATAAATTAATATAATACTTAATTAAATTTAATGTTCTGTATGTCCTGAATGCTCTGCTATCATTTTAATATTTATCATGGTTAACATTATAAAAATTATTGTTTGAATACCACCATCAAAAATATCAAAATACGCATGTAAAGGCACAGGTATTCCTATTTGAGCTATAAATCCTATATGATTTAGTGCTTCATAACATAACTCTACTAAGAATGTAGCTGCAAGTATATTACCGAATAATCTCAGTGCTAATGATACAGGAAGCATTATTCTTTCTAATATATTTATTGGTGTAATTATAGCAAGGGGGAATGTATATCCTCCAAAATAACTTTTTAAACCGTACTTTCGAATTGTATAAAACTGTACCATATAAAAAGTTATTAAAGCTAATGCTACTGTTACACTAAAGTTTTTGGTAGGTACAGGTAGTCCTATCAGTCCAGTAAAATTCATAAATAATAAAAATACTGCTAAGCTTCCTATAAAAGGAATAATGTCTAAAAATTCCTCTCCCATATTTGCTGTAACTACATTTTTTAGCATAGTGTATATAGATTCCACTACAGCTTGTTTTTTATTAGGTCTAAGCTTCATATTTCTTGTCGCCCATATAGCAATAATAGCTATTAATACAATAGTTATCCACTGCATTACCACTTCAGGAACTATTTCAAGTTTAATAGGTCCAATAGCGTAAGACCAAATAGGTTCTAGTGGTTCCACCTAATCACTTCCTTTCCCTGTTCTTATCGAATAGAATACAATAAAAATAAAATGTGATAAATATCCTATAAGATATGCCATTAGTTGTATTAAGTTATTTAAAAATGGCAATGCTATAATAATGATAGTAGCTATTCTTATAATATAACTAAAAGCTAATAATGTTTTTTTATTATTACTTAAAGAGTATTCTAAAATTAAGCCACTAGCTATTGTATTTAATAATGATATCATTAAACCTAATAAAAAAATAAGTGCCACTTTTAAATTAATCAGAAGGGATACTATAAGTACAAAAATGAATCCTGCTATTAAATCATATTTTACCAACTTAAATATTAACTTATTCATTTCTCTACTCATTTTATCCTCACCCCCAACTAACTCTTGTTATTATAGTACTCTGAAAACATTAATGAAAATCTTATTTTAATTCATTTAACTCATTTAATCTTTATATTTGATGATTTAATGAGTTTATTCCTATTTTACTTAAGTAACTTCACTTTTATTTCTATTTTCTTCATATATAGTAATATTAAAGGAATGTTGTTCAATTTTCAGAATTATTTTAATATTCTTTATATAGATTCTTGCTATTGATATCATTTTCATACAAACTTTTTTATATTTTATTTCCATAATATGTATTTAAGAATGGTTTTTATAAGCTTTTATAAGCTTTTGAAATAATTAATTGTCTATTATTATTTAAAAAAATGAATAAACATTTATTTGATTATTCATTTTTTTATTTTGTTCTTTTTTTAGTTTTTTATAAGCTTTTATAATCTGCATTTTTTTATTCAAAGTAACTATTTTATAAGTTTTTAATAATCTTATTTCTAACTCATTTAACCATTATAAGAGTTCTTAATTAAGACATCTACATTCTATTTATTATTTCTCCTCATATAATATTATTATCTATTACTATTTTAATAATTCATATAAATATAAAAACTCTTGATGATATATCAAGAGTTTTTATATTTATATGAATTATTTTCTTTCAACTATAAGTGCTGTTCCCATTCCTCCACCTATACATAAAGTTGCTAAACCTTTTTTAGCATCTCTCTTTTGCATCTCATGAAGTAATGTAACTAATATTCTAGCTCCAGATGCTCCAACTGGATGACCTAAAGCTATAGCTCCTCCATTTACATTAACTTTACTCATATCAAAGTTTAAATCCTTTGCTACAGCTAAACTTTGAGCTGCAAATGCTTCATTAGCTTCTATTAAGTCTAAATCTTCTATTTTTAAATTTGCTACTTCTAAAGCTTTTTTAGTAGCATGGAATGGACCATATCCCATTATTGATGGATCTAATCCTCTTTGTCCATAAGATACTATTTTTGCTAATGGAGTTATTCCTAATTCTTCTGCTTTCTCTGCACTCATTACTACAAATGCCGCTGCACCATCATTTATCCCTGAAGCATTAGCAGCTGTTACAGTACCATCTTTTACAAATGCAGGTTTTAATTTAGCCATTCCTTCAATTGTAGCTCCAAATCTTGGATATTCATCAGTATCAAATATTTTTGGTTCACCTTTTCTTTGAGGTATAACCACTGGAACTATCTCATCTTTAAATCTACCTTCTTTAATAGCAGCTTCAGTTTTTAATTGAGAATTAAGAGCAAATTCATCCTGCTCCTCTCTTGATAGATTCCATTCCTTAGCTATATTTTCAGCTGTCACTCCCATATGGTAATTATTAAAAGCATCCCATAAGGCGTCATTAATCATAGAATCTACCATTTTTCCATCGCCCATTCTTTGGCCCCATCTTGATGTTTTTAATAAGTACGGAGCCTGAGACATATTCTCCATTCCGCCAGCAACTACTATATCTGCGTCTCCAGCTTTTATCATTTGAGCAGCTAAAGCAACTGTTCTTAATCCTGAGCCACATACCTTATTTATTGTCATAGCCGGAACTTCTACTGGTAATCCAGCTTTTACCGCAGCCTGTCTTGCTACATTTTGTCCAAGTCCAGCTTGAATTACATTTCCCATTACTACTTCTTCTACTAACTCGCCTTTTATGCCTGCTTTAGATACGGCTTCCTTTATTACTATTGCACCTAAATCTGCTGCTGACACATCTTTTAAAGCTCCTCCAAATGAACCAATAGCAGTTCTTACTGCACTTGCAATTACAACTTCTCTCATAATCCAAATCCCCCTCTATATAATCATCAGAATTGTTGAATTTGTTAAACAATTAACACAATTTAATTATACCACTTTATTCCTTTTAATCAACCATAAAATTTTATATTTTTATATTTATCTTAAGAATTCCTCTATTTTCATTGTTCTTATATCAAAATAATTTTCTATTATATCTGCAATTCTTTTTGATGCTAGGCCATCTCCATATGGATTTGCCGCCTTACTCATCTTTATATAAGCATCTTTGTTATTTATTAGATTATTAGCCTCTAACAATATCTTATCTATATCAGTTCCAACTAATTTTACTGTACCGTATTCAACGGCCTCTGGTCTTTCTGTAACATCTCTAAGAACTAACACTGGTTTTCCTAGGTGTGGAGCTTCTTCTTGTAATCCGCCTGAATCAGTCATTACCATAAAACATTTATTCATTAAATTATGTGTTTCTTTAGTATCTAACGGAGGTAATAAATGTACTCTTTCTTTATTTCCTAATTTATTATAAACAACATCTTTTACTACTGGATTTAAATGAACTAAGTATATAAGTTCAACATCTTCATTTTCATCTACTATTTTATTTAGAGCTTCACAAATATTATCTATTCCTTCTCCCCAATTTTCTCTTCTATGTGCAGTTATCATTATTACTTTTTTATTCTTAAAATCTATTTTATTTAATGTATCATTATCAAATATATAATCTTCTTTAACAGTATGAAGCATTGCATCTATAACTGTATTACCTGTTATATAAATATCATCTTCATTAATACCTTCTCTTAAAAGGTTTGATTTTGAACCTTTAGTAGGAGCAAAATGTAAATCAGCTAAAGCTCCTGTAAGCTTTCTATTCATTTCTTCTGGAAATGGGAAATACTTATCAAATGTTCTAAGCCCTGCTTCCACATGACCAACTTTTATTTGTTGATAAAAAGCTGCAAGAGCTCCTGAAAATGTAGTAGTAGTATCGCCATGAACTAAAATCATATCTGGTTTTTCTTGTAAAAATATTTCTTCTAAACCTTCTAAAACTCTATTAGTTATTCCAGTTAGGGTTTGCTTATTCTTCATTATATTTAAGTCAAAATCCGGTTCTATATCAAAATAATCTAAAACTTGATCTAGCATTTCTCTATGTTGTGCTGTTACACAAACCTTTGAATCAATTCCTTCTCTTTTTTCTAATTCCTTTACTAAAGGAGCCATTTTTATCGCTTCAGGCCTAGTACCAAATATAGTTATTATTTTTTTCTTATCCATTTTAGGTTCCTCCTAATTAAAATTAAAAATAAATTTTCCACTACTATATAATTTAATATTTCTATTTATTTAAGGCTTTATTCTAATTAATTCTACATTCCTTATAAGTGGCATGTTTATCTAATTATACACTTTTAAATATAAATAAACAAATAATACTATATCTTATAACATTATTCATAAATTAATTAATAAAGAGTAGCTCAAATATAAGCTACTCTTTATTAATTAATTATTTAGTTCCAAATAATCTATCTCCTGCGTCACCAAGTCCAGGAACTATGTATCCATGTTCATTTAACTTTTCATCTATTCCTGCAACATATATATCTACATCAGGATGAGCCTTTTGAACAAATTCAACACCTTCTGGAGAACTTATTAAACACATAAGTCTTAAATTTTTTGCTCCTCTTTTCTTTAACATAGTTATAGCATCTGCTGCTGATCCACCTGTAGCTAACATTGGATCTACTACTATTACATCTCTTTCTGCTATATCTTGAGGTAGCTTACAGAAATATTCTACTGGTTGAAGAGTTTCTTCATCTCTATATAGTCCTACATGACCAACTTTGGCTGCTGGTATAAGCTTAAGCATACCATCTACCATACCAAGTCCTGCTCTTAATATAGGTACTATAGCCACTTTCTTACCTGATAACATCTTACATTTTGTTTTACAAATTGGAGTTTCTATTTCTACTTCCTCAGTGCTTAAATCCCTAGTTACTTCATAAGCCATAAGCATTGAAACTTCTTCTACTAATTCTCTAAAGTCCTTTGAACCAGTTTCCTTATTTCTTATGAAAGCTAATTTGTGTAATATTAATGGGTGATCTATTTGTGTTACTTTACTCATCTATATTCCTCCTACAGCACTTTAAATTTTTATTATTTATAATATTTTTTCTCTATCTCTGTTATTTTATCAATTCTATTTTGATGTCTTCCACCTTGGAACTCTGTATTTAAAAATGTTTTTACTATATCTAATGCTAGCCCTGGTCCAACTACTCTTTGACCAAGAGTCAGTATATTAGCATCATTATGTTCTCTTGTTGCATGCGCACTAAAAGTATCAGAACATAATGCAGCCCTAACTCCAGGCACCTTATTTGCTGCAATACCTATACCTATACCTGTTCCACATATTAAAATTCCAAAATCAAACTCTTTTGCAACTACCGCTTCTGCCACCGGTAGTGCATAATCAGGATAATCACATGATTCAGTAGAGTTAGTACCAAAATCTTTTACTTCATATCCTTCTGTTACTAGATATTTTTTTATTTCTTCCTTCAATTCAACTCCACCATGATCTGAACCTACTGCTATCTTCATAAGAATTTACCTCCTAACCATTATAATGATAAATTTATATAATAAAAAAGGAAAGGTGCCCCCTTCCCTCCCTAATTATACTTCTAATATATCAAAGCCTGCAGCTTTATTTAATCTATTCATTATAGCAAGACCTACTCCCTTTTCATCAAATGCTTGACATAATATAATGTCAACATTTAAATCATCACATTCTCTAAGTGATTCAAATAAATTTCTTGCTACATCGTATAGATTTTTTTCACTTCCTAAAGAAATCACTTTACCTTTATTGAAAGAACTACACAATTCATCTGTTGATAGTATAGCAACCTCTTTTTGATTTTCTATATAATTTTGTACTATTTCATTAATTTTTTCAATAGTTTTTTGCTTATTTCCCTTTATTATTTTTAATTTGGCCTTTGGAGCATAATGTCTATACTTCATACCTGGTGCTTTAGGCTTCAAGTTTTCATCTGGTTTTCCTTGTATTGCTTTATCTATTTTTATATCCTCACAAACCTCTTGTAGCATTTCTAAAGTTACTCCACCTGGTCTTAAAACCATAGGTGGATCAACTGTACAATCTACTATTGTTGACTCAACACCGACATTACTTCTTTCTCCTCCAAGGATATAATCTATTCTTCCACTTAAATCCTCAACACAACGTTCCACTTCAGTTGGACTAGGCCTTCCTGATATATTTGCTGATGGTGCTGCAATCGGGCATCCAGATAATTCTATAAGCTTTAATGCTATTTTATCATTTGGCATTCTTATACCTATTGTATTTAAATTTGCACTAGTTCTATTTGGAATTATTTCCTTTTTATTTAAGATTATAGTCAATGGACCTGGCCAAAACCTATTAATAAGTTTTTGTGCTATCTCTGGAACATCTTTAACTAAGTTATTTATATTTTTTGAAGAAACATGTACTATTAAAGGATTATCCTGTGGTCTACCTTTTGCGTTAAATATTTTTTCTACCGCTTCATCATTTAACGCATTAGCGCCTAAACCATATACTGTTTCTGTTGGAAATGCAACAACTCCTCCATTATATATAATGTCAGCTGCTTCCTTTAAATATTCAATGTCTTTATTAATATCTTTTATAATAGCTACCTTTGTTTCCAAAAGTTCTACCTTCTTTCTCTTTATATTTCTATCTGCTCTCTTGCTATCTTTATATTTTCTATAGCTGAAGATGTATAAGATGCCCTAACACAATTTTTATATATCTCATCTAATAAATTATATTTTTTTAAAGCACCTCTTTTTATAACTTGAAAATAGTAATTTTCTTCTGGATTTATTTTTTTTACTTTTAAGTATTCTTCTGCTGCTTCTGGATATTTCTTAATAAAAGCTTTTGTTACAGGCTTTAAATATTTATTTCTAAATCTAACAGTAGCTATTAATATAATATCCATTTCTTCCTTTGTTTTATCCGTATGTACAACTGCTACCTTATCACATAGAATAACTGATTCTTTTGAAAATAATCCACTTTTAAATTTTAGTTTATTATTGTTACAATAAAATCTTAATCTATAATAATTCAATTTATTTATACACGATATTATTATTAATCCCTCTATAAGCGCTAAATAAGCCCATAAAAACATATTCTTATTTTGTGCCAAGAAAGCTACTAAAGGAAGTATTGTAAATAGCATGAACATTAATATAAAGAATTGCCTTTTATGATTCTTTTCCTTTTTTAATGCTTTGTTTATTTTCATTCTTCCCACCTACTTTAAAAGCCCCACATTATAAAATGTAAGGCTTTTTTATTAAATAGCGTCTGTATTACCCATTTTTTTCATTTTTTCAGCTTGATCAGCTGTAATCAATGCATTAATCACTTCTTCTATATCACCATTTAAATATGATTCTAACTTATAAAGTGTTAATCCAATTCTATGATCAGTAACTCTTCCTTGTGGATAGTTGTAAGTTCTTATTCTTTCACTTCTATCCCCTGAACCTACTTGGCTCTTTCTATCTTCTGCGATACCGGCATTTCTTTCAGCTTCTGCAGCTTCATATAATCTAGATCTTAAAACCTTCATAGCTTTTTCTTTATTTTTTAACTGTGATTTTTCATCTTGACACGCAACAACAACCCCTGTTGGAATATGTGTAATTCTTACTGCAGAGTCAGTTGTATTAACGCATTGTCCTCCATTACCAGAAGATCTATAAACATCTATTCTTAAATCTTTTTCGTTTATTTCTATTTCTACATCATCAACTTCTGGCAGAACAGCTACTGTTGCTGTAGATGTATGAATTCTACCACTTGATTCTGTATCAGGAACTCTTTGTACTCTATGTACACCACTTTCATATTTTAGTTTAGAATATGCTCCTGATCCCTTAATCATAAATACTACTTCTTTGAATCCACCAATATCAGTTTCATTAGCACTCATTAATTCAACTGACCATCTTTGTGTTTCTGCATATCTTGTATACATTCTAAATAAATTTGCTGCAAATAGAGCGGCTTCATCTCCACCTGCACCACCTCTTATTTCCACAAAAACGTTCTTATCATCGTTTGGATCCTTAGGTAATAAAAGTATTTGGATATGCTTTTCTAATTCTTCTTCTCTCGCTGTTAAGTCTGAGATTTCTTCTGAAAGCATTTCTCTCATTTCTCTATCACTTTCTTCAGCTAACATTTCTTTGTTAGCTGCTAAATCATCTATAACTGTTCTATATTCTTTATATGCAGTAACTATGACTTCTAAATCAGCATGCTCCTTACATAGCTTTCTCCATTCATTTTGGTTAGCCATTATTGAAGGATCTGATATCTTTACAGATAATTCATCATATTTATTTTCTATAAAAGCCAATTTATCTAATAACATAAATATCACTCCGTACTATATTTTTTAATATCTCCCTATTATATCACAAGAGATAGAAATTTATCAATATTTAAAGTATCCCAGCACAACTCTGTCTAATCCTGCTAAGTCCTTTACTAATTTTATATTATAAAATCCAGCTTCCTTCATTAAATTACTAACTTCTTCTCCTTGGTCATAGCCAATTTCAAATGCCAGTACCCCTTCATTATTTAATGTAGTTTTACTTTCTTCTATTATTCTTTTATAAAATACTAATCCATCATCACCACCATCTAGTGCTGTATGCGGCTCATATTTTTTTACATCATCCATTAAGTTGCTTATTTCATCTGCTTTAATATATGGCGGATTTGAAACTATTACATCATACTTCTTTCCTTGATTTATTGGTTCCTTTAGTAGGTCGCTTTTAATAAATTTAACTCTACCTTCTAATCCATGTTTTATAATATTTTTTTTAGTTACTTTTTCCGGAACCTCATAAAAATCAATTTCTTCTACACTTATTTTTTTTCTATAATTTGCAATAGATATACCAATTGCTCCACTTCCAGAACATAAATCACAAACATTTAGTTCATCTTCTTCATTTATTATTGATAATACTTCTTCTACTAATATTTCTGTATCACCTCTTGGAATTAAGACTCCTTCTTCTACATTAAAATCTAATCCCATGAACTCTGTTTCACCTAAAATATACTTTATAGGCATTTTATTTTTTCTTTTCTCTATTAGCTCAAAATATTCCTTTTCATCTTTTAAGGAAACATTCTTATCCCTATTTGTTATTATATACAACTTATCCTTTGCTAAAACATTACCTAACAATAACTGTGCATCTAAAATATAAGTATCTATATTCTCTTCTTTTAGCTCCTTAGATGCTTTATCTAACAATTCTCCTATTGTTTTTTCCTTAGGTTTAAGTCCTTCTGCCTTCATAAGAGCTGCAATAGCTACTTCTATTTGGTCATCGTCTGGCTCCTTTGTTGTAAGCTCTTGAAGTTTTAATCCAGGATATGCTATTATCTTTGCTAATTTATTATCATTTTTCCCAAGCCATTTAATTAACTCATATGTTATTCCTGATACAACCGGAATTAATAGTATTCTAAGTATTAACCTTTCAAGAAATCCACCCCATCCAGTAAAACTAAATATTAAGATACTAACAAACATAATTAAAAATAAAAAGTTTGTTCCGCATCTTGGGTGAAACCTACTAAATTTTTTTACATTTTCTACTGTTAATTCTTCTTCTGCCTCATAACAAAAAATTGACTTATGCTCAGCTCCATGATACTGAAAAACCCTATAAATATCCTCCATCTTACTTATAGAATACATATAGCCAAGTAAAATCACCATTCTAATTACAGCTTCTATCAAATTCAGAGCTATAGGCTGTAAATTTAAATAACTAAACAATGATGCAATTGCTGTAGGTAATGCTACAAACAATCCTATAGCAATAGCAAATGATAATATCATAGTTGCTCCAATTATTAAATCATTACTTCTTTCGCCAAATTTATTTTTTAACCAAATTTCAAATTTTGATTCACTTTCATCCTCATCTTCAAAAAATGATGCTGAATAATTTAAAGTATTGATTCCAGTAATAAGAGAATCTACAAGCACAAATATTCCTCTAATAAATGGAACATTTAAAAATTTATATTTTTTAGTTATAGGTACTATCTTTTTAAAATCTATTCTTATTTCTTTATTTGGAGTTCTAACAGCTGTAGCTTGCCCCTTGCTCCCCCTCATCATAACGCCTTCAATAACAGCTTGGCCTCCCACTTCACACTTTCTCATTTTACCACTCTTTCTATTTATAAATTATTTTTATATTTAAAATAGCAGTGTCCACATAAAGATTCGTATTCAACATTATCAACATTATCTATTGCAATCTGCTCCCCTTCAAAAACAAATCTATCGTTGATTTTTCTTCCATTCAACACAGCTTTTCTTCCACACTTACATATAGTTTTCATTTCTTCTATACTATGTGCAAGTAATAATAATCTTGTACTTCCTTCAAATCCTTGCATTTTGAAGTCAGTTCTTAAACCATAACATATTACAGGTATATCTAATACAACTGCTATCTCAAATAATTGATCTATTTGTTTTGATTTTAAAAACTGAGCCTCATCTACTAATATACAGTCTATATTTTTATTTTTTTCTCTATATTCTTGAACTTTTTCTAATACATTGTCTTCATCATAAATAACTAAATCTACTTTTCTTTCAACACCTAATCTTGAAACTAGTCTTTCTCCACCCTTTTTATCTGTAAAAGGTTTTATTAATGCAACATTCATTCCTCTTTCTTCATAATTATAAGCAACCTGCATAAGATGTGTTGATTTTCCAGAATTCATAGCTCCATATCTAAAATATAATTTACTCATTTTAATTCTCCTTTTTCATTAGATATATTTAAATTATAGCATCTTATATAATAACTAATCAAAGATATTTTTATTATGTAATCTCCTTGACTCAATAAAACACCTATGATATACTCAAATGGTTATTTAAGTAGTTGAAAGAGGTGAAAAATATGAGAGAAGGCATACATCCAAAATACAACCACGAAGCTGTAGTTAAGTGTGCATGTGGAAATACTTTTACAACTGGTTCAGTTAAAGATGAACTAAAAGTAGAAATATGCTCTAAATGCCACCCATTCTTCACTGGTAAACAAAAAATTATTGATGTTGGCGGAAGAGTTGACAAATTCAATAAGAGATTTAATCTTAACAAATAGGAAATTCTGGGAAAGACATAGTCTTTCCCATTTTTTCTTTTATTTCTTAAATTTATCTTAGAATTTTATTTTTTTATGTTTTACGTCAATTTTTATAATATAATATAATAGTAATTATATTTAAATAATTTTCTTAATTTTAACATATACATATAGATCAAATTATTTATTTTTATGGAACTAATATATAATTATACTTTTACCTTAATTATATTATGTTATGTTATTTAGAAAATATATTATGTTATTTAGAAAAGTGAGTGTTATTTAATCATGAAAAAAATTTTAATATTAACAACTTCTACAGGGGAAGGTCATAATCAGGCTGCAAGCTCGATATCTAGTTCGTTTGAAAATTCTGGATATGAAGTTATACGCCATGATTTTTTGAAAAATAATAGTAAAATATTAACTAAATTATTCATTAGTGGATATGAAATATCAGCATCTTTTTTCCCAAAAACTTATGGTTTGGCATATAAACTTACTGATACAAGTTTTACAAATAAGCTTTTATCTTTAGTTTTTTGCTTTACTAAAAGAAAGATATCTAAACTAATTAATTCAATTAGTCCTGATATAATATTAGTTACACATCCTTTTGCAGTAAATATAATGGGATCTCTTAAAAGAAAAGGCTTAAATAAACCTGTAATAGTTATAGTAACTGATTTTAAAGCTCATTCAACTTATATAGATAAAAATATAGATGCTTACATCACTGCAAGTGAAAATACAAAAGACGATTTAGCTAAAAGAGGAATAGACTCTAGAAGAATATTTACTTTTGGAATTCCTGTTAAAGATGAGTTTTTAGAAAATAAATCTGATATAAAAGCAACGAAAAATGATGATTATTTCAATATTCTACTTATGAGTGGTAGCATGGGATTAAAAAATATTTCTTATGTTTTAAAAGAATTATTGAATAACTCCAATAAGCTTAGAATAACAGTTGTATGTGGAAAAAATGAAAAATTAAAGGAAGATTTACTGAAAGAATATAAACATTCAATCAAAGATAAAAAACTTCATATACTAGGTTTCTCAAAAGATGTTGATTCTTTAATGGAATATTCAGATTTAATAATAAGTAAACCTGGTGGTCTTACAGTTACTGAAGCAATAAGTAAAAATTTACCTTTATTAATTCCATTTGCTATTCCAGGTCAAGAAACGCAAAATGTAGAATTTTTAACCTCTAATGGATATGCTTTGTATATAGATAATCTTTTAGAATTAAACTTAACAATAGATAATTTAATTTCTAACCCAAAGGAATTAGAAAAAATGCGCTATAAATTATCTAAATTATCTTCTTGCTATTCCAAGCAAAGAATAGTAGGTTTAGCTGATAAATTAATATTTAAATAAAAAAATGTGTATAGGGTAGTACCTCATACACATTTTTTATTTAAACTATTTTTTCTCTATTTCGCTTTTACTGAATATATTTATAAATTCCTTATTATTTTTAGTTTTTGTAAGCATATTTATTAATTTTTCAGTAACATTTTCTATATTTCCATCTCTATACATAACTCTTCTAATTGAATATGCAACTTCTTTCTCTTCATCTGATAAAATTAAATCTTCTTTTCTAGTTCCAGATTTATATATATCAATTGCAGGGAATATTCTTCTTTCTTGAAGCTTTCTATCTAAATGAACTTCCATATTTCCAGTCCCTTTAAATTCTTCAAATATCATATCATCCATTCTAGAACCAGTATCAATTAAAGCTGTTGCAAGTATAGTCAAACTTCCACCCTCTTCAATATTTCTAGCTGCCCCAAAGAATTTTTTAGGCATTATTAAAGCACCTGGATCTAATCCACCAGATAACGTTCTTCCCGTTGGAGTGATCGTTAAGTTATATGCCCTAGAAAGTCTAGTTAAACTATCTAATAATATAACTACATCTTTTCCTTGTTCAACCATTCTTTTAGCTCTTTCTAATACCATTTGAGATACCTTTGCATGGTTTTGAGGCTCTTCATCAAAAGTTGAATATATAACATCACCATTTATAGATCTCTTCATATCTGTTACTTCTTCTGGTCTCTCATCTATAAGTAGAACTATAAGTTTAACTTCCGGATAATTCTTAGATATATTTTGAGCAACCTTTTTTAATAAAGTTGTTTTACCTGCCTTGGGAGGTGCAACTATTATTCCCCTTTGCCCCTTACCTATAGGACAAATTATATCCATTAATCTTGAAGATAAATCTCCTTCGTTATTAGTCTCTAAATGTAATCTATCTTGAGGATATATAGGTGTTAATGTTTCAAAAGATTTTCTTCCAACTGCTCTTTCAGGATTTTCTCCATTTACTCTTTCAACATAAAGTAATGCTTTAAATTTTTCTCCTTCTTTAGCTTCTCTTACCTTTCCTTCAACTTCATCCCCAGTTCTAAGGTTAAATCTTCTTATTTGAGATGGTGATACATATATATCGTTTTCCCCTGTTTGATAATTGTTGCATCTTAAAAAGCCGAAACTATTATTTTCTAATATTTCTAATACACCTTTAGCTGTGTTAGACTCATTTATCATAACTTTTAATCGTTCTCTTTTTTCTTCCCTATTTTCTTCTTTAATATCTTCTTTAATATCTTCTTTAATATCTTCTTTTCTTTCTTCTTTATTTTCTTCTCTGATATCCTTATTAAAACTATTATTTACTATATTAGTTTCTTCAGATTTCACCTTAGGTGTTATCTTTTCTTGCAATATAACTCCATTTTTTTCTATACTTTTTGGTGAATTTTCAATTATTGCATCAATAAGCTCACTCTTTTTTAACTTACTTATATTTTTTATATTAAGCTGCTTAGCTATTTCTTTCAACTCAGCTAATGTTTTTCTTTCATATATTTCTTTACTCAAAACTGCACCTCCATAGATAATTTTATTTATAATTAAATTATGAATAAAAAATCAATATTTAAATTTAATAAATTCTAAATTGGGATATTTTCAGATATAAATATTAAAGATATGAATCTCTTGGACTTTATATATGTATTTCTATTATGAATTAATATATTTAATTTATCAAGAATAATTTTATTAATTATAATATTACTATTATTTCCTTATTTATAATTTTAATACTTATTTAATTAAAAAGGAGCTATCTATAGTGTTAAGATAGCTCCTAAATGATTAATTTTAACTAGCTTTTTCTTCAGTCTTCTTTCTAAACATCACATAACCAACACCTGATATTAATATAGCAAATACTAATAAATTTATAGGATTTTGTCCACCAGTAGTTGGTAAATTACCTTGATTATTTGAACCTTCTTGTCCGTTATTATTTGAACCTTCTTCTCCATTGTTATTTCCACCAGGGTTCTCTCCAGGATTTGCAGGCTCTTTTGTATCATCTACTCCAGTAATTAATAGATTTTCTATATCTGTATCTACACCATTTTTCTTCCAGTAATTGCTTATTTCATCTCTCATTACAAGCATTGTGTCTTTCATATTTCTAGCATTTGTAAAATCATATCCATCTCCACCAGTTGCCATAAAATCATTAACTACAACTGTATAATATTTATCCATATCTAATGGAGTTCCATCTGCTAATCTAATTGAAGTAATTCTTTCCCCTGCTGGAGCATCTTTGTCATACCAAACCTTAATTCCTGAGAATTGTCCCCAGCCAAAGTTTGCTGGCATAATTCCATGCTCTATTGCAGCTTTTACGTCGGATCCCTTTAATTCCATTGTTACTAAAGTATTATCAAAAGGCAATATTGTGTATAAATCTCCAATTGTCAATACTCCTGCTGATAATGGTGCTCTTACCCCTCCACCATTAGTTATGGCAATATCTACGCCTGTAATTTTTCTCATTGTTTCAGAAACAACTGTTCCAAGAGGTGTAAGGCCTTCATTTCTATCATGACCTAAATCCTTATCTAGATCCGCTACTTTTTCACTTAATATTGGTTTTAATTCAGCTTCGTACTTCTTAACTATTTCTGCTGACGTCTCATCTGGTATTATATTAGCACTTCTTGAATAAAGCTCATCTAATTTAGCTCCAAGTGAAACTAATTTTCCTGTATTATCAAAATCAAATGTTAATACTGATAAAGCTCTGCCATTATATCCAGCTTCAATTATCTTAATTCCATTAGCTTCAACATTTGTAAATTGGTGATCATGAGAAGCTATAATTGCATCAACATTTTTAATTTTATTTGCTAAATCCACAGCTTCTCCAACAGGCTTTCCATCCTTATCTGTTGTTGCTCCTAAGTGAGATAATACAACTACTGCATTAACTTTATCTTCTTTTCTTAATTTATCAGCATATTTTTGAACTGATATTGAAGGATCTTCAAAAGTTAAATCAGCAACATTTGCTGGAGTTGTCTTATAAGCTGTTTCAGGTGTTGTAACTCCTATTAACCCAATTTTAATTCCATCTACTTCAATAATTTTATAAGGTTTTGCCCATTCAACAGGTTTTCCTGTTTTCTTGTCTATAATATTAGCAGCTAAGAAATCAAAATTTCCTGCTTTTGCCCATGTAGGAATTAATTCTTTTCCCCAGTCAAATTCATGATTTCCAACTGAAGATGCAGGTATATTTATATCCTTTAAAAATTCATTTACTGGTGCTCCTTTAGTAAGATTTGATATTGCTGTACCTTGATATAAATCTCCAGCAGATAGTGGTATAGCTTCATAATTAGAGAACCCATTTAATGAAGTTCTTTCCTTTATTGCTGACGCTAATTTAGCTATACCAACATTTTTACCACTTTCTTGTACATTTCCATGTAGATCATTAAAACTTACTAACTCAACTCTCTTTAGATTTTTAGCCACTAAAACATCGTTTATAGTTAAACTTTTTACATTAGGAGTTCTTCCATCATCTGATACTGGTATGCTAAGCACTCCATCATTTACTAATTTAACAACTTCTTCTCTTAATTTTTCATCATAATTAACTCCTGTTAATTTCCAGTTGTTATCTATATTTCTACTTATTTTTCCACCCTTAACTTTTACTATATAGTCTGTTATTAAATCTCTCATATCTGATATTTTATCATTATTAGTGTCATAAACTTTTTCATGTGTTCCAGGCTCAAATACAGGATTATTAGATGCATTAAGTACCGAATCATATCTGTAGTTATTTACTGATAAATAAACTACATCAGTATCCTCAACAACCTTTCCATCCTTTTCAAACTTCACATTTTCAATTCTACTTCCAGCAGGTTTAGAAATATTGATTTCATAGCTTATTCCATCAAACATGTCATATTGATACAATCTAATATCAGGATTTAATGATACTGTTAAATCTCCAGCATTAAATGTATTATATATTGATGCTGTCCATTCCATAAATCTCTTAAGTTGCTTTCCATTTGTTTTTATTGTGTAAAGTTTATTGTCATATTTGTATATATTTGATATATCTGATTTCTTGATGTCTCCAGTTTGCATATTCGATCCTGCATCGAATAATGCAGCTGCTGATACCATATATCCAGAATCTACGTCTATTCCTTGTGATTCTAAGTGATTCTTACTATTATATATTTGAACTTCATTTACTAAGTCTGTTATACCTTGATCTCTAACTAATGATTCTGGTATATCAGCTATTTCATTTTTATCAGCCAAACTTGGTCCTTCTAATTTACCGATAACTATGCTTGCATCTGACTTTGCTCTTTCATCATATGATTTTAAATTTAATGCTAGCTTTTCATTTTCTGCTACTCCTGTAGTTTTTAATAGTGTTCCTTTCTTCTCTTTAACTACATATCCATCATTTGATTTTTCTAATTTTAGTTCTACTTTACCTAAGCTTCCTGCATTATTAGCTGGTTGAATTAAAATAGCATTTCCAGCAGTTTTTTCTGCAAAAGCTTCATGGCTATGTCCCATAACAATTACATCTACATCAGGATTAGCTTCAGCAAGTTCCTTCGCTGAATCACCTTTACCATATTCATTATTGAAGCCCATATGTGATGTAACTACATATACATCTGCTCCACCAGCTGCCTTTATTTCTTGAATAACCTTTGCAACTTCTTCAGTTGGGTTCTTAGGTGTGTACCCAACTAAATTTGGTCCATCCCACTTATCAATATGCGGAGTAACAACACCAATTGTTGCAACTTTTACTCCATTAGGTAACTTTTTTATTGTATATGCATCAAAAACTCTTTCATCACCCTTATATAAATTAGCACATAAAACCTTTACATTATCTTTTATTTGATTAGTTATTTGGAATAACTTGTCCATTCCAAAATTAAATTCATGATTACCTAAACTAAACGAATCATATCCTATCTCCTTTACTGCTAGCATCATAGGATTTTTTTCATCATTTAGAAATAAATGATTATAGTTACCTTGAATATTGTCTCCATTATCAACAAGAACAGTATTTGCATTTTTAGCTCTTTCTTGCTCAACTAATGTAGCTATTTGAGTTAATCCTCCATCTGATCTTGTTGCTCTTGCATATTCATATGGAACAAACCTTCCATGCAAATCGGTAGTTGCAAGAATTTGAACTGTTTCTGTTGATAGTTCCTCTGCTGCAGCTTTTACTAAATTCATTGGTAAATTACCTATGATAAAAGTAAGAGCTACAACCGAAGCCAAGAATTTTTTTAGGTTTCCCTTAATTCTCATTTTACCCCTCCTAATATTTGTTTTATGTTATTTTTAATAATAACCATAAAAAATAGACATCCAAAGTATCGCTACATAAATCATGCTTTCTCGCGTTAATACTTTAGATGTCTTTAATGAAAATTATCTTTAAAATTTATCATTGTGATGATATTAATTATTTTCTTCCATTAAGTATCATCCTAAAATTAATTGTTATGACCATATCCCATAATATAAAAAGAAAATATTGTATTTTATTTTTTATTACTATTATTCCAGTCACTTAGGAACTTTTCTATTCCTATATCAGTTAATGGATTTTTAGTCATTTGAACTAATACATTGTAAGGAATAGTTGCAATATGTGCACCAGCTAATGCTGCTTCTATACTGTGTATAGGATTTCTAACACTTGCAGCTATAATTTCTGTATCTATATGATGTATTTTAAAAACTGATGCAATTTCTTTTATAAGTTCTATTCCCTTACTTCCTATATCATCTACTCTTCCTATGAAAGGGCTTACATAAGTAGCTCCAGCTCTAGCAGCTAATAAAGCTTGTGCTGTTGAAAAAACTAAAGTTACATTTGTTTTTATACCTTTAGAAGATAATATATTAACAGCCTTTAACCCATCTATAGTCATTGGAATCTTTATAACTATATTAGGATGAATCTTTGCTAATTCAAGGCCCTCATTTACCATCTCATTATATTTCAAGCTAATTACCTCTGCACTTATAGGCCCATCAACTATAGTAGTAATTTCTTTTATTACTTCTTTGAAATCTCTTCCCTCTTTTGCTATTAATGATGGATTTGTAGTAACCCCACAAATAACCCCCATATCATTTGCTGATATAATTTCCTCTACATTTGCAGTATCTATAAATATTTTCATAACTCAAGCCCTCCTATACGATTATCTAAGTATTTTATTAGAAATTCATTCAAAGAATGAATTTCTACATTAACTTTTTCATTTTTCAATTTTCTCTTTTAACTTAAATTCTATCTCTTACCAGCATCAAATGGTTCTCCAGATGCCTTTGGTGCTTGTGATGATTTAGAGAATAAAACTAACGCTATTAAAGTTACCACATA